>Ga0182019_10001426_pt1 | contig 12229 bp, 9 predicted proteins | sample 812E2MmetaG_FD_120483 | JGI IMG/M metagenome (GOLD analysis project Ga0182019, IMG submission 120483) | Permafrost microbial communities from Stordalen Mire, Sweden - 812E2M metaG | ecosystem: Environmental > Terrestrial > Soil > Wetlands > Permafrost | place: Sweden: Stordalen | collected...
GCCGGTTTGGCCACGCCGGCAGCCCCGAAGCCGCCGCCCGGCCACGCCGGCCGCCCGCCGTTGCGGACCGTCTACTTCGGCGGCGGCACGCCGTCCCTCGTCCCCGGGGAGTGGCTCGAGCGTCTGATGACAATCGTGCGAGCCCGCTACGGCGTCGCTCCGGACGCGGAAGTGACCCTCGAGGCCAACCCGGGCCACGACGAGCGCGGCGATCCGACCGCGTTCCGCCGGGCCGGAGTCACGCGCATCTCGTTGGGCGCGCAGAGCCTTTCCGCCGCCGAACTGCATCGCCTCGGCCGGCGCCACTCCCCGGCCGACGTGGCCGCGGCAGTGGCGGGGGCACGCGCGGCCGGGATCGCGTCGGTGAACCTGGACCTGCTCTACGACGTACCGGGCCAATCGGTGGGGGATTGGGAGACGACACTCCGCGCCGCCCTGGCGCTCGCGCCGGATCATCTCTCGCTGTATGCCCTGACCCTCGACGACCCGGAGGCCGAAGGCATCGCCGGTGCCGGCGGCGACCACCTGCCCACGGCGCCCGGCGCCCGGCGGTGGCGCGAGCGAGCCCGTCTCGAACAGGACGACGACCGCGCGGCGGACCAGTACGTCCTCGCCACCGAAATGCTCGCGGCCGCCGGCTGGCGGGGTTACGAGATCTCCAACTGGGCCCGGCCCGGGCATGAGAGCCGCCACAACCTCGTCTACTGGGAGCGCGAGCCGTACGAGGCCGTCGGGCCGGGGGCCCATGCATTCGACGGCGTCGTCCGGCGGTGGAACGCCGCGGCCATGGAGCCCTATGTGGCGGCGCTGACGCCGGCGAGCGGCGTGGGGCTTTCGGTCATCCCGCCCGGCGGCTCCGAGACACTCAACGAGCCTACGGCCGAAGCCGAGGCCGCGATACTGGCTCTACGCCTCGATCGCGGCATCCCGGCTGCGGCTGCGAGCGGGCCGTTCGCCGTCCACCTCGACTGGGCCAGATCTTGCGGTCTGCTGGAGCTCGTCGAGATTGCCGGCGAGCCGCGGCTGCGCCTCACCACGCGAGGCCGCTTGCTCGGCAACGAACTGTTCGCGCGGCTGGTCTGAGAGCCTCGGACCGCGCCACCCGTCACAACCCGTTGACACTCTCGGGGCGTCACTGCTAACATCGGCCCCAAGAAGTTAGCACTCTCAGTGTGTGAGTGCTAACTACCGCCAGAGCAGGCCGAATCGGGGATCGGCAGCCGGCCGTGGACCTCCGCCGCAAGGCAGATGCCGCGCCCGCCGCCGCTCGATCCGTAGCCTCATACGGGCGGGGAATGGAGCCATACATGGCGCGACGGCCACGCCGCACCATCGGCTCGCTGGACGAGCGATCGGACTCGATCCTGCGAGCCGTGATAGACGAATACGTATCTTCCGCGACGCCCGTCAGTTCGGGTTCGCTCGTGTCCAACTATCCGCTTGGAGTGAGCAGCGCCACGGTGCGCAATATCCTCTCGGAACTGGAGGCGCTGGGTCTGCTCACGCATCCCCACACCTCCTCCGGGCGCGTCCCGACCGATGCCGGGTATCGGTACTACGTCCAGGTGCTGGCGGACGAGTGGTCCCTGCCCCCCGTCGAGCAGCGGATGATTCGCCATCAATTCGGCCAGGTCGAGTTCTCGAGCGAGGGCTGGTTCCGCCTGGCCGCGAGCACGCTGGCCGCCAACACCCGCATCGCCGGCCTGGCCACGACGGCCAAGCCGCAGTCGGCCCGGGCCCGGCGAGTGGATCTCGTCACGGTCCAGGACCGTCTGGCTATGCTCGTCGTACTGTTCAAGGAAGGAACGATGAAGCAGGCCCTCCAGAACCTGCCTGCCATCACGGGTCAGGACCAGCTGGATCGCGTCGCCTCCTTGCTGAACGTTCTGGCGGTGGATCGCACCGCCGACGAGATCGACGCGGCCCTGGGCGACCTGCCGCGCGGCGAGGAGTCCACGGACGACATGGACTTGCTGCGCCGAATCGGCGAGGGGCTGGTCCGGACGATGCGCGAGTTCGACGCGGCGTCGATCGACGATCTCTTCAGCGACGGCTTGCTCAACGTCATGGCCGCGCCGGAGTTCGATCGCAGCGACAAGGTCCGCCGGGTCTTCGCCGCGCTCGAGAACCGCGTCTACCTTGGTTCGCTCGTGGAGGCCGTCGCTCGAGCCGGCACAATCCAGATATTCATCGGTCACGAGAACCGCCCGCTGGAGATGCAGGACGTTTCACTCGTGCTGGCGCCTTACGGGCGGATCGGCCATGCCATTGGTGTGGTCGGCGTCCTGGGGCCGACTCGAATGCCTTATGCGCAAGCGATTGCCTCGGTCGAGTTCGTGTCGGGGCTCATGAACGAATTGGTGGAGCATCTTTATGCCTGATAGACCCACCCGCAGCAGAACCCATTTCCGCGGCGCGGCCGGAGACTGGCCCGGCCAGCCGGCAGGTGGCTCCGATTCGGGGCCGGCGTCGGATGAAGATGTTGTCGATCGCCTGACCGAGCAGCTCGAAATCGCCAAGTCGCTCGCCGCCGAGCATCTGGCGTCCCTGCAGCGAACCGCCGCCGACTTCGCCAACTTCAAGCGGCGTACGGCCGAGGACCGCGAGCGCGAGCTCGGTCTGGCCGGCGAGGGCCTGCTGCGCAAGGTCATCGTCGTCGCCGACGACTTCGACCGGGCGCTGGACCACATGCCGGCCGAGTTCAAGGACACGCCCTGGATCGAGGGCATCGTCCTGCTCGATCGCAAGCTTCGAGCGTTGCTCGAAAGCGAAGGCGTCACGGCCATCGAATCGATCGGGCGGGCGTTCGACCCGCACGAGCATGAAGCCATCGCCATCGTCCCTGGCACCGGGCGTCCGGACGGCGAGATCGTGGACGAGGTCCAGCGTGGCTATCGAGTAAGAGACAGAGTCCTGCGGCCCGCCCTGGTCGCCGTCGCCGGCGATGCCGGACCGGGCGCCACAACCACAAACATCCACTGACCCGAACCGACAAACGAGGAGAACTGACTACATGGGCAAGATCATCGGCATCGACCTGGGCACGACGAACTCCGTCGTGGCGGTGATGGAGGGCGGCGAGCCGACCGTCATCCCGTCCGCAGAAGGCGGCCGGACGGTTCCGTCGGTCGTGGCCTTCACAAAGGGCGGCGACCGTCTCGTTGGCCAGCTGGCAAAGCGCCAGGCTGTGACCAACCCCGGCAATACCGTCTACTCAATCAAGCGATTCATGGGCCGCCGTTTCGACGACCCGGAAGTGGCTCACTCCCTGCCGCTCGTCCCGTACAAGGTCGAGAAGGACACCAAGAGCGACGGCATCAAGGTCGTCCTCGCCGACGGCAAGACCTACACGCCGCCGGAAATCAGCGCCATGATCCTGCAGAAGCTCAAGGCCGATGCGGAGGCGTATCTCGGCGAGAAGGTCACCGAGGCGGTCATCACCGTCCCGGCCTACTTCGACGATACCCAGCGCCAGGCCACCAAGGACGCGGGCCGCATCGCCGGCCTGGACGTCAAGCGGATCATCAACGAGCCCACGGCCTCGGCCCTGGCCTACGGCCTGGACAAGAAGCACGACGAGAAGATCGCCGTCTACGACCTCGGCGGCGGAACGTTCGACATTTCGATCCTCGAGCTGGGCGAAGGCGTCTTCGAGGTCAAGGCCACCAACGGCGACACCCACCTCGGCGGCGACGACTTCGACCAGCGCGTCATCGAATGGCTCCTGGCCGAGTTCAAGCGCGACGAGGGCATCGATCTGCGGAGCGACCCGCAGGCTCTGCAGCGGCTCAAGGAAGCCGCCGAGAAGGCCAAGATCGAGCTTTCGACCACGACCACCACGGAAATCAACCTGCCGTACATGACCGCCCACGAGGGCAACCCCAAGCACCTGGTCATGACCCTGACTCGGGCCAAGCTGGAAGACCTCGTCGCGGATCTCGTGGACAAGACCCGCGGTCCGGTCAGCCAGGCCCTTCGCGATGCCGGCCTCAAGCCGGGCGAGATCGACGAAGTGGTCCTGGTCGGCGGAATGACCCGCATGCCGGCGGTCGTCGAGGCCGTCAAGCAGATGTTCGGTGGCAAGGAGCCGCATCGCGGCGTGAACCCGGACGAGGTCGTGGCCATCGGCGCCGCGATCCAGGCCGGCGTTCTGGCCGGCGAAGTCAAGGACATCCTGCTGCTGGACGTTACTCCGCTTTCTCTCGGTATCGAGACGATGGGCGGCGTCATGACCCGCCTCATCGATCGCAACACGACGATCCCGACCAGCAAGAGCCAGGTCTTCAGCACCGCGTCGGACAACCAGACGCAGGTCGAGGTCCACGTCCTCCAGGGCGAGCGCGACTTCGCCACGGACAACAAGACTCTGGGCAAGTTCATCCTGGACGGCATCCCGCCCGCTCCTCGGGGCATTCCGCAGGTCGAGGTCACCTTCGACATCGACGCCAACGGCATCCTCGACGTCAAGGCCAAGGACCGCGCCACTGGTCGCGAGACTCAGGTCCGCATCACGGCCAGTTCGATGCTGTCCAAGACGGACGTGGATCGAATGGTCAATGAGGCCGCCGTCCACGCCGACGAGGACAAGCAGCGCAAGGAAGAAGTCGAGACTCGCAACCAGGCCGATGCCCTTGCCTACCAGGCCGAGCGGACGCTCCGCGATCTGGGCGACAAGGTGGCGGCCGAGGAGCGAGCCGAGACCGAGACGCGCGTCGAGGCCGTCAGGACTGCTCTGAAGTGCAGCGATGCGGCTGCGATCAAGGCTGCATCCGATGCCCTGGTCGAGCAGCTGCAGAAGGTCAGCACTGCGGCTTACCAGGCCGCCTCAGCTGCAGAGGCAGCTGCCGGCGAACCTCCTGCCGACGGCGAGGATCACTCCGGATCGACCGGCGGTTCCACCGGCCAGGGCGATGAGGAAGTCGTGGAAGGCGAATACAAGGAAGCTTGATCCGGCCCTTGGGGGCCAGATCTGCCGAAGCCCGGGCCGCCAAGGTCCGGGCTTCTTGGTGCCCCGATGCCTGAGCCGCCGATGAGTTCCTCGTCGTTGTCGACGCTCGGGCTCGCTCCCCCGACTCGGCCGATGAGGCCGGGCCGCCCGATCAGCGGTTCGTTGACCGCCGGAGCCGCGAAACCTGGTCCCGCGATCGGTGCGCTGCGGGTCGGAGCGCCGAAACCGGGGCCCGGGATGGCGCCCGGGATGGGGCCGCCGAAACCGGGGCCTGGGATGGGGCGGCCGAAACCCGGCCCGCCGTCATTCGGGCCGGCTGAACCGTCGAAGATCGAGCCACCGGTCGGCGCTTGCGGGTTGAAGCTCGTGACCCTCTCCACGATCCGGTCCTCGTCGTAGCCCCCGAAGTCGCCCGTGCCGGGGCGGTTCGGATTCCCCCGTCCGGATTCGCCGGGTCGCGCGACCCACGACCGCGCCTTGCCGACGCGGACCAGGGTCCTGCGAGTCCGCTGCCGCTGAACCAACCCGAGTGTTATAGGCACGAGCAGGACCATCGAGATCGCGACCGAGGCGAGGAAGGCGATCACCAGCAGCGCGACGGCGACCTGGCCGGGCCCGAGGCCGTTCGACTGCCAGCCCAGAAGGTCGGTCCGGTGGGTGATCGCCGATGCGGCGAAGAACAGGAACGCCATCAGGGGTATCGCCCAGACGGCAATGGCCAGGCCGTTGGCCAGCCGGAAGGCACCGGACCATGCCCATGCCGTCGGCGATGCCATGGAGCCCTCCATGCCGAGCTTGGCATACAGGTCGGGCAGGTGCCGGTTCGGCCGCATGAGCCAGTCGGAACCGCCCTCCAGGTGGCGATGGGCAAGTTCCACGGCCACGACGGCGGCGATCAGGCCGGGGATGGTGTAGTTCCGCCACAGAAGCAGCGCCGGCACGATGAGGCCGACCGCGATCCGGACCTGGGCCCACAACACGCTCTTCCAGCAGGTGCCGGCATCGTACGGCGCCAGAAGTGGCTGGTCCGCGCCAAGGCCGGTCGCGTTGTGGGTCGAGAAGCCCAGAAATACCGAGAAGCACACCAGGGCAAGACCGCCGAGCGCGGCGGCGACGATCAGCTCGACCTCGACCAGGCGCTGCTGGCCCGCGTTCAACTGGCCCCATGCCAGGCCGATGTCGCCGTACTGGAGCAGGTTGGTAGCAACGGCCATGACGGTGACGATGGTGACGGCCGCGACCAGGAGCACCAGGAAGATCAATACCGCGCTCACGTATCCCAGCCAGCCGACCGAAACCGACGGCCGCAGCGCGAGCGACCTGGCGACGCGGGCTTTGACGGCCGCCACGGGGCCGTGCAATCCGGGCGTGCCACGCGAAGCGCGGGAAGCGGCCGATCCGACCCCGCTGCGGCTTGCGGGTCCGGCGGGCGACGCCAGCGCCACGGGCCGGGAGTAGGCCGGGGGAGGGAGTTGAGTTGTGCTGAAGTCGGGAATCTGAGCCTGGGAAAGGGGTGCCGGGGCCACGGGCGCGACCGGTTTGGCGGCGTCCGCCTTGGGCGCCGAACCATATTTCTCGCGGCAGCTGTAGCACTTGCCGGTGCCCGCCCGGTTGAGCGAGCGGCAATGCGCACATACCCAAAATTCGTCCACGCGTCACCTTTGCTGGTACGGGACGATCATAGGCATGCCGGTGGGGGCGCGGACCACGGCCAGATCGTCCCAGGACCCATGGCGCTTGTGGCGGTCGGCGAGTCGAATTGGGCGCGGGGCGTGGATACGGCGGAGCGGCGGTACCATCGCTTCGTGACCGAAACTATGACCGCCACCACCATAGCCAGGCCCGCCGATGCGACCACCGTGCTCGCGGCCTCCAAGTCGGCCGAGGCGCCGCTGATCCACGCCCGCGGCCTTCGAAAGTGCTTCGGCCAATTCACGGCCGTGGACGGCGTGGACTTCGACGTCGCTCCCGGCGAGGCATTCGGCTTTCTCGGGCCGAACGGCGCGGGCAAGACCTCGACGATGCGCATGATCGGGACCGTCTCACCGGTGACCGCCGGCGAACTGACCGTATTCGGTCTCGACCCGGCCCGCGACGGCGCTCGGATCCGGGCCCGTCTCGGCGTGGTGCCGCAGGCCGACACTCTCGACAATGAGCTGAGCGTCCTCGAGAACCTGCTGATCTACGGCCGCTACTTCGACCTGTCGTGGGCCGAGTCGCGCCGCCGTGCCAGAGAGCTGCTCGAGTTCGTCCAGCTCACGGAGCGTTCCAACGACAAGGTCGAGCCGCTTTCCGGCGGGATGAAGCGCCGGCTCGTGATCGCCCGCTCGCTCATCAACGAACCCTCGCTGCTGCTCCTCGACGAGCCCACCACGGGCCTCGATCCGCAGGCCCGCCACCTGGTCTGGGATCGTCTGTACCGGCTCAAGCAGCGCGGTGTGACGCTGTGCATCACCACCCACTACATGGACGAGGCCGAGCAGCTGTGCGACCGCCTCGTCGTCATGGACCAGGCCAAGATCGTGGCCGAGGGCTCGCCGCGGCAGCTCATCGACCGCTACGTGACCAGGGAAGTGCTGGAGTTGCGGTTTCGCCGGACCGAGGACGAGACCGACGACTCCGCCCACATCAGCAACCGACTCGACGGCCTGGCGGATCGCGTCGAGCAGCTCCCGGATCGCGTCCTGGTCTACACGGCGGACGGCGAGGCCGCGGCGGCTGCGGCATACGAGCGCGGCCTCCGGCCGGCCAGCGTCCTGGTTCGGCGCGCGTCGCTGGAGGACGTGTTCCTGAGCCTGACCGGCCGCAGCCTGGTCGAATAGTGGCCGTCGTGTCGCGCGCCTCGGTGCGCATCCTCGAGCACGACCTGCTCGTCTTCCGGCGCGGCTGGTTCAACTATCTCCTGGCGGGGCTGTCGCAGCCGTTCCTCTATCTGGTGGCGATGGGTATCGGGCTGGGGCTGTACGTGAACCGCAGCGGCAACCTGCCCGGCGGCGTGCCATATCTCGACTACGTCGCCCCAGCGTTGCTCGTGACCCAGGCCATGATGGCCGCCGCCTTCGAGTCGGCCTGGCCGATCATGGCCAAGATCGAGTGGGACAAGACCTACCACGCCGCGCTCAACACGCCCATCGGGGCGCTCGATCTGCTGCTCGGCGACCTGATGTGGATCGCATTCAGGACGACATTGCTATCGGTGCTGTTCCTGCTGGTCGTCCTGGCGCTCGGGGCGGCATCGTCGCCGCTCGTGCTTCTCGCCGTCCCGGTCGCGGTCCTGACGGCGCTGGCCTTTGCCGCCCCGATCATGGCTTTCACCGCCACGCAGACCGGCGACGGCGGTTTCAACGCCCTGTTCCGGTTCGGCATCACACCGCTCTTCCTCTTCTCGGGCACGTTCTTCCCGATCGAGAAGCTGCCGCTCTTCCTTCAGCCGGTGGCATGGATCACGCCGCTGTATCACGGGGTGGCTGCCGCGCGGGACCTTTCGCTCGGCCGGGTCGAGCCCGTGGGGCTGACCGTCCACCTGGCGTTCCTGGTCGCGGTGATCGCCGTCGGAGTAGCGGCCGGACGGGTCACGTTCCGCCGCCGGCTGGTCGTCTGATGCTCGCGCTGAGGCTGGCTCCTCCGGCCGTGCTGGCCCGTCCGCTGCGGATCGTCGAGCGAAACACGCTCGTCTACCGCCACAGCTTCATCGTCATCTTCTCGGGCTTCTTCGAGCCTCTCTTCTACCTGTTCTCGATGGGCTTCGGGGTGGGGGCCCTGATCGGCGATGTCTCGCTCGGCAACGGCACGACCGTCCCGTACGCGGTCTTCGTCGCTCCGGCGCTGCTGGCCTCGTCGGCGATGAACGGCGCGATCTACGAAACCTCGAACAACTTCTTCTACAAGCTCAAGTACGCCAAGCTATACGACGCCGTCATCGCCACGCCGATGTCACTCAGCGATGTGGCCCGGGGCGAGATCACGTGGGCCCTGATGCGCGGCGGGCTGTACGTCATCGGCTTCGTGGCGGTTATCGCCGCGCTCGGCATCTTCGGGACGCCGCTGGTGAGTTCGCCGCTGGCGATCCTCGCCATCCCGGCCTCGACCGTCGTCGGCTTCGCCTTCGCCGGGGCGGGCATGGCGGCCACGACGTTCGTGCGCAAGTGGCGCGACTTCGACTACATGCAGCTGGCGATCATGCCCATGTTCCTGTTCTCGGGCACGTTCTACCCGATCGACGCGTACCCGCCCGCGCTGCAGGTCTTCGTCCAATGCACGCCGCTCTACCGAGGCGTCCATCTCATCCGGGCGCTCACGACCGGCACGCCCGATGCGATTCTGCTGATCGACGTTGCCTATCTGCTGGCCATGGGGCTTGTCGGGCTGCTCATCACGTCGCGCCGTCTGGGCAAGCTGCTGCTGTCGTAGGACCCGAACCGGCCCCCGCCGTTCGGCGAAACCCGCCGAGGGCGCCCGTCTCGTATCCTTCTCCACGCCATGGCCACCACCGAACGCAGCTACTACGAGGTCCTCGGCATCGAGCGCAGCGCCGACGACGCCGAGATCAAGCGCGCCTTCCGCAAGCTCGCCCAGCAGCTGCATCCCGACGTCAACGCCGAGGCGGACGCGGTCGAGCGATTCAAGGAAGTGAACGAGGCCTACCAGGTTCTGTCCGACCCGAAGCGGCGCCAGATCTACGACATGGTCGGTCGGGCGGGGCTCGGCGACATGGGTTCCGGCGGCTCGCCCTTCGGTGAGGGTTTCGGCGGCTTCGGCGATCTGTTCGACGCGTTCTTCGCCGGGATGGGCGGTCAGCAGGCGGGCAACCGCCGCAACCGCCGCCAGGCCGGCTCGGACCTGCGCTACGACCTGCGCATCACCTTCGACGAAGCCGTGCGCGGCATGGAGAAGGAGATCGAGTTCGATCTGCTCGACCGCTGCCAGACCTGCACCGGAACGGGCGCGACGCCCGGCAGTGTGCCGTCGACCTGCACCATGTGCGGCGGCCGGGGTGAGGTTCGGAACGTCCGGCAGACTCTCCTGGGGCAGATGGTCAACGTCACGGCCTGCACCCGCTGCAACGGCGAAGGCCGCTTCATCGACTCTCCCTGCAAAGCCTGCAAGGGCGACGGCCGCGTTCAGCAGCACAAGAAGCTGCGCGTCACCGTCCCGGCCGGCATCGACGAGGGCCACCAGATCCGGCTCTCCGGCGAGGGCGAGGTCGGGCCGCGCGGTGGACCGGCGGGCAGTTTGTACGTCGCGGTCCACGTCACGCCGCACCCCGCGCTGCGCCGCGACGGCACGGAGATCTTCTACGACCTGCAACTCTCGATAGCCCAGGCGTCGCTCGGTACGCGCGTCCGAATTCCCACGATCGAGGGCGAGGAGGATCTCGAGATCCGGCCCGGGGCTCAACCCGCCACGGAGATCAGGCTGCGCAGCCGGGGCGTTCCGCACCTGCGCCGGCCCGGCACTCGCGGCGACCTCCACGTCATGGTCCACGTCAACGTGCCGACCAAGCTTTCCAAGCGGCAGCGCCAGCTGCTCGAGGAGCTGGCGGCCGAATCGGGCGAGGTCGTGCTTCCGGCCGGGTTCCTGGATCGGGTCAAAGATGCCCTCGACTGAGCGAACCGAGTCTGCCGGCATGGCCGAAGCAGAGGGCGCCGCTTTGGCGCCCGAACACGGAACCCCCGGCGATCTTTCCGCGCTCGGGCCCGGCATCTGGGTCGAGCTTTCGGTCGCCGCCGACATCGAAGCCGTCGAAGCCGTGTCGGAGATCCTGACCCGCTTCGCGCCCGGCGGCACCAGCGTCGAACCCGGTTTCGGGCTGACCGACGAAGGCCTGGGCGCGGTCATCGACCCTGCGAAACCGGCCATCGTGCGGGCCTACCTGCCCGGTCTCGATCCGGCGGCCGTCGAAGCCGCGATCGCCGAGGCAACGACAGCGCTCGGCCACCTCCAGGCGTTCGGGCTGCGGCCGATCGGCGAACTGCAGGTCCGCACCGTCCGCGAGGCGGATTGGGCCGAGGCGTGGAAGAGCCACTTCCCGGTCCTGCGGATCGGGCGGCGAATGGTGATCCGGCCCACCTGGCGGCGCCACCACCGCCTGCCCGACGACGTGGTGCTGTCGCTCGATCCCGGCATGGCCTTCGGAACGGGGCTTCATCCAACCACTCGCCTGTGCTTGGCCGCCCTCGAGACGCTCGCAGATGAGGGGCTGATGGCCACGGGCACGGCGAAGGGCGGTGCCGCCCGGATCATCGACGTCGGCTGCGGCTCCGGGATCCTCGCCATCGCCGCGGGCAAACTCGGCGCGGGCGAGCTGCTGGGCGTGGACACCGACCCGATCGCGGTGGAGGCCACGGCCGCCAACGCCCGTCTCAACGGCCAGACGCGCAAGATCCGCGTTCGTCAGGGCAGCGTTCCGTCGGGCGAGGGCCCGTTCGACCTCGTCCTCGCAAACCTGATCGCGTCGCTGCTGGTCATGCTGGCGGCGCCGCTTCGGGCGGAACTCAAGCCGGGCGGCCGCATTCTCGCCTCGGGCATCTTCCGTGACCGGGAAGGCGACGTCCGCGCCGCATTCGAAGCCGCCGGTCTCAGACTAGCCCGCCGCTGGGCCGAGGAGGACTGGGTCGCGCTCGAGGCTATCGCGGTTTAGGGCTTGATTACCGCCAGGTAGACGGCCAGCCCATTGCGGGCGTCGCCGTAGGCGTAGTAGACGACTCCGTTGGAGAAGCTGGCTTGCTCGCGCAGGCCCACGCCATTCTCATCCGGCGCGGACTTCTTCAGCCAGGACCCGTTTGAGATCCTGGCGGGCGGCAGGAAGCTGACGCCGTCGTCGTAGCTGATCGTGTAGTAGGTCCAGATCTTGCCGGACTTGTCCTTGACATGCCAGCCCAGGAAGATGGTCCGGCCGCTGATCGCGAGCGATGGCTTGAAGTTGTAGCCCGAAACGGCGAAGTCCTTGACCAGCCCGCCCAGCTGCACCAGCCTGATCTTGCTCTTGCTTTCGACCGCGAGCCACGGCGTGGCGTTGTCGTCCACGGTCAGTCCGGACTGGAACTGAGTCTCGGCTATATCCGTGTTGACCATCCATACGGGCTTGTCGCCGGTCAATGTCTTGCCGTCGAAATGGACATGGGCTATCTCATAGCCCCGGCGGCCGATGTTCTTGCCGAAGCCCTCATTGAAGATGTTCGCCGTGCTCCAGCGCTTGAGGCTGCTCTCGTAGAAAGTGACGTAAGCCGTGCCGTCCGGTGCGGCCTCGATGCGGTAGCCCAGCCGCCACGCGTACGGGTA
>Ga0182019_10001427_pt1 | contig 12210 bp, 11 predicted proteins | sample 812E2MmetaG_FD_120483 | JGI IMG/M metagenome (GOLD analysis project Ga0182019, IMG submission 120483) | Permafrost microbial communities from Stordalen Mire, Sweden - 812E2M metaG | ecosystem: Environmental > Terrestrial > Soil > Wetlands > Permafrost | place: Sweden: Stordalen | collected...
CTCAAGGAAGCGAAGATAAATATCCTTATAGTCACAAGATCAGTTTAATAAAATCAACTTTGTTGTCATTATGATATTATTATCTAAAAAACTTGTAATGATTAAAGTTTGTAAGAATGCTGATGCCAGTAAAGAAGCAAGTTTTAATCCCATTTCATAACATGTCTCACAATTGCCGCATACATCTTTTACTTTTTTAATTATTCGAAAGCGAATTTTCTTGTATAAATTTATAGCATAAAGATTTTTTACTTTTACATATAAGAGAATCGAGGTTAGCCCATTTAACCTCATTTCTTTAATGCTTTCTCTTAACAACTTCTCACCAAAACTCTTACTTTTAAAATTCCTGTCTATTGCAATTGAATAGATTCTGGATTTTGTCTTAAAACGTCTGAGGGAAAGAATAGGTTTTATATAATAAATGCAGTGCTCACAATCTTATCCTGGCTATTTATAACCTAAAATATTTTTTCCAATTTCTTTGAATATCTTATCAGTATACTCGAACTATTATTCTCAAATCCGTTTTTTTTGAATTTTAAGATTTTCAGGAATCATGAAACTCTAGACAGCACAAAGTTTTATTTATCTGCCTGTTTCCATTTTGTTAGGAATAGAATTCCACTAGTACCATACCAATCTCCTAAAACTCGTTAAAAAAGAGATAATTTAAGATGAACTTTTGCAAATTTTATACCATTCACCTTCCTTGTAAGCAAAGGCGTCCGCGAAGAATGAAGATAATAAACTGATTTAACTAACTTAGAGGAAAATCAGAAGTATGTGAAATAAATAATGAAAATCACTGGCTATGGAATTGTGTCTTCATAATCTTTGTTTATAAAATTTGGTAATTAAGATCTAATTTCATAAAAAAAATGCAAACGACTTTATTTGATAATACAGATGTCTTTACATAAAAAAAGTCGATTTTTAATATTTCACCTAAACCAGTTCTTCTCCAATTTCTCCTCCTTTTCTCCATGCATGCTTACATATACAACATAGTCCCCACTCTTCGTATTGAAAACGAACCTGTAAATCGTTTTGAAATAAGCCCAGTATTTGACCTACGGGTTTCTCGCATCGCTCAGCACGACAGTTACCAAACCATTTTTTTCCGAAACGTTGTAAGCAGGATAATCGATGTCCTGAGGAACAGTCGTAATGTAGAGTTCTCCGGCTCTTTCAGCGTAGGCGGAGCCATCTGGGACATTGCCGGTTACGTTAATCTTTTCGATAAATTCATTTCTTGCGATCCCTGACCAGTAGCTGATTTCCATAATCTTGTAGTGTGTGGAGTTATATGGATATGCGGCAAGGAACTTTCCGAGAAAGGAAGGATAGGTGTTCTGATAGCTGATTTTTGCTCCTTAAACACTATACATATCTTCCATAAGAAACATTTTTGCAACCGGCAGCACTGTAAGCCAGACCAGAAGCACAATTACAAGTGAGGTATAGAATCTGCTCCGGTTATTAGTAACAAAAGTACATAAGTTGTTGAATTTTCCGTTTCACTTTCCCCGGCTTTTCATGTATGCAACAAGTACGATAAAGAGGGAGAGTAGGGGGAGTAGGTTTGCCAGGGGGTCGAAAAAGTAAACGGCTCCCATAATGAATGCATCCACACTGAAAGGATAGAAGGGACGCATTTTCCAGCTGGTAGCGTAATCAAGGTAGACATGGGAGAAAATGGCCGCAAATCCGGCAGCTGTAAAAAGGCGGTCTTTAGTTTTAATCCAAATAAAAAACGTGACAAGTAGGATGAAAAGAATGGAGTGCATGAACTCCCGGTGGCCTAGCAGATAAAAAAACTGGTTTCGCATATCATGGCTCAAGCTACCGCTGAAGAGGACAAACAGGATGTATGGGATGAAGTCCAGGGCAGATAGGATTGACATGAATACCAGAATATTTCGCTTTTTTTCTTTGAATCCGAGGGCAAAGGCAATCAGAAGCCCGATTCCCATATGGGAAATTGTATTAACCATTTATTTTATCCCTTAATTCAGGGAGAGAACAATGTATATATCTTTAATTGAAAGGACATAGATGCAAATAAAAAACGGAAAAATGTGTAATATCAATCCTCGATCTACAACACTAATTTTTGTCAATTATTTTCATTTCCAAATCTTTATTAAGAAGAGTACCTAATGACTATTTTTTGGGTGATAGTTATGAAGATATTGAAAGGTCTATTGACTTATTTACAAAAGGAATCGTAAAGGTGGAGGATATGAAGATTAGTACATCAATTCTAAAATATGTCATAAACTAAATATTTGAATTTAGATCAAGGAAGGATTAGTGTACCTACGCTCTTTAACTAATCTCAAAAGAGTATATGAACTGTGAAAAACGCGGAAAACGTGGAATTAAAAGAGTATTGGCACTTGGAATAGAAGCATCAGTGTCGCCTCAACCAATAAATAACATATGAAATAGATTATAATCATTCATAATTATTCAATACTTGACGATTGACGAAACACTATTCTTGAGCATCTTGTAGATTCAATGATTGTTTCACAAATCTCAGTCATGAGTTAAGAATCCATATATAATAGTTAAGCAGCATTGCAAAGCTGACCCAGATGATATAAGGGAGCAACAGGTAAGAAGTTGATTTTGAGATTTTTCTAAACTGAATTATTGTCAGAAAGATAGAAAGCCAGAGAAACATGATATCAACAAAAGCATAGTAAGAGGACTTTAGCCCGAAAAATAAACAGGACCAGAGAAAGTTAAGACCTAACTGTATTCCAAAAATAAGCAAACCTATTTTTACTTCCCGCTGTTGCAGTCCCTTTTCCCAAACAATGTAGAAGGAGATCCACATAAACGTATAGAGAGCAACCCATCTCGAAAAAAAGATCCATGACGGAGGGCTAAAAGCTGGCTTTTCAAGCAAAAAAAACCAGTTTTCAAGAGATGAAGTCGTAAATGCTGAACCGATAGCTCCAGCAAGCTGGCAAAGCAACACTGCGGCAAGAAGCTAAAAGGAATTTACTTTCTGGGACATATAAGATGCCTAAAATATTTTGTTCTCTAATAATATTAATTTTGAGTTTAAAAGATTTCGATAAGCTTCAATTTTCGACTGGCTGTTTATAAAAGTATGTGTAAGCAAGTTGTTGAAATCAGAGGTTTATCTGAATTTTTTTGACTATAATTCCTCTTAAGTGATGCATCAATTGCCTGTTGTCCCAATTTCCAGTAAATCTTTACCTTCAGCTCCTCAAGGTGGAAAGATCCATTCCAAGCAATTTTAATGCTCTTCTAACAATTTAGGTTATGGAAAGCTTTGTAATTTGTAATATCTCCATCATAAAATATGAAGCTTCTTTCTTCATGTTCATAGTCTTGAATCCCATCATGATACAGGCAAGTTTACTTTTCCTGCATCTCTTGTACAGATTATGCGTTGGACTTCCTCCTACTATCTCAAGGTTTAACTCCATGAAAAATTACTTCCCATAATGACTCAATTTTAGGTTTTTAAAAGATAGAATACATGATATGTCTAGCAAATTTTAGTTTTTGCACTGCAGTAAATTCCTACAGCGCTGGAGATCCTGTACAGTATTCACGTTTATTGCTAACTTGGGATTCTCAAGTATAAAATTAAAGTCTTCCTGTTCGTTTCTGATTTGAGAACTGTCCAGAATATTAATCCCGGTAGGTACAATTAGTTTACCATCCTTGTTGAAAACCGTTTCAGGCCTGATTCCAGCTCCCTTGCAGATATTTATTGGGACATATACTGAAAGTGCTGGTTTTTCTGCTTCCCAGTATTTCTCAATTATCGAATCTATAAGCTCTGAATCTATCAGGGGAATATCTGACATAATAATCATTACTGAAACAGTTGTTTGCGAAATTTCTACTGCATAAATCATATCCCCTACGTAGTTCCCTCCAAAGGTCCTGATTACTTGAATCTCTCCTTTATAATATTCCCGAATCATAATTTCGGTCTTAGGGGTTGCAGGAGATACTGCTACATAGACACGATCTATATTCTTTGTGGTTATGAGGGTATCTATCACATAGCTTATGAGTGGTTTTCCAAGTAATTCAACACACGGCTTTTCCCCCATTCCAAGCCGTTGTCCAATTCCTCCTGCCATTACAATAGCATCCATTCCAAATCTCTCATGTATCCATTTAATGAAATTTCAGGATAACTGCGATAATACTTAGGGCAGTCACCCTTCCGATTTCGTTAGCAACACCTATCCCGTCTCCATTTAACCCGCCAAAATGTGCATAGCTCCTGTTAAGAATTACCAGAGCAGAGACGCATGCTCCCAGATAGGGTAATAGCCCTATCCACCCAAAAGGCAGAAAACAGAAAATAGCTCCTAACACAAATCCTATAAGGAAATTCTGTTTGGTTGCTCCATTTATAGTCATTGTTCCAAGGCTAGGATAAGCCTGTTTTCCCTGGAGAGGTATAGGCTTTCCAAAAGCAGCTATTGTAAGCATGGATTGCTTTGCACTAACCTCTGCGATAAACATTGATGCGAACATCAACATTGGAAGGTAATATCCAACAACTGAGCCTTCTTCTTGTACCGCTCTTATCGAACCGTACAAAATAAGTAACAGCAGAATGCAGAAGGAGACTCCTCCTGTTCCGAGGTTCGTGTCCTTCAGAGCCTGTATTTTTTTTTCAAGTGATCCGTGAGCCATAAAACCATCCCCTATATCAGTGACTCCGTCAAGATGATTAAAACCCGTTATATAATATATGAATCCCATGATAAGGGCTGTAAGAACAGCTTCCGGAATAATTATCTGTCCTATGTATGCTACTGTCCCTATGATAATACCTAGCACGGCTCCTGCAATTGGGTATAAGTATATTTTCCCCATAAGCTCGTTAATCCCTTCCATGCTGATTCCCACAGGGATCGTGGAAAGGAACCCCAAACTGGATTTAAAAGCAAGTAAAAATGAATTCATAGAATCTCGCCTGTTTTCCAATCTTTTGTTTCGAATTCTGCCAGACCTCTTGAATACATACTGGAGGATACTCCCCCTATAAGCCCCCCTATCACATCATCAATAAATGGTCCCAGGTTTGAAAGGATTCCTGGCTTTTGTTTGTCATACCTTACAAACTCGAATGCTCCTTTGGAGCCGCCAATATAGGTTGCAATACTTGTGCCAAGAACCTCATCTGCAATTATGAAACTCATGTCTTTTTCATAGGAACTTTTGCTAATGTTCGGAAGATTTCCTGCCCTACCTTCCCTCTCAAGCAGAATCCCGGAATAAATCAAAATGCATAGGTTTGGGTCCGAAAGAGCGTATTTGAGTTCTCTTTTAAACAAATATTCGGCTTTTTTCCTTGTCTCAAGCCCAGGATGTGGGATATACATTTCGAAAGCTGTATCTACAAGATCCTGAATACTGATGCCCTCTTCAGAAAGGACATCGAGTATGTCAATGGTAGCTCTACCCTCTACTTTTTCAGGTTTCCCTTTTTTCAGGTTCCTTTCATCAATATTTGATAACTTCATGAGATCACGTTATGATTTTTATCCTGGCTAGGTCAACTTTAGTAAGTTATTGATTCTATAAATAGAGTTTAACTTCATACTGGTTTATCCTACATTCTGTATATTGTACACAGATGTAGAATTTGTTCGCCTATTTGACCACCATATATTCATTGAAAGTTAGATTAATTTTTAAGCTATTGTCACATTGAGAAAATGGATGGCACTCTTGTGTACATCTATAGTAAGTGGATTTCTTTTTTATAGCTGGATTTTACTGCTTCTGGTAGAGTAGCATTCTTCGGCTTGTTCCGCTTTTCTCAAAGTTTTATTTTAGAATAAAATCCTTATTGTGACAATACTAGGTTCTGACAAATAAGGAATGGATCATAGGCACAAATGAATTCCTACTATCTGGATTACTGCCATAAAGGCAGCAAGTGAAAATCCTGAAGCAATTGCTATTAATTGGGATACTCTTTTTATATCCTTTATTTCAGTAGGGGGGTATAATGCTCCCAAAACGTAATAATCAGGCTTTTCGAGTTTGACTCCGAGAGCTCCTGCAGTCGCAGCCATAGGATAGCCGGAATTCGGAGATAGAGTCTTCATGCCATCTTCCAGTACACTCTTGATACTATTAAAAGGGTTTATTTTTCCTTGTTTTTCCGGGATCATAGCTACTATAAGAGCCGCTGCAAGAATAAATATGACAGATATTCGAGCTGGGATCCAGTTCAATGCATCATCGGATTTCGCAGAGAAATATCCTAGTTCCTGATACTGTTTGGTAGTATACCCAACCATGGAATCTAGGGTACTTATAGCTTTGAATGCATATGCAGCGACAAGCCCGAATTTCCCAAATAGAACATAATATAAAATGGGGCTCAAGATGCAGTCTACGTAATTCTCGGATACTGATTCAATAACTGCAGAAGACATCTGGGTTTTTGTCAGTTTGGAAGTGTTCCGGCTTACATATATAGGAAGCAATTCTCTGACTTTTTCAAGCCTGTTTTCTTCAAGGTACTTGTAAATCTCCCTTGCCGGACTCAGGAGACATTTAATAGCAAATGTAGCTTTCAGAAAATAAGCTTCTATAAGGAGTGCAAGAATCCTTGGCATTCCAGGAAGAGCTGCAATGTATAGGACGAAATAACCAAGTGAAGCTGCAAAAAAAACACAGCAGAGAACCATTATAAATCCATAAAATTTTCTATGGATTTTAGGAGCTATATTTTTCAGAAAATTAATTAATTTTCCCATCCATACAACCGGATGCACAGCAGCTGGCGGCTCCCCAAAAATGAGGTCTATAGTTATTGCCAGCAAAAGTACCATAGCCAGGTGATCGCTATCTGGCATGATCATAGACTCGGCTCCACCACTTTTTTCCAGGCTATTTTCACAAGTTCATCAGAATCTCCTTTCTGCATGAGGCTGTCAAGGATTTTTTGGGCTATTTCCTTATTGTGAACAATATGGCAGTCGATACAACTCCATACTTTGCTGCCCCCTGAGCTCGTTATCCATTTTCCCTTTGTGCATTCGTTCTCACATGGATAAAAAGGACAGAAGCAGAAGGTACAATTTTGACCTTCAAAATGACAGGGATAGTATTCACAGGTATTCCGACCTTCGATTCCTATTTCAGAGGCTTTTTCAATTACATTCTGTAGTTCATTTTTTGCCTGTTCTTTGCCCCATTGAGAAATAACATCTCCTATTGCAGCAACAAGCTTGTCATTTTCGTCTGCGTTCCGGACTGCAACTCTTATGTATTTTTTCTCAAGGCCACGGAAAGAGACACAGTCCCGGATAAGAACTCCACGAGCTGCGAGGCATGCGCTCAATTCGCTGGAATTAAGAATGAATTTGCTGATATCAACTAAAATAAAATTTACATTTACTTCCCCTGCTTTGAATCCCCTAATTTTGTCGAGTTTAGCTTTGAGCTTTTCTCCTTCTTCTCTGATTAAAGCTCTTGCTTTTCCAAGATACGGATTGTTTATACCGTCTTCGATGTTAAGAAGTGCAGTTCCTATAGCATTTGCCACGGTACCAAGGTTCCAGGAGAGCCGGGAGGCATTTAGGATTTCAGCCATTTCATGGGTAGCTACCCCGAAGCCCATTCTTATTCCTGGAATTGCAAAATCCTTCGTAAGGGAGCGAAGAACAAAAACGTAGTTATTTTTTGCTGCTAGATCTGCAACACTCTGGGAAGGATCGGAGAGTTCGATAAAGGCCTCATCCACGAAAAGGAGAGTTCCATGATTCCTACCGCGTTCTGCAAGAGCTTTAATTTCTTCTTTGGTACGGAGCTTTCCTGTTGGGTTATTCGGATTGCAAATAAAAAGGATTTTTGCTCTCTCAAGAACCTCATTAGGAAGTGTTTCTACATCTTCCTCTTTGGGATATTCAGGTCTTGCTCCCATGATTTGGCATTGTACTTCATATTCCCCAAAAGTGGGCCATGGGAACAGAACCGAGTCCCCTTTTTCAACCACACATTCGACTACAAGCCGGATGATTTCCGTGGAACCATTACCCGGAATAATATTTTGTGGAGTTACTCCGTGCCCTACAAACCTTGCTGCAGCCTCTCTGAACTCCAGATACCTATTATCTGGATACTCCATAAGTTTTTCGACACTCTTTTTGAGAATGTTATCAAAGTTTAATCCGCTATCCTTATTCTCAAAGGGATTTCCCAGGGGATTTAAGTTTGTACTGAAATCAAGAATTTCGCTTTCAGGAATCCCGTAAGTCTCGGAAGTTTCCTGAATTAGGCCTCCATGCCTGCAGGATTTCAGGGTCAGTAGATGCTCTTTTAGAGGTACACTTTTTTGCTCTGACACGGTGATCTAAAATATTAGTGTAAATCATGTATATTAAGTTGCTTATTATATTAAGCAGTGCAAACTTTCCTTTATTTGCTTTACAATTGTTTGATTGTGAAAATTTTCATTTTGGAAATCCATTCTACTTTATTTCACAAAACAAATATATTACCATAATATTATTTTTTATTTATCTGTGAAGTTTTCACTGATTTCGGAGAATAGCGAAAATATAACTATTCAAGTACTCTTTTGAAAGCTAAGCAATTTTATCTCATACTTTGGGAAAATTTGATTCAACCCTAATTTAACAGTTTGATTTTAATGTTGAAACAGTAGTTTCGATTTGCTAAGTCCAGAAAAATTATTTTTATTCAGTTACAATTTTTCCTCAATAGTTCACAAAAAAATCATCCATAAATATTAATTCAATTTTATTTAATTGCTTCTAGAATATTCAACATTTTGAAATTATGAGATGGAAATTATGCATAGTCTCCACTAAACGCTGTTGTGATTTTTTTTGAGGCATATTTTTGAGTTTATATGACCATTAATCGAGGTCGAAGCGCTAGATCTCTTTCTCGATTAAATTTCATTGGAGAATCTCTCTAAACTTTTATAATTTGAGTGTTGGAGAGCTTTAAACCTCTTGACAATAATTTTTACTCATGCAAATCTGTACTGATTTTACTCTTAAAGAAGAATACAAACATCCTCAGTTAGTTGGAGACTAACTTGCTGAAATTGATTCCGTTAATTGATTGGAAAGATTTTCGTATAATTTTCCAATTCAGACGATTTTTAAAAAAATTTTTAGGCAGACATAAAACTGAAGTAATCATTATGTTTAAAATGTTCGTTTTATAGCATGGAATGGTCTTTAATATTTTGAAATTGAGAAACAATGTATTGATCAAATTTCTTTCAGAAAATTTATTGATTTTCTTTTGTACATACCAGAAAGTAGCATATTCTGATCATTCAGAAAAAGAATTTTTAATATTGCAAAGAAGAATAAATATGGGAACAATTGCAAAACCAACTTATTGCCTTGATTTGAAAATAAAAAATGGAATTATTCCTAACTACTATTTTTGTCCATTCAAATCCGGTGCACACAAAAGAGGATAAATCTTGAGAAAATGAAGCAAAAAAGCATATATGCAAATGAAGTAATTTGACTTTGAACAATTTCTTAATATTCAGATTGGGGGTGTGAACATACCTAGCTGCTTGCAGCTTGGTGAAACATCGAAATTATGATTGTGATATTGAAAAAGTTGAGAGAAAAACAATGTGCAAAGCCTGCTACTATCTACCCCCTCTGTTTCTCTTTAATTCCTTTTGATCGGTATTTTATTGGATTCTCTGTAAATTAAAAGTTAAATTTTCGCATTATTTGTATAATTTGGCTTTCAATATTGAATTTACCTACTCAACAAATTATTTAAACTTTTTTAGTTTATCGAAAATTAGGCACAATGCCTACAGTCTCAACTTTTAGTCTGTCGTAACAAAGACCATTGCAGCTACAACTGTTGTCCATTTTCCATCTTTGTCGCCTTTCGCAGTCTGACAAATGTGGAACGAGTCAAATATGTGGCCACTAGCTTTATATACCTGTTCTCTCTCATACCAGGCCATTTCAGCATCAAACTCTATCCCTAAAGTAGTTGCAAGCATTGTTGCTGCCAGGTCTTCTGCATATTCTCCTGCAATAATCTCTTCTTCTCCAAAAGAATGATGTTCAGAAATATAACCGTAATTTTCTCCATTTACCGGAAGAGCAGTTCCTATAGCTGAAGCCATCAAACGATGTGGTTCGTTGGTATCATTCCTTGCAAGTACACAATGGACAATGTCACCAGGTTTTAGCCGTAAAAGTCCTTCATCTTTAGGTACGATTTTGCAATTTGGAGGTAGAATGCTTGAAACACTTACAAGGTTGTATTTTTCTATTCCAGCAGCTCTCAACGCAAGTTCAAAAGATGCTAATCTATCTTTATGCACCCCGCTACCTGTTGTCACAAATGCTTTTTTTGGGATCATATTAACTCCTTAAGTGTCTTTATCCGACATCTTACATATGTACGCAGATGCAGATTCTGTTTGCTATTTGTCCACTATTATTCATTGAAAATTAAAATAATTTTTAAGCTACTAGTTTATTGAGATATATATAGCATTCTTGGTACATCCGCAAAAAATGGGTTTATGCATCCTGTGCGATTTCCATTGTATGAGTAACCAAATATATAAACTACTTTAAAACTTATTGAACATAATTAAATGAACTACTTGACAGTAGTACTTTTTTTTCATGCTTCAAATGTGGATAAAAGTTATGAACTTTTTCCTACTAATTTGAGACTTTTTTATTATTATCTGGTTTTGAATTGATTGCAATTATGGTCAAAGCAGGAATATTCACATATCTAGAAAACAATGATCGTAGTTAACACATTGAAAAGTGCAGTTAATTGTTGAGTTGATTCTAATCCTAACGAAAGGATAAAAACACAGAAAGAATGGAAAATATGAGAAATGAAGGACATATGCAATCTGTCCCTACTTCCCACTTCTTCATGGTTTCAGAACCTGGAGCAGATTTTTTTTGTTTCATATTTTTTTGCAATTACAAAGCCTGTGTTAGTTATTTTGAGATTTATTTTTGGAATATAATTACCAATAAAATTAATTACAAAGAGTTCCCATTTGCCTATAATTTTTGTTCCTGGAATCCTGTCCAAATCTTTTTCCTAATTTCTGTTTTGACACAATTTTTTCTTTTCTGGTTCATTATTCTTTGACTTTAAAGATAGCTTCAGCTATCCTCATGATACTTATTTTATTTCCAATTTCATTACTATATAATAATCTATGGCAAAGCTGAACATAAGATCAAAATTTTCGATGATATTTTGAGAGAACTCTTGATGGCTGAATAAATGTTATTAAGTTCAAGTTGCGTAATGAATTCCGAATTATACTTTCCCTGTTTTTTATGCATAAGCACCTCCACATCTTTGGAATTACCAACCATCGAAGATTTCGATAAATCTCTAACTTTAACGAATTATTAATTCACCACACATAAGTGTATGACAAAATAAGAAGGTCCATTGAAATACTCTATAATAGGTAGGTGTTTTATCAATTAACCGTAAACAGGAAACTAAAAATCAGATGTTGATTCATATTAAATTACATTATATTTTATAGCATAACCCAACTTTTACGAGCTAAAATTCCATAATCTTAATAGAGAAAAGTTGAGCTGTTTTTCATCAGATATACAGAGAATAGTAGCAGAAAACAATCATAATTCTAAACCATAAGATTTATTCACTATTTTTGACAATTTAAATTAACAATTGATTTGGCAGTGGAATTACTTAAAAGGCTAATTTAACATCCGTGATAAAAGTCATATTTTAGCCGCCGGTACCAATTCATTGGTTAGCTTTCGAAAGTTTTCAAAAAACAAATTTAGAACAATCTTCTTACTTAAGGTAGTGCTGAAGTCAACAGTAAAAAGGGTAAGACGAAAGTATTTTTATTTGTTTGCGTTTGTTATTCAAAGAATTTCATGTTCATTTTAAAAAAATAGAGTGCTGGATAAATCTACTGCTACTTTTACTGCACACACTTTAACTCTTGTGAAGAGCACGGTAGATTAGCGTATGAAAATGAAAAAAGTTAAATTCAAGAATACACCCCAAGATAATAAAAGGAAATTAAAGGGAATTTAGATAAACACTAACTTTCTTCATATCCTAATAAATAATAAATCCACATACGTATAAATAATAACTAAATGAATCTTGAAAATCAGAGATTTATCAAAA
>Ga0182019_10001428_pt1 | contig 12203 bp, 7 predicted proteins | sample 812E2MmetaG_FD_120483 | JGI IMG/M metagenome (GOLD analysis project Ga0182019, IMG submission 120483) | Permafrost microbial communities from Stordalen Mire, Sweden - 812E2M metaG | ecosystem: Environmental > Terrestrial > Soil > Wetlands > Permafrost | place: Sweden: Stordalen | collected...
GCTGATTTGGTGCGGATGAGAGGACTTGAACCTCCACGACCTTGCGGCCACTAGGTCCTGAACCTAGCGCGTCTGCCAGTTCCGCCACATCCGCATAAAAAGAAAAATTCGGCAGGGCCCTTATCAAGGGCGACTACACTACTATCTACTGGCTGGCGTCTGGCTGTCAAACGAGCTTAAGGTCATTGGCAAAGCGCGATGCCGTCCGAAGACCATGGGAAATACCTCCGATAAAATCCCCGCAGAACTGGCGAAAGAACTCCGCACCCTAGCACATGATCTCAGCAATGCGCTCGAAACCATTGTCCAAGCCACCTATCTGATTTCGCAGGCAGGCCCGCCCGAGAACTCACGCCGTTGGGTCGAACTGATTGACCAAGCCTCGCAAGAAGCAGTAAAAATCAATCAAAAGCTGCGCCAAATCTTGCGTGCACAAAGCTAGCTGTAGAGACGGGCTTGCCCCGTCTCTACAGGGGATCAGGAGAGCATGCGACGCTGCTAGCCCAGTTTCGCATCCATGGTGATTTTTGCGTTGAGCACCTTCGATACCGGGCAGCCCGCTTTTGCATTTTGCGCCGCTGTGTTGAAGGCTTCCGCGCCCGCGCCCGGCACCTTCGCGACCACATCCAGGTGCACGGCCGTGATGGTCCAGCCCGCATCAAGTTTTTCCATGGTGAGCGTAGCCGCTGTGCTGATGCTCTCGGGGGTGAGGTTGGCGCCTCCCAGTTGCGCCGAGAGCGCCATCGAAAAACACGCCGCGTGCGCCGCCGCAATCAGTTCTTCCGGATTCGTCCCCGGAGTGTTTTCAAAACGCGTGGTAAACGAATACGGCGTATTCGAGAGAACGCCACTGGTGGACGAAACCGTCCCTTTCCCGTCCTTAAGTCCGCCCTTCCACACTGCACTAGCTTTGCGTTGCATTCGAAACTCCTCAACTCAAGATGAATCAAGACTCCAGCCATTGTAAAAGGGATAGAGATTTTCGGCATGCCACGCTCGGCGCAGTCAGAAGCGCCAGAGCCAAAGGCGAATATGTGGAGGGCAAAAGCAGGAACCGCAGTTACCACCGACTCGCCCGCGGTAATCTGTTCGACTCCTGCCCCGCCTTCTATACTTTCCCCGTGACCAGCAATCCCGATCCGCGCATCGAGCAGGCTGCTACGAAGCCGGGAAACGACCCGTTCCTGCCAGAAACCGCGAGTCCTCGCCGCTGGCTTGTAATCGCCGCCGTAGTGAGCGGGATGCTGGCGGGAGCGCTGTTCATGGGTACAGGGACCGCTCGCGCAGCTTGGCAGGAGATCGCGCAGCTTCTCAGCCTGCAGGGGAAACCGGAGCCGGCATCGGCCAACGTCCTCTCCGAACATGAAATCGAAGTCCTCGACCAGATGACACCGCAGAGTCAGGCACAGCTTCTGCTCGGACGTTCCATCAATCACTATCGCGGGGCCAACGACCAGATTGCGGAGCGCGTGAGCCGCTGGCGCGGAAAGATCAAGCTCGATCAGCAATTGAACTCCCTCTTCATGACCGCGCTTAACTCCGACGATTTACGCGTGCGGGCGGCGGCAATCGAGATCGATCTCGCGTGCCGCAACCTGGAAAAGAGTTCGGCCACGGTGGACCAGCTTGAGCCTGAGGCGCACACTGGAGCCCAGGGGCCGCGTGCTAATGCGCTCTGGGACATCGCATTGCTCGGCAGTCGCGGAGTGCAGCCGGAGCGTGCATTGCAGATTCTGCTCGCTTCGATTCACGATACCAACGTGAACATCCGCTATTGGGCAGTTGAGGGACTGGCCTATTTGGGCACCAGCGAAACAGTCGCTCCGTTGCTGCAGGTTTTTCATGATGACTCTTCGCCGATGATCCGCGAGCGGGCCGCCTGCGGGCTGGCGCAGTCCGGGATGCTCAACGAACGGCAGCGCCGCGCCGCGGTTCCGAAGTTGCTCGACTTTGCCGACGATGCTTCGCTGGATTCGGAAACCCACAAGTGGGTATTTCAGGCGCTACGAGATATCACGGGACAAAGTCTGCCCCACGATGCCGCCGCCTGGAGGAACTGGTACACCGAGAACAGCGAGCGCCAGTGGAATCCCGTGACTCGCGACAACCAGTAGCCGTTGTTTCGCTGGCGGATCGCACTCGGTTTCTTCAAGGCCGTCAAAGAGACAGAGTTTTCCCGATAAGTCAGTAAAAATCAGAACAACTCAAGTAGAAGCCGCATTTCTTGCAGACTACCTGGCAGCGATGTCCGCGCAACTCGGTCGAGCAATTGGGACAGATAGAGGACGCATCATTCTTCAGGTTTGCAGGAACGAGATTCGCAGCAACGCTAGCCGCTGTCTCAACATCCCTGTGCGCGATTGCAGAAGCAGACGGGTGCCCGGAGGAATTCGGGGTCGAACTCATGTCCGGTGTTTTAGCACAGATTCGTTCGCAAGAAAATATGCACCTTGGCGAGCCTGGCGAAGCAAGCTGCCAGCAGTCCCAAGGCTTCTAGACAAACGCCCACCCGAGGCTCTACTGTGAGGTGACCGGGCGCGGTACCCAAGTGGTAAGGGAGAGGTCTGCAAAACCTTTACACGTCGGTTCGATTCCGACCCGCGCCTCCAGCTTATCGTCACGTCGCAAGAATTTTCATTCATGTCAGAAGCCTTTCGCCGCTGCAGCGGCGGTAGGGTGAAGTACGACAATCTTATCCAGGTTCGTTATCTTCAATACTTCTTCCACATGCGCGGTGGCGCCCGCTACTCGCAGTTCTCCTCCCGCTTTCTTCAGTTGGCCGGCGGACATCACGATAATCCCAATTCCAGTGCTGTCAATGTTGGTCACGCCGGTCATGTCAAGGATGACTTTCTTCCGTCCCTCACCCACGAGGCTCTCGACCGCCCATTCCAGTTGCTTGCTTTCTCTGCCAAGCGTGATTCTTCCCTTGATTTCCAGAACGACAATGTCAGGTTCCAGTTGCTTGGTCTGAATCTCCAGCATAAGCCAGGTTCCTTTCCGATCTTGCTTGATCGCTAGGTGCTCTTAACGGAAACCGCTGAACATGACGACATCGGCATCGTTGTAGCGGCCGCGCGTGATCGCAAATTTCTTTCCTTCGCGAGACCACGCATAGGCCTGTACCAATCCCGGTTCCGAATCAAAGTGCGTCAACTGCGCCGGCGCGCCGCCAGCTAGCGGTTGCATGTAAACATTCTGCGCGTTCCCCGTCGTATTGCGCACGTAAGTCAGAGCGTGCCCATCCGGCGTCCACCCCAGTTTCTGCCAATTGTATGTGGAAGGCACCTCGATCTCCTGTACAGGCGCCCCGCCTTCCAGCCTCTGCACAACGAACTTCCACTTGGTTACGGCTCCCTGTCCCTCGAGCTTTCCGTAGGCGATCAACTTGCCATCCGGGGACACAACTGGGGATGTCACGTTGCCGCGGGCCAATTCCGCTGGTGCGCCGCCGTCGATAGAGACCTTGAAAATGTGGGCCACGCTATCTGTCGCCTGTGGGCCTGCGTAGAAGACCCATTTGCCGTCGGGCGTGCAGGACGATGCCTCCTCATCCTTGCCAAATGTAAGCTGCTTCAACTCACCGGTTGCGATATCAAGCCGCCAGAGATTGGGCTGGTTGCTCTCGGAAACTCTGGACTCAACGACTACATCACCAGGGCCGCAGCCGTTTGGGGCGAACGCCACCTCAGTATTCTCGAGCAAGCGAACCCGGTTGCTGCCATCGCCGGCAGTGACATAGATGTGAAACTCCCCATCCTGCTGCACAAGTTTTCCGGCTGCGGTCCATGAGAGTCCGTATCCGGTTGCTTGTTCGTTCGAGATCGGAGTCAGCTTCCAATCGATCTTGTCATTCAGGACGGCTGGAGAATCGCCCACGTAAATCGTCGCCTGTCTTCGCTCCTGGGTGGTAACGAACGACTTGCCATCGCCTGTAACACTGAGCGAGAGGTACTGATTCAAGTCATTGCTGATCTTGAATGGCTGTCCCACAGGATAAGGCTGGAACCAGATCTGCCAGCGTATGCCAGTCGATTTCTCGCCGCCAATGAAGAACAGCCCGGAGGAATCGGGCAACCATGCAGCCCCAAGCAGTAGCATGGGAAGAGGGAAGCTCTTTACTACTCTGCCTTCCGGAGTCATCACCAGAATAGAGGCAAGCGTGTCCTTTAGCGGTTCGAAGGCACCCACGGCGATAAGGTCGCTCGAAGCCGACCATGAAGGGTCGATGAGGGACATGATGCCCTCAGACTTGCGCCTGAAGATGACGGTTTCGCTGCTGCCGTCCGCGTTCGCGACCAATACCTGATCTTCCCCCTTGTCTTGAATCGTACGAAGGTACGCGATTCGCTTACCATCGGGTGAGAATGCAACCGCACTGGCTACGTCACCCACGATCTGCCGCGATGCCCCACCCAGGGCGGGGACAGCATAGAGATTCGTGTTGTTTCCGTTGGCGGGGTCCGCGTGTGTGTAATACAGATAGTTGCCATCTGGCGTGAACGCAGCCCCAGTGCCGAAGAAACCGGCCTGCGGAGGCACGACCGTGACCTCGCTGCCCGTGGCCACCTGCTTCACCCGGAGACTGCGCTCGCCTCCGCGCCTGCCATAGGCGATCAGTCTGCCGTCGGACGAAATGCTGGCAAAATTTGTGACCTGTCCGTGGTCAGTGAGCGGACGAACAGTGATGTTACGGGTATCAAGCCCCGGTGCGTTCTTGATAAGAAGTTTGTAAACACCAAATGCCGCGGCGACTATCATCGCCAAAACCACTACGGTGGCGGCGAGCAGAGCGCCCTTGTGCCGCCGGGCTTCGCCGATCAGCACCGAACTGGAAGACGCTCCGGCAGATGCGGAATGAGCCGCAGACCCGGACTCTGCCGGTTGGACCGACGGCGACGCAGAAGAACCGCCCGATGACGACTCCGCAATCACCCGGCCCGATTCCGTCTCCCGCTTCAACCGCTTCAGGTCGGCGCGCATATCGGAAGCGTGCTGATAGCGCAAATCGCGGTCCTTCTCCAGAGCCTTGTTGATGATCCGTTCGAGCTCCACCGGAACTTCGGGATTCAAACGCACGGGAGCCGCCGGCGCCTTATGCAGGATCGCGTCAAGAACGTCGCCCGAGCCTTCACCACGGAACGGCACCGTGCCCGTCACCATCTCGTAGAGAACGGCCCCGAAAGAGAACAGATCCGTGCGCGTGTCCAGCTCCTTGCCCCGCACCTGCTCGGGAGACATGTAGGCCACAGTGCCGAGCGTCGCGCCCGGACTGGTCAGATGCTCCTCGGTCCGCAACGTTTCTTCTATCGTCGCTCCGGCCGCGTCGGCAGCGCGATTGCCACGCAGCGTGAGCTTGGCTAGTCCGAAGTCCAGAACCTTGGCATGACCACGCTTGGTCACGAAAAGGTTCGCTGGTTTGATGTCGCGATGGACGATTTGCTCCGCGTGAGCGGCGTCGAGAGCGTCGGCAATGTCGATGCCCAACGACAGAATGGTTTCAATCTCCAGCGGCCTCGCCCCAATGCGATGCTTCAACGTCATCCCGTCGAGAAACTCCATGGCGATGAACGCCTGACCGTCCTGCTCGCCGATGTCATAAATCGTGCAGATGTTGGGATGATTCAGTGCGGATGCGGCCTGCGCTTCGCGCTGAAAACGGGTGAGGGCCTGCGGGTCACGGGCAACGTCTTCGGGCAGGAATTTAAGTGCGACGAAACGATGAAGCCGCGTGTCCTCAGCCTTATAGACCACGCCCATACCTCCGCCGCCTAATTTCTCGACGATGCGGTAGTGCGAGATGGTTTGCCCGATCATTGAGGAGGTATCTTAGGATGGCAGATAGGGCAAGTCAAACAAGAAGCCGCGTCAGGACTAACTCGATAACTCTTATTTCTCCATCTCCGAAGACCAATTCAAAATGACGGACAAAGGCGCTGAATTGGACGTGTCTACTTTGGTGTTGACGAGAAATTTCTGTCCGTCCCCGGTGACATCGTAGGAAAAGAAATCCATGGCCGAGATTGGTTGCCGCGGGTGAGTCAGAAACAACGTGACCGGGGAGCCCGCTTCGAACCCGGCGCCGGTCTTGACGTCCGCAGCCATCAACCTTCCATCCGGGGCAAGATAATACAACTCCTTACCATCGCGCCGCCAACGGGGCTCTTCTCCGCCGCCGCGCGATACTTGCCATTTGCTCCCGAATCCCGGAAACGGCGAAACGTAGACCTCCCAGTTGCCGGTCTCGCTGGAGGCGTAAGCCACGAGTTTCCCGTCGGGTGAAAATTGGGCGTTGCGAATCAGCCATTGTGATTGCAGCAAGGGCCGCGTCTGCCGGTCCGGCATGGTCATGTACCATAACTCGCGTTCTTTGCGCGCCAGCACGTACCTGCCGTCACGGGACCAGTCCCACGGGCCCTGCTGGGGACTTCCGAAGTCCAAAACACTCTGCGCCGCGCCGGATCCGTCCGCGTTCTTTAGATACAGGCTGAAGAAGAGCTTCTCATTCGAGGTGTAAAGCACCTGCTTGCCGTCGGGACTCCAAACCGTCACTTGTTCCAGCCACGGGCCGAAGCCGAGGCGAGAGGCGGCGTCACCGGTCAGTTCATGAATCCAGATGTTGACGTGACGGCCGTCGGTGTCGGTCTGGTCGACGGCGACGCGTCTGCCGTCGGGCGAGAGTTTGGGATTGGCGACCAGTTGCGGAGGACCGACCGTACCCATCTGCTTGCCGTGCCGGTCAAACCAGATGAGTTGCGACTTGTTGACGCCCTTGCCCGCGGCGGTCTGCGCAACCAGCATCTTGCCTGCCACGGCGAAGACAGCGAGGTTGGTCTGGGGGAAATATTGCACCGCGTCATTGACGATGCGTGGTTCACCGGCGAGTGCGTAGTTGCGGAGATCAAAGCGCTGCGCCACCAGAGCGTTGTCACGCCAGTAAAGGAGGTAACCCGGGTCGGCGTATACAGCATTTGTACTCGCGCTCACGATCAGGCGTTTTTCATCGGAGTCGAGCGAGCCGACGATGATCATGTTCTTGTCGAGCCGGCCGGAGAAGTTACAGGCGAGGTAAAGGAAGTGCCGCCCGTCGGGCAGAAACACAGGCCAACGGTGGCTCACCTGGTCCAATGCGACATCTGGTTTGGTCACCACTACCGGCGTTCCACCGGAAGATGAGATGCGGTACAACCCGCTCCAGGCGTCCGGTGTAAATAGGATTACGCCATCCCGGTTCCAGGCGCCTCCGCGGCCAAAAGGTGCGTCGGCCAATACTTGCGCCGATCTTCCGGAGGCGACGTCAATCGTCTTCAGCCTGCCGTCGGCGAAGAATCCGAGGGAGCGCCCATTGGGCGACCAGAAGGGATACGTGCCGCCTTCAGTTCCCGGCAACACGGTCGCGCCCCGGCCTCCTACCTGGTGGATCCAGATCACATTCTTGTTTGCCTGGTCGGAATAGCCGACCAGCGCCAGCATTCGCCCGTCCGGCGATAGAGCAACATAATTCGTGGGGAAGGGTACGGAGCTGTTGAAGTACATCGCCGGGGGTGTCTCGCGGCCACGAAGCCACCATGCGGAAGCGCCACCGAGCAGGAGCAGCAACAGCAATCCCGCGACCAGCCAGCCCACTCGGTCCAAGGCGCGCGCGGTGGGAGAGGCAGCGGGCAGACGCGAGGATGATGCAGTCTCCGTGATCCATTTGAGTTGCAGTTTGACGTCGTGTGCGGTTTGCAGGCGTTCGTCTGGATCCTTTGCCAAACAGCTTTTCACTGTGGCTTCCAGCGCTGGAGGGGACAAAGGCTGCACACTTGATATCGGGGGCGGGTCGGCTGCCAGGATTGCCGCGATCGTCGAGGCCGTCGTCTTGCCTTCAAACGCACGCTTGCCCGTCACCATTTCGTACAGCACCGCGCCGAGAGCGAAGATGTCGCTGCGGGCGTCGGCTTCCTTACCCTCCACCTGTTCGGGCGACATGTATTGGAATGTGCCCAACACCATGCCTTCTGTGGTCAGGGGATGCTGCGGCGTGACAAGAGTCTGCGTGAGTCCGGAACTGGGGGGACTCGCGGGAAGGGCGGGTTTCGCGAGGCCGAAGTCCAGCAGCTTGGCGCCACTTTTCGTCAGCATGATGTTGCCGGGCTTCAAATCGCGATGAATCACTCCGCTGCGGTGCGCCTTTTCGAGTCCGTCGCAGATTTCGATCCCATATTTCAAAACCTGGTCGAGCGGCAGAGGGCCCTTCCGCAGGCGATCGGCGAGAGTCTCGCCTTCGAGATATTCCATGACCAGGTAGCTGGTGCCATCCTGCGAACCGACGTCGTAAAGCGGGCAGATGTTGGGATGGCTCAGGCTGGAGATGGTGCGCGCTTCCCGGTCAAAACGCTGGAGCAAATTCGGATCGGATGAGAGGTGACTCGGCAGTACCTTAACTGCGACCGTCCGATCGAGGCGGGTGTCGCGCGCGCGATAAACCTCGCCTTGGCCGCCGGCGCCTAGCGGGGATTCGATCTCATAAGGCCCGAGTTTTGTGCCGGAGCGGAGTGCCATCGGTGGAGCGCAATTATAGCTTTATTTCACTTGCGGGCTCTCAATTTATCGAGTGCTGGATGTGGGCCCACGTTGCGGAGCTTTCACCACCAAGGGCGCGAAGGCATACGACGCAAACGCCTTTGTTGAAAAGCTCCGCGGTGCTTCGCGTCCTGGGTGGTTCATTCGGTTTTGCCGGGTGCCCCGGGTGCAATCGGTAACGGGCCGTCCGCTCGGAATATAATGACTCGCACGTATGGCTCTCACCTCTGGCACAAAGCTCGGTCCCTACGAAATCCTCGCCCCGCTAGGTGCTGGGGGGATGGGCGAGGTTTATCGAGCTAAGGACACTCGTCTTGGGCGCGATGTGGCTTTGAAGATTCTCCCTGACTCTTTTGCTCGCGAAGCCGACCGTTTGCGGCGCTTCGAGCAGGAGGCGCGGGCGGTGGCTGCGCTCAACCATCCGAACATCCTTGCCATTCACGACATTGGTCAGCACGAGGGCTCGCCGTTTCTGGTCTCCGAGTTGCTGGAGGGCGAAAGTCTGCGCGCGGTGCTGGATCGCGGGGCATTGCCCCAGCGTAAGACGATCGAGTATGGAGTGCAGATCGCGCACGGGTTGGCGGCAGCGCACGAAAAGGGGATCGTGCACCGCGATTTGAAACCGGAGAATATTTTCGTCACGAAAGATGGGCGCATCAAGATTTTGGATTTTGGTTTAGCTAAGCTCGCACAAACGGCGGGCGCTGGCTCGGACGAAGTTACGCTCACCAGTTCGCACACGGCGGCGGGGGTTGTCATGGGCACGGCTAGCTACATGGCACCGGAGCAGGTACGCGGCGAGGCGGCCGATCCTCGTACGGACATCTTCGCATTTGGCGCCGTGCTTTATGAAATGCTCTCCGGCATCCGCGCTTTCCGGCGCGACACGGCGGCCGAAACCATGACTGCGGTTTTGAAGGATGATCCGCCAGAGTTGACCGATCCCGGTCGCCTGGTTTCTCCCACGCTCGAGCGCATTGTGCGGCGTTGTCTGGAGAAGAATCCGGAACAGCGTTTTCAGTCGGCGCGGGATCTCTCGTTTGCTTTGAGTGCGCTCTCTGGAACGGAAGCCAGCAGCGCTACACGGGCCGCCGCCACGGTGCCGCGCCGCAAGCCGATCTTGCGGTGGGTCTCGATGGCGTTGATGATGATGGCCGTCGCCGGAGTGACGTGGTGGTTTGCCCGTCGTCCCGTGCCGACGACGCGCATGCAGTTTGCCATGGCGGTTCCCGATGAAATGAGTGTGAGCCACATGGCGTTGTCGCGCGATGGCGCGATGCTGGCGTTTGTATCTCCGGAAGAAAATTCCGCATTGCCGATGCTTTACCTGCAGCGCGTGGGCTCATCCAGTGTCACGCTTCTGCCAGGCACTCAGAATGCGAGCTTCCCCTTCTGGTCACCGGATGGAGCCTACATAGCCTTCTTCGCGAACGGCAAGCTGCAGAAGATGGCAGTTTCGGGCGGGACCCCGCAGCCGCTGGCCAGTGTTTTGGCTGCGCGGGGCGGTAGCTGGGGGAGCCGGAATGTCATTGTCTACGCTCCTGACTCGGCCAGTCCTCTTTGGCGCGTGAATGCCGATGGCAGCGGCGTCGCTCAGGTCACCGCGGAGATGATACAGACAGACAGAGAGCAACAGACTAACCGCTGGCCGGTTTTTCTGCCCGATGGCAACCACTTTTTATACTGGTCGGGCAATTTCTCCAACTCCAAGGACGACCGCTCCAGCGGCATCTACGTCGGCTCTCTTGAAGGCAAGGAGAGAAGACTGGTCCACCTTTGTCATTCAAGTTTTGGCTACGATGCACAGCATCTGTTTTACGCGGATGATCAGCGGCAATTGGTCAGCATGGCCTTTGATCCCTCATCTGCCAAGGTATCGGGGAACACGACGGCCGTGGCCGGCGCGGTCGGGTTTCAACCGTCCACCTACTGGGCCGCCATTGCCGTTTCCAGCAACGGTACGCTGATCTACAACACTGGTGTCGGGGCAGCCTTGTCTGCTCTTATATGGATGGACCGGTCGGGCAAGGAACTGGGCCGGATCGGCGATCCAGCTGTGATGGCGAACCCCACGCTTTCCGGCGATGGCACACGGGTTGGCGTGGACGTAGCCGACCTGAAGGCGAACAACGTCGATATCTGGCTGGAGAGCACGAACGGCGCCAGCAATGCGCGTTTTACTTTCGATCCGGCGGAAGAAGTTGACGCCATCTGGTCGCGCGACGGAAGCATGATCGCCTACCGTGCAATTTCCACAAATGGGGCAACGATCGTAACCAAGCGAGCCAGTGGGCTGGAACGGGAAAAGCAGCTCGTGCAGGGTAACGCGGTCGATGACATTATTCCCAACTCCTGGTCTCTTGACGGGCAGCAAATTCTTTGCACGGAACAGGCTCCTTCGCACTCATACCTGGTGCTGCTCGCGGCGGCTGGCGGGACGCCCGTCCCACTGCTCAGCAGCAAGGCCAACGAGACGAACGGACAAATCTCTCCCGACGGCAAGTGGGTGACCTATGCCTCGGATGAATCCGGGGCATGGGAGATTTACGTCACATCGTTCCCTGGCGTTGCTGGAAAATGGCAGGTCTCGCGCGGCGGCGGAAGCGAGCCCCGCTGGCGCGCGGACGGCAAGGAAATTTTCTATATTGCGCCCAGCGGCATGTTGATGGCGGTACCGGTCAACGGTGTGACTACCTTCGCGACCGGTACACCCGAGCCCCTGTTCCAGGTTCACGGCCGCGCTCCGATTTCCAGCACCGACGTTTTTACCTACGACGTGGCCAAAGATGGGAAGCGTTTCCTGGTGAACCGCTACGTGAAACCAGAGCACGTTCCGCCGTTGACCATTCTGCTGCACGTCGCCGAGGGCATCTCATCGCCATAGTAGGTATGGCGGGGCCTGTGGGGTAATGGGGCTTCGCTCCCTGCCCGGCGGGGACGCCCGGCGCTCCAGCGCAAGCTTGGGATCGCGTTCGCTCTAGTGGAACCCCACAGCCGCCATCGCCGCCACCGCTTCCGGGTTCTTCATGAACGTCGTCCAGACGAAGCCGGTGCGGTGGTTCTCGGCCATCAGCATCACGATGCCGAGGTCGATTCCGAGCGCGTCCGCGTCATACCATCCGGTGAGCGGATTGAACGCGTCCACGAAGCTGTACTTCTGATACGCCCTCGGATAGGCGCTTTGAATCCGGCGCATTGCCGCGATGCAATCCGAGTGCAGAAACGGAATCGATCCTCCAGCGGCGCAGGGAACGATGGAGCCGTCAATCGGCCCCAGCGACGGTGGCCCTCCCCACGCCACGTAGCCATTCACCGAGTCCGAAGCCGTAATTCCCCACAGGCTGCTCGAATAGTCGGAGAATTGACTGGCGAGCGACTCGCAGAACAGCTTATGCGCTTGCGTCGCCGTAACGGAGTTGTTGAAGTAGTTGGCGAAAGCGTCCTGCTGGTTGCGAAAGTCGAACCAGGCATGGGAATACTGGTGGATGAACAGGGGCGCGCCGGTGTTCGTAATGTAGGTCAGACCCTGATAAGTCAGCGACGGACGCGCAAACGCCTGCCATGCGCCCGCCGGGATAGGATTCATCGTCGCGCCAATCGCCAGCAGATACAACATCATCAGCTCCGAGTAAGTGTCC
>Ga0182019_10001429_pt1 | contig 12197 bp, 9 predicted proteins | sample 812E2MmetaG_FD_120483 | JGI IMG/M metagenome (GOLD analysis project Ga0182019, IMG submission 120483) | Permafrost microbial communities from Stordalen Mire, Sweden - 812E2M metaG | ecosystem: Environmental > Terrestrial > Soil > Wetlands > Permafrost | place: Sweden: Stordalen | collected...
GTGCGCACGCTGCTCGCAGGCATGCTCCTCACCTTGGCCGACGGACGACCGGCGCACCTGTCTCGGGTGCACGGGGCACTTGTGGGACTCGACGACGAGAACCGCCGTCATCTGGGCGTCGTCTGCGAGTCGAAGCACGGTCCCCACACCTTGACCTACCGCCAGGTCGAATACACCTTCTCCCTCCTAAGAGACGTGCTGAGCAAAGACGTTCCCGACGGCGCACCCAAAGAGACGCTCCAAGAGGTCCTCGACGCCCTCCTCGAGGCCAGTGTCAGCGAGCAGGACACGGCCCGCTCCAGCTCGCTCGCGGTCGACTGGACCGACATCGAGAGCTTCTCCACGAGGCACACCAAGCCAGACGGCACCTATGCCGACAAAGAGGCGTCGTGGGGGCACCGCAAAGGCGGCGGTCCCGGCGAGAAAGACGAACTGTTCTTCGGCTATTACCTCTCTCTCGCCACCATGGTCGAAGACGACGCCGGGGCACCCGTCCCCGAGCTGGTGCGGCGCATGGCGCTCACCTCCCCTGACCACGACCCGGTCCCGGCCTTCGTGGACGTCCTCGAACGGCTCGTGTTTTCCGGGGTGGCGATCGGTGACGTGGTGGCGGACTCGGGCTACGCGTACCGGGTGCCCGCGCACTTCGCCCTGCGGATGCGGGCTCTCGGCGTCGGCTTGGTCATGGACCTGCACCCGAGCGACCGGGGCACCCAGGGCACCTACGGCGGGGCGATCTGTTTCAACGGTGCCCTCTACTGCCCGGCCACCCCGAGGGCGCTGTTTTTGATCGAACCGCTTTCGCGTCAGGCAAGCGAGGAGGAGACGAAAGTCCACGACGCCCACTCAGCCGAGCTTCAGCGCTACAAGCTTGGCAAGACGAGCGCTTGCGACGCCGACGGATATCACCGCGTCGCCTGCCCGGCGGTCCTGAGCAAGGTGCGCTGCCCGGTGCGGGAGGCCTCCTTGGCGCTTTCCTTCTCCCGTCCTGAGATCCTCACCCCTCCTTCGCACCTGCCAGCGTGCTGTGTCCAAAAGACGATCACCGTCCCACCCGCGGTCAACGCCAAGACGGCCCAGCGCCACGACTATCCCTCTGCCGCCCACCGGCGTTCCTACGCGAGGCGCAGCGCGGTGGAGCGCTCCAACGCCAGGATCAAAGACCCCGCCACCACAGACGTCGCCCGCGGCTGGTGCCGTCTCATGGGGCTCGTCCCGATGAGCCTCTTCCTCGCCTGTGCACTTGTCGTGCGCAACCTGGCCGTCGCCGACGCCTTCGAGGAGCGCCAAGTCGAAAACGCCCGTCGCCGTGCCGCAGGCCTCGCACCGAGGACTCGCCGACGGCGGCGCAAGCCCATCGCCGAGCTCGTCGGCACCGCTTCGGCCAACGTCCCGGCCTGATCAACACCGCCCTCTGGGTCGCCACCGCCCGGGCGAACGCGGCCGCGCACCGGCGTCCGGCGAATGATGGTCAGCCAGGCGGCTGCGGCCCCGCGATACAGCCCTTTGCTACAAACAAACGTGAAAATCGGTTAGGTCTAAACGTGAAGACCTCTGCAGCGGAGAGGGAGGGATTTGAACCCTCGGACCCGGTCTCCCAGGTCAACTCATTAGCAGTGAGTCCGATTCGGCCGCTCTCGCACCTCTCCACCAGGGCTTTTGCGTTTCATCGAGGGACAATTTTCCATGCTCTGTCCATAATTGCTGCGCGCGACCCGTGCTGGAGAGCATACGCGAACGCCCGACGGGCGTTCGGCAGTTGCGACGGAGTTGCCGCCGTCGGCCACGTCGGAGGAGTTTAACCTCTTTACCTAAGTTTTACGAAATCTGTTAAACTCCGTTTAGGCTGACAAGGAGGCTGGGTGGATCCCCGAGACAATCCGTACACTCCCAACGCCGGCGCCCAGCCACCGGCTCTGGCTGGGCGGGAGGATGAGCTGACCAACTTCGACGTCCTCCTGGCACGGCTCGAGCGCGGAGCCACGGAGCAGTCGATGATCATCACGGGGCTACGCGGGGTCGGCAAGACCGTGCTGTTGGGAGCGTTTCGTTCGAAGGCTGAGGCCCGGCAATGGGCTACGGCCGAGGCCGAGATCACCAAGAACTCGGAGTTCGGGGCAAACATAGGCCAGCTCGCACGCCGCGTCCTGCTCCAGATCGCGCCGCGCGCCCGCTGGGAAGACCGCGCCCGGCGCGCCGCCTCGGTGCTCAAGTCCTTCAGCCTGACGCTGCGTCCGGATGGATCACTGAACGCGGGTCTGGACCTTGACGCCGCAGAGGGGCTCGCAGACAGCGGCGACTTCAGCGAGGACCTTACCGACCTCTTCGTTGCCCTCGGTGAGGCGGCGCGGGCACATGGCACTGGGGTGGTCTTCCTTTTCGACGAGGTGCAGTTCCTCGGCATCATCCAGTTTGAGGCGTTGATAGCCGCGCTTCACAAGACTGTCCAGCGAAGTCTGCCGATCACGCTCGTCGCTGCAGGGCTACCTCAGATCCCCAAGTTGGCCGGCGAGGCCAAGTCATACGCGGAGCGCCTCTTCACGTTCCCCGCGATCGGCAAGTTGGACAGTCCGGACGCCACCGCTGCCCTCGTAGCCCCAGCCGGGGCGTTGAGTGTCGCCTACACCGACGATGCCGTGGCGGCGATCGTCCGCTACACGGAGGGGTATCCCTACTTTCTCCAGGAGTACGGCAAGATCGTCTGGGACGAGGCAGCCGAATCACCTATCACCGAATCCGACGTGATCGCTGCCCAGCCACTCGTCGAGGAGAAGCTCGATGGCAGCTTCTTTCGCGTGCGGGCCGAGCGTACGACCGAACTAGAGCTTGCCTACCTACGTGCCATGGCTGAGCTTGGGCCAAATCCTCAGACTGCCTCCAGCGTGGCCGTGGTTCTGGGACGGACCTCCGAGCAACTAGCACCAATCCGGTCGAGGTTGGTCGAAAAGGGGTTGCTATACACACCCGGTTACGGGCTGGCGGCCTTTACGGTCCCGCAGTTCGACCGGTACCTGATCCGCAACCATCCGCTGATCGTGCCTGCACCGAGGGCCCGGAGGAAGCAGGCGGGTCGCTAACCGTGCAAGTGGCGTTCCCAAGGTCGGGCCCGGTCTACCTGATGGGAAGCTACTAAGACCCGCCAATGCTCCAGGCCCGCAGGCGGGCAATTTCGTTCACTGCGTTGTTCCGTGCTTGCCAGCGACCCGGCAGCGTTCTGGGACACCCCTTTGGCCGTTCCCTATTGCGACCTGCAATAGCGTGTGCCGCGTGGTGATCGACAAGAACAAGCGACCCACGCTGAGGGCTCAGATGGCGTGCGGGGTCGTGGCCGCACCACTGTTCATCACCGCCTTCACGGCGATCGGGGCAAAGCGGCCGGGGTACGACTGGCGTCGACACATGGCGAGCTCGCTTGCCACAGGTGATCGAGGGTGGCAGCAACGCGCGAACTTCGGGTTGTCGGAGTGCTCTTTTTCATTGCCGCTCGAGGTCTTGGCCGCTGTCCCCGCCGAAGCGTGGGCCCACGAGTGGTCCCAGCACTGGTTGCGGCTGCCAGCCTCGGTCTGATCGGCTCAGGCCTGTTCATCACCGATCCGGGTGCCAAGCGTGGAGAGCGTCGCGCATGAGCAGCCACCTGAGCCGCCAGAACGAGGGCCGGGGCTTTGGAAGCGCTCGGATGGCCGGGATGAATCCGGTGAAGACGACCACGACGCCAACGAGATAGATACCTACGCCGACGGCCAGAATCGTGAGTCCAGTACCTGTTGACCACACACGAGTGACGAAACCGCCGACCGCGACGAACAAGCCGAGCCCTGCTAACCGGAGCCCCCGAACTGCCAGTCTCCAGTGTGCGCTGCCGCGCAGGCCGGTCGCGTCGTCCTCGCCAGCCTGGCCGCGGCTAGGCCCCAAAACCATGCACCAACCGTAACCTCGCGGCAAAGAAAAACCGATGGTGCCTGTGAACAGTTGGTGAGTGCCCCGGGTGAATGGGTGGAACCGGCGATGCGGCGCATCCTGGGGCTGCCCCGCATCGGCACGTACCGGACATGGTCAGCCGAAGTGGCCCCAGCGCGTGGCGACAATGAGAAGCACGCCAGCGCAAGCGAGCGCAATGCCTGCCACAATTGTTCTCGCCGTACGCATCTTGAAGGCCGGGATCTGAGCGACGACAAGCCAGACACCGGAAAACAGGATCAGCAAGAAGCCGACCTCGGCGAGTGTGACGCCCGTTTGGCCGCTGAACCCAAGCACGGGAGTAATGGTAGTTATCTCGACCGCTCGGTACTGCCGACTACCGAGCGGGAATTACTTTGCTCCCAGGACTATCCGGCGGTATGGGGCAGTCCTCGCTTGAGCCGTTTTTGGGCGGGGCCTCGACACGCGCTCACCAAGTCAGCCGATCGGCGAACCCCTCAATGATGGTGGCGAGCTTCGATGGAGCACCAACATTGGCGACGTGACCTTGTCGTTCGAGGATGACGACCGAGTCAACGCGAGGAAGGACCTTTCGCAACGAGTCAAGACGCATGCGGAGGTGACGAGGACTTCGAGCACCACCGAGGAGGAGGGCTGGCACGTTGAGATCGCGGTAGCGGTCAATTCCCACCCCGAGGGATTCGAGCGCTACATCGTCGGCGATCTGGCTGGCCGCGAGTCGCTTCATTCGTCCCCACAAAGGAACGAACAGTCGCAGCAAGGTGACTTGGTATCCGGGTACGCGGACGATCTCGCGCAGGTGGATTGTGATTGCGAGTCCCGGCTCTTGGCGCTCGATGGCCTCTCGTGCTCGGCGGAGCGCGTCTCCACCGAGCGGGCTCGAGACGGCGACGGGTGGTTCGTAAGGCACGAGACCCACGAACGCCTCTGGCGAAGCGATCGCGGCTTCAAGTGCTACCACGGCTCCCGACGAGTGCCCAACCAACAGGAGCCGTTCATGGACGGCGGAAGCGACGGCGACTACGTCAGCCACCTCGCCGGCCATCGACTCCATCGGGATCTCGCCGCTGGCCGGTCGGTAGGGCCGGCGATCGAAGCGGAGCACACGAAACCGGGTGGTCAGACGACGAGCTACCAAAGTCCATGCTTGGGAGGTGCCGCCTCCGGGGTGGACGATGAGGATCGGACGTCCTTCGCCTTCGTCGGTAACTGCGAAGCGCGTCCCATCATCTGAGGCGACTTCGAAGGATCGACCAATCACATGACGAGGATACGAGCGAAGTCTTCGCTGTCCCCGACAGTTACGTCAAAGACACCCCCGATCGCGCTCTAGATAAGTGCCGTTCATGGGCACGCGCGAATACCGAACGCGCGCACCGAATATCGACCAGTACGGACGGCTTCTCGCGACAGAGCGACGGGTCCGCGCACGTCAGATAATCTGCGTCGCGAGTTCGGTCACCGCGCCACACCACAGCACTGACTGGCGCGCGAGGATGCCAGCGTGCGGCGCAGCATCGGCATCGCCTTGGCAGCGATCGTCGCTGCCGCGCCTGGTCTCGGCGCGAGCGTTTCGACCGGCGGAGCACCGCATCAACCGAGAGTCGCAGCGTCGCCGTTCCGCGCCCACGACCTCGGCCCAGACGTCTTCTCTGTCGTCGCCTGTGGCATGCGCACGCGCTGCCTCGCCCTCGGCCCAGGCGGCTGGCAGGCGACGAGCGATGATGGCGGCCGTAGCTGGAAGCTCCGAGTCGATCCGGATCTTGTCGGGCTCACCCCCGACGATCTCGCCTGCCCGACACCGCGGCGCTGCGTGGCAATCGCGACTCCGGTTGTCACCTCAATCTTGTCCTCAGACGCCAGTACGCGAGCAGCAGCGCTCGCCGCTCCACCCGATGTCCTGCTCGTCAGCACCGACGGGGGGAGTTCCTGGCGTAGCGCCAGAGCTCCGGGCCAAATCTGGTTGGGCGGGCTGTCCTGCCCGGCGGAGGCGGTTTGCTACGCGAGCGCCGAGACGCGCGGGAAGCCGAATCGGCGCTTTCTCATCGACACCTCGGACGGAGGGCTGAACTGGGCCGCGGGCCCGAAAGCACCGCCAGGGAGCCTCGGCGCGATCTCTTGTCCGAGCATCGATCAGTGCTTCGTGATCGGTGGGCCGTCAGGATTGGCGCTGACCACTGACAGCGGCGTCAGCTGGCAGCTCGAACACGACTCGACGAGATCCGCTGAGGCACTGCCGCTCTCTGTCATCCAGTGCGCGACGCCGAGCCGCTGCCTCGGCCTGGGCGAGGCCGTCGGGCCGCTGCGGCCTGGCAGAGGGTTCCCCTGGATGGCGTTGTACGCCGTCTCCACGACCGACGGCGGTAAAAGCTGGCGTCACGCGCTCGTGCAAGACGACTACTCGCAGATGGTCATGCCGGGCATTACGGCCGCGGGCTGCATGGACGGCGGGAGCTTCTGCGTGGCAGTGGGCGCAAGGGGGACGATCGGTGTCACGAGAGACGGCGGGCTCCACTGGAGCCCGACGGCTGAGAGGCGCGGGCCGTTCGAGGCCCTCGACAGCGCCACCTGCGCGGCGGCAGTTGGATGCTTGATCGCCGGCACGGCACTTGACGGCGGAGGACTCATCGCCTCGGTGCAGACGGCGCCTGTCCGTTCCGATGCGCTGGCCTATTCGGGTTCAAGCGCGCCGGCGCAGTATGCGGTCGTCGCGCGCCTGCACAGCCTTGGGGGCGAGTGGACGTCGCTCTCCTGCCCGGACTCTGGCTACTGCGTCGCCGTAGGAGGCGGCCAGAGTCAGGAGCCGGCGTTGTTCGCTGAGGTCATGACGAGCAGCGACGGCGGATGGAGCTGGACCGAGCAGCGCCCGCCGTCAGGGGTCCTCGGGCTCGCCGCGGTCGACTGTCCGAGCGTGAGCCGATGCTACGCGACCGGGCTTGCCCTGCTGCCGCGAAAGCAGCAGACGCTACTCACGAACGAGGTCGCCGTCGTGCTCGAGTCGGTCAACGGTGGGCGGCTCTGGCGGCGCGTGGGCGCTGCGCCGGGGCTCGTCTACCTCAACGCGATCAGCTGCCCGGCACTGGCGACCTGCTTCGCCGTTGGGGACACTGTGACGGGCGAGGACGGCAGCTCTGACGCGGTCGTCGTCACGACCGACGGAGGAGCACGCTGGCACGAGGAGGCGGTGCCAGCGGTGCAGTCGGGCATTCTGCTGAGCGACATCTCCTGTCCGAGCGTCTCGAACTGCTGGGTGGGCGGGGGGTCAGGCCTTTTGGCGACGACCGATGGCGGGCTCACCTGGCAGGAGCTCGACTCGGGCTGGGTCGATTCGCTGAGTTGTCCAAGCGTGCGGCGCTGCGTCGCGATGGGCGTCAGTGGCGGCGAAGGCTGGGAGCTCGTGGGCTCCGGCCTTCGGGATCACTTCGTGACCGGTTCAGCGCCGGCGTTCCAGCCGGGCTCGAGCGGGGTCTGTCCCTCGGCCACGGTGTGTATCGCGGCGGGATCGACGGGCGAGGTGCTGTCGCGCGCGACGGCTTTCGTCAGCCGCGACGGAGGTCGCAGCTGGGCGGACTTGTCCCTTCCATCCCTGGTCGCCACCGCGGGCGGCTTCGAGGCACCGGCCACCTACATCTCGTGGCCACAAATGATCGGCGACACACCGGCCTACACCGCGATCGCCTGTCCGTCTGTCCGTCACTGCGTCGTGCTCGGTAGCGGCGCTGACACGGAGGTCGCGACTAGTAGTTGAACGTCGCGCCGAGATTGGTGCGCACTCATGAACTGCAGATTGGCTCACCTGGGAGGGTCGCGGGTGGTTCGGGATCGGCTCAATGGCATCAGGGACGTCAGCCAGCGGTGATCGCCCTGCCGGTGAGGCTCACTCGCCAGCTTCGCCAGCGAGCGTGGCGACCATCAACGCCTTGATGGTGTGCATCCGGTTCTCTGCTTGGTCGAAGACGACGGAGGCGCCCGATTCGAATACCTCCTCGGTCACCTCCAGGGCTGAGAGACCCCGCCTTTCGAAGATCTGTAGGCCGACCGCTGTGTCGGTGTCGTGCAGCGCGGGAAGGCAGTGCATGAATTTCACGTTGGGGTTGCCAGTCGCCGCCATGAGCGGTCCGTTGACCTGGTAGGGGAGCAGCTGGTCGATGCGTGCGTCCCACTGTTCGGCCGGTTCCCCCATCGACAGCCAAACGTCGGTGTAGAGAAAATCCGACCCGCGCACCGCTCGAACGGCGTCCTCGGTGACCGTGATCCGGGCTCCCGACTGGGACGCAAGCCCATGAGCTATCGACTGGACCTCCGAAGACGGCCAGAGTGCCTCGGGCGCGGCGACCCGGACGTCCATGCCCAGGAGAGCTCCGGTGACGAGCAAGGAGTTCGCCGTGTTGTTGCGGGCATCGCCGAGGTAGCAGTACGCCACCTCGTCGAGCGGTCGGCCGGCGTGGTCGCGCATCGTGAGGATGTCGGCCAACATCTGGGTCGGGTGCCACTCATCAGTGAGCCCGTTCCAGACGGGCACGCCTGCGTACTTGCCGAGAGTCTCGACGTTGGCGTGCGCAGAGCCGCGGTACTCGATCCCGTCGAACATCCGGCCGAGCACACGAGCCGTGTCCTTGACGGACTCCTTGTGGCCGATCTGCGAACCGGTGGGTCCCAGGTATGTGACGTGCGCACCTTGGTCGTAGGCACCCACCTCGAAGGCACACATGGTGCGAGTAGAGGCCTTCTCGAAGATGAGCGCGATGTTGCGACCCGTCAGGTACTGGCGCTCGTGCCGGGCACGCTTGTCCTCGCGGAGGCGAGCTCCGAAGTCAACGAGGTAGAGGAACTCCTCCCGGGTGAGGTCGGTCTCCTTCAACAGATTGCGTCCGTGCAGTTTCGTCATGGCTCCATATTGGTACGCCGGACACCATGAGCCGAAACGCGGGGTTGTCCCTGACCGGACGGACCGAACCGCAAGGAAGGCCTTCCCACCTTCTCAGGTCATATGGTGGACCCGATGTCTGCCGTCTCCCCCGAGCTCGACCCATCGGATGTGGGTCTCGACCAGGCCCGACTCGGTTCCATCGGTCGGCACTTCGACCGGTACGTGGAGGACCGGAGGATACCGGGGTTCCTCGCCGTCGTCACCCGGCGCGGCAAGGTCGCCTACGTGGTCCGCGGAGGCTTTCGCGATCTCGAGAACGGTGCACCGGTCGAGGCCGACACGCGCTTTCGTATCTACTCGATGACCAAGCCGATCACGTCGGTTGCGGCGATGATCTGTTACGAGGAGGGCCTGATCGCGCTCGATGACCCGTTGAGCAAGTTCATCCCGGAGTTCGGCGAGACACGGGTCTTTGCAGGTGGCTCGTCGATCCGGCCGGTCACTGTCCCGGTCTTGGGGCCGATCAAGATCTGGCATTTGATGACCCACACGGCAGGTTTCACATACGGCTGGATGTTCAACCATCCGGTCGACGCCATGTACCGTTCGGCCGGATTCGAGTGGGAGGCGCCTCACGGCCTCGATCTGGCCGGCTGCTGCAGCCGGCTAGCGCAGATCCCGCTCCGTTGTCAGCCAGGCACCGAGTGGAACTACTCGATGGCGACCGATGTCCTCGGCCGCGTCGTGGAGGTCGTGACGGAGCGGTCGCTCGACGAGTTCTTCGTCGAGCGCGTGCTCGCGCCGCTCGGGATGAAGGAGACGAGCTACTACGTCGAGGGCGAAGGAGCCGAGAAACTAGCCGTGCTGTACATGCCCGACCTCTTCACCGGTCGGGCGACGCGCGCCGCCCACGTGGGCGACGCGGCCCTGAGCCGTGAAAGCGCGCCGTTGGGCGGCAGCGGGCTGGTGTCGACGGCGGCGGACTATCACCGGTTCACCCAGATGCTGCTGCGTCACGGCGAGCTCGACGGCGTGCGGATCCTGGGCGCACGAACCGTCGCGTACATGACCCGCAACCACTTGCCGGGCGGCGCGGACATGGCCCGGTTCGGCAACCCGATGGGAGGCGAACAGGAGCCTGGGATCGGCTTCGGGCTCGGCTTCTCCGTCGTCATCGACCCCGCGGCGCTGAGAGTGACCTGCAGTGCTGGCGAGTACGGCTGGGGTGGCGCAGCCAGCACCGAGTTCTGGGTCGACCCGGCAGAGGAGCTGACTGTGCTGTTCTTCACCCAGCTGCTCCCGTCGGGCACCTATCCGATCCGCCGCGAGTTGAAGCAGCTCGTCTACTCGGCGATCGTCGACTGAGAGCCCTTGTGCAAGACGCATGTATCGGCATCACTCGGTCCCCGTGAGCGACCCGCAGCGGGCGAAGGAGCTCTACGAGCAGGTGCTCGGGTTCCGGGTCACTTGACGACTTCGTAGGCGTTTCCAAGTGAATTCACAGGGTGGGGGGGCATTCTGGCTGCCAGCAAGGGATGGGCCGATCAAGCTCAGGGCCGGCCCATCCCTCTCAGGCGTCAGAAATGAGAGTGCAAAATGAGTGACCGGAATCCAGAACCTCGGCAGGAGCTCGGTGACGCGGCTGCAGTGACACAGGCCGCGCCCGACAAGCGCCGGCGGGGCTCGCTGGGCGTGCGAGCCGCGGCGGCAACGGTGATCGCGGGTGGTCTGGCCGCAGGGGGATATGGCGTCGCCTCGGCCGCCTCCAGCCCGAGTGCGACGACCCGGTCTGCCCGTCAAGCCCTCGCGACGGCGTCGAGCCCCTCGAAGTCCGCGCCCGGTCATCCGCGCTTGGGCGGCCCGGCTGGCCTCGGGCTCGGAGAGGGCTTCGGGCTTGGCGGGAGCTTCGGTCAAGGCGGCACGGTCACTCAGGTGACACCGACAACCATCACGGTCGATTCATTGTTCGGCAACGCGCTCACAGTGACAACCGACTCGTCGACCGTCTACAACGAAAGTGGCAAGAAGGTCGCGCGCTCTGCGGTGGCCGTTGGCGAGCAGGTCGTCTTCCTCCCGGCCGGCCGGCCGGCAACCTCGAGCTCGAGCGGCTCGCCGCTGGTCACGCTCGTCGAGATCGTTCAGCCGCACGTCTCGGGCAAGGTCGTCAAGGCGGACGGGTCTCAGCTCGTCGTCTCCCAGCAGGACGGGTTGAACGTCACGGTGAACACTTCGGCGTCGACGACCTACGACGAGGCCGGACAGCCTGCGTCGGCTTCCGACGTTCAAGTCGGCACCGTCGTCTCCGTCACCGGGACGCTGTCGTCCGACCACGATCAGATCGACGCCACAACGGTCGAGATCGTTCTGCCCTCTATCGCAGGTCGCGTGACGGGCGTCTCCGGGGCGACGATCACGATCACGAGCTTCGATGGAACGGCGGAGACCTTGACAACCGACGCGAGCACGGTCTTCCGCGATCAGAGCGGCACCACGACCATCGCTTCGGTGGTGAAGGGTGATCTTGTGGAGGCCTCCGGCACACCCGGTGCCGGCGATACCTTCGCTGCCGTGACGGTCTACGTCGGATCAAGTACCACGTCCGGTCCGGGCGGCCTCGGCGGGCCTGGCGGCTTCGGCGGTCACGGGGGCTTTCGTGGCGGGCCAGGAGGAGGTTCCTGGAGCAGCACCGCACCTGGGATTGGCGCGGGCGCCGGCAACGCATTGACACCGATGTGAGGGTCGTCGCGGACGTCCCGCGCTTAGGGTCCACCGAATGTTAGTACGCGCGATGTAAACTGGTTTGGTGGAGGCCAGTCGGGAAGAGCTCGCGCGATTCTTCTCGACCGTTCTTCCGCATCTGAACGAGCTGCAGCGGCGGGTAGTTGCCGGCGCGATGGCTTTGGAGCTCGGCCGCGGCGGGAAGTCCGCAGTGGCTGAGACAACGGGGATGAGCCGCAATACCGTGATCAAGGCCACCCGTGAGGTTGAGTCCGGGATCAGTCCATCTGAGCGCCAGCGTGCAGTCGGTGGCGGCGATATCAAGGCCGAGGTCAAACAACCCGGGCTCTTGGAGGCTCTCGAAGAGCTGGTGCATCCCGCAACTCGGGGCAATCCGATGTCATTTCTGCGTTGGACGTCCAAGTCCACGGCCAAGCTGGCCGACGACCTCGTGCGCCAGGGTTTCAAGATCACCGATGACACCGTCGGGAGGATCTTGAAGAACCTCGGCTACTCCCTACAAGCCCCTGTCAAGGAGAAGGAGGGCACCGCCCATCCCGACCGGGACGCCCAGTTCTCCTACTTGAACGACCGGGTGGGTGAATTCATGCAGGCGGGTGAGCCGGTCATAAGCGTGGACACGAAGAAGAAGCTGCGACACGAGGTCGCA
>Ga0182019_10001431_pt1 | contig 12185 bp, 10 predicted proteins | sample 812E2MmetaG_FD_120483 | JGI IMG/M metagenome (GOLD analysis project Ga0182019, IMG submission 120483) | Permafrost microbial communities from Stordalen Mire, Sweden - 812E2M metaG | ecosystem: Environmental > Terrestrial > Soil > Wetlands > Permafrost | place: Sweden: Stordalen | collected...
ACGTCGAGGGCTGGGGGCTATACGCCGAGCGGCTGGCCGACGAGATGGGCCTCTATCTGAACGATGCGGAACGGTTCGGGATGCTCGACGGGCAGGCCCACCGGGCGGCGCGCCTCGTGGTCGACACCGGCATTCACGCCTTCCACTGGAACCGGCAGAAGTCGGTCGAGCAGCTACTGGAGGCGGGTCAGTCCGACACCGAAGCCAGCATCGAGACCGACCGCTACATCGCGTTGCCGGCTCAGGCGTTGTGCTACAAGACGGGGCAGCGCGAAATCACCAGACTGCGCCACGAGGCGGCGGCGGCGCTGGGTTCCCGCTTCGACATCCGCGCCTTCCACGACGCACTCCTGGGCCACGGCACGTTGCCGCTGGCGACCCTGACCAGGGAGCTGCCCGCCTGGCTGGCCGCCGGCTGAGGAAACCGGGCCGACCGCGCGATCAGCGGTTCGAGGCGGACTTCCGGAGTACTCCCGCGAGGGCCCCGTGGCCGTTCTCCTCGGCCAGGTCGATCGGTGTCTTGCCGTTGTCGCCGGCGCGCGTCGGGTCGGCGCCACGAAGTAGCAGCATGTCGACGATCGCTTCGTCGCCGTTGCTCGCGGCGGAGTGCAGCGGCGTCACGCCGCCGTACTGGACGGCGTTCGGAGATCCACCCAGGGCCAGCAGCAGGCCGGCGATGTCGCGGTGCCGTGCCGCCACCGCACTGTGGAGCGGTGTGACGCGTGACCCGTTCATGGCCACGGCGTTTGGATCGGCGCCGCGCCCGAGGAGCAGGCGGGCGACCTCGAGCTGGCCCAGATAGGCCGCGAAATGGAGCGCCGTGTAACCGTCAGGCCCCGGATCGTCTACCGATGCCTGACCGCCGGAGAGCAGGTTCGCGACCGCAGTGACGTTTCCGGTGGTGGCGGCGTCGAAGACGTCCAAGCCGGCCGCCGAGAGCGCCTCCAGGTCCGCGAGTCGGCAGGCCATCTTGGGATGCCCGGACGTCGCGGCCGCTATCACCGGCGAGAGCCCCGTCTTGTCGCGAGCGTCGAGCAGTGCCGGATTGGCGCCGACCGCACTGTCGACGGCCGCGTCGTTGCCGCTTCGGATGGCCTCGAAGAATGCGGCGGCGGAACTCTGGTCGGTCATGCTCCCTCCATCACGTCCGAGTCGGCGAACCCGCCGCAGTCGGTTGGGCTATTTCGCGCAACGCTTCGGCGAGGCGGTCGACTTCCGCGGGCTCGTTGTAGTGGACGAACCCGACGCGGACCATGCCGCCCGATTCCGCCAGGCCGAGGGCTCGCATCAGCTCGTAGGCATAGTAATCGCCGTCCCAGACCGCGATTCCTCGATTGCCCAGAGCGGCCGCGATTTCACGGGGGCTGTGTCCTGCGAGGGTGAAGGCGAACGTGGGAACGCGCTCGTCGAGCCGCGCCGGGTCGACAATGCCGCGCAGAGCCAGCCCAGGGACGCTCAGGAGCGCGTTCAGAGCCCGGACGGCCAACTCCCGCTCTGTGGCCCGTATCGCGCCCATCGCCGCCCTGAGGGCCTCTCGACGAGGGGCAGAATCCTCGGCGCCGCCGAACCGGCGACCGATCCAGGACAGGTAGTCGAAGGTGCCCAGGAGCCCGGCCAGGGCCTCGCCCGGGAGCGTGCCCGTCTCCCACTTGCCCGAAGGTGCGTCCGGAGCGGGGCGGACCTTGTATGCGGCCAGCTGCTCCAGACGATCGGGCTTGCCGTAGAGGAGGCCCAGATGGGGCCCGAAGAACTTGTACGGCGAGCAGACGAGGAAGTCAGTGTCGAGCGCCGCGATGTCGATGGCCATGTGGGGCGCGGCATGCACGGCGTCGACGTAGGTCCACGCACCGGCGGCGTGGGCCATCTCGATGATTCGCCCAACCGGGTTGATCGTCCCGACGGCATTCGATGCCAGGCCGACGGCCACGAGGCGGGTCCGCGGCCCCAGAACCTGCTCCAGCCCCGCCAGATCGAGCGTGCAGTCCTCTCGGATACCGACCCACCGGACCGCTACGCCGCGTTCCTCCTCGAGGGCCAGCCACGGCGCCACGTTGGCGTCGTGGTCAAGGCGCGTCACGACGATCTCGTCGCCGGCTTTGAGGGTCTGCCCGATGGCGCGGCTGACGGCGAAGGTCAGGGTCGTCATGTTCTGACCGAACACGACTTCGTCTGGCCCGCCCGCGCCGAGAAAGTCGGCAGCGGCGGTGTGGGCCTCGGCCAGGATGGCGTCACTTTCCTCGCTGGTCGCGAAGGCACCCTCGTGATTGGCGTTGCACCGCTCCAGATACGCGGTCATGGCGTCGATCGCCTGGCGGGGTACCTGTGTGCCCCCCGGCCCGTCCAGGTAGCTGTAGGAGCCCTCGCCGTGGCGCCTCGAGAGGGCAGGGAACCGAGCCCGGATATCGGCCCGGCCGGGGGCGAAAGCGGTGGAGGCCGGCATACTCGGGATGTCGGATGAGGCGGTGGCCACGGCAAGCTCCTGACGGGATCGGTGTCGAAGCGATGGTATCTCGACCGCCCCACCGGGGCCGTCCGGGCGGCTCGATCGCTACGGCCTGAGCGACGGCGGGATTGCGAGCAATCTGACAGCCGATATCGGCCCGCCGCTCGGCGACTTAGGGTCTCCGGACCGTACGCTACTGTCATGCGTTTGACACGATCGGAGCATGGAGGATTGCTCCGGGCGGTCTTGACTAATCCATAGTAACTATGTAAACATTCGTATCGGACGTCGCGCACCGCGAGACGAACGGGTCATCCCAATGGGGAATCGCAACCCGGTCAGGTAGGTCGAGCGGGGTCCCGACGCCGATAGGCCCAGGGGCCGCAACAGTTCCACAGCGTGATCTCGCTTCGGGCGCGGGATCTCGAGACTCCGGAACCTGCCGGGGAAGCCCACCGGCTTCCATTGCCAAGCCGCCCGCTTAGGAGAAACGATGCTCGACGGGAATGCAGTTCGATCGGTCGATCGCGCTGCGTCGCTCCTGATAGCGCTCGGGGAGACGCAAGGAGAGGCAGGGGTTACCGAGCTCGCACGCCGCCTTGGACTGCACAAGTCGACCGCGTCGCGTCTGCTCGCCACACTGCAGAAGAGGGGATTGGTTGAGCAGGATGACGACTCGGGCAAGTACCGGCTCGGGCTTGCCGTCGTTCGGCTCGGCGGTCATGCCGAAAGGTCCCTCGACCTGCGATCGATCGCGCTCTCGGAACTCGAGTCCCTCGCTCGCTCGATCCGCGAGACGACGACTCTCGAGGTGCTCGAGGGCGACAGCGTTCTGACGATCGCCTACTCGGACGCTTCCGGAATGGGCCGCGACCGAACCGGCCGCAACTCGCCTCTGCACGCCACGGCGCCCGGCAAGGTCCTGCTGGCCATGCAGCCCGAGCGCGAGGTCATCCGCCTCTCCAAGATCGGCTTCACGCCGTATACCTCGCACACGATCGTGCGGGTCGATCTCCTCCTCGAGGAGCTGGCCCGAGTCCGCAAGCGTGGTTTTGCGACGGCCTTCGGCGAGCACGAGCCCACGGTCAACGCCGTGGCCGTGCCGGTCTTCGACCAGCGAGCTTCGGTGGTGGCCGCTCTCGAGGTTCGAGCCTCGGGCAACCGCATCACTCCCAGCCGCGTCCCGGAACTCGTCGATCGGGCTCGCGAGACAGCGGCGCTCATCACCGACCGCATCGGCGGCGTCGTAGCCTCGACCTAGCGGCTTCGCCCACTCCGGGCTAACCAGTAGTTTTCGGCGGCCTCTCGGTCCCCCTCCCGAGAGGCCGCTTCTTTGTTCTAGGCTATGACCATGCCAAGCCCAGTCCCAGCCGCCGGTTCCGGCGTCCTATCCATCCAGCTGCCCAACGGCGGGGTCTGGTCCATCGATGCCGACACCATCGGCCGTGTGGCGCAGTCGATCGCCGCGACCGTCGCCATCCTCGTCGTCGCGGCGCTGATCATCAGGCTGGCCCATGTTTTTGTCCGGAGCGTGGCAAAGGCTCTCCTGAACCGCGAAAGCGTCGAAGGCACGGCCGTGGAGTTGACGGCGGCCGAACTCAAGAAACGCCAGGACACCATCGAGGCCCTGGCGGTGAACGTCATCCGGTTCTTCGTCGTTGTGATCGCCGGCTTGATGATCCTCGAGACCGCCTTCAAGCTGGACATCGGCCCGGCGATCGCCGGACTCGGCATCGCCGGCATCGCCATCGGCCTCGGCACCCAGCATCTGGTGCGCGACTATCTCAACGGCGCCCTGATCCTGATCGAGAACCAGTACGCCCGGGGCGATGTCGTGCGCATCGCCGGAGTCTCGGGCCAGGTCGAGGATTTCACGCTGCGCCGCACGACGTTGCGCGATCAGGATGGGACCGTCCACACGGTTCCCAACGGCGAGATCACCGTTGCCTCCAACCTGACTCGAGTCTTCGCCCGGATAAACCAGGACATCCAGGTCGTGTACGGCACGAACATCGAGGCCGCCACCAACGTCGTGAACGGAGTGGGGAAGGCGCTGGCGGCGGATCCGGAATGGTCGGCCCGCATCCTGGAGACGCCCAAAGTCGAGCGGGTTTCGGCGCTCGGCGACTACGGCATCACTCTCAAGGTCATGGGCACGGTCCGGGCGTCCGAGCAGTGGGCCGTCGGCGGCGAGCTTCGCAAGCGGCTCCTGTCCGCGTTTGCCGAAAACGGCATCGAGATTCCGCAGCCGCAGCGCGTGGTCCTGACGCAGGCGTACGCTCGCAACCCCGATCCGGATCCGGTCGAGGAATCCAGCCTCACCGACGACGACTGATGGGCCCGCGGAAGTGACCAACCCGACCGCCGACGCGTCAAACCACCGGCTCTCGCTGCGGCGCCCGGCGCTACCGGCGCTGCCCTGGCCGGTGTTCGCGGTCGGCGGCCTGCTGTTCGTGGCGCTGCTGACCCTGGCCGGCTCCTACGGCTTCCACGGCGACGAGATGTATTTCATCGTCGCCGGGCAGCACCCGGCCTTTGGATACATCGACCAGCCGCCACTGACGCCGCTGTTGTCGGCCCTATCGGTTGCCCTCTTCGGGGTCTCTCCGACGGCCATCAGGTTGCTGCCAGCGCTCGAGATGGCGAGCGTGGTCGTCGTCACGGCCCTGATCGCCCGCGACCTCGGCGGAACGCGCCGGGCCCAGGTGCTCGCCGCGATCACGGCCGCGCTTTCGGGCTACCTCGCCGCCGGTCATCTCGACACCACGACCGAGCCCGACCTGCTGGCCTGGGCGATCGTTCTGTGGCTGGTCGTGCGGCTGCTCGATGGCGGCGACCGGCGCCTCTGGCCGGCCGTCGGCGTGGTCGCCGGGATCGCTCTCGAGAACAAGGACACGATCCTCTTCCTGGGAGCGGGTCTGGCAATCGCACTAGTCCTGACCCGGCGTTGGGACGTTCTGCGATCGCCGTGGGCGTGGTCGGCGATCGGGATCGCGCTGCTGTTCTGGGCGCCCAACCTGACCTGGGAGGCCGTCAACGGGTGGCCGCAGCTCAAGATGGCGGCCGCGATCTCCCAATACTCCGGTGACAATCGGGGCCAGATCGTGCCCCTGCTCTGGCTCTTCTCCGGGCCGTTTCTGTTCCCGGTTAGCGCCGCGGGCCTGGTCTGGACCCTGTTGTCGAAGGAAGCGGCTGCGTGGCGCACGTTAGGTTTGGGCGCCCTGATCGCAGTCGGGCTGGTCGTGATCTCCGGCGGCAAGGCCTACTACGTCGTCGGCTCCGCGTCGGTCTTCATGGCGGCCGGCGCGATCGTCCTCGACCGCTGGCTGGCTCGCGACCATTTCCGCGTCAAGGCCACGAGCTTCGCGACGGCTGCGGTACTCTCCGGCGCGCTCATCGCCTATCTGACCCTGCCGCTCCTGCCCCTCGCCGACTATGCCCGGACCACGCTGCCGGCCACGGTCCCCGACGTCGCGAACACGGTCGGCTGGCCGCAGTTCGTGGCGACGGTCGAGAACGTCGTGGCCGGTCTGCCCGAGGACCAGCGAGCCCGCGCCGTCATCCTGACGAACGACTACAGCGAGGCGAGCCCGCTTAAGCTGTTAGGCACCGGCCTGCCGCCGGTCTACTCGGGCCACAACTCGTATTGGGATTGGGGACCGCCGCCGGCCGACCTGACCGTGGTCGTGCACGTGGGCGACTGGCGACCCGCCGACTGGACTCAGTTCTTCGTCGGCTGTCATGTGGTCGCCCACGTCGATAACGGGCTCGGTATCCCGAACGGTGAACAGGGGACCGCGATCTCAGTCTGCACCGGTCTGCGTGAGCCCTGGACCACAATGTGGCCGAGCCTCCGCACGATTTCCTGACGCCGTCAGGCGACGCTCGTCGGCATGACTCCGAGCGCCGTCCGGAGGCCGAGATCGAGGCGGAGCCGAGCACCGCGGCGAGCGGACTCAAACGTCCGTGAGCGAAGGAGCGGAGGCGACAACGTGCCAGCTGGCGCTGGCCCAGGAGATCGGCCGCTCGACGGCGGTCGGCTACGAGGCCCGCATCGAGGGGTTCGTATTGCGCCCGCCGCTGAAGATGCCCATGAAGCCCTGGCCCGACTTGGCGGCGCCGGAGTCGCGGGTGGCCATCATGCGGTCGACGAGGCTCTCGATGTCCTCGATGACCTTCTCCTTGGGGAAGCGCTCGACCGCCGACCGGCCCTCGTTCGCGGCACGGACGAAGAGCATGCCCGCCGATCGAACCTCGGCCAGAGCCGGCATGCCGACGGTCCGCTCCATATCCGCCACGGAAACGCCGCTGTTGGCGCGGTTCACGACCATGGCCAGGCGCTCGCGGATGTCCAGTTCGACGGCGACCTCGCGGAGCTGCACCGCGGCCCGGATTGCCGGAACGTCCGGCGTGACCGGGACCAGGATCTTGTCGGCCCGCTCGAAGATGACCTGGTTGAGGGGCCCGTAGTCCGGGTGCATGTCCACGATGACCCAGTCGTATACGTGGCAAGCCTGGGTGATGGCCTCGGCTACGCGCTTGGGCTCGAGGATCTCCGTGTGGAGCGGGGACTCCGCCATCACCAGAACCGAGACGCCGTTCTGGTGCTTGGACGCGATCTCCGCGAAAGTCTCCGCGTCGCCGGTGTTGAGATCCTCCGTCCAGGCGTCGGCCACGGTGCGGATGTTCTCCATGCCGAGCGATGAGGCAACGTGGCCGGTAACCGTGTCGCAGTCGACGAGCAGGACCTGCTCGCCCTTCTTGACCTGCAGCATTGCGGCGATGTTCACCGCGATGGTGGTCTTGCCGACGCCGCCCTTGGGATTGAAGACGATTACGATCTGACCGCGAGGAGCCTCGTCAGACAGTACGGCAGAGGAACCCGCGGCCGATCTGGCAGCCTCCTCGGTCGGCGACTCGATGACGCCGGCGTTCATATCTTCAACCGGGATCTCGGCCCGGATGAGCATCGCCTCGACCCGCCACCGCAGCGACTCGGCCGAATAGGGGCGGGTGAAGTACTCGTCGTTGACGCGCGCCTTGCCGGCCAGGCTCATTCGATCGAGGGCTCGAGCGGCGACCACCATCAAGGCCGGGATGTTCCGGTCCTCGTCGTGGAGCAGGGCGTACATCTCCAGCGTCCGGTCGAATTCGTTCTCGCCGTCGAGGATGGCTACGCCGATGTCCCGGCGCTTGCCCAGCAACTCCTCGAGTTCGTCGGCTGTCTTGACCTCGATCGGCTCATAGCCGGCCTCGGCGAGTTGCGCGCTTACAGCGGCGTACTCTGCCGGAGGTAGGGCGATGGCGACTGCTGACCGAGGCACGTGACGGAGTCTCCCTGTGGCATGAGAGGCGCGCGGTGAAGTCTAGCCCTCCGCCTCCGGATCGTGTGCGGAAACGCTGAGAACTCCCTCACGCTCGCTGGTGATGCGCGCCTGGAAGTTCGGAAGCGTGGGGACGAGCTGGGCGAGTGACGTGTCCGAGCCGTGTCCCACCGTGAAGATGAACTCCCCGTCCGGTCCGGACGACACGCCGACGTTCTTGACGCCCGGTAGACGGCCGAGCTGGCGCTTGAACGTGGCGATGCTGGCAACGCTGATCAGCCCGACGACTACGACCTGGGTGGATTCCAACGGCGGCGCCTTTGCGGCCGACGGTCGAGCGCCGATCAGCTGCGAATCGTCCGGTGTTCCATCGGCGCTGTCGTCGGCCGACGCCGGGGCATCGGAAGCTGCAGCCGCGCCGGGCGAGCCGGAGCGCATGATCTGCTCGCGGCGTTCGCGCAGGTCCGGGGCGACGTTTCCGCGGCCGCCGTCCTCGAAGGAGGGCGGGTCGGGCATCTGAGCCGCCATGCTGGCGAAGACGGTCGGATCGGCTTCCTGGGAGAGCTGCTCGAAGAAGTTGGCGACTTCGCGCTCGAACACTTCGACGCGGCCATTCACGCGCTCGATCTCGAGTTCGATGGCGGAGTTGTACTCCTGCAACTCCTGCTCGAGGAGTTCGCGGCGGCGAGAGATGCGCTGCTCCGTCTCGACGCGGATGCGCTCCATCTCGGCCTTGGACCAGTCGCGAATCGCGCTGACATCGGCCTCGGCGGCCTTGCGCAGCGAGGCGGCTTCGTCGTCCGTGCGGGCGTGCAGCTTCTCGGTATATGCCTTGGCGTCCGCCTGGCACTGCTCGATCGTCGCCAGCCGCGCCGTCTCGGCGGTCGAACGCATCGCTTGCGTGAGGTCCGCCAGGAATCGGTTCGGATGACGCGCGGCCGTCTCGTTCACGCTCATCTCCCCGTGGTCTGTGCTCCGGGCCCCGGCCGAGCGCCGGAGAAAATCCCGCTTAGATTACTACCCCGCCGTTGCTTATAGGCTCCAGGACGTTGCACCTCAGGATCCACGCTCATTATCGCGCTCCAAAGCCGAAGTGCCACAGACCTTCTGCTGGACGGATCATGGGCCAGGTGGTGCGGCCGGGCACTCCGCTGGAGGTACCAGGACCGGCCGCCTTACGTACCGCCTTGCAGCCGCCCGACGGGCGGCGAAGTCGCAGCGACTAGCCTGGGTTCTCGTCCTTCTTGCGCGCGCTCAGCTTGGCCGGTGAGTCCAGCCACCAGTGATCGGGCAGCTTCTCCTTTGGGGCATCGGGGGCATCGGCCGGGGCGGTCTCGCCTCTTTCGGCTGCCTCGGCCATCTGACGCTCGGCCCGCAGTTCGCGGGCCAGAGCTTCGCGGTCCAGCTCGACGAACGGCGGCGGCTCGGGCATCTGCGAAGCCATGCTGGCCAGCAGCGAAGGGTCATCTCCCTCGAGGATCTTTTCGAAGAATCTATCGACTTCGGTCTTGTATGCCTCTACCCGGGCGTTCGTTCTCTCGAACTCCAGGCTCACGGCGGCCGTGTAGTCCTGAAGTTCCTGGTCGAGGAGTTCTCTGCGGCGGCCAATGCGTTCCTCGGTCTCCTTCCGGACGCGATCAACCTGCGCCTTGGAGCGGTCTCGAATCGTGGCCACGTCGCCTTCGGCGGCCTTGCGCAATTCCTCGGCGTCGAGGAGCGAGCGGGCGCGCATCTGCTCGACGTAGACCCGGGCATTGTCGCGACCCTGTTCAAGGGTCGAGAGCTTCGCCAGTTCCGCGGTGGAACGCATGGCCTGCGTCAGATCGGCCAGGAACCTGTTCGGGTGGTTTGCCGCCGACTCAGTCACAGCGATCTCCAGGGTTCGCAGTTTCGGGCCTGGGACGGCCCAAGCTACGTCTACTGCTCCAAATCATGGGCGCGGGTTCCGACCGGGGGCACTACGCCTGAGGTACCAGATTCGGCTTCCTAAGGTACCGCCGCTAGAAGTCCGCGAAGGGCATCGATTCTCGCCCGCCGACGGTATGCATGCAACGATTATCGCGATGACGGTTCGGCCCGCTCGGTCCGAGTCCTGGCCGCCTTCTCCGCCCAGGCCCCGAGGACCTTGTCTTTGTGCGGCCTGATCGGGCAATGCTCATCGCGGTTCCCGGCCTCATCGCAGTAGCCGAGAGCTACGCACTTGGGAGCAAGGAAGCTGCCCAGGAACGGGCTGGTGGCGAAGACCTCGTGGCGCACGAGCTGGAATAGCCGCCGGATTTCCCACTGTGCCATGGTGCACAACCGTAGCCCCGACATGTGGATAAGGGCCCGCAGGTTGGCAGTCATGACAAGGTTGGTTCGAGTGGCATTGGGGAACACGAATCGGGCGTCTTCGGCCGGAATTCCGGCGTCGACGAGCTCTGTGTACAGCTCGAGCGCGCCCTCGACCTGATCCTCGTAGCGTTCCAGGAGCGCCGGGTCGCCCTCCGAAATCGTCCCGGGCAGCATCGTCGACGCGCCCTTCTTGTACGACACGTAGCGCTGGCTCTGCTGGTCGAAGGCCACGCCGGCCCGATGCCGGACGAGCTGATGACTCAGTGTTCGGCTGACGCCTGTGATGGCGAAGGTGAACACCACATGCTCGATTGTGCTGCCGTGGCCCGACTCGATGACGCGGCCGATCAGTTCGCGCTGCTTCTCGGGCGTGATCCGGCCGTCGACGGCCCGCTCGAATATATCGTCCGGAGCGAGCTCCGAGTAGCACGTCCGGCACGCTGTGTAGATGAGCGGGACGTAATACTTGTCCACGATCTCGCGGTTCGGGAAGATCATGGTGGCCCGCATTCCCAGGTCGCGGCGTCCCGGGTTCAGCGGGATCGACGGCGCCGGGGAGCTGGGCTGTGCGGTTGGGCGGGGTTCGGCGGTCACCCGACCAGAATAGCCGCTGCCAAGGCCGCCGCACCGTTGCGTCTCGACGGCCGCGCATCGTGCGACGTTAGGCGGGCCGCGCGGGCTTCCACCGACGCGGTAGCCGTTGGCGACTACTACAGCCGCAGATAGTCGTTGACGGCTATCCGAGCAAGAGTTAGTCTCTGACGAATGACAGAATCATTGGCATTAGTTCTGTTTGGAGATGTCGTCGGGTCACGCCGCGACAGCGCCGGATCCACAGCGTGGCTGCGCGAGCTGGTCGCCGAGCTGGACACGGCGTACGCGCCGGAGACGCTTGCTCCGTTTGGCTTCACCCAGGGCGATGAACTGCAAGGTCTGCTGGAGGCGGACGCCGATCCCATCGCTGCCGTGCTCCGAGCCGCACTCGGACCGGAAGGCCGTCGCATGCGCTGGGTCGTGGTTCGCGGCCCGGCGGATCCGGACGCGACGGGGGACGCGCCGGCGACGGAACGAACGGGTCCTGTGTTCGTGGCGGCGCGATCAGCCATCGCCGAGGCTCGCGCCGGGCACGAACGGCTCGTCATCCTGACCGGGCAGCCGGACGTGGACGCGCTCCTGGCCAATCTGGCTCCGGCGCTGGTGGACTTGCTGGACGGACTCACCGCCCGTCAGCGCACCGTCGCCCGGATGGCATTGATAGAAGATATGCGACAGTCCGAAGTCGCCGACCGGCTCAACGTGCGGCGGGCGACGATCTCGGTGTCGTTCAACAGAGCCCGAGTGCGGTCGCTGCAGCGGCTCGTGGCCGGAATACGACGTGTCTACGCGAGCGGGGCCGGCGATCCGTGGCGGGAGGCCGGCGGTAGTGTGGCTGCTGCCGATGCCGAACCTGCCTCCCGATCGGCCCCGGCCGACAGCCAAGCGAAAGGAGCGCCGTCGTGAACGACCCCATGATCGTCCTGGGTTGGGTATGGGCGATCTATCTCGCCGCGCGGCTCGCGGGCGAGGCGGTCGATGCCGTCTTCCTGCCGCGCCTCCTGAAGTCGGCCCCGCCGGCGTCGACGGCCGCCGCCGGACCAACCGAGCCGCCTGCCTCGAGCCTGCGTCACCGCGATCGCCGCTGGACACCGCTGCCGGCCGTCATCTGGCTCGCGGGCGAGGGGCTGCTCGCGGCAATCGTGGTGGGCGTTGTGTGGTTCTACCTGCGCGATACGAGCCTCAACCTCGTTCCGGCGGCCGTGTCGGCGGCGCCTGGAGACGTGCGTCGGGTGGCGGTCGCTGCCATCGTGGGCTGGACGCTGCTCGTCATCAACGTTCCGGTGGCGATGCGCCTCATCAGCCGGTTGCTGCCTGCTGAGCCCAAGTCCAAGAAGCCGGCCGGAGGCGTCGACCCGGAACGGATGGGCGCCACGATCGGCGTCCTCGAGAGAGTCCTCATCGTCGCGCTCCTGCCCGGCGGCGGGCCGGCCGCGGTCGGTTTCGTGATGACGGCCAAGACCCTGGCCCGCTTCAAGGAACTCGACAAG
>Ga0182019_10001433_pt1 | contig 12172 bp, 9 predicted proteins | sample 812E2MmetaG_FD_120483 | JGI IMG/M metagenome (GOLD analysis project Ga0182019, IMG submission 120483) | Permafrost microbial communities from Stordalen Mire, Sweden - 812E2M metaG | ecosystem: Environmental > Terrestrial > Soil > Wetlands > Permafrost | place: Sweden: Stordalen | collected...
CCCCTGGCCGCCCGAGAACATCCGGCGCGAATGCCGGAGGATTCTGAGCCTCTGGGAGCACCCCTCGCCCCGCGCGGCCCTATCCCCCGACCTCCTTGCCTCCATCCGGATGCACCGCTTTGGACCGGTCCTGCATCATCGCTTTCATGCGCGCGGCGTGGAACCATCCCCCGAGGCCGCGCAGGCTTGGAAAGCCGCCTTCCTGCACAGCCGTTTCTATTACGAAAAGCATCGGGCGCTGGCCGGCGCGCTCCGTGCGCGCCTCGACGAAACGGGGATATCCGGCATCTTCCTCAAAGGGATCGTGATCGCCCCCTGGTTTTATGATCCTCCCTGTCTCCGCCCTTTTTCGGATATAGACATGGTGGTTTCTTATGAGGACATGGAGCCCCTCCGCCCCATCCTGAAATCCCTTGGATTTGAACCTCTGCATCGGGACTCGGTGACCTCTTTTGAACGGGAATATATTCACGCGCTTGAATTTACGAACCGAAAAGAAGGGGACATGATGGTGGAACTGCACCACGATCCCGGCGTATTTTCGACCCGGCCGGATTGGTATCTGGAACCCCGCTGCCGGGGCGCGGATCCCATCCACGGCCTTCCCACCCTGGCCCTGGAGGCCCACCTCCTGTTTCTGATCGCCCATCTGTATTATCGCCATCACACCCAGATTCAATTAATCTGGCTCCATGATATCCATGAAGGTCTGATTCGGCACCGGGAACGGTTCGATTGGGATCTTTTCCACAGGCTGGCATTGGAGACGGGCTGGGGCCGGGGCGTGTTCCGTGTTCTTTCCGCGCTGTCCCTGTACGAGGGGTGGACCTTCCCTGAGCATTGCCGCGACCTGGAACACGTTGCCGGCATCCGTGAACTCACCCATCTCCCCACCGAAAAATTGGCCGGCTTTTTCGCGATGGGATGGAACATTCCCACTTGGCGCGGCAAGTTGGCGTATCTTCTGGCCCATCTCTGCCCGCCAAGGGATGTCATGATCCTGCGCTACGGCATCCGCCGCCGTTCTCTATGGATGTTGCACTATCTCCTCCGCTGGGTTCGCGCGGGCATGCAACTGCTTCAATGGTCCTTCCGGCGACTCTTAAAGGGAGACAAATCCGAATGAGAGAAATCCCTTTCCACCGTCCCGCCATAGGCGAAGAGGAAATTCGCTCCGTGTCCGAAACCCTCCGGGCCGGCTGGTTGACGATGGGCCCCAAAACCCTCCAGTTTGAACAGGCATTTGCGGAATACCTGGGGGTGCCCCACGCCGTATCCGTCAGTTCCTGCACCGCCGCGCTCCATCTGGCGCTGGCCTGCATCGGGCTCAAGGAGGGGGATGAAGTCCTGGTCCCCGATTCCACCTTTGCCGCCACGGCGGAAGTGGTCACCTATTTCAAGGCCCGCCCCGTGGTGGTGGATGTCCACAAGGACGATCTTCTGATGGATGTGGAGGCAGCGGAGCGGGCCGTCACGCCGAAGACGCGCGCCATCATCCCCGTCCACCATTCCGGGCAGGCGTGCGACATGGATCCCCTGCTCGATCTGGCCCGCCGCCGGAACGTGCATCTCGTGGAGGACGCCGCGCACGCCATCCCCACCACGTACAAGGGACGGAAGATCGGGGCCCTCGGCCCCCTCACGTGTTTTTCCTTTTACGCCACCAAGACCCTGGCCACCGGCGAGGGGGGAATGGTGACCACCTTCGATGAAAAGCAGGCGGCCCGGATCCGCGTCCTGCGGCTGCACGGCATAGACAAGGACGCATGGAAGCGCTACACCAAGGAGGGGTCCTGGTATTATGAGGTCGTGGAGGCGGGCTATAAATACAATCTGACCGATCCCCAGGCCGCCCTTGGGCTGGTTCAGTTGCACCGCCTGGAGGCCCTGCATGAGGCGCGCCGGCGCATCGCCGAGGCCTACCGGGACGCCTTTGCCTCCATGGAGGGTCTCCGCCCCCTGCGCGTGCACGGGGAGCGCGGGCATGCGTGGCATCTGTTCGTCATTCTCCTGGATCTGGAGCGCCTGAACATCACCCGCGAAGGCTTCATCCGCACCATGGCCGAACGCGGCATCGGCACCAGCGTCCATTTCATCCCCCTCCACCGCCAACCCTACTACCGCGACACCTTCGGACTCTCGGCCCCGGATTTCCCCTCCTGCGAATGGGCCTATCAGAGGCAGGTGTCCCTTCCCATCTATCCCGACATGACGCGGGAGGATGTGGCCTATGTCATCGAAGCCGTGCGCGAGCTTCTGGCGCTTCATCGCCGGTAGGACCGGCGTATAATAAAGGAGCCCTATGCCCCAATGGTCCTCCCCCACCCGATGGAAGCGCACAACGGTGTTCCTCACCATGGACATCCTCCTGATGGCCCTCAGTCTTCTGTGCGCCTTCTGCCTCCGCTTCGAGACCCTGCGCCTCCCCCCCCAGCAATCCCGCATCTTTTTGACATGGCTGCCGCTGGTGATGGTGATGAAAACCCTCCTGCTGCTGGCCTTCGGTCTGTATAACATCACTTGGTCCTTCGTCGGCATCCGCGAATTCGCCAACATTCTGAAGGCCTTCACGCTGAGCCTGGTCCTCTCCTATTTCGGAAGCCTGTATCTTCAATTCCTCAACGCGGCCCGGGCCATCCCCACCAGCGTCCTGATCATTGATTTCATCCTCAGCATCATCCTCATCAGCGCCTTCCGCATCAGCAAGCGGGTCTATTTGGAAGTCCTTCGAGGCCAGCCTCAGGGCAAGCGCACGCTCATCGTGGGGGCGGGCCCCACAGGCGAGCGGCTCGCGCGGGAATTCCTCCGTCCGGGTCCGGGCCTCTACACCCCCATCGGCTTCGTGGATGATGACCCCTCCAAACTGCGTTCGCGTATTCATGGCATCCCCGTGCTGGGGCGCATCCAGGATATTCCCAAAGTCCTCGAACGCCTTCCCGCCGAGGCCGCCATCATGGCCATCACGACCCTCAACCACACCCAGGTCAAACAGATCTTCGAAATGCTGGTGGAAAACGGGATCGGCGAGATCAAGGTGGTTCCGCACATCTCGCGCCTTCCGGAACGGGCCGTGACGGTGAAGGACATCCAGGACATCCACATTGAGGACCTGCTCTACCGCGAACCCGTCACGATTGATGAAAGCCGGGTCCGGGAATTCCTGTCCGCCAAGGCGATTCTGGTCACGGGGGCGGGGGGATCCATCGGCAGCGAGATCGTCCGGCAGGTCCAAAAGTTTTATCCCTCCCGGGTCATCCTCATGGACGTGGATGAGACGGATATCTTCAACCTGCTTCAGGAGATCAAGGGGCGGGCCAACGTGGACACGGAAATCCTTCCGTTCATCGGTGATATCCGAGATTCGGAAACCCTGCGGAAGCTCTTTTCAGAGCATCGGCCGGAGGTCGTCTTCCATGCCGCCGCCTACAAGCACGTTCCCATGATGGAGCATTTTCCGGATGAGGCGGTCAAGACCAACATCCTGGGCACGCATCATCTGGGGAAGGCGGCGCTGCACTACGGAGTCCAGCGTTTCGTCAACATCTCCACCGACAAGGCCGTAAACCCCACCAGCGTGATGGGGGCCACGAAACGCATGGCGGAAATCATTTGTTCCGCCCTCAACCGGATGAATGGAACGCGGTTCATCTCGGTCCGGTTCGGCAACGTCCTGGGCAGCCGGGGCAGCGTGGTCCCGCTGTTCCTCAAACAGATCCAGGACGGCGGGCCCATCACCGTCACCCATCCCAAGGTCCAGCGTTATTTCATGACCATACCCGAAGCCGTTTCCCTGGTGTTCCAGGCGGCCTCCATGGGCAACGGCGGGGAGGTGTTCGTGCTGAACATGGGGGAACCCGTTCAAATACTTCAGTTGGCCGAGGACCTGATCCGTCTCAACCATATGGAACCCTATAAGGACATCAAAATAGAATTTTCCGGTCTGCGTCCCGGTGAGAAATTATATGAGGAACTCCTGACCGCCGAGGAGGGGACCACCGCCACCTCCCACCAGAAGATCCACGTCGCCAGGAATCAGGCGCCCCTGAGCCTGGCGATGCTGGAAAAGGTGCTCGGGGAGTTTGAAACGGCGGCGAAGACCCAGCCGAAAACCGTGCGCGATCTTCTGGCTAAAAACGTGCCGTATTATCTTCCCTCGTCCTGATCGCGCCCCCGCCCTCGCCTTCCGACCTCCCTTGACCGGGGAGGTTTTTTTATGCCCTATTCGGTCCCCCATTTTTCACTGGGGCAGTATTTTTGGGCCACTTCAGCCGTCTGGGCCGCCCGCACACGCTCGCCGAGCCTTGTGTAAACCTGGATTTGGGCGTGATAGGCGGCGGAAAAACGGGGATTGACGCGGTAGGCCTTTTCATACCATTCCGCGGCGGTCCAGAGTTCCCCGCGTTCCAGGTATTCGGTGCCCAGGATGTAGGCCGTATAGACATCCGGATCCGAATGAAAACCGGTCTGAAGAAGCCGGAGGCTCTCGTCCGGCGCGAAGGACTTCAGCATTCTTGCCCCTTCCAGAACAAGCCACGCGTTCCTCCCTTGCGCCAGACCCAGGCCCCGATACAGCCAATCCCGGATCTCCTTTTCCCGGTGCAGCGCCGCATCGGCGCGCGCAATCAGAAGACAGCTTTTGGCATTGGGCGACTCGGCGTCCATCCGCTGCGCGACCTCCAGCCCTTCCCGGACATTCCCGGCCAGCAGCAATTCTTCCGCCAGGTCGTTCGCCAGGTCCGTCGAGTGGGGAAGGTTCCCATGGGCCTGCCGGAGCATTTCAATCAGACGGTCGCTTCGCCACCAGTTCAGAAGGAGATAGGCGTTAACGTAGAATTCCGTGGAGAAGGCACCGTAATTGTGATAGGCCCGGGGCAGGGCGGCGAACAGGACCCCTTCCCGCTCCTTGAGGGACAGGGGAATCGTCTCGATGCCCAGCATCGGCGAAAGGGAATACGTGAGGATCAGGGCGGGCGCGATCTGATCGTCACGTCCGTCCAGATAATACTGCTTCGCGGCCGTCAGATGCAGGGAGGCATTCTGCGGCTGAAGCAGGCACGCCTTTTCGATGGCCTCCACCGCCTTGGCCTGTTGATCGCGCGCCTCATAGGCCCGGGACAGTTCGCCCCAGATGGGCGCGTACAGCGCGTGATGCCGCGCCATATATTCTCCCATCGCCGGGTTGTGGCGGATGATGGGGAGGCTTCGCGAAACCTGCCAGACGGAGGCATCGCCCTTGGCCGTGCGGACCAGCCCCGCATAACAGCACACCCACACGCCTCCCCCCACGATGAGAAGGCCCAGGAACGCCGGTTTGAGGCTCCGCAGGGGGGCCAGGGGCGGCATGGGATGAAAACTGGAGACGATGCCCAGGACGATGCAGAACATGCCCAGGACGGAAAAATTCTGAAGGGGAAAATCCACGAAGGAATGAAAGGCCACGGCCAGCAGCCCCACCACCAGTCCGCTTCGGAGCGTATAGCCCGGCTTCAGAAAAACCAATCCCCGCAGCGCCCACACCAGGATTCCGGCGAAAAAGACAAGACCCAGGATCCCCCCTGTGGCAAGCAGTTCCAGATAGTCGTCGTGAATCTTGTCCACCACATAGTGCATCAGTGGCTTTTGCTTCAGGGGAGCGGAGATTTCCACCGTGCCCAGACCGGTTCCGGTGAGCGGGCTATGCGCCCAGAGGGACAAGGCGATTCCGCTGGCGTGCATGCGCTGGGAAAAGCTTTCCACGGCCCGCGGCTTGATGACGGGTTGCACGGCGGCCAGGCCGGCCAGCAACAGCGCCGCCGCCGCCGCCGTCCACAAGGGCTTCTTGGGGAAGGCGTAGACCACCGCGGCGGCCAAAAGGGCAAGCATGCCGCCGAGGGAATGGGAGGAATAAAGAGCCAGCCCCAGAAGCGCAAGGCCAGGCAGATACAGCAGGGGAAGGCCGGTGAAAAACCGCTCATGGCGGAGGGCATGGACAAACAGGGCCACGCCAACGGGGATCAATAGCGCGCAATAGGAGGCGAAGATATTGGCGTTGGCGAAGGGACCGAAATTCCAGGGCTGGGCTTCCCCCACGGACATCCATGCCGCGGGCTGGACAAAAAGGGCGGAAACCGTGGTATACCCGGCGATGACCACCCCCCACCAGAACAGGATGTTCATAAAAACGGGGAGGCGCCGGTGCTCGTCGCCGGTGATCTGATGGGCGATCAGCACGAGGCCCGCGGCCGAGGCATACACCGCCAGCGTCCGCACCGTCCACCATGGATCCCAGGACAGCGCATGGGCCGACGTCAGATGGAGCCGGAGCAGAATGTCATGCAGGCCCGGGGAAAGCACCCCCAGGAGAAAGAAGGGAACGGGGATCAGGGTGAGAAGCGCGACGGCACTGAAACCGATGAAGGCCCCGAGGGGCAGACGCAAGGCGCCCGGAAATTTACGCGGGAGCAGGAAGATGAGGGCGCCCAGGACCACCCCCAGCGAAAAGAGAAGATAGTATTTTTCATCGGCCCCGCTGTGGAACAGGGGCGATAGAAGCGCGAGGACCAGCGCCGCCAGTCCGAAGCTATACGAGACCATGGCACCCGGCAAAGAACGGTTTGGGGGGACGGACGGCGCCGGGGACAGCGGGAGGCATGGAGGCCCTCACGCCGGACGCGCCTCCGGCGGAGGCTGCGCCGAACGCCGGTCTCCGATCTGCCGGGTCGGATTGCCCGCCATGATCGCAAAATCGGGCACGGGCTTGGTGACGATGCTGCCCGCGCCGATGATACCGGGCCAGGGGGAGGCCCGCTGGCTGGAAGCCATGCAGGCGCGGATGGGCCCGAAAAGGGCGGTGTAGATCTTTTGCTGGAGGATCCAGGGGAGCGTGATGAAGGCCGCCCCCGCTTCCGCAAGCCCCTTCTCGAAGCCTCGGGGCAGGAGGTGTTCAAGGGGCATGGCGGGTGGATTTGTGGATGGCATATCGGACGCGGGTATTATACACCATGGAGACGGGGTTTCCGATCCGCCCCGCGGGCCCCGGCGTCCGCAAGAACCGTTTGAGAAAAGCCGGAGGCTTTTGTATAATACTTGGAAAATAAAACCGCGAGGAGGTCGCAATGAAAATCGGAATCAATGGATTCGGACGCATCGGAAGGGGTTTCTTGAGGGCCGTGATCAAACGTTCCTCGCCGCTCGAGGTGGTGGCCATCAACGACATCACGGACGCCAGGACGCTGGCGTTTCTCCTCAAGTACGATACGGTGCACGGCACCCTCAACGCCGATGTGACGCACGACGATTCCTCCATCTCGGTGAACGGGAAGAAGATCCAGATCCTCTCCTGCGCTGACCACGCCCTGCTGCCCTGGGACACCCTGGGGGTGGAAGTGGTGCTGGAGTCCACGGGCCGCTTCGCCAAAGCCGACGAGGCGAAAAAACACGTAAAGGGCAAGGTGCGCAACGTGGTGGTCTCCACCGGCGTGAAGGGGGCCGACCTCATGGTGGTCATGGGGTGCAACGGAAACCTGCTGGATAAAAAGAAGCAGGTCATCATCTCCAACGCCTCCTGCACCACCAACTGCGCCGCCGTCACCATGCAGTCCATCATGAACCGCTGGACCGTGGCGGAGGGCTACCTGGTCACCGTCCACTCCTACACCAACGACCAGCGCATCCTGGACCTCGCGCACAAGGACCTTCGCCGCGCCCGGGCCGCGGCCTGCAACATCATCCCCTCCTCCACCGGCGCCGCCAAGAACCTCTCCGAAATCTGGCCCGCCCTCAAGGGGAAGATGAACGGCATCTCCTTGCGCGTTCCCACACCCAACGTCTCCATCACCAACCTGGTGCTCACCCTCAAGGAAAGCCCCTCCAGGGAGGACGTGAACAAAGCCTTCAAGGAAGACAGTATGGGCAAGCTCAAGGGGCTCCTCGGCTACACGGAGGAGGAGCTCGTTTCCAGCGACATGAACGGCCGAACGGAATCGGGCATCGTGGACGCCGGCCTCACCGACCGCGTGGGCGAGCACACCATCTCGGTCTTTTCCTGGTACGACAACGAAACCGGCTACAACAACCGGCTCATCGACGTCATCGAGGCTCTTCAATGAAGCTGCGGTCGCTGAAAGACCTGAACGTCTCCGGGCGGCGGGTTTTCCTCCGCGTGGACTTCAACGTCCCGATGAAGGACGGAAAAATCCTGGACGACACCCGTGTGCGCGCCATCCTGCCGACACTGAATGCCGTTCTGGACAGGGGCGGAAAGCCGATCCTCGCCTCGCACCTGGGCCGTCCCAAGGGCCCCGATCCGTCCCAGAGCCTCGCCCCCGTGGCGGCGCGCCTGCGGGAATTGTCCGGCAAAAACGTGATCTTCCCGGGCAAGGTCCTGGGGCCCGAGGTGGAAGCGGCGATTGCGGGGATGAAACCGGGGGATGTGGTTCTTCTGGAAAACACGCGCTTTGAAAAGGGCGAAAAGGACGATGATCCGGCGCTGGCCCAAAAATTCAGGGCCCTGGCTGATGTCTACGTCAACGACGCTTTTGGAACGGCCCACCGGGCCGACGCCTCCACCCATGCCCTGGCCGTGCTCTTCACCGAAAAGGCGGCCGGACTGTTAATGGAAAAGGAGGTGGCGGCGCTCTCCGCCGTCACCGAAAACCCCGAAAAGCCCTTTGTGGCCATCCTGGGAGGCGCGAAAATTTCCGGCAAACTGGAAGTGGTGCAGGCCCTGCTGCCGAAGGCCGATGCGCTCCTCATCGGCGGGGGGATGGCCAATACCTTTTTGAAGGCCCGGGGACTCGCGATCGGAAAATCCCTCGTGGAAGATGATCTTCTGGGCACCGCTGGTGAGATCATGGAAAAAGCCAAAGCCATGGGCAAAACCCTCCTTCTGCCGGAAGACGGACGCATCGCAAAGGCGCTGCCCGCCGAAAAGGCGGAGGTGTCGGACCTGACCGCCCTGTCCGCCGACGCCATCATCGGCGATATCGGCCCCAAATCCGAAGCCGCCTTCGCGGCGCGGATCGCCGGGGCCCGCACGGTGTTTTGGAACGGCCCCATGGGGATCTTCGAACAAAAACCCTTCGCCGGGGGAACCATGGCCGTGGCCAAAGCCATGGCGGAATGTCCGGGATACACCGTGGTAGGGGGCGGCGAGAGCGTGGCCGCGATGGAGCAATCCGGCATGGCCGCCCGCATCAAACACATCTCCACCGGCGGGGGGGCATCCCTTGAGTTCATCGCCGGAGCCGTTCTTCCCGCATTGGAGGTGCTCAAGGCATGAACCTCCCCCTTCTGGCCGCCAATTGGAAAATGTACAAGACCCGTGCGGAAGCGGCGGAGTTCTGCCGCGTCCTCTTGAAGGACGTCCCCGCCAAGCATCTGCAGCACGTCCTCCTGGCCCCGGCGTACCCCCTTCTGGAAACCGTGGTCAATGCCGTGGGTTCCACGCCGGTCCTCGTGGCGGCCCAAAATTGCCACGGGGAGCCCCAGGGGGCCTTCACGGGGGAGGTCTCGGCGGGCATGCTCAAGGATCTTGGCGTCACTTGGACGCTGTTGGGCCATTCAGAGCGCCGCCACCTCTTCGGCGAAACCGACGCCCTGCTGGCTAAACGACTGGAAGGGGCGCTGAAACAGGGCATCAGCGTCATTTTCTGCGTGGGGGAAACCCTGGACGAGCGCAACGCCGGCGCCACAAACGATGTTCTGGCCAGACAACTCGAACCCCTTGCAAAACATAGGGCTTTATGGCATAATGTTTTGGTTGCGTACGAGCCGGTCTGGGCCATTGGAACGGGAGTGGTGGCGACCACGGCCCAGGTTGACACGGCGCATGAGCGCATCCAGCACCTTTGTCCGGACCTCCCCATCCTTTACGGGGGAAGCGTCAATCCCGACAACATCGGCAACCTCATGGGATTGAAACGGGTATCGGGCGCCCTCATCGGAGGGGCAGGTCTGGATGCGGGAAAATTCACGGCCATGCTCGGCAGGGCCCTTCAGGTGAAAGGAGTTCAATAACCCGTGATTGCCTTGGTGATCCTGATTCATGTCGTCGCCTGTCTCTTTCTGATCGGCGTGGTGTTGTTGCAGCAAGGCAAAGGCGCGGATCTCGCCGGAGCCTTCGGCGGCGGGACGCAGACGGTTTTCGGCGCCCGCGGAACCGTCACGCTGCTTCACAAGCTCACCACCGCCGGATTCGTTATTTTCATCCTGACCAGCGTTTTTCTAGGCGTGGCCCAGCGGCGCGGGACGGAATCCTCCGTGATGAAAAGCATGAAAACGGCCCCCGCCAAGTCGGCCCCGCTGGGTTCCATGCCGGCGCCCGCTCCCACGGCGCAGAAACCCGCTCCGGCTCCGGCCCAGCAGCCTCCGTCCCCGCAGGCTCCCGCCCAACAGACCCCTGCGTCACCCGCACCGGTTCCGCCGAAAGCAAAATAACCCGATCCATCCACACCAATGATAAAGCCGGACCCTCGGGTCCGGCTTTTTGTTTTTGATGATGATGTGCTTTAATTACGGCCTTATGCGCCCCGGTGTTTCGATTTCATGCCCCTTTTCCGCTTTCCAGCGGTCCGTCGGTCTGGCCGTCCGGCGGCCCGGAATTTCTTCCTGCGTTGCCCCCTAATCGATGATCGGAGCGTCGTAAAAAGGATTGAAAGTCATGACGTATTTGTACCGGACGATGTCCACCGTGACTTGATAGTTCACCTCCACGTGGACCTCGCGCCCCGAGCGTTCGATCTTGATCTGCTTGTCGCTGATGGGCAGGTTGTTATCGCGCGCCGCTTCCAGGATGGAGGCCACGATATTCGCATTCTTGTAGCGGGAATCAGTGGCGGCCAATTCCGCGGCCCGCTTGACCGCCTCCTTGATTTCGGCGGACTTGACGCGGACCGGGATGATCTTGTAGACCGCAATCCCTCCAACGGCCAGTATGGCCGCCATGAGAATGCATCCAATGTTGATTTTGCCCGAACGTCGCATGAACGGCACCTCCGAAGGTATTCTACTGGCCCCTTTGGGAAAAGTCAAAAGAGGTGAAATGCGGGAACGCGGGAATGCCGGACAGCCGGACCGTTGAACCGCGGGAAGGCTCGAACGAGGGAATGCCGACCGACCTTTCTATATTACCAAAGGTATATGCAGTTATCCGGCCTTCCGGCGTTCTTGCCGGCCGGCCGTCCTGCTGACAGGCCGTCCGGCATCCTCAGTCGTCGTCTATCTTGAGAACCCCCAGGAACGCCTCCTGCGGGATCTCCACCCGGCCGAGCTGCTTCATGCGCTTCTTCCCCTCCTTCTGCTTCTCGAGAAGTTTGCGCTTGCGGGTGATGTCGCCTCCGTAGCATTTGGCGGTGACGTTTTTGCGCATGGGGGCGATGCGGTCCCTGGCGATGATGCGGCTCCCCATGGCGGCCTGCAGGACCACCTCGAACATCTGCCGCGGGATGTTCTGCCTCAGCTTTTCCAGGATCTTGCGCCCCTTGACATAGGCCTTGTCTCGGTGCACGATGGTGGAGAAGGCGTCCACCACCTGGTCGTTGACCAGGATATTGAGCTTGATGAGGCTGGACCCCTCGAAGCCCGTGAGGGCATAATCCATGGAGGCGTAACCGCGGGAGATGGTCTTGAGCTTGTCGTAAAAATCCACGATGATTTCGGCCAGGGGGAGTTTATACACCAACAGGACCTTCTGATTGGGCAGGAACTCCATCTTCCTCTGTTCCCCGCGCTTGCCCTGGCACAGCTTGAGGACCTCCCCCAGGAATTCCGCGGGGGTGAAGATGGTGACGTCCATCACGGGCTCCTCGATCTTGTGGATCTTCTGCTCGTCCGGAATCAGCGAGGGATTGGAGATGAGCTCGAAGGCGTCCTCCGTGATGTGAACCCTGTACTCGACGCTGGGGGCCGTGGTGATGAGGGAGGCGCCGAACTCGTTTTCGAGGCGCTCCTGGATGATCTCCATGTGCAGCAGGCCCAGGAAGCCGCAGCGGAACCCGAAACCCAGCGCGGTGGAGGACTCGGGGAGGTAGGTGAAGGAGGCGTCGTTGAGGTGGAGCTTCTCTAAGGATGTGCGCAGTTTTTCGTACTCCTCCGTGTCGGTGGGATAGAAGCCCGCGAAGACCATGGGCTTCATTTCCTGAAAGCCGGGGAGGGCGTGGGCGCAGGGGGCGTCGGCGTCGGTGATGGTGTCGCC
>Ga0182019_10001434_pt1 | contig 12166 bp, 8 predicted proteins | sample 812E2MmetaG_FD_120483 | JGI IMG/M metagenome (GOLD analysis project Ga0182019, IMG submission 120483) | Permafrost microbial communities from Stordalen Mire, Sweden - 812E2M metaG | ecosystem: Environmental > Terrestrial > Soil > Wetlands > Permafrost | place: Sweden: Stordalen | collected...
AGAAAACACAATTCTCAACCTTTCAGGCTGTAGTATTTGGCGAATCCCAATTCAAATAAACTCATGATCATTTATCTTCTAGCCATCGGGTTGATTTCAATTCTGGGGCAGGTTGTCCTGCTTCGGGAATTGAATGTTTCCTTCTATGGAGTCGAGTTGATTTACCTGTTGGCTCTGGGGCTATGGTTATTCTGGACTGCTGTGGGCGCTCTCATCGGACGCCGCAATCATTCTCCGTCATCCAAACATATCGCGGCACTTTTTATCGTCTTCGGAATTATTATTCCTCTGGATATCGTGTTCATCCGTTCCAGCCGCTTGATCTTCGGCGGCACGCCCGGCGCGTATCTGACCTTTGTACAGCAATTAATTGTTGCCGTCGTTTCCATGCTTCCCGCGGGATTATTGTCCGGCCTGTTATTCCAGTGGACTGCCAAAGCATACGTGACAACAGGCAGGACGCTGGCCACAGCCTATGCTCTGGAAAGTGCCGGCGGATTAATCGGCGGATTGTTTTCCACCTTGTTTATCATCTGGGGATTACAGAACTGCGTCATAGCGTTTGTATGCGCCCTTACCTCAGCCATGACACCATTAATCATTTTGAAGGGATTCAGAACATCACTTCTACGCTGGACAGCAGTTGCCATGGTTTGCATCTTTCTGGCGCTTCTCTGGAACTCATCTTCTCTGGATAACCGTATGACAAAATGGAATCATCCGAATCTTTTGGAAAGCAGCGATTCTCCCTACGGCAGAATTACCGCAACAAGGCTGTATAATCAAATTTCCGTTTTTGAAAATGACGCCCTCTCCTTTGAGACGGAAGGAACCGACGCTGAATATTTCTGCCATTTAGCGGCTCTTCAGCATCCGAATCCGCAGAGCGTATTGATTCTGAGCGGCGGAATCGAAGGATTCGTCAGAGAAATGGAAAAGTATAAACCTGCCCAAATTGATTATGTCGAACTCAATCCGATCATGCTGAAACTGGCGACACAGTATCTTCCTGATGATATCCAAAAGTCGCTTAAAGAACCGAACGTCCGAATTATATTTGCCGATCCCCGGCAGTATCTTAAAAAGAGCGGCAAGTACGATCTCATTCTGGTCGGCATGCCGGAACCGGCCTCGGGTCAGGCCAACCGTTTCTACACGCAGGAGTTTTTCAAACAATGCTCCGCGAAACTAAATCCCGGAGGAATTCTGGGCTTCAAACTGCGTACGGCTGAAAACCTATGGACAATACCGCTGACGGGCCGCAACGCAAGTATCTACAGCGCCCTGCAAGCCGTTTTTTCTGAAGTGCTGTTTCTTCCGGGAACGACAAACATTGTGACTGCCTCTCTTTCGCCACTGCCTCGCACACCGGAAATCATGTCCCGTCGGTTGCAGGACATGAAAATCACAACAAGATTAATTTCACCGGATTACATCAATTATCTTTTTACCAACGACAGATTTTTTACAATCAGAGATTTACTCCGGAAAGAAAAGGCCCCTCCCAATACCGATATAAGACCGGTTTGCTATCAGTACGCTTTCGTAATCTGGCTGTCGAAGTTTTTCCCGCGCATCGCTCTTATTGACCCGGCTTCAATGACTAAAAAGGGCATTTTAAAACCGCCGTTATTGCTGTTGTGGATTGGTCTGCCCATCATTTTTCTTCTTAGCCGCTTCCGGCCTGGGCTCCGCCGCGCGCTGCTGGTTGCCGCGACAGGTTTTCTAGGGATGGTTCTGGAAACAATCCTCATTCTTTATTATCAGGTGAAATACGGCGTGCTCTATCAGGACATCGGACTGCTTCTGATGAGTTTCATGGCTGGCCTTGCCCTGGGAGCCATGATCATCAACAGACAGATGGTCCGGCAGGACAACAATCAAAATCTCTCCCGATGGTGGGGTATGATACTGCTCATCGGATTTTGTTTTTTGTGCGCATTTACGGGAATGCGATTAACAATGAGTATCCCCGCCGGCCTGGCCGAGATTGCAGGCCTTCTGGCGGCAACCGGTTTTTTAGTCGCCGGTATTTTTGCCTACGCCAGCCTTTATGAAATCGATGTCCAGAAAAAAGTAATTTCACCGCTATACTCCGCTGACCTAATCGGCGGATGTCTTGGTTCTTTGCTGGGCAGCCTGATCTTAATCCCACTGATGGGCATGGATATCACCACGTGGGGAATGCTTCTGCTTGCCGCATTTTCTATTCTTTTGGTATGACGCTGCCAAAAACTTCTCGGCACATTTCTTATATCATTAAATAGCCGGCAGTTGCTCATTGATACAAAATATCCATTGACAAACAAAACCCGCCTTTCTATACTCCTCAAGAAGAAAACAAGTTCTTGTCAGACAAAGATCAACCCGTATTTAACCTGCAAGAAAGCAATATCTTACTAAAAAAAGTGTTTGCATCCTTGTAAAATTCCAATGAGCTATGGAGGGTAAAATGAAACAAACAAGCAAAGCCTTATCGGTAATTCTAACAACATTATTTCTTATCGTTGCTTTTTCATCTGTCTGTCTTGCCGGGGACAAATCACCCGTGCCGAGTCCGGCCACAAACTTGAAAGTGATGCAACCCGTACCCAATTTAGATATTTGCAAAGATCCTGCCGTGAGTAATTTTAACATCACAAAGACATTAGTTAACAATGTCGCGACATTCACAATGACCGGTCAGGTATGCAACAATGGACCCGGCGATTGGAATAAATCTGACGACCCTCTTGAGGCGCACTTTGATGTATTCGCTGCCTATGCTCCGCAGTTCAGCTATGCGGCTGCCGGTGATGTAAAATATTTCACACAGACGGTAGGGCCGATTCTGAAAAAAAATCAATGTATGACCTTTACTCAAAAATTTACACGGGATAAAGTTCTCCAGTGGGGCTTCGCACCACCCACGGCTGCCGTCCCCGCTAATTCGAGACAAATGAAGCTGATGTTTCAATTTTATGTTCGCGATGCGCAAAGCAAGATGGGTAGAGCGGACCAGCCGAAGTCACTTGATTGTAATATAAACAACAATATTCTGTCTCAGACTTTTGAAATGATGATCAGTACAAAATAATCTGAAACTTCATAAAAAAATAAAAGACCCCTGAGAGAATTTCAGGGGTCTTTTATTTTTACTCATCTCTAGTATAACACCGTCTTTCACTGACAACCTAAATAATCTAACTACCTTCATTTTATGACCATTACTTCATTGACATACAGTTACAATTTATCTATACTTCATTCCACAAAAATAAGTTTCTCATCAAATTTTTGCCGAAACAAAAGGCTAAAATCAAATAGTATTCCGGAAACGCTTGGCGTAATCGTCCTAAACGTCATAGGAGGTTAAGCATAAGACAAATATCCTATAAAAAGCATTCTCACACAATGAGATATAATAATGAAGGCATTAAATGCGGGAAGGTAATAAAAAAAGGAGTACACCATGAAATCATTTTATGTCATTCCAATGATCCTGTTGTTATTCGTCGTTCCAAGGCCTGGCTTCACACTTGATAATCAAACAGCGAGAAGCAGCAAGGCCGGTTCGTCAGCAGCGGCCAACCCGAACATTATTAAATACAATTCAACAATAACCGCGCAATCATTGGCGGGGAGGCCGGACAGCGATTTCGTCGAGTTCTCCAACGGCCGCCTCCTGCGCGTGAGAGACATCCGCCGTCTGCAGACCGTACAGCAGAAAATGATGGCAGCAAAGCCCGGACGCCTCCTCCCTGCGGCGCTCAAGGTCAAGCCTGCAAGCAAGGGCAGACTGTTAAATACGCAGGCAGATATCGTTGCCGCCCTAAAGAGGCCGGACAGCGAAACAGTTCAACTTCCCTCCGGCCGGTTGGTAACTGTGGGACAGATAAAGTTTGTTCAGCCGCTGGTCGAGAAACGCCTGGGACGGAGCCTCGCACAGATAAATCAGAGCAACCTTGAAGGCCCGGCCATTAAGATCACAAAAACAACTACGAAGTCTGAGTGGATAAATATTTTGCGGATGCCTGACAGCACAGTGCTTGAGTCTCCGAATGGCAAACGCATCACCCTAGGCAAGCTGAAACAGGAGATGACTCAAAAACGCAAAATCGCTCCCGTAAAAACCGCACCGGCTCTGACGCCGAAGCAGCGATAAGGGGGTGGCTATCATGAAAACTACTATCAAAATAAATCGCTTCCTGTGCCAGTGCTTGGTCATCTTTTTCTGCCTGTTCGCCATGTATGGAGTAGCGCATGCAAACAATGTTTACGTCGATAAATTTGCCTCTTTTCTAGATGCGCTCGGACCGGCAAACCCCTATGCCAGCGATGGTATTACCGGTAACAGCGTACGCGAGGCAGAATCCCTATTCACCTGTTTAGATCAAGGCAACGACGCACTCGTCTGCATAGATCAAACCAAGAACACCCAACTTGGACATAAGCTGACAGAGGAAGAAGACATCCCAAGCTGGGGCTGGTATCTGCTGGACTCGTACGTGGCTATGAAAGAAGGGGACGTCTGGTACTTTATAGAAAAGCTGGGATTGTCAGTCGTGTGCGCTGTCATGAATTTCTTCACGGATGTCGATGTATGCGGTCTCATCGAGGAACTGGTTGCCGCCGCGCAGGATGTGGTTCAGGCGGCCGAAGAAATATACGGATGGTTTGAAGATGTCGGTGAGGCGCTATGGGATGCAGCTACGGGCGCGCTCTGCTACCTCAGCGTATGCTGTTGTGACGATCCTCCTCCTCCGCCACCTGCGGAAGATCTGGCATACGCGGAGTTTTTCGCGCCCAAGGTCAGCAGCCTGGAAGGCCTCAAGGATATAGAGAAAACTTCTGATGGCGTCTACAACGATCTTAGAAATATACAGTATAATTACGCATCGGGCAAATATGGCGCATATGCCGCCTTTGTGGCTGAGAAAAGATTTGATGACGCCATGGATGCGCAATGGACTTCGGATATAACGAGCAATGTACTGCCGGATCTTTCGGTAAAACGCGCCGCATACGTAAACCCGCAGCAACTGGCCGCGCTGGCCCAGCAAAACTGGGCGGATGAATGGCCGCTTATTCCTTCTAACACTGTTCCGTTTCTCTGCCAGCAGAATTTTCAGACAACCTTTGGCTATGCGCATGTCGACAGGTGGATATCCGACTGGAAGCATCCGCAGCATAAGGATATGGCGGCATCCCTTAATTTAAAAAACAACATGCAGTGGTGTATAGACATCTTCTGGAATAACAACAAGCAAAAATTCGGCGCAATCTTCCTCAACTTAGTGCAGGCCAAATGTCCGGAAACAAACGGCCAGCTTCTCTGCTCTACATCCGACGATCTCGATAGATGCAAGACATTCATGAAAGACTTCGGTCAGGACGGGCAATGCGCCTATACGGCGGAGTCCGCGCTGCAGGGTAAATGTCCTTTAAGCGTCGTGATGAAGACGCGTCTCTGCACGTCGCCTGACGATTACATGTTTTGCTTGAAGACACTGAATTACTTTAATCAGCAGAATTCCTGCAGCTTCACTATCGCAGCAGCGCAGCAGGCAGGTGATATTATTGCCAGTGCATTTAAGGCGAATGGTTCGACAATCTCCTGCGATATCAAGGCCGGTAACGAGGCGGGTAAACCGGTTGACTTTGTCTGCAAACGTCCCCGGCAGGAGAAAAACTGTAGATTGATCAACGGGCAGAAATTTCCCACGGGGACGAAGCCGCTTGTCAACTGCGCGCCCTACTATGACCCCGCCTATGACACTCTCAAAAATTCAGTCAAGCAGGTCATCGATGGGCTGAATGCAAAATACAACCATGTTTTCGTCATTGGTGATGATTCAACTGATCCGCTCTATACGTTTACTCAGACAAAGGTTCCCGTATCTGCCAAGTTGCAGACCGACATCGCACAAAACTTCGGCTTCGCTTCGCCAAGCACTAAACCCGGTTTCTTTATCGTAAAGAGCGGCGAGCCGCTTCCTCCAATACCGTTTGACGGACTGAGCACTCCCATGGCGGGAATTGTTACGAAGTTTGATTCGAGCGTTCTCAAGCCCGTCATCACAGGCGTTAACATGGAGCAGCAGCTTCAAGGTATTTTGAGCAGCGGCGGGAAACCCGGAATCGATCCGATAACTCAGTCATCTCTGGACAAAGAAAAATACATGGAAACATCCGGCTCAGCAAATATTGGCGGCGCGTCTCTCAAAAACCAGGTTTCAGGAACCCAGAAGAACATGCTTGCATCCGGCAATAATGAGGGACAATCTCTTAAAGGAATGGGTGCGCAGCTTGGCGCTCAAGAGGAGATGAAAACCACAAACGGCACATTGCCGGCGGGCACAAAAATCGGTCCTGCACTCGAAGGAGCTCCGGCGCCTTCCACTCCTTTTTCAGCTACTCTTCTACCCGATATCACTTGCGCCGGACAAGTGCGAATCGCCAATGTCCCGTCAAGTTGGGGAGAAACCATAACCATCAATGCAAACCAGGCAACATCAAAAAACAGGAACAACAGCGGGCTATGCGAATTTCCCGTAGAATATACCGTGCGCAACGCAGGTAATTTCATTGCGGGAAGTTTCCGCAGCCTTTGGACCAATGGCGCAGTGAGTGGAAATTGGAACCACGCCTGGGGTCAGATTGCAGTCAATGGCGCGGAAACAGGTAATGACCTGATTCCGCTCAAACCGGGAAGCAACAAGCTGAAGCTTGTACTCGATGATCTTCAGGAGATTAAAGAATCGAATGAAGCGAATAACGAATTTCACATTACGATTAACGTGACGGGGAATTGCGGCTCGTTTGCACTAACCGCACCGATTGTCGGTCCATCGGGATCACCGCCGCCTTCCACTAAGCAATTGCAGCGCCGTTGATGAATTGATTTAATCATATCGACACAGCCTGTCGGAGCAATAGTTCCGGCAGGCTAAATCATACCTCGCAGATTTCTTGTCGATGCGCCAATTCAGAAAGCGAAGAACCTAAAGATCACTATATTTATTGTAACTCTGTCATAGATATATTTATCGGAAAATAAAGCCGCTGACGACTGAACACTGAACCAGTAGCTCGTCGTATTCGCAAAAAGAGCGCTTGCGGAACATCACGGGTATGAATCCTCCGCTTCGCGGAATTGTTCAACTTACCAATTCCGCGGCGTTTCACTTTCGGAATTGGAGTTTCACAAAAACAAAAGACCCCTTGAGTAAATTTAAGGGGTCTTTTTTATTTGAGCACCCGGTCTCATTTTACCTTTACAAACCAGTACTCTATTTTTTATATATCACGGCATTAAAGAACGTAATTTTTTCATTTGCCCGGACAGCTCTTTCATCTTGCTGCCAATATCGTCTGCTCTCTTTGGATAAAAATCCAAGTGGTTTTTTACTGTACCCTTCTCCGCAACATGGCTGATGCAGTACCCTGTTAATTTGTCCATGCACTGCTTGACGGTATCGCTTTCCAGACAGCCTGCCGCCTGCTGTTCCTGCACTGAAAAACTTTTCTGTGGTGAGCAACAGCTATTAACCTGAGCCCTGTAATTGTCAAAATTATCTTCGTTGAAATGACCATCACAATTCAGTCCTAACCGCAGATCGTGGATGGAGTCTGCAACTTTTTCTATAGCCTGAGGCAGGCTACTGCACAAGGGAAGAAGCATTGCTGACTGGTTTGCAATGAGGGGCTGTTGCAAAGGCTTTAGCGTTGCACGACTTTGTTGTAAGGTTGATCCTTGTTGTGCGGCATTCGCTGTTTTATCAAATGCCGGGAACGCACATACTGACAGAACAATCAGAACTGCGCAAATAAAATTCTTCATTTTAACCTCCTGCTAATTTACATTAGTAAGACGTTTACTTACACCTTACCGATTCACAGACCATAGCCCCGTTATTTACCGGCATCAGTCGCTGTCGGTGCAAAGCGGAAACTGCCTGTCTTGCTTTCCCCGACCATCCGGTGTTCCTTATCAAAGCCGATAACCCGCCAGTAATATATTTTCCCGGGTTGAAAGATCTTCTTCAGCACAAGTTGCGGCAGTTGATAAAAACCTTTTTTTGTGTAAGCGGAGAAAACGGGTTTGGACCCCTGTGTTTCAAAGAACTGAATCAGATATACCACCGAACGGATGGCCTGCCATTCGTATTTCAGTGAGGCATAGGGCACTTCCGCTGCCTCGGCAGGATTCTTCAATGTTAACCCGATCTGTTTTGCAACAGCTTCATCGGTGGTCACGAAATAGACCAGGGTGGGCAGGGGAATTCCCTGATCAGGGTTGGGATTGGTGACGACAAACCGCAGAGTATGCGTACCCGAATCAAAAGTCGGCAGGGCCGGGATGTCAGGAGTGGTCAAAGTTATTTGCTGACTGGCGGGCAGAGGCTGGCTGACGTACGACAGAAGTCGCCCGTCAACTTCCCAATAGCCTTTCAAAAGACCGGAGCCGTTATAACTGATGTCCGCATAAGCCTTCAGATCAGTTGCGTACTTCATGACGGTCGCTTCCGCCCTGCCGTTTCCAAAGTACAGCGCCAGACGTCTTATGCCAAGCGTTCCTCCCGCCTCTCCGGAAACAGTGAGATTGATCGTTGCACTACCGGCAGACATTGAACTGGAGCTAAACGTTCTTGAATAGGAAAATTGAGCTGTGCCCAGTTGAAGCACCCTTTCCATAACTCTCACTGGCATGACGGCTGTTTCCGTAACCGTTCCGATTCCGTTTATAGTCATTACCGTCAGGGGCAGGTTATTCCGCTCGACCATGGTGCTGCCGACTAAGAATTGACCTTCACTTGAAGTAAAATTACCATTCGGAACCCCGGAAAGCCTATAGGTAATAACAATTGTATTGGTCTGTCCCCGGACAACATTAACGGAAGAAGGAGTTACTGTCACAGCTGCCTGGGAAAAAGTGGAAGTGAGGAGTCCGGTCAGGATCAAGGCAAGGATGGCTAAGATATATTTTTTCATAAAGGTTCCTCCATTTAAAATAGGATAGGTATCGCCGCTTCAATAACTGCGAACAGACTGAACTCGTCCTTATTCATGGACGAATTTATTTTGTCGTCCGTTTTCAGGTAGCTGAAACGCAAACCCAAAGTGGGATTGATAAAGGTTTTCAGGTGATCCTTGAGCCGATAAGAAAGAGTTGCCCGTGCGTTCCATGTTCCACTGTCCGCAGAGTCGTTATCCGCCTTTGTTGACGTGTAGGTGCCGCCGACATCAAAGGAGGCTCTGTCATGAAAAAAGCGTGAGCGAAGATCAAGATTATAGGCAAAGGTATCCGTCCAGACGCTCGTTGCATGATTGCGTGTTTGGGACCAGGTGACTGCCGGAGCAATGGAAAAATTGGGCAGGGCATAGGCCGCCGTAGCGGTATAAACAATGTTTGTCATATCGGCATTCGCGGGCGTCTTGTCATCGATCAGCGAGTAAGACGGTGTAAAATTGAGCGTAAATTGGCCCATGGAAAAACCAATTCGGGCAGAATAGGTGTCGGTGCTCGTATCGATGCGGGAAAGGCCCGCGGGTTCCTTTGAACTCTCCTGAAGAATCTTCTGATAGGTGAATCCCAGAGGAACATAGGGGATCTTGTTGAACTGATAAGAGACATTTCCCTGAGTGCTGACGATTTGCGGGAAGAGGGGGTCCGACTCGACGTTATCCGAATAACGGGAGGCCATGACGCTGATATTCTGATCGGACAGATTCACGCCGCTCTGCAGGCTGAAACCCTGCCTGTCTTTTACCAGCGATGGATTCCCGATGACACCATAGAATTTTCCGATATATTCGTACAGCGCCTCATAGGTGAACCAGTTGACGGCGCCCCCGAGTTTTGCCCTGTAGGCAGAGCTGTTTTTCTTTTCAAATTCATCAGAAATATCCGGGTCGAATCGCGCGAAATCAGCTTCCATCTCTGTCTTTAAACGATTCTGGAAAACGTCAGTAGTCAGCAGAAAACCGACGACATCGCCTTGCTTGATTCCCGTGGTTGCAGAGTTTCCGTATACGTTAGGTTGTGGCGTTGAGGGTGGCGTCGTGGAAGCAGGAATTACCGCAGCCGACGGATCCGTTCCGGTCACATAAATTGTCCGGAAATCAACTTTATTTTCGAAAAGTTTCACACCGCCGGAGACGCCGAATATATGATCATCATTAACGTCACCGATGCCGATGCCGCCGTCTAAGCCATAGGTCTGGGCACTGCGGGCGCCGAAAACGTTGACATAGACCGGACCGGCCTCGCCATTGAAGACGGTTCCTTTCCGGGAAAAACCGGCTATCGTGTAGGGCGTTTCATTTATCATGACGTCCCCCGCGCTGAGCTTCATTTTGACACGATCCTGTTCGTAGTTAGTTGTGAACAGCCAATTGGCAACGGTGAACCCTTTTTTCAGAGGGTCATAAACGGGAATATCCTGATCGAAGTATCGCACATTCGTTGTGAACGCGACATTCCACGGTCCCTCCTTTATCCTGGTTTCCGATGCCAGATTTCCTTCGATCTTGGAGCGTGGGAGGGCCGCCGTTGTTGAAGGGGCAACGTTCTGGCCGCTTGTGTTTACCGGTGCTGCCGCATCAGCCGCGCTGTCTTCCATGACCAGTGCGCCTTCATAGAGAAGTGAGACATCATTCTTGGAGTAAATTTCACCGATTTTTTCCGAGTGACGGATGCTGAAATTCACGGCAAATTGATGCGGCAAATTATCAGCGCTTGTGTAACTGACGGACAAGGCGTGGCTGCCTGTCGCGGCCATCGTCTCCGGCCGATAAGTGAACCCTTCACCGGTTACATCCATGAGTTGTGTTATATCGACACCGTCGAGCATGACGACATAAGATCCGGGAGCCAGAGAACAGCGGAAGACGCCCTTGATTTCCGGGCGCTTTCCAATAACCATGGCGTTTTCAACGGGAGAGGTAATGACGATGCATTCCTCGGCCCAAGCAATAACCGGTGTGAGGAAGCACACAATGACGATGATGAAATATAACCAAGGCGTTAACTTTTTAACCATCAGGCAATATCCCCTATGATTTGTTAAATACTTTTTCTTATTTTTGAGAACTGAACATTACCTGTTAGCCGGTTTTATCTGAACAGGGTTTCGCTTGATGCAAAGCAAAATGCAGCGATCCCCATCATATCTTCCGGGATTGGAGACCGCCGCAAAAGATTATTTTATCTGCCCCAAACCCTTTTTCGAAGGTGGTGGGTTCGGCGTGTCCGGTGTGCCGGGAACAGCATTGTTCTGGATTGAACCTTTGGGATTCATCTCTACTGCTGGTTTCGGAGGTTCCGGCTGCGGGTTGAGCCACGTCAGGCCGTTTTTCGTCGTTACCTTTACCTTACCGCCGATCTTCAGGCCGGCGATGATTCCCGTAACGATCTTTTCAATGCCCCTGTCGTCCCGGACAGTAATCTTGTTGCCTTCGATCTTGGTGATCGTTCCTATGTAGGATTCGTTAGTGACAATACCGGATTTCGCCTTACCCGGGGGTTCAGGCTGAGGGTTAAACGCATCACTGCGGCAGGGAACGAAAAAAAATACCGATACCAGGAAAAATAAAGCAGCTGCCATTGCAACGAATTTCTTCATCTTCACACATTCTCCTTATTTTTAATTTTAATAAGATATAGCTTCTTTGAGCATGAACTATAGAAAGTCCGGTCTTGACTGTCAAGTAAATATTGGACATAAAATGCTCACAGGAGAAGTCTTTCTGCGGCCAATTCTTCATTGACATACAAGGACAATTTGCCTATACTTTTTTCCCTGAAAGCAATTTCTTAGCAACTTCCTGCCAAAACAAAAGGAGAAAATAAAATGACATCCCGGAAAGGTATTGCGGTAATCATTTCAGCCTTAATCATCGTGGCAACAGGAGCCTTCGCTTTCGCCGCGGAGAGATCTTCCAAGATCTCTCCCCTTCAACGTTCCACACCTGCTGCTCCTCTCGCTAACACCATCAACCCCGAATCACTCAAGGCCGTATCCAAACCGGTCAACCTTCCGGGGGTGCTGCAAGGCCAGATGTCCGGGGAGATTACCAGCAGTATCCCAGGCAAGACCATCCATGACATCTTCGGAACAGCCAAGAACATCGTCCTCGATCTTCTCGACGAGAACGGTGTCAAGGTCGGCACTGTCACCGTCGA
>Ga0182019_10001436_pt1 | contig 12161 bp, 13 predicted proteins | sample 812E2MmetaG_FD_120483 | JGI IMG/M metagenome (GOLD analysis project Ga0182019, IMG submission 120483) | Permafrost microbial communities from Stordalen Mire, Sweden - 812E2M metaG | ecosystem: Environmental > Terrestrial > Soil > Wetlands > Permafrost | place: Sweden: Stordalen | collected...
CCCCATCACAGTTGTATACGGACACCCAGATATTGGCTATGACTCGGACTTGCTTGATGGGTTCCGTTTCGCGGGAGGAGCAACCTCCCCCGAGAACAGCTCGAAGGCCCAGACAGTAGAGGTCAAAGGCACTTTCCTTCAACTGTACGTTGGCAACGAGCGCAAGACGATCAACCAACGCGACCTGACCGCAACCTCTCCCACATCTCAATTCTAAACTGAGGAGCAACCATGTCGTCCTTCGCCCAGACCGTCGAGAACACCGCCGCCACGCCTCTCTATGTCTCCTCGGTCTCGGGGGGGTCTGCTCCGACAGGGGCTGCTACCGAGGCGAAGCAGGACACGGGCAACACCACCCTGGGCTCGATTCTCTCCGCAGTGGCCACCAGTGCACTGCAGACCGCAGCCACTGTGGTATTGACCGCGATTCGCGATCGGCTCCCCCCGGCCATAGGCCTGCAGACGATGGCCAATGCCCTCAGCATCTGCATCGCGTCCGATTCGCCTTTCGGGTTGGCCAACAAGCCCGTCTCAGCAATTTCCACCCCTGCTCCAGTCGTAGGCAATGCAGCAGCACAGCAGTTACCATCCAGCGTTTGCACTTCTGGTTGTTGGATATCGGTGTCTGATCTGACGACAGCAGGAGCAGCAGTCAGCACGACAGGGGCGCGCATCGGTGACTCGAACGTGAGTGCTACGCGAGGGAGAGAGCTTGCAATTGGAGACGAAAAGTGGTTCCCTGTTGCGAACACTAACCTGCTCTACTTCTACGGTGCGGCAACCTGCACAATCCAGATCACGGTGGCTTGATGCTCCTCTCGCAAAGACCTCTTTTTGAGGGGGGTGGCTACAACATCCGCCGTGAGCCGACCCTGGATATGTGGTACGCCGCCGATCAAAACGTCACAATTACAGCAGGAAAGGTGTCTGCAATTCAGGAGATAACGGGGCGGAGCTTTGCACAGTTATTAAATCCTAACGATATTACGCCTTGGGGCAAAGTTAGCGTAACAACGCCAGATGCATCGACGATTAAAGACACTTTGGACGCTTCGATTGTCGGGCACTGCATTGTAGGTACGTTATTCGGCTTGTTAATCAATGTACCTTGCGTTGTAACGTTTGAATGCCTCGCTGGCACGCTCGGCTTTACCAATGTCGGTTTTAGCGGTGGTCAACCATATGGTTGTGACATTGCTAACGGAACAACATTATTAGCTGGTGGCTCGAGTGTACTTTTGGGAGATGGTTGGAGACGTTTTACACTACCGATTTCTAACCCAGCGTCTAATACATTTCTAATATGCATCAACAACGCATATACCAATGCTCTTAACTATCGAGGCGATGGTACGGGTACTATCCAAGTACGCAACAGTCAGATCTCCCAAAAAGGTCAACTCATCCAGAACACATCGGCCAACCGCGGCCCTCTCAAGACCGATGCGCGCTACGGTGGGCGCACAGTCCTAGACATGACCGGGAGCGTCTACATGACGGGCAATCCGCCAGGGAGGGACCAGCCGTACACGTATTACCTCGTCGGCAATGTGTTGGACACAACGACGTTACACTGCCTGCTTGGGTCTACTAGCGGCGTCGTGTCGTTTAGGCAGCTGTCAGCAAACGGCGGAGTGTCGTTGTCGGCAGGTACGGCACTGACTGCCGCTGGCAACGCAAGCACTCCGGGAATCTACGTAGCGTCAACCAATGGCGCATCGTCCGCTGTCTACCTGCGATCGCTTGCGGCAGGGGCGTCCGGCAACGCTGGCGCAGGGGCGCTCAAGACCGGGGCTCTCTACCTCGGGTCGTCCGCCACCCCCGACAGCTATAACGGTGACACATGGGCCGAACTAATCGGATGCCGCTCGGCCAACATCAATCCGAGCATCATGCGGTACCTCTCTCGCAAGTACGCTCTCCCTCTTTCGTGAAAGGACATAATGGCACAATACCTCGTAGGTCCCACCGACGCACTGTTTCGACTCAATCAAGAGATTGGTATCCAACTCTGGGCCAGCCAGTACTGGCACCCCATCGACCCCTTCTGTGATTACCCCGAAAAGCGGCACCATTGGTTCGAAGAACACGGGACGAAGGTCGGTGACGAGACCACGGCCAGGTTTCGCATCAACGAAGAGAACGCGCCGTACATCCCAGCTGGTGAGTACTCGTACAGCTATGACTTGTACAACTCCTCCTCCCCCAACCCCGAGGACTGGTGGACGCCCGTGCACTTCGAAGGCGCGTGTACTTTCACGGTCGTGGAACTCGAGGAACAGGACCCCGAGTGGTACGTCGCACCGGGAACGACAGTGGGCGGTGATGGTCTCTACTCCGTGGCGCCTGTGACGGAAGAGTCGTAATCACGCACGTTGACACTCCCCTACCCCTTGTGATAGCGCTCGCCTTGGAGGTTTTCCCGCATGACCCTTACCGAGCAGATTGAGGCAGCCAAGGCGAGGCTAGCGCAGGCGACGAGCGCCTTTTCCGAAGACGACCGCAAGGAGCAGGCCCTTCGCGAGGAGCTGGCCAAGATTGCAGAGCAGGCCGAAGAGTTGGAGCGTGTCAAGCGCGAACTCGACCTTGCCCGACGGCTTGACGCCGCCTCCGAGGCTCTCGGTAGCGACTGCGTCAAGGCCGTGTCCGTCAGGGGCTTCCCTGACACCTTTATCATGCAGCGCAACAGCAAGGCCTACTCCACGTACGCGGAGAAGATTGCATCAGCCGCAAGGGGCGTCAAGGTCGATACGGTGCTAGCAGGGCGACAGTACGCCGCACACTGCGTCTATGATTGGAACGGGACCACAGACCTGGACGGACCTTCAGGCAGCCAACTCGTGACCTTCCTGGCACAGAACCCCGGCATCGTGAACCCCCTTGTTGAAGTTGCTGGAGAGCTGGCAGGCCTCTTCGCGGAGGAACGAAAAAGCTGACGCACTCCGCATCTTTACCGAGGCAAGAGAAGGAGACCTCGACGTCCGAGCACGAGCACGCACCGCATATCTCATTCGCATCGCACACCCTCCCGATACAGACTGGACAGCCCAGGAACTCGCAGGCTCCTGGCTCGAGGCAGAAGTAGCTCACGACCTGCACCAACTTGTAGTCGCACAATCGAAATCGGACTGACATGGCATCTCGAGTCGAAACGACTATCCTACGGCTGCAAGAGAAGGTCTCCGGGCCTGCGAAGGTGGCAGAGAGTGCGTTGTCTCGACTCGAGGCCCAGGCCCTGAAGTCCCAGAAGGCCGTTGCTTCCCTCGGTAGCACCCTTGCTGGGGTCGGCAAGCAGGTCAAGGGTCTCAACTCGAAGGGGCTGTTCTCCGGGCTGGCTGCAGCTGTCAAGGGCACATTCTCGCGCACTCCCAAAGCAGCCGCACCGAAAGCACCGAAGGCTCCCAAAGTCTCCACTCCCAAGGCTCCCAAAGTCTCCACTCCCAAGGCTCCCAAAGTCTCCACTCCCAAGGCTCCCAAAGTCTCCACTCCCAAGGCCCCGAAAGTACCCGCAAAGCCCAAGATGCCCGGCGCCCCTGTTCCCAAAGGTGCAGGGGTCAAGGATTCGATCAAGGGGCTCGACCAGCTGAACGTCGCCACGGCAGGCGCGTTCTCGAAGCAGATCTCCTTCGCCAAGTCTCTCATGTCGGTAGGTCCGGAGGCTGCCGCTGTGGCGGTGGCAGTAGCCCTGCTGACCTCCGCAGTTGGGGCGCTGTCCGCGGTCGTCGGCAAGGGCCTCAGCGCATCCGCGGAGTACCGTACCGAGCTACTGGAACTCCGCACACTGTTCGCCTCAATTCCACAAGCGTCGGGCGGAACGGTCATATGGGCCCAGCAACTCCAGGAGAGCATCCGGGGCATTTCCGCATCCTCTGCAAACTCCCGTGCAGAGATCACGGGCATGGCCACCCAGCTGGTCAACGCTGGATTCCGTGGAGTGGAGCTGACAAAGGCCCTTACGGGGATGGATCTTGCTCAAGCTGCGGGAGGAACCAAGCTAGCTCAACGCTTCATGCGGGAAGCCCAAATGGCTCGTCTTCAGGGCAAGTCGGTAGACGCGCTCACGGCCAAGTACAAGAAACAATGGGGCGCCCTGGCTGATGCGAAGGCCTTGACCTTCTCCACGCAGCTCTCCAAGCTCTGGGACAAAATCACGTTCCTGTTCTCGGGCGCAGACATCGACCCCCTACTTCGTGCTATCCAGTCTGTGTTCTCGCTGTTCGGAGAAGGCTCCAAGTCCGCCATGAGTCTCAAGCAGACCATCACGAAAGTGGTGGAGGCTGTGATCGGCTGCTTCCTGGATTTCGGCATTGCTGTGCTGAAAACGTACCTTGCCCTCCGCACGCTTTACCGAAAGAGCGAGACCTTCGGGATGGTGCTGGGCGGCTTGAGGCTGATGCTCGGCATCATGACCGCTGCCTTTATCGTGCTGGGGGGCGTCGCAGTCACCGCCATCGCCCTCATGCTCCTGCCAATCGCGCTGATGGCTGTTGCTATCGTGGGGCTGATGACCTTGATCGCCAATTGGTCTCAGATCTGGGGCAAAGCTACCGAATGGGTCGGGAAGAAGTTCCAGGAGCTCAAGGATTGGTTCGACACCATCCAGTGGACCGAGGTTGGCGCCAATATTATCAACGGCATCGTCAACGGCATCTTAGGCATAGGCCACAAGATTGCGGACACCCTTCGCGGCCTGCTCAAGGGCTCCGTCTCTGCAGCCAAAGATGCGATCGACAGCCACAGCCCCTCTAAGCTCTTCAGCCTTCAGGTAGGTAAGCCCATCTCTCAAGGCATCGCGGTGGGTGTCCAGCAGTCCGCCCCTCAGGCGATGGCCAGCGTGTCATGCCTGATGTCAGGCGTGGCGGACCTCGGTCTCGGTGCCTCAGGTATTGGAGACATTGGCGGAGGGATCAGCGACTTCCTGAGCTCCGCTGTCAGTGGCATCGGGGACGCCGTCGGGAGTATCGGGGGGAGCCTGAGCTCAGGCATTCAAGGGATCAGCCTAGGGGCCTCGATGCCCTCGGTATCCGCCTCGTTCGGTACTGGCGCAGGTGAATCATCCTTAGCCTCCTCAGCAGCTTCCTCTGGCGGCGACCGCCCAATCACCTTCACGAACTGCACTTTCGGCTCGGTCAGTGAGTCGGATATCCGGGCGATGCTCCACCGAGCGCTGGAAGCCGAAGCACAGGGAGCGATTTGATGGCTACCAACGCTAATCCTTACACCGCCAAGCCTGGAGAGTGGGGTCGCCTCACCATAGGGGGGGTGCTCGTTCCTGGTGTCATCACCTCTATCGACGACTGCGACAAGCCCGTCGAGTGGACTATCAATCGCCCAGTCATGGGGGCCAATGCTGTGACTATCTGGAAAGGAGACAACCTGGCGGAGGACATCAAAATTAAGGTAAATCTGCACAACGCATCAGCCTTCGACGCCTGGTATCTGATACGGGACGTGCTACATCCTAAGCTCGGAAAGCGCCCTCCCACCTTGCAAGTGGTCAACCCATCAATAAACTTTGCCCGGGTGACTATGGTCTGCTGCCGATGCGTGGGAGTTCCGAAGGCTGTCACCGGTAATTCGTGGGAGGGTTTGATTCGGCTGGTGGAATTCGGACCACGGGTCCCCATCAAACCCGGGCCACCGGACCCCTTGCACGTTGAGACTGAGAACGACCGACGGGAGAAAGAATTCTCCGGCCTGTTGACGAAAGTTAGGGACGAATGAGCTGCCTCCTCGGTACGACCCTCGTGGAGGAATTGACCCTCCACCTTCCAGCGTCAGGGTGCTGGCGCGCGGATGTGACCCTGACGGCAGGCGAGCTACCGACGGGAAAGGTCGCCTTGACCGTGGGATCCGCCACGTTCATCGGCACAGTGCAACGTGCAGGGGATGACCTTGGCGGAGGCCGACCTCACGCAACAGTGCTTGGGGGCATCGGTTGGGACCAGCAAGTCATCCGTCCTCTGTCTTTCCAGTCCGACGCAGGTGTGAAGCTCTCGACTGTGCTCTCTGCGCTTGCGAAGGGTTCGGGAGAGCCCATCGAGCAGCCCAAAGACCAGCCTCTAGACCAGCACTACGAGTTGATCGCTTCCCGCCCTCATGCGATCGTGCGCTGGGCTGATGCACTCAATGACCTGGTGCAGAGCGGATATGTCACATCCTGGCGCGTTGACCCGGACGGGGTGACACGCTTTGGCGAGCGCACGCCCTCTGCAGTCACAGGTCGGGCGACCCTGATGCGCAAGGACGGGGGTATCGGATTGCTCGTGTATGGGTTGGACGACCCGCTAGGCTTCCTCCCGAACAATACCATCGAAGGCCTTGCCATTTCTAGGCTTAGCTTGCACCTACGAGGAGGCAAGTTCGAAGCGCATGTCTACCAGTCGGAAGCGCTGTCCTCTCCCACCCTCAGGGAAACGATCCGCCGGATTGCTCAAGACAAGTTCGACCAACTTCTGAGGACGTACGTCGTAGCATCTACCGAGGCGGACGGGAGACTCAACCTAACGCCCCCCACGGATGCCCCTCACCTGCCCGAGCTGGGGCGCGTGGAGCAGTGGACGATGGGCGGGGCCAAGTGCTTCGCCAAGCCAGGCTCTGAGGTGTTAGTGCTGTTCCGTGACCGCAAAGGCACAAGGCCTGTGGCGGTGGCTTTCGCGCCTCCGACCCCGGAACAACTCGAGATAGGAGCCACCACCTCGGTCACAGTAGGCACGGCAGATACCGCGCTCTTCGGAGCTAGGCGAGGAGATCTGACGTCCTCCGGTGGCCCAGGCACAATGTGCACACTAATGCCTCTCACGGGTGCTGGTCTGCCCCCCAACAACGCCATAGGTGCGGGCATCCCTTGCCTAATTTCTTTCGGACCATTGCCTCCTACTCTCCTCACCGCAGACCCCTTGTATGGCACTATTATGACGGGCTCCAATCTCATGCTCGTAGGAGACAGACCTTGAGCCTATCTGCTGGCTCCACCTCGGTAGCACCGGACGGCAGCGCCACTGGCGACGGCCTCTCTAAGGCCATCTACGACTCGAGCCTGGTCGCGCCCAGCATGGCCGCTGTCCTAGCCAATACATCCACTGACCCCGCTACAGGCATCCCCTTCATTCCCGAGGCCACGAAGCTCACCCTGAGGCAGGGCCTGGCCGAGCAGGCCAACGCTACGGCCACAGCCGTCATCTCGTACTTCCTAGCCAACACCGTGCTGGCGGGTATCGCTCACGTGTCTAACGAGAGGCTGGGCGCTCTCCCCTCGGCGCTGGTGGCAGGTACACCAATCGATCCACCTGCAGCTGCAGTGGACGTGCCTGTGACTGGGGGGATATCGTGACCATCCAATCCCTCGGATCAATGTCAATTGGGACCTTGTGCCCCTCGGCTTTGGCGGCGTCCCTCTCCCTGCTCCCGGGACTTCAGGCCAACCTGCAAGGTATGACGAAAGTGTTCGCGGCACTGACCATCAAGCCCCCCGCATTGGCCGCAAACATTGAGGCCGTGCAGAAGGTGGCCGCACACCTGGCCCTGGCCGTTGAGGGACCTACTGTTACCCTGCAGATTGCGGCAATCACGGGTCTGATCGCACAGCTGAACGTACAGATTGCTGCAGCCCTCGCCTTTCAGGCCACCCTTGGCACGGCTGGAGTGCAAGTCTTTGCCTACGACGGCACGGCTGCCTCCCTAGGGTCTGAAGTGACGTCCGCAACAGGGGCAGGACTGGCAGGTGGCGCTCCGGGCGACCACGTCAACGCGCTAATCCTCGCAACCTCAATTCCAGCAACCTGGGCCGCAATGCAGGCCTTCTTCACGACGGTGTAAACATGGCCATCAATGCTCAGGCAGATTACGGGTTGGACATCGCGTGCTGGGACGATGCGGATGAGCTCTTTACCGAGGCGGTGGGGTTGGCGGTTGTCAAGCAGGATGCCTACCATCGCCTGACCACTGAAAACGTGCTTGGCCCGCAAGGCACGGATTGGGGGTACGATTGCCGTACTTTGCTAGGTGCTCCCTCCGAGCACGTCAAGGTCATGGGCCCCATTCTTACCGAGGTTCTGACACGAGACGACCGGGTCTTGACAGCGGACGTGACGATCGACGTGACCCCCAACCCGACAGGTCTTGACCTTGTGACCATCTCGGTGCTATGCCAGACGGCACAGGGTCCCTTCGAGTTTACGGTGAGTGTCAACGCATTTTCCGAAGAAACACTGAGCAACCAAAGATGACGATTTTCGACAGCTTGACTGCACCCACGACGGACAGCTCAATTCGAGCCACAGTCATCGGGTATGCACAAGCCGCCAAACTTCGGGTCACTAACTTCAGAGTCGGCTCCGCTGCACAGCAGATTCTCGAGACGATCGTCACCTCCGTCTACTCCTTCGTGCAGATCGTGCCCGTGCTCGTGCGTGGATTCGGTTCCCTGGACACGGCAACGGACCCCGGAGACGTGGATGTATACGACCCGAACAACGCTGGTCTGCCTCCTTCGTCGGGATACCTTTCCAACTATGGGCGGAATCACCACGGTGTGGCCCGCAATCCGGCCACATTCGCCACAGGGTACGTGACCCTGTCCAACACCGGTGCGGGGGCACTCGTTCGAACCTTCTTTCCAGAGTCCTTGGTTTTCACCTGGACCGGCGGGTCACCTCCCAACCCTGCTCCGACGTACACCAACACGGCGGATCCCTCGGTCTACACGAATTCCGACGGGTCCGTGACTTTGGCCGTGGGCGCGACCTTGACACTACCTGTGTCCTGCCAGACGCTCGGCTCGGTAGGCTCTGCTCCTAGTGGCACGTTGTCCTTGACGACGACGCTCACCGGGGCTACAGCGACGAACGCTCTGGCGATCTCGGGCAACGATCGGGAGGATGCGGAGGTCTACCGAGGGAGATGCAGACAGGCCGCGGCCCGACTGTCCTTCGCAGGCCCCTCCGATGCCTTCGCCTACTTCGCAGCCAAGAAGCAAGATGGCTCCTCCGTCATCAATGGTGCAGGCAACGCAGTCACCATCAACCGAGTGCAGGTGTCCCAGAGTTCGAGCACGGGCAACGTAGCGGGGTACTACGCGAGCCCTAGCGGCCCAGCTCTAGCAGCTGATGTCACTGCGGCCAATCTGAACATTGAGCAGTCCGCGTACGTCGTGCCGGATGCCATCACTTTCTCCGGCGTGGCAGCAACGGCAACGCCAATCAGTGTGGCAGGTACCGTACGGCTCAAGGCTCGCGCGGGTGTCACTAGTGGGGCTGTCATCGCGGGAATACTCGCTGCACTGGACAGCTACTTCGCAACCCTTCCAATCGGTGGACTTGACCAGGACTCTGGTGGAAACGGCAGCGTGTTCACTTCGGACATTGAAGGAGTTGCTCGCTCAGGCTTTCCCGGAATCTACGATGCACGTGTCACAACCCCGTCGGCCAGCACCAGTGCTCTCTCGGTAGGTCATGTGGCCACGCATGTCCCCGCAGGCTGGGCAGTGACCTTCACATGACCGTCATAGGTGACATCCAGGGGATCATTACCCGAGTTGGCCCGTGGTTCGTGCAGAACAAGTTCGCCGGCGCAATCCGCCAAGCTACTGCCTTAGCCTGTGATGTAGCTACCACGCAACTGGCGGCAGGCCTCCGACTATCTCAGCCGCTGCGCTGTGACTCGAGCGCATTGCCTTCGCTGGCTAAGGACCGAAACATAACAGTCTACCCCACAGAGAGTGTAGACTCGCAGCGCACGCGCCTGAGCCAGTGGAACCAGCTGCACAAGCAACGGGGCACTCATCAAGGGGAGTTAAGGCATGCCGCGCCATACTTTTTGCCTTCACAACCCGTGGTGCGCATCGTGCACCAAAGCGGGGATGGTCTGTCTGCAACTTGGCACAGCTTCGGCACAGATGTATTTGGAGAACCAGCACAGTACTCGGTCCTCAAAATGTCCCCCTCAAATTGGGACTACGATGGTCGCACGTCCGCATGGTCTCGGTTTTGGGTGTTGATCTATGACACGGGGTACCCTTCAGGAAATCCCCGATGGTCCTCTGAGGCCTCGACGTACGACACCGCAGGTCTAGCTTATGACGGAGGCACGTCCTACGGAGGCGTATCATCCGCGCAAGCACAAGACATCGTTCGACTATTTCTCACTTGGAAGAGTGCACACTCTCGACTCGCGGCAGTGATCCTGGTGCGTCCAGTTGTCAACGCGTCGGACGCTTACGTTGAGCCCGCCAATGCTGCAAACTACACCGTGGCTCCTGTTACAGACCATCCGGCATGGGGCAATTGGGGCACAGATTTGACAACACGCCCTAGAAACTGTCTCTGGCTCTATGAGGACAACCCTTAATGCCTATCGGAACGATCACCCCAGGCCTTCCCGTCACTGTCACTCCTGACACTGCTCCAGCGGCGTACGCTTCTCTGGTCGCGCCCTCCCCAACGATGGCCGTCTTGGCTGCAGACCTGCAATATCTGACGCAAGCCACCCTCAACGTGCAACAGCATGCAGCGGATGCCTTAACTGCTGCATTACTTGCGTATGCCCCCGACGTTCGGAAAGGCTCGCTGACCACCTGGGCTCGCACCGTCACCCCGGACAGCTTGGACGCGACGTACATCATAACGCCAGGGCAAGAAACGCAGGAGACGATCCATCTGCAAATCAACAGCCCGTATACCAACAGAGTCGGCGCGCACGTGCAGATCAAAATCACCGGCTTCCTGAACGACAACTCTCAATTGTGGATCCGCGGACCCAACGACCCAGCCAACACGTACCCAACGATCTTGGGACTCAGCAACCCGAGTGCCATCCTGGTCTGGGACGGCACCACTTGGATCGATGTGAAGTAAGCCAACGAGGGAGAAAACATGCTGACAGGAATTCTAGGTGTTCAGGACTCTGCAGGAAATGTCATCGAGGCTACCGACGCGCAGGGCAACACAGGCCCGACGTTCCTCCGCCTCGGTAGCGGCATCTCCTCTTCTGCCGTGGTCGAAGGCTACAGCAACATCGTCACGCTGGCCAGCACCACCAACATAGCCTCAGACGTCAGTCCCGGACCGCTGGCAAACGAGATTGTGTGGGGATTCGACGAAGACGCGCAGCCGTACTATTCCGAGGGAGCGGCCGTCCTTGCACTGATGGGACCACAGGCGCTGGATGCCCACGGCAAGTACGGCAAAGGCCTCCGCTGCTGGGAAACAACGGGCCTAAGTGCAGTTCGGTCGGTTGCAACCACCGTCGGGCAGAGCAATTCAATCACGGTGAGTTTTTGGCTCAAACTCACGACACTTGGAAACGCCACAATTGTTTCCAAGTCGTATGCATCAGGTAACACCTGGACTGCACCTTACGGATTCTCTATCGACATGACCTCCGCTGGGGCGATCACTGCTTCGATTGTCGTTGGTGGAGTGCGAAAGACAACAGCAGGGGAAGGGGGGTTTGGGACGCTCCACACCAACGGATGGCAGCACGTGGCTGTGACATACGATCACGTGACAGGCATCCTTCGTTCGTTCATTGACGGCCACCTAGTTCAGACGTACCTGGGGACGATCAACACCCCTCTGGATTGGGGATCGGGTGGGCCTTGGGTTGTGGGTGCAGCAGCCACCAATACCGCGGTGTTCTCGACGGGGATGGTTGACGATCTTCGCATTCTCCCTGAGGCACGACGTGCGACGGACATACGTGCGCTTATGGCTCGAACACAGCCCGTGACAGCAACAGTTGTGAACCACTACCCGTTGGCAGCGAGCACTGTGCTTTATTGGGATACCCACGAGAGGAGTGAGCCGTTTGCCAACCAAGGCAACGGGGGTACGTGCTGCTTGGGTAACTTGAGCCAGCAAGCCACAGCCTCTCATGTGGGGGTGTTTGAGGCTGCGAGAGGCGAGGGGACGGGGATCTCTTCGGGGTTCTATAGCTGCAATTCGGCCAACACATCGGGGGTAGGCACAACCATAGGCAACACCACCAGCTGCACCTACTCGATATGGGGATTGGGCAATGCTGTGGTACCTGTAGCCGGATCCTGTGTGTTCGGTAAAACCAAGTCCGGAACCACCTACACCTACGCGGTACGCATAGGCATAGGGACATCGGGCAGTTACTCTTTCGTTGTAACCACTGCGTCAGGCACCATTACGGCCGAC
>Ga0182019_10001438_pt1 | contig 12160 bp, 13 predicted proteins | sample 812E2MmetaG_FD_120483 | JGI IMG/M metagenome (GOLD analysis project Ga0182019, IMG submission 120483) | Permafrost microbial communities from Stordalen Mire, Sweden - 812E2M metaG | ecosystem: Environmental > Terrestrial > Soil > Wetlands > Permafrost | place: Sweden: Stordalen | collected...
ACAGCTGGGCAGCAGAGTCAAAAACTTTAGTTATGTGCGCGCAACTGGAAATTAGAATTTTTGCAAAATTTTCCGGTAATTAGCTTTTTTGAAAAATCGGGCGGCTGGAAAATTGAGTGGCGCATCAGTGGCATTAGTCTTTTTTGAAAAATCGGGTGGTTGGAAAATTTAGTGGCGCGACTACAGGGTAAGGAAGATCGCCGATACAGGCGTAGAGGCTCAAGGCCGAGGACTTTTGGGTACCCTAAATTAATTATATGTATGTGGGTACATACATGCTGAGCTAATGGCTAGGCTCGAGCTGTGCTCAAACGCGCACACATCGCGTTCGCGCGCCAGTTAACGCGCGTTAACTATGCACGCATAATGAAGCCGATAAGATGCATTCTGGAAACGATGCTCATTTTGTCACCTTTCGAGGTAGCGACGGACTGCAACTTGTGAAGCTCATAGCGGGCCGTCAAGGCTAGGTGACCACGTCCCGCTACCCTCGCCGCCGAAAGAGCGTTCCCTGCCCTCACAAGCCGTCCTTGGCCTTTTCAGGCGGCATCAGCTGCGCCACTTCCACCGCATCTAGCTCAAGCTGGGTCTGCGCGGCCGTCTCCCATGCCTCGCTGCTTTCCAAAGCGCCAGGTGCTTTGATGACAAACTGGTTCAAGCTCACGTTCACATCGCCGGAAGCCAGCCCTAGGACCTTGCAGAGTTGTCCCATGGCTGCAAGCTTGTCGTACAGCTCCAGCTTGATGCCGCCATTCGGCAGCACCGTCACGGACTTGACGGCTTTGGCCTCCTTCGGCGTCAGCTCGCTCAACGGCCGTATGCGCACCGTGTCCTCATCGTAATCGAGGTAGGCGCTGATGTCAGGAGCGAAGGCTAGGGCCGCCAGCTCGCCAACAACGGCCTCCCGAGAGACTTCAAGCTTGGCGGATAGCTCCGCCTTGATCTCCATTATCTTGAGCTGGACGCGCGGCCGGCGCATCACCTCAGCGGAATTCTCGTAGCCTACGGTGCGCCGCGAGTAGCCGTAAGCTGTCTCAAACGCCCGTTCAACGCTGCCAGTCTTGGCATACGCCGTGCAAAACTTAATCTCAGCAATGGTCAATTCGTTTGGGTCACGCGCCATGCGCCGCAATCTAGCCGCTCAATTAGCCAATGTCGAGCCGCTGAACTTATGCTCATAAAGAGCATAAGCAGTGGACGGCAGTTGCATTTTATTATTCCCGCGCATCACACTCTGTTACCGATATGCCACATATCAACAGCTCTGTTTCTCCTTCTCATCATTTTAATGCTAAAGTAACGAATCATTGCTACAAGCTAGATACCAAAGACAACGGCGCAACAGGAGTGCAACTCGATGGCTCGCATGTTTAAAACACCTACCAAAGCGCAGCTAACCAAGATGGCCAAGCTGCAAGCCGTAGTTTCCAAGGCTGTGGATGCAATATATGAAGGCAACGGCGGCACCGTTCCATTTTGGACTTGCCACGCTAGAGCAAGCGCTAAGCTACAACGCGACTACGAAAAAGCCAAAGACAACGTTGCTATCCTGGAACAGCATCTAATAGCCGAGGGCAGGGGATGGCTAGATGGAGGCGGCCATTTCATAGCTTACTCTGGCTAAGCTTTGAATTCGGCCAGACTGAGCATATCAACAGCTCTGTTTCGCCTTCTCATCATTTTAACGCTAAAGTAACGAATCACTGATACAAACCAAAGCAGACAAACAACGGCACAACGGGAGCTAAGACAGTGGTTAACTATTTGCAAGCTCAAGATATACTTGATCACAAAACAACTGAAACGCCACACTTTCGCAGTGCTAGTGGCTATGGCCGGAAAATTCCAACATGCCACCTTGTTCAACTCAAGGACGGTAAATGGCGCCGCATCTATGTTTTCTGCTTTAGCAATTCCGGCACGGCTTATATACTTGTGAAAGGCGAATGGCTTGTCATTGGGCCGGAAGCAGAGGCAGTTATCCGGCCAGACTGAGCATATCAACAGCTCTCTTTCACCTCACTAGCATTTTAATGCTAAAGTAACGAATCATTGCTACAAGCTAGATACCAAAGACAACGGCGCAACCTATCAGGAGGCCAAATATGAGCATGCAAAAGTACCGCGCTGACTTCAGCAAAGCACAGCCGGATGGCGCAACCCTTTGGTTTGCTAAATGGATGGGTGGCCAAAGCTTGGCAAAGATAGAGAATTGCCGCCTTGAAAACCTTGTGGGCGATATGCGCGCAACCGTATACATCACCGGGGACGCAGATACGTACTTTTCCATTCCCGCCGTTTGCTCGCTAAAAAGCTGCCGCGTCAAAGGTTACGTTACCTGCGATGACGACGGGAATCACGTATTTCACCATGTGTATTATTGAGCGCGCAAGCGCTCACTCTTGCCGTCAACTAGCATTTTAACGCTAAAGTAACGAATCACTGCTATAAACCAAACGACGGCAGCACAACGGAGAACTAACATGCACACGCTCGGATTATTCCTCCTCTTCTTCGCTTTGCTATCGGCGCAACGCGACAACAATAGGTAAAGGGCCGCGTCATGATTATAGAATTGTTCCTTTGCATCTACGAAACAGCTTTAGTCATGGCCGCCGGTCTTGTGATTGTAGGTTGCGCGAAGCTGTTGACGAAGACGTAGCAAAGCGTAGCCGAGGCAACCGAACATCCTAACTTAAGGAGGACTTAACGTGGAAAGCAAGATCACAACTAACCTGGGATGCCGCCTATACGTCATTCCCACCGGCACGGGCTACACTTGCCTTGGCTTTGACGTGGCGGAACGCAAACGCCGCGCCGTGTTGTTGTGGGCTACAGGCAAAGCCGCAATGCCCGCGGAGAACCTTGGCACGTTTGAGCATTATCAAGCCTATATGGACGCCATGGCTCAAGGCCAGCGGCACTTCGCCGCAACCGGCCAGCAATGCCCGGCGGAGCTAACGCCCGCTCTAATCGGCTTGGAAGGCAAGCGCGTGGAAGTGCGCGAGCCGGACGGGGAGGCGCGCCGTTTCTGGGTAGGCAAATCCACAGGCTGGATGCCCTGCCATTTGGAAGTCAAGACCAAGCGCTCACACGGCGGCGGTTGCGTTTGGTTCCCGGAAGGCTCAACCGTCACCGTGATTCGCTAGGTTGCGTTGCAAAGTCATCACTTTTTCGTGATGACTTAACTATGCAACTTAAGATCAACCAAGCGCCGCAACGCGGCCACTCCCTGAAGGCGAGGCGCAGCCGAGCCGAAGGGAGCTTAGGAGGGCTTAACCATGCCTACAACTTCACAGAAAATATCGTTCCAAGGAAAAGTTGGCGTCGCTGGCAAGCCGCGCACAATCGAGCGTAACACATTCCGCTACACTACTTCGGAAGGTGCAACCGTCATCCGCCTGCATTTCACCGATATTCTCGCGGATGACGGCAACGGCAAGGTGCAAATCAGCTCCGGCGGTTGGCGGACCATGGTTACGCGCGACCGTCTCAATCGCTACCTGGCAACATGCAGTCTCACAATCCCGCACCGCATCGTTTCCATCAAAGGCGTGTGGCATGTCGCGGCTGCTGGCGAATCCCATGCTTTCATCGATGGCATGACGCTTCCGGTTGATGGCAAGACCGCGCGGAAAGCATCCAAGGAAGGTGCGCGCCAAGCCGCGCTGAAAAAGCAAATCAAAGCTTTCGTTGACGCTACGATGCCAGACGGCAAGCCGCTTCCCCTGCCCAGCAACGGCGATTGCTGGTATTGCTCCATGTTCGCGGCGGAAAAGCCGGTTGTGCAGACCCTGAGCGCGGCCATTGCGCCCCAAGGCGCGGCCTCAACCGATACCGGCCACCTGTTGAACCATATCGAGGAAGGCTACCTGCCCGGCTCGCTAATCGTCAATGCCTTGCGCTTTGCCGGGATCGAGGACGCCGGCATTGCCTTTTACCTGCACGATACGAAACACGCTCGCGCGCGAAACGCCGTGCGCCGCTACATCGGCCGCAAGCTGGGCTTGGCCTCGCATTAGGCTGCGCGAAGCTGTTGGCGAAGACGAAGCGAAGCGTAGTCGAGGCAACCGTTGTGAAACCGCCGTCGGGCACGGCGGTTTAACCATGCAACTTAAGGAGGATTAGGCATGACCGATACAACCAAATCGGCGGGAGACGTAAACCCGCGCGAAGACGAAGCGAAGCGTAGTCGAAACAACCAATACCACGGGCCAAGGCGCGAGGAGGAGCTGGCGGAAGCCGCGCGCGAAGTCCTGGATCGTTGGGAGACTGGCGACCTGGCAGGCGCTGTACGCCGGCTTGATGCCGCTCTTTCAGCCTATCGCAATCGCAAGCCTGGGAGGGCTTAACCATGACTGACACGCTCAAAACCACGCTACACGTCTATCACTTTGATATCTGCGTCCCTGATGACGCGGCGGCCTACAAAGCTCTACGCGCCAAGCTCACAAGCCAAGGGCTTAAGTGCATGAAAAGTTGGGGCGGAGCTGGCCATTATCACGGCATCAAGGAACTTGCTGGCAAGATCGAACTTGAAAGCCGTCATTTGTTCGACGACCAATGGAACACGCCCACACATCGCGTCTTTGACTGGGCGCAGGACTATCCAATCGATTTTTCCAAGTCCATCAAGCGCGGCCATTATCTTGACCAAACGCCGGAAATGCGCGAGGTCCGCCGCAACACAGTCAAGTGCCGCTATTGCGGCGCCCAGGAGCCGGCCGCCAAGGGGTACGTGTTTTGCCCCCATTGCATCGGCGACGAATACCTCACCGTGAAAGACTTGCCGTTGACGCGCATGAAAGCGATCGACGATAAGTCCGATTATGCGTCCCTCACCGATGCGGAGCGTACGCACCTTATGCCCCTCTGGAGGGATGCCCAGCTACACGGCCACACAGAGCGCGACAAGGCCCGTATCGCCAAGGCGCGGGCTGATATCGAGGCCAAGTACCTCAAGGCCCTGCAGACCGCCGAAGCTGAGCACAAGGGCTTCCTTTGGCTGATGGATCACGGCATCCGGACGGACAACGTGATCTATTCCAGCCATAACGGCCAATTCTGCTTCGGCTGGCGCAAGCCGCTTGAAGCGGAAGAACTGAGCGCTTGGCTCGAAATCGCAAGCGAGTTTCCCTTCGAGTATGAAATTAAGAAGGCATGAAGCTCCTTCTCATCTTTCTACTAATCGGGCGCGATCTTGCCGCGCTCGGCTCACCCGGCCACGGCAAAGGGCGTAGCGCCCCCAAACCCCGTGGCTACGACATGATAGACTAGGAAAGGCAAAACCCATGACAACCGCGAAGCTGTTGGCGAAGGCCGAACAAAGCGAGGCCGAGGCAACCGCACAATTTGACGGCTTCACAACCGCCTATCTCGAAGCTGCGCTTTGGTCTTCGGACGATGGAAGCGACGATGCGGGCGGCGAACCGATGGATCGCAACCATTCCCGCGACGATATCGATTTCGCCAGCTTGGCGCGGATGCTCGAAGACTGCGCCAAATTCCAGGCTTCGCCTGAATGGCAATGCGCGCTTGACGCGGGCGTAGACGCCTATCCCGGCGCCGTCCGCCACTCCATCGAGGAACAAGGCGGCCACGACTTTTGGTTGACGCGCAACGGCCACGGTGCTGGCTTTTGGGATGGCGATTGGAGCGAGCCGTATGGCGATGCGCTCGACAAGTTATCCAAACACTTTGGCGAGGTTTACCCGTATGTAGGTGATGACGGCAAAATTCATCAATCGTAGCCGCACGGCCAGCTACGCAAATTTCTGTTGGCCAGCAATTCCGTTGCTGGCCAATTTTATTTTTGCTTAACGCTCGAACTTAACGGTAGCGTTTTTGGTTATGGAGGCGTGAAGCTCGGCAGAGAGGGGTATGGCATCCGGATGCATAAATAGATAGCCCGCTGGGTTGAGCACAATCCACCATAAGCCGCGAAAATCCCAAATCCTAAGACCTATGAAGCCGTGCTTATGCAATTCGCTTAGCACGGCTCCGTAGGTGCGGGGGCTCACCCCTTCGCCGCAAGCTATGCGTTTAACAGTCTTTGACGGCTCGCACCCTTGATGAGCGTATTTTAAAATAATGCATGCTGCCTTTGCCCACTGCTTGTGCGCAGCAATTTCTTGCAAATTCTCCCAGCCGATTTTGTATCTGCCAAAGCCCATTCCGCGCAGCCAACTGTAATAGTTATTATGTTCCACGTTTAGATTCCCTTCCAGAGTATGCAACTTTAGCCTCTCTATAGAGAAGATATAAGGAATACAAGGAATAAGGAATCCAAGGAATGCAGGGAATCACACCAACTTCTGGTTGCAATGCGCCCCTACATGCTCGCTATTGGATTCCCGTTCCTTATTCCTTGCTTTTTCTATAGCCGGGAAAGTTGCACACACTGCATACTCTGCATAGAGTACCTAGTCAACCCCCTTCCATGATGGCACTCCATTTTGTAACCTTTCCGCGAGCCGGATAATTCCCGCTCTTTTGCCGCTATTTTCAGCCACAATATCAAAAGCTAGTATTTTTCCCTCTTCAATCAGCTCGCTCCGAGCGTCATATGCCTGAGTTTTCTGAATTTCTTCCGCTTCCACTTTCTGCTTTATGATGTCCCAAGCATCCTCATAACCGAATTGGGCGCGCGCTAGCAGGTGGTCGAGGATGATCCGCTTTGCGAATGCCTTTTGGCCGCCCCGGTTTTCTGAGCGCCGGCCGTCATGTTTTTTTGCATCGCCTTCCCTTAACTCTTTAGCGATCTTATCCGCGGTCTTATTGCAAAGCCCCAGCGGCACCGCCCGCGAACTTTCGATGCACATCTTGAAGTCCGAGCGCATGTAGTTGTACCCCTGGATTTCAAGGCGCATGCCCGTAGGAGCGCTTTTCCCTGTGTTGCCCTTAGCCCATACCCAGCAAAGCCGTGGGGATTGCCGCCCCTCTTCCTGCCAGTTGGCGTCCTCGGGATCGTCCAGGAGCGCCCAGACTGAGCGCGCCACTTGCCCCACGGCGGCCGAACCGCTAATCCAGTTCACCACGTTGCCCTCGTTCTTCTTGGTTGGGTGCATGATGGCCAGGATCGCCGCGCCGAACTCAGCCGCGATTGGCGTAAAATGCCTGAGCACGTTGCGAACGTCGGCCGCTTTATAGCTATCGGCCTTCTCGCCGAAATAGGCGTTAAGGGGGTCCACAATAATGAGCTTGGTATCGGGGCGATGCTTGAGCCAGGTCCGGAGCGCCGCCGCATCCTTATCGAGGGCGAAGGGCGCCACAATCCATTTGCCGCCTTCGTACCGGAAACTCGCCTTGAGCTTATCGACCGCCGCCCGCGCCGCCCCAGCCGCGTGGATACGTGGTTTAATCGTGTCTCTCCAATCGTCTTCATCGGCGATCACGAGCACTCTGCCCCGCTCCGGGGCCGTGGCGAAGGGTCCATCCTTCAAGCACTCGCCTTGGCCTATTGCTGCCCCGAGCGGCAGCCCATGCGTCACGGCGGCGGCGATGGCGAGCGTGAGCTGGCTTTTCCCCTTGCCGCCATCGCCGAGCAATATGTTGAGTTTGCCCACCGCGATGGCGTTGGGAATGAGCCACTTCACGTTCTCCTCATCCTCCACGCTTGCATTCTCGGTCAGAAGCCCGAAGGCCGGATTGGGCTCGGCTGGCTTCGACTTGAAATCGGGAGCTTCCATCGGAATTGAGTGCATGCCGATCTGCTCAACGCCGCCTTTTTTCGCATACTTCTCGAACCATTCCAGTTCCGCCTTAAACTGCGATTCGCCACTGTCCTGCATCGCCCACAACCCTGCATAAGTCATCACATCCTCGGGCCGCCGCTCGAAAGCCCTCCGTCCCTGCACCTCCTGGATGCCTTCCACGGCCCCTATGGCCTCCTGCAGCACGTCGAAGTTGCTCACCCCCAGCAAGTCCCGTGCATACCGCTCCGCATGGTCGAGCAGCACGCTCAGCTCGCCCTCGCTCATGGACGGCGTGCAATTGACCTCGCTCCAGATACCCATAAGCTCCAAAGCCAATGGCTTGCTGAATGCCATGTTGCGCCGCAGATAGGCTCCCACCACGTAGCCCATATTGTCCCGGCCGCCTTGGTTCGCCTTCGTCCGGGGGTCCAGCACCCACCGCTTGGCGTCCTCAATCACCTCCGGGCTCCATTCACCCTGCCCCTTGCCGCTGACCAGGACGCCGTTCAACCGCAACAGCGCCGACCCATTGTGGCCGCTCACCTCAAGCGCGCCGCGGCTCCGTTCCGCATGCGTCAACAGCCGGTCCTTGATCCATTCGGGGAGCGCCCCAATTGCCCCAGCCGGCTCCCCTACAACATCGTAATAGGCAATCTCGCCCTTCCCCGCGCCATCTCCCCTCCGGACCCAGCTGCCAGGCGCCACGCAGTAGCCGTGCCGCGCTCTCACATCGATCCCGCAGTCCGCCCCAAACTCCTCACTCCACAGTGCGCTGCTCTGCGAATAATCCAATGCCACCCCGCCGTCGTAGATCAGGTGATAGCCCCCGCTGGGCGTGCGGACCAATACAGCCCCCGTGGCGGCCGCCAGCTGCTCCACGCTCACAGCTCCCACCCCGGCCTTCCAGGCGCCCCTGAGCATCGTCTCCGGCCCCTTGCGGCCGTCTTTCACGTCAAGGTCCAAGACTACCCAGTGCCCCTTGAACGTCCGCCCCGTGCGCCAGCCAATATTAGACCGCGTGCCAGGCTTGAAGCTACGCACGATCTCATCGGGATTGGTGACGCCTGTTTCCAGGAAATAAACGCCCTTGGCATCCTTTCTGCCTTCGCCCAAGCGGAATACCGTGAAGCCGCGCGCGGCCCAGGACAAAGCGCTGGGCAGGCAGTCGCGAAAACCGCCATCGATGGCGACGGCGGGAGGGATGATTGGGAAGGCTGGAATTGGAGTGGGAGCGCCGGCGTTTACATCGTCAACTATACGTTTTTCCATCATGGACCTTCACGGAGATTGGCAGCTCCGGAGCCCAAGGGCAGGGAGCACCCATAATACGGATGAATTCCTGCTTCAGGCCAAGGTCATGGCACAACTTTGCGTTGACTTCGGCGGTAATCGAGTCGTGGGTGTGGAGGTCGATCGTAAAACCGGCCCGGCTAAGTTCAAGCATCCGAAGAGCTTGAATGTCATAGGATGCTCCGCTGACCACGTTTTCCGCGAGTAACCCCCCATATAGCCCCTTGTGGCTCCAGTTCGGCACGGCGATCAGGCCGCTCAACTTCAGCTCTTCGCGCTCCCGCGCGCTGTACAAGACCCCGGAGCGCGGATGGACGTATCCCGTGCCATCGGTCTTGCCGTCGAACACGATTTTACGGGATGGATGCTTCTCTATTCTTTCGGCCAACCCCATATCTATATAGGCTTGGGTAGTAACCGGGTCGCAATCCTCCACCGGATAAATAGAACCGTCGGCAAACTTGATAACGGCTTGCTTGACTTCTTGGATTCTTGGACGCCAATAGTGCAAACATCTTCCGCTCGGCAGCCGGATGAACAACATCGACTGTTCGCGGTAGAAGCTTACTCCACGGTAATTTTCGAGAATAATAGCCTTGCAGGGGTTGTCAATCGCCGAAAGGCAAGCCTCTTCGAGGAGCTTCCAGCTGGCCGTGATTTTGGGATTGGCCTTGCGGCCGTTGGTGACGAGGATTTTTACCGCCGCCCATTGCTCGGGTGGCAGGCCGCGCTTGTCGAGCGCCTTGGGCCATGCCGCGAGGAACTTGGCCCACTCCTCCGGCTCGGTAGCGTCCTTGATCGGCTGCACGAGGTTGGCGGGCTTGACACCATAGGTTGGCCCCATCTTGACCACCGCGGAGACGCCGCCGCCGTAACCCCCGCTCAACTCCAAAACTTTTCCTCTCTGGCGCTTCGGCTTGTCCACCTCTTCGATAGGCACGCCGAACGCGCGGGAGTAGGCCACCTTGTAGAGATCGGGGCCGGTGCCGGCGTCCAGGTCGCGGAACGCCTGGAGCTTCCATTCCTCGCCGGCCAGATAGGCTGAAGTGCGACCCTCAATGTTCGCGAAATCACCGTCGAGAAAGATCATTTCGCCTCCGAAGCTTTTATGAAAATACGCATACAGGCTGAAATCGCCTTAATGGCGTTCTGCCCTGTCTCTTCCTGGATGCGCCGCGCGGCTACTCCGGCTGCCTGCAGAAATTCGCCCGGCGTCTCGGCCGAGCCCCAGAACGCATCGTCGTTCAAGATGGCAAATAGCTTGTCTGCCGTCTCCTGTTCGTTCTCATCATCAAACCTTTTGAGATTTTGGGGTTGGAAGCCGCGCCCGGCCCATCTGCCAGTCCCCGCGGCCCAAATTACGTACTGGTGGCGCACCCGCGCGTCATCCGTCAGCCGCAGCTGGTCGAGGACCGCCTGAAGTTTCGCTACACTGCTCTTGGCCGCCACCTCGCGCAGCTCCAGCACCTCTTCGATCAACTCGCGCGCGGCCACGCCTTCATCCGTGCCGGCCTTGTCCGCCGGGGTCCAGCCCACGTCCTCGCCGTAGCTCTTCAGCGTGAAGGCCGCCACGCTCGCGATGCCGGGGTGCCCCTGGTCCCGCAGCCATGCCGCCAGCGCGGCGTTCTGCTGGGCGGTCTTGACAGCTCCGCCAGTCAGCTCGGCCAACCGCGCATTGGCCAGCTCGCGGGCGGCGTCGACGACTTTGAGCGCGCGCCGGATGGCGACCACGTCGACGGGAATTCCGGAATCGTTAATTTGCTGGTCGAGTATCCACAGCTCCTGTTGCGATGGCGACAGCGGATAGAGCTTGCGGTCGATCTCGGCTTCTGTCTCAACGTCCTGGGCGCAGTAGGCCCCAAGCTCCTCCAGCGCCTCGGGCGTCACCGCCGCCGAGACGTTGGGCGCGCTCATGGCGAGCAGCCTCATGAGCGTCGAATCGCCCTTGCGGTTCTGGAGGCCGAGCACGTTGGCGAGATTTTCGAGGCCGGCGGGCAAGCTCATGGCGTTGGCGCGCGCGAGGGTGCAAACTTGCTGGCTGAGTTTCAACTCTGGCCAAGCCGGGAAGTAGGTTTGGGCGCCGGGCCGGTTGCCGCGGCGGAGAACGTTGTTAAAAACCAGCCGCTCGAAGGCCGCATTGTGAGCTATTACAGGAACGCCGGCGGCCATACCAGCCAGGAAGTTGACGAGAAGGGGGTATTGATCGAATAGCTCTTCCTGAGGCTTGAGCATCCAATGCCAGCCTGCCGGCGTCCGGACTCGCTTCCACAATTGCACGACGAAGGTGGGTTGAGAGTCGAGCTTGACGCCGAATAGATAGCAGCCCGTGGCAGGATGGCGCGCATAATTGAAAGTGCCATCCTTGATAAGATCGACGCCCTCGACGAGACGGCCATGCTCTTCGTTCCGCACATCGCGCGGCTGGGCGAAGGTTTCGAGATCCAGGTGGGCTCGCGAGGCGATATACATGAAAGCATCTCCTCTACGGGCTCACCAAGGGCCACCGCGCCGCCGTAGCGCCGCGCCTCTTCCCAGGCCGTGGGTTCTTTTAGACTGCCAGTCCCATGCTGCGGCGGAAGGCAATCTCTTCTGGCGACATCTGCTGCGCCGGAGCATACTGCTGCCCTTGTCCGCTGAATGTCGGCTGGCCGTATTGCGACTGGACCGGCTGCGACGGCATAAATGCAGCTCCCGCGCCCATCGCCTGCCCCACAGCTTCCTGGCTCGGCATGCCAAGTTCCTCGGCGCCCTGGACGCCCGCGAAGGCGACTTCGGGAGCGATGCGCGTCGCGCCAATCGCCTCGTCGTCGGCGAACAGCAGGGCGTTCATGAGCCCCGCGCAAAGCCGGGCTGGCACGTTGTCCTTCTTGTTCTCCTTGGAGATGAACATGTTGAAGGTGACGATGCCCCACATGCCGCCGTAAACCCGCTCTTCCTCGTGCTCGCCGACGTTCACCAGCTCGCCAGCGGCGAAGCGGCGCACGGGCGGCTTGCGGTCGGTGCGGCAGTTGAGGAACATGCAGCCCGAGGTGTAGCCCGAGGCCGGCAGCTTCTCGCCCTGGTCGTGGAAGGGCGTCAGCATGCCGGAGATGTTCGAGGGGATGTTGCCGCTGACCGTCAGCTGGCTGATCTGCAGCTTCTTGTGCGCGGCAATCAGCCGCTTGCCGCAGTCGTAG
>Ga0182019_10001441_pt1 | contig 12154 bp, 10 predicted proteins | sample 812E2MmetaG_FD_120483 | JGI IMG/M metagenome (GOLD analysis project Ga0182019, IMG submission 120483) | Permafrost microbial communities from Stordalen Mire, Sweden - 812E2M metaG | ecosystem: Environmental > Terrestrial > Soil > Wetlands > Permafrost | place: Sweden: Stordalen | collected...
CGCCTCAAGGCGTCCTTCGTGACCAGCAGCTTCTCGGGGCCAACCCTGGTCATCATGACGGCCATGAAGAAGTACGGCATCATCCTGGCCGACAACGGCAGCAACTGGTACATCTCGGGCGAATCGAACGAGGGCTGGGCGCCGTACATGGACGGGCTGCTGACCGGTCTGCGGCAGGTGCACGGCAGCGATTTCGAGGTCGTGGATACCGGCCCGGTGCTCACCAACTAGAGACGCTGCACCGCGAAGCGAAAGGATTGCCCCATGCGTGACGGTTTCGCATTGTATTGGCGAAGCTGGACGAGCGCGGTGGTTGGCCTGTGGCTGGTCATGGGGGCGTGCGGATCTTCGGGCTCAGGCGGCGGCCACGACGCCGCGACTGGCGGAGCCGGTGATGCGCCGCTGGGCTCGGGTGGCCTGACGGCTTCTGGTGACGCGACCGTCTCGGGTGGAGCGAGCGGCTCTGGCGGCGCGACGGCGGTGGGCGGTTCCAGTGGCAAGGGTGGCGCTACCGGCATTGGCGGCGCGACTGCCGTGGGCAGTTCCACGAGCAAGGGCGGCGCGAACGGCTCGGGTGGCGCCGGGGGCACTATCCCAACGGCGGGCTTCTCGTGCGCCGCGGACGTACGCACCCTGGCGACAGCCACCTATTTCGTGGACTTCGACGGAGGCAACGACGCCAGCAACGGCCGTACGCAGGCCACGGCCTGGAAGCGCGCGCCTGGCGACAACGCGGCCACGGGCTTGGCGGCCGCCGCGACCCTTGCCTCCGGCGACGTCGTGCTCTTCAAGGGCGGTGTGGTCTACAAAGGCGCCATTACGGTACCGGCCAGCGGCAGCGCCAGCGCCCCCATCGTCTACACTGGCGACAGCGGCAACGCCTGGGGAACTGGTCTGGCGGTCATCAGCGGTGAGGCGACCCGCACCCAGGGCTTCGTCCTGCAAGGCAAGTCCTTCGTGATCATCGACGGCTTCGAACTGCGTGCGTTCAGCAAGTCGTCGAGCTCGACCGCGATTTCCATCGACGGCGGCGCCAGCAACGAGGTCCGCTATTGCCGCATCAGCGACGTCTACTACCCGACCAATCCCGGCGGCACGAGCTGGGAGAAGCAATCCGGCACCGGCATCGCGGTCAACAACTCACCGCTCTCGCGAGTCCGCCACAATACCGTGCGCGACGTGGGCAACGCCGGCATCACCTTCACCGCCGGCAGCGGCAAGGTCATCGACGGCGGCGAGGTATCCTGCAACGAGGTCACCAACATGAACTGGGGCATCGCGGTCGCGCTCGGCAATTCCACGGCGGGAACCAAGATCACCGGGGTCAAGCTGCTGGGCAACACCATCCACGACTTCGATCAGTACTACGCGTGCAACGCCTGGCACCGCGACGGCATCTTCGTCTTCGCCCGCCCCGATAGCGCTGAGACCAGCGTCGAGAACCTGGAGATCGCCTACAACTACTTCGAGGACAACACCTCGGCGCTCGGCTCGACCGCGTGGCTCTACATCGAATACGTGTGCAAGGGTTTCAACATCCACCACAACGTGCTCAACGCCTCGCGCTCGTATTACGCCATCCGCGTGCTGGGCGACGGCTTCCAGGTGGCGGGCAACCACGTCTTCGCCAACAACGTCATCGCCAACGCCAATGGCATCGGCGACGGCATGCACATCCAGGAATCGAGCGGCATCCAGATCCTCAACAACATCTTCTACGACGACGGCAACGCCTATCTGGTGGCCACCAGCTCGATGGCGGGCTTCTTCGCGGACTACAACCTGATCTACCGGGTGGGCGGTAGCGGGCCGGTGGTCGGCCTCAACACGGGACCGGCGGAAAGCCCGGGCGGCGACACGTACGATCTCGCGACGCTCAAGAGCAAGACCGCGTTCGAGCAGCACGGCATCGCGGGGGATCCGCAGTTCTCGGCGAGCTTCACCACCGTCGACAGTGACCCCTCGGGCTTCGCGCCCAAGGCCTCGTCATCCGCGATCGACCACGGCAGCAACCTCGGCTACACCAGCGACTTTGCCGGCAAGCCAGTCCCCGCCGGTTCCGCCGCCGACATCGGCGCCTTCGAGTTGCAGCCTTAGTCGCTTCCAGACCTTGAGCCATGTGTCCGAAAGCACATCATCTCGTGCATCGAATCGCCGATGACAGCGGCGTAGTCGCGTGGGAAGCCTGCCAGCTTCGCTGGCAGCGAACCATCGCGGGAGGGCATGGGAACCCTTTCAGGGTTCCCATAGTATGTTGTAATCACCGCAACGCCGCCTTCGCCGCCGGGTAGTCACCCTCGCGCAGCGAGCCGCCACGCACACAGCGCAGGTTGCCGTCGGCGGAGGCGAGTAGGTGAAGCGGAATCGGCGTGCCCGGATCCTTGACGTAGCTTGACACCCATTGTTCGTAGTCGCGTTGCGAGGCCGCGCGGCCGATCTTGGCCGACGCGAACTCCTTGTGCTCGGCCAGGAATTTCTCGAGGACAGGGCCGTCTTCGTCGAGCGATAGCAGTAGAACCTCGACCTCGACGCCGTCCTTGCGCAGGTCCGTTTGCCACTTGAGCAGGAGCGGCATCTCGCGCAAGCAGGGCTGGCACCAGGTCGCCCACAGGTTCAGCCAAACGCGCTTGCCCGCCGGCAACGAGGCCTGGCCGCGGCCCGCCGCCGGCGCGGCCAGCGGCGGCAAGGTCAGCCGGGGCGCGGCTCCCACAAAGCTGTTGTCGCACCAGCGCGAGGCGGAAGCCGCCGGCGCCTTGACGGCCTCGTAGCGCGCGGGCGGCGCCGGCTCGCTGCGCTGGTCCTTACAGCCAGCCAGGGCCGCGAACAGCAGGCAAACTGCAATGCGCGTCATAACCGGCAATCGATCCATGCGATGAACGAAGAACGGTTCAGCTCCGCGCTGGTGCACTCGCCCCCGACGCGCGACCGGTGCCACTGGCAGAACTGCTGATCGAGCTGCGCAAATTCCTCGCCCAGCCACAAGAGGCCGACCTCTTGCTCGATGTCGGGGTCCTGGAACTTCGCCCGAATGTGATCGAGCACGGCGCTGCCGCGACGATGGCTGAGATCGCGGTTGTGCTCGACGGAGCCCTCGGGCGAGGCGCGTGACACGACGAAGAAGTACGAGGCGCCCCGCCGATCCGAGAAGGTCTTCTCCAGCAGGTCGGCGCCCGCGGCATCCAGATCGGCGCTGTCCTTGTCGAATTCGATGATGGCCGCGCGCTCGGAGAGCGGCGCGAACAGGGCGTTGAAGTCCCCGCCCGACATCGAGGCCACCTGGCGGGCTTGCAAGGGCTGGCAACCGCGCGAGCCCGGGCCAGCCGCGAGGCCACAGGAGGTCAGCACGCGCCGCAAAATCACCTTGAGCTCGCCGGTGCAGTAGCCCATGTCCGAGGCGCTGGCCGTGGCGACCTCGGGCGCCTTGCCCTGGGTTTCGGCCAGGCGCACGGCCGCCGCCCGTGTCCAGGTCGCGACCGAGATGCCAACCGAGAAGAAGGCCACCAGCCCGAGGATCATGTGGCGCCGGTCCGCGTTCATGGCTTGCCCTCCGCGCCCGCGCTCTGGGCAAGCACCCGCGACAGCACGAAGTCGAGCCCCAGGTCGGTGTCCTCGTCGGGCACCTTCTGGTTGCGCACGAAGAGCTGCGGCGTCAGCACGGGCAGCGAATTGGCGACGATCCAGCGCAGGCTCTTGTTGACGCGCGCCCGCACCGCGGGCTGGCCCACGCAGCCCGCCAGCTCGGGGAATGCCTGCTTGATGCGGGCGTAGACCGCGGACTGGTTGCCGCCGCCCCGGGCACGCAGGTCGTCCTGGTTGGCGAAGGCCCAGGACAGCACCGCGTTCGCACGCTCCCCGGCGCACAACAGCGCTTCGCTGACCGCGCAGGAGCCCGCGTGCAGCGACTCGTTCACCATCCAGTTGCATTCCTTGTCGAGCGGAAAGAGGACGTACTTGACCTGCAATCGCTCGCCGAGGCCGCTCGCCGCCAGGCGCTCGGAAAAGGCCTTGCAGGCCGGGCACAGGGGATCGAGCACCTCGATGGCCGGCACCTGGCCGCCGCCCCGCGTGTCGAGCATCACGCCGTACTTGTCCTCGGGATGACGCAGCCCGGAGGTGCGCAGGAGGGAATCCGCGTAGGCCGGCTTGAGAACGAGATAGAGCAGCACCGGCAGCGCGACCAGGGCCACGCCCTCGACGAAATAGAAGGCCCACAGCCCGAGCGACGACGACTTGCCCGACGGGTCCGCCTCCGCCGCGCCCGCGCGGACATGGGCGACGATCGCCGCCACGAAGACGCCCAGCGACGCTACGTAGATGCCAACACAGACCTTGCAGAAGGTGCCGATCTGGGTTGCCGAGATGATCGCATAGATGATCGAGGTCAGCACCGGCAGCGCCGCCGCCGCGATCATGAACTGGGTTTCCCGACGGGGCAGCCGCTTGTGCCAGAGCAGATCGATGGCGCGAAAGAGCAGAAAGGCGAACACGCCCAGCGCCGGCAGCGCGATGGGGATTCCGCCCCAGGTCAGCTCGCGCAGCACCGACGAGTACGGGCTCATGAGCACGGCGTGGCAGCCGGAGGCGCCGCTCGCGTCCTTGGGCCCGATGCCCGGCACGATGGAGCAGGTGATGGCGTGCACCTGGCGATCGAGATGCGCGATGAAGTCGTAGGACGAAACACCCGCGAACACGACGCCCGCGAGCGCGAACGCGGCGAGCACGATAAGAGTTTTGCGTGGTGGCGCGGCGGCCTCGCTCTGGCCACCTTCAGCATTGGGCATGGCTGGCAAACCATAGGGCACCGCAGGCCCTGAATCCAGTACTACGCGAGTGTCGTAACCCTCCGGAGGCATGCTATCACTTGGGCAGGTGCCCATAGCTCAATCGGATAGAGCATCGGCCTTCTAAGCCGAGGGTTGGGGGTTCGATTCCCTCTGGGCACGCCGGGTGCGCACAGCGCGTTTGCCTGTCTTGGGCAATTACTTGAACCGGCGCCCGGCCCGCGCGATCCTTGTCCCATGGAGATCCCCATCGTACGGCCGCAGTTGGGCGAGACCGAGGCAAAGGCGGTAGCGGAGGTGATTCGCTCGGGCTGGGTTGCTCAGGGGCCGGAGGTCGCGGCCTTCGAGCGTGAGCTGGGCGATGCGGTCGGGGCGCCCCATGCCGTCGCGGTTTCGAGCTGCACCGCCGCGCTGGAACTGTGCCTGCGCGCCCTCGGCGTGGGCCTCGACGACGACGTGGTCACGGTCAGCCACAGCTTCATTGCCACCGCCAATGCCGTGGTCGCGGTGGGCGCGCGCCCGGTCTTCGTCGACATCGACCCCGTGACCTACGGCATGGACGCCAGCCTCGTCGAAGCGGCGCTGACGGAGAAGACGCGCGCCATTCTGTGCGTCCACCAGCTCGGCTTCCCCTGCGACCTGCCCGCCATTCTGGAAATCGCCGGCCGCCGCAAGCTCCCGGTCGTCGAAGACGCCGCCTGCGCCCTCGGCAGCGAGATCCACATCGCCGGCAAGTGGCAGCGTATCGGCCGGCCGCACGGTCTGCTCGCGTGTTTCTCGTTCCACCCGCGCAAGATCATCACCACCGGTGACGGCGGCATGATCCTGACCGCCGACGAGGCGCTGGCGGCGCGCCTGCGCCTCTTGCGCCAGCACGCCATGACCACGGCGAGCACGCTCCGGCACGCGAGCCAGCGCGTGACCTTCGAATCGTTCGTCGAGCCGGCGTACAACTTTCGCCTGACCGACATGCAGGCGGCCATGGCGCGGCCGCAGCTCGCCCGCTTGGGCGAGAGCATCGCCGAGCGGCGCCTACTCGCCGACCGCTATCGCACCGAGCTCGACAGCCATCCCGTGCTGGCGCCGCCACACGAGCCGATGTGGATGCGCGCCAACTTCCAGAGTTACCCCCTGCGCATTCGCCCCGGCGCGCGTCTGTCGCAGGTCAACATCATGCAGCACCTGCTTGACCACGACGTGGCCTCGCGCCGGGGCGTGGGTAACGCGCACATGGAGCCCGCGTACCACAACCTCGGGTGGACGTGCGGCCCCGAGCCCTGCGACGAGAAGCTGCACCGCCAGGGACGCTGCCTGCGCCTGCCGCGCTCGGAAGAGGCGCGCGACGGGGTCGTTCTGATCCCACTTTTCCACGGCATGACCGAGGCCGAGCAGGCGCACGTGCTGGCCGCGCTCAAGAGCCTGCGACCCTAGCCCCGATCTGCATCACCACGCGTGGTGGACGAGCGAACGCAGCTTGGGCTCCCTGGCCGTGCTCGGAGATGAGAGAGCGACAGCAGGTCGCCATTTTCCCACCGGTGGCCGCGGGTTATGCTGGTGTCTTGCCTACCGCCTACCTCGACAACGCCGCGTCCACCGAGCCCCTGCCCGAAGTCATCGAGGCCGTGGCCCGGGCCATGCGCGAGCACTTCGCCAATCCCTCCTCCTTGCACGGCCTGGGCGCGAGCGCGGCCCGGGCGCTGGCCACGGCTCGCGAGCAAGTCGCGGCGCTGCTGCACGCCGAGCCCGCGGAAATGGTCTTCACCGGCGGCGGCACCGAGGCCAATGCCTTGGGACTGGTCGGCGCCGCCCGCGCCGCGCGCCTGCGCCACATCGTGGTCAGCGCGCTCGAGCACGCGGCCGTCTTCCACTCGGCGCGCCGACTGGCGGAGGAGGGATGGCAACTCGATGAAGTGGCGCCCGGCCCCGACGGCCGCGTGACGGTCGAAGCGGTGCTGGCGGCGGTGCGGCCGGAAACCTCCGTCGTCGCGGTCATGCTGGTCAACAACGAGATCGGCACCTTGCAGCCGGTGGCCGACATCGCCCGCGCCGTGCGGGCGCTCGGCCGCAAGATCCATCTCCACGTCGACGCGGTTCAGGCGGCGGGTCTGCTGCCCATTGACGTGCGCACCAAGGGTGCTGATTCGATTGCCGTCTCAGCACACAAGTTGCACGGCCCCAAGGGCGTCGGCGCCCTCTGGCTGCGCAAGGGCAAGACTCTCCTGCCTCTCTACGGTGGGGGTGGGCAAGAGCGCAACCTGCGCTCCGGCACTGAGAATCTTCCCGCATGCGTGGGCTTCGGCGTCGCCGTGACGAAGGCGCGCCAGGACGGCGGGGCCGCCGCGCACGTGGTCGAGTTGCGCGATCGCCTGGAGTCGCTCATCTTCGCGCAGGTCGCGCCGGCCCGGCCCACCGTGCCGCTCGCCACCCCGCGCGCGCCACACATCGCGAGCGTCCTTCTGCCCGGCCTACCGGCCGAGCCCGTCCTGCACGCGCTCGAGGCGCGCGGAGTCTACGCCTCCGAGGGCGCCGCCTGCTCGACGCGCACCCACGAGCAGAGCCGCGTCCTGCGCGCGCTCGGGATTCCGGCCAGCGCCGGCGCGTTGCGCTTCTCGCTTTCCCGCCTGACCACCGTGGACGAGATCGAGCACGCCGCGCGCGCCCTGGCGGAGTCGGTCGCGGTGGTCGAAAAAATGGTAAAGCCAGGACGATGATTTCCATCCTCTGCCGCTACGGCGAGCTGTTCCTCAAGGGCGGCAACCGCGGCTTTTTTCTCCGCGCCATGGCCGACAACGTGCGGCGCGCAGTGCGCGATCTGCCCGACGCCAAGGTTTCCACGCCCTACGGCCGCATCTTGGTGCGCGTGCCCGACGCGATCCGCGAGGACGCGTGCGCGCGCGTGGAACGCGTCTTCGGCCTGGTTTCGGTCTCGGCCGGCGCCGAGGCCGAACCCAACCTCGAGACCATCACCGCCACCGCGGTGAGCGAGGCGCGGATGGCCATCGCGCGCAATCCCGACCTTGGACGTAGCTTCAAGGTGGAGACGCGCCGCTCGAACAAGCACTTCCCCATGCGTTCGCACGACATCGACTGCCATGTAGGTGGCGCGGTCATCGACGCCCTCGGCCTGCGCGTGGACGTGCACCAGCCCAGCCTGCGCATCGGCATCGAGGTGCACTCGAGCGCGGTCTACATCTTCGCCGAGATGCGCCCCGCGCCGGGTGGCCTGCCCGTCGGCGTGTCCGGGCGCGGGCTACTCTTGCTCTCGGGCGGCATCGACTCGCCGGTGGCGGGCTGGCTCGCGGCCAAGCGCGGCATGGCCCTCGAAGCCCTGACCTTCCATTCCCCACCGTTCACCGGCGAGCGCGCCAAGGACAAGGTGGTGTCGCTGCTACGCATCCTCTCGCGCTGGCAGGTCGCCACGACCTTGCATGTGGCGCACTTCACCGAAGCGCAGCAGCGCTTGCGCGAGGCCGGCCCCGCCGAGCTGGCCGTGGTCCTCTACCGCCGCATGATGGTCCGCGTGGCCGATATCCTGTGCGAGCGCACACGCTGCCAAGCCATCGTGACCGGCGAGAACCTGGGCCAGGTCGCCAGCCAGACCCTGGTCAACATGGCCAATATCGAGCAGGCCGCCCGGCACATCGTGCTGCGGCCGCTTCTGACCTACGACAAGATGGAAACCGTCGCGCTGGCGCGACAGATTGGGACCTACGACACCTCGTCGCTGCCCTACGAGGATTGCTGCTCGCTCTTCGTCCCGGCGCATCCCGCCACGGCGGCCAGACTGGCCGACGTCGAAGCCGTCGAAGCAAAGCTCGACGTGGCCAAGGAGGCCGCCGCCATCGCCGCGAATTGCGAGCGCATCGTGGTGTGATCCTCCCTGCCGCTGCGCGGCATGCGTAACCGCGCAGACTTCCACGACCTTCGCATGGCATCTCGCGGGGACTCCAATCCACCCACGAATCTGCCGAAGAAGATACTATTGGGGACACTCGATGGTAGGGGCGCAGCGAGAGACGAAACGGCCGCGACCCGCGGGGCCAGATGCGGCTTCCGCCAGGTCGTGGGTGGGGATAGCTGCGTGCACTGCCCTGTTGTGTCTGACCGCCCTGTCCGCGCCGACCTGGGCCGCGGAGGCCGCACCAGCCAAAGAGCCAATCTCCGGCGGGAGCGAGCAGCCCCAAGGTGCCAAGCCAGCTCCTGCGAAAAGATGGCCAGCGCGCACGGCCGCGCCGGATTCGCGAGACGCACATCACCCCCCCCAGAAGGCCGGGCTGTCCGTGCGCCTCCCCGCGTACCGCCGGGGCGATACCGGCAAGCTGGTGGATACCAGCAGGCCGCATGGTGATGCCAAGATCGAGGAAGCTCCGGCTGGTGTCGTCCCCGAGGAACGCATGGTCGTTCCGATCCCTCCCGCGCCGGAACCACTCACCTCCGCCGCGAAGCCGTCCGCGACCGCCGCGAAGCTGGCCGCGACCGCCGCGCAGCTGGCCACAACCGCCGCGAAGCTGGCCGCGACCGCCGCGAAGCTGGCCGCGACCGCCGCGCAGGCGAGCGCAACCGAATCGAGCCGGACGGCGCACGGCGAGAGTCCCGTCGCCGGGACCGCCCCGACGGCAAGAACTCCGCCCACCGCGGCTCCGACCGCCATGGAGGCCGCACCACTCCCCGAGACGCCGCCAGCCCTCGCAGCGAAGCCGGAGACGGTCATGCTCGACGAGGCGGTGTTCGATCAGATTCGCCTGGAAATCAAGAACCGCCTGCCCTTTTTCCAGGCCTGCGCCGACGCATCTCGCCGGCGCGGCAGCTCAGAGGTACGGAGAGTGCAGGCGACGTGGACCATCGCCGCCGACGGCACCATCAAGGAGATGAAGGTCGATGACGTGCCGGATGCGCAGCTCGCGACGTGCATCACCCGCATGGGCAGCCATCCTTTCGCGGTCCGGCCCGGAACCGAGCTGACCATCCCCACACCGATCGTTTTCGTGCGCTAATCAACCCTTCGGGATGAGGCGCGCCATGATGACACCCTCGATCTTGCGCACCTTCGCGACCGTCGCCTCGCCGAGATCGCCCTCGACGTCGATGATGTTGTAGGCCAGTTCGCCGGCGCTCTTGTTCATCATGTCGGCAATGTTGATCTTGTCCGCGGCCAGCACGGTGGTGATCTGGCCGACCATGTTGGGGACGTTGGCATTGCCGACCACGAGGCGCGCCCGTCCCGTGGTGGGCATCTCGCAGTTGGGGAAATTCACCGAGTTCTTCACGTTGCCGAGCTCGAGGAAGTCCTTCATCTGGCGCGCCGCCATGATCGCACAGTTGTCCTCGGCCTCGGGCGTGGAGGCGCCCAGGTGCGGAATGGGGATGACGTTCTTCTCGTCGAGCAGATCGTCCTCGGGGAAGTCGGTGACGTAGCACCCGACGGTGCCCGCCGCCAGGGCCTCTTTCAGATCCGCGGTCTTGACCAGGGCACCGCGCGCCAGGTTCACGATGCGCACGCCCTTCTTCATGATGGCGAACTTCTCGCGCCCGAGCATGCCCTTGGTTGCATCCATGAGCGGCACGTGCAGTGTGATGAAGTCGGACTGCGAGAGCAGCTGGTCGAGGCTGGTCGCGCGCTTCACCCCGCGCGATAACCCCCAGGCCGCCTCGACCGAAATGTAGGGGTCGTAGCCCACGACATGCATGCCCAGCGCCATGGCGTCGTTGGCCACCATGACGCCGATGGCCCCCAGGCCGACCACGCCCAGCTTCTTGCCCTTGATCTCCGGACCCACGAAGTCGTTCTTGCCTTTCTCGACGAGCGGGCCGACCTCCTTGCCCTTGCCCTTGAGGCCACGCACCCACTCGACGCCAGGAAGGATCCGCCGCGAGGCCAGCAGCATGGCGGCGATGACGAGCTCCTTGACGCCATTGGCGTTGGCGCCCGGCGTGTTGAACACCACGATGCCGCGCTCGCTGCACTTGTCGATGGGGATGTTGTTCACCCCGGCGCCGGCGCGGGCGATCCCCTTGAGCGAGGCCGGAAGCTCCAGCGCGTGCAGGTCGGCGCTCCGCACCAGGATCCCATCGGGATTCAGAATCTCGGATGCAATCTCGAAGGAATCACGCGGTAGCTCATCGAGTCCGATGGCAGCGATTTTGTTGAGCGTCTGGATCTTAAACATGTTGTTTGCCTCGCGGTGAAAATGTTGCCCTGCTCCGTTTGCCGGCCGTATCCTGCTAGATAATGTTCGTCCCGTCTAGTCGCGTGAGGAGCCGGCGAGCTTCGCTCGGCGCGAATCATCGCGGGAGGGTTGGGCGAGGCCGCGCGCGAGGGCGCGAGCGAAGCGAGCGGGGGTGGAGGGGGAGGTGCAGGTCCCGAAGTCCCCGAAGGGGACAGCGCGGGGGAGGCAGGGCGGGTGGGCAGGTGCCGAGTACAGAGCTAACCCTTCGAGGGTTCCCATCCTTACAGGTATGATACGTGCCATGCTGGCCATGATGGTGTTGCTGGTCGCCGCCCCTTTCCCGGCGATGGCCGCGGACGACGCGGCGTTGGGCGCGATCCTGCCGGCGGACCCGTTGGCCAGCACGCGCGACGAGCGACAACCCCATTTCGCGCCGGCGTCGCGCGAGCGCAGCAAGAAGGAGCTGTGGCTGATCGAAAAAGCGTGGCGGGCCCCGGTGCGCACGGAGGAGGCAGATCTCGCGCCCAGGCACCGAGGCAGAGAAGTTGCCAGAAAAGCGCTCGCCCCCAACCTGGAGGCCGAGGCGCGCCTGGCCGAGAGCATGCCGCCCGTGGGTAACCGCATCCAGCCCATCGCGACCCTCTACAACCTCTGGAACCGCGAGGCGATGCCGCTACTCGCAGGCCGGCCGTACAAGCGGCCGTTCCAGCTTTTCCTGCGCGATCACTACACCAAGGAGTCCACCTGGGCCGACACGCGGCTGGCCACGGTTCTCGCCGCGGCCGCGCTCAAGTTTCACTCACCCCGGGTCGAGGTCGTGTCCGGCTATCGCTCGCCGAAGTACAACCTGATGTTGCGCAAGAAGGGACATCAGGTGGCGCGCGAGAGCCAGCACATGCAAGGCACCGCCGTCGACTTCCGCGTTCGTGGCGTGACCACCGAGGCCCTGGGCGAGTTCGTGCGCGGGCTTCACCTGGGCGGCGTCGGCTACTACCCGCGCACGCACTTCATCCACGCGGACACGGCCAAGGTCCGGTACTGGACCGGGGGCTAGAGCGCCGAACGGTTTGACTCCCGTCGTGAAATCGCGCATTTGCGTCGCGTCCCTTCGTTGCTCGTCGGTCAAATACGTCGAGTATTCTCCCTCCTCGCGCCTCGGGCCGCTCGCAACTGCGCAATTTCACTCGGTCCCTCAAACCGTTCGGC
>Ga0182019_10001442_pt1 | contig 12149 bp, 10 predicted proteins | sample 812E2MmetaG_FD_120483 | JGI IMG/M metagenome (GOLD analysis project Ga0182019, IMG submission 120483) | Permafrost microbial communities from Stordalen Mire, Sweden - 812E2M metaG | ecosystem: Environmental > Terrestrial > Soil > Wetlands > Permafrost | place: Sweden: Stordalen | collected...
CTCATGGTGGGCGCCTATGGCGGCATCGGCGTCCACTCGTTGCTTTCCATCCAGCGCAGCTTCGCCGGCTACTTCAAGAACGTCATTTTCGTTTCCGTGGCCGTGCTCGATTCGGGCAGCTTCAAGGGCTCGGAAGAGCTGGATCGCCTGCAGCAACGGACGCGCGACGCCCTCGACAAGTACGTGCGGCTGGCGCGCGGACTTGGGTGGAACGCTTCTAGCCGCATGGCCTCCGGTCTCGACGCGGTCAAGGAGGCCACCGGGCTGTGCACGGCGCTGGCCGCCGAGTTCCCCCGCACTACGTTCTTCGCGGGCAAGCTCATCTGGAAGCGCGAGACATGGTGGCAGCGCATCCTGCACAACGAAACCGCCTATCAGATCGAGCGGCGCCTGCACTGGAAGGGCCTGTCCATGGCCGTGCTGCCCATCCGCGTCGGTCTAGGCGCCGACACGCGTACCGACCCCATTCGAGCGAGTTAGGCACCCTCGCATACCAGGTGACGAGGGACTTCCCAGGCGCTAATCTGCGCGCCCAATGTCTGACCGAGCATCGAAAAAGATCCGCCGTGCTTTCCTCGACTACTTCAAGGGCAAGGGCCACGAGGAGATCGCCAGTTCCTCGCTGGTCCCCGCCAACGATCCGACTCTCATGTTCGCCAACGCGGGCATGAACCAGTTCAAGGATGTCTTCACCGGCAAGACCACACGCACCATCCCGCGCGCCACCAGCTCGCAGAAGTGCGTGCGCGCCGGCGGCAAGCACAACGACCTGGAGAACGTCGGGCGCACCGCGCGCCACCACACCTTCTTCGAGATGCTGGGCAACTTCTCCTTCGGCGACTACTTCAAGCCCGACGCCATCGCCTTCGCGTACGAGCTTCTGACCAAGAACCTGGCCATCGATCCGAAGCGACTGGTCTACACCGTTCACCACACCGACGACGAGGCCCGCCAACTGTGGAAGAAGATCGCGGGCGTCGACGATTCGCGCGTGGTGGGTCTGGGCGACAAGGACAATTTCTGGGCCATGGGCGAAATCGGGCCATGCGGCCCGTGCAGCGAAATCCACTTCCACCAAGGCGACGACATCCCCTGCGCCGAGGCGGTGGCCGGCCACGCCTGCCAGGGCCCGGCCTGCGACTGCGACCGCTGGATCGAGATCTGGAACCTGGTCTTCATGCAGTTCGAGCAGTTCGCGGATCGCACGCGAAAGCCGCTGCCCAGGCCGTCCGTCGACACCGGCATGGGGCTGGAACGTCTCTGCGCGGTCATCGGTGGCTTCCACTCGAACTACGAGACCGATCTCTTGCGCCCGCTCATCGCCGAGGTGGAGATGTTGACCGGCAAGGCCTTCGCGCCGGCCGACTACGCGCCCAATTCCGCCGCCTCCTCCATGCGCGCCATCGCCGACCACGCCCGCGCGGCCGCCTTCCTCATCGCCGACGGCGTGTTTCCCGAGAAGACCGGCCGCGAGTACGTGCTGCGCCGGATCATGAGGCGCGCCATCTACCAGGGCTGGCTGCTCGGCATCGACAAGCCGTTCCTGGCCGCTCTCGCTAGCCAGGTCATCGACGAGCTGGGCGACATCTACGCCGAGCTCGTCGAGCGCAAGAGCTTGATTATCGAGGTCACGGATCTGGAGGAGAAGCGATTTCGCGAAACCCTCGACCGCGGCATGCGCATCCTCGACGAGGAAGCCGGCAAGCTGTCCGGCAAGGTCATTCCCGGCGCCGTCGCCTTCAAGCTCTACGACACCTTCGGATTCCCCATGGACCTAACTCGGGTCATCGCCGCCGGCCGCGGCCTCGACGTGGACGAGCCCGGCTTCGAGAAGTGCATGGAGGAGCAGCGCGGTCGCGGCGACTTCTCCGGCTCCGGCGAGGTCGCGGTCGAGGCGGTCTTCCAGACCATCTTGAACCGTGTCGGGGCGACCAAGTTCTTGGGCTACGAAACCACGTCCGCGCCGAGTGAAATCGTCGCGCTCGTCGCCGCCGGCAAGGAGGTGGGCAGCGTCGCCGCCGGCCACCCGGGCACCATCGCCGTCATCACCCGCGCGACCCCGTTCTACGGCGAGCAAGGCGGTCAGATCGGCGACACCGGCAGCGCCAAGGGGCCATCGGGCGCGTTCAAGGTCAGCGACACCAAACGCCCACTGTCCAATCTCTATGTCCATCTCGGACAAGCCAGTCAAGGCAGCCTCAAGGTCGGCGACCACGTCGATCTCGCCATCGATGTCGAACACCGCGATGCCATCCGCCGCAACCACTCGGCCACGCACCTTTTGCACTGGGCGCTGCGCAAGGTCCTCGGCGCTCACGTCGCGCAAAAGGGCTCGCTGGTCACGCCGGACCGCCTGCGTTTCGACTTCTCGCACCTGGCGCCCATGACCGCCGGTGAGCTAAGGCGCGTCGAGGATCTGGCGAACGAGCACGTCCTGCGCAATCTGCCCGTCGAGACGGAAGTCCTGCCCATCGCCGAGGCCAAGCAAAAGGGCGCGGTCGCCTTCTTCGGCGAGAAGTACGGCGACACCGTGCGCGTGCTGACCATGGGAGAATCCAAGGAATTCTGCGGCGGCACCCACGCTGTCCGCACCGGCGACATCGGGCTCATCAAGATCGTCGAGGAATCGGGCGTGGCCCAGGGCGTGCGCCGCATGGAGGCGGTCACTGGCGCCGGCGCCATGGCCTACGTGCGCAAGCTGGAGGACGAGCTCGGCCAGGCCGCCGAAACCTTCCGCTCGGGCCCGTTCGACATCGCGGCCCGCGTGGTCAAACAAGCCGCCGAGCTGCGCGAGCGCGAAAAGGAGATCGCCAAGCTCAAGGCGCAGATCGCCTCGGGCGGCTCGCGCGATCCGCTCGCCAGCCGCGAACAGATCGGACCGTACTTCTTGCTCGTGCACGACGCGGGCGTGGCCGACCCGAAGATCTTGCGCGAAAGCGCCGACAAGCTGCGGCCGCGCATGGAGCCCGGCGTCCTGGTGCTCGCCGGCGTGGCCGAGGGCAAAGTCAGCATCGTCTGCGCGGTCACGCCCGGCGCGCAGGCGAAGCTGCCCGCCGGCGCCATCGTGGGCATGCTGGCCAAGGATCTCGGCGGCAAGGGCGGCGGGCGCGCCGACATGGCACAGGGGGGCGGTGCCCTGCCCGCCGGCAGCTCGCTGGCGGACGTCATCGAACGCTGGACCGCCAAGCTGCGCGAACACCTGGCCGCCGCGGGATGAGAATTGCTTTTCACCACAGAGAGCGCAGAGGGCGCAGAGGAGATCGATGGATGCGACCGTTCCGCGCTTCAGACGACCGCTCCCCTGCCGAGGGAGGTTTTAAGGGTGAAGGTTTCCGGATCATGATCCGATCCCTTCCTTGCTCCTCCGGCTCTGTGCGCTCTGCGCTCTCTGTGGTGAAACGACTCGATCACCCAACGCAGCGAGATCGGTGCTTCGGTGTTTGATCCCGCCATCAAAGCCGCGTTCGCCGCCGTTACCCGTGTCATGCGGGAGAGAATTCCGGACCCGGCCACCCTGCCCGACTTCGGCTTCGATCCCGAATTTCTCAAGACCACGGCGCCAGTCCTGGAATTCCTCTGGTCGAGGTACTTCCGGATTCGCCTCACCGGCATGGAAAACGTGCCCGCCGAGGGCGCGGCGCTGCTGGTGGCCAACCACTCGGGCGGCCTGCCCTACGACGGCGCCATGCTCATGCATGCCATGCACGCCCACCATCCGGCCCATCGCCCGTTGCGTCCGCTGGTCGCCAGCTTCGCCTTCCAGTCAGCCTGGATGCGCCCGGTGGTGGCCCGTATCGGCGGCGTGCGCGCCTCCATGCAGAACGCCCTGACCCTTTGCCGGACCGGGCAGCTCATCGGGGTTTTCCCCGAAGGCCTGCGCGGCGTGGGCAAGCTCTACCGCGAGCGCTACCGTCTGACCTACTTCGGGCGCGGCGGCTTCGTCCGGCTGGCGCGAACCGCCGGGGTCCCCATTATTCCGGTAGCCATTGTCGGCGCGGAGGAAACCCACCCCGTGCTCGCGAAGCTGACCCGCGTCGCCCAGCCCCTGGGCCTGCCATACATCCCCATCACGCCGACCTTTCCCTTGTTGGGACCACTCGGCCTGCTCCCGGTGCCGACCAAGTGGAGCATCAAGATCGCGGAACCGATGCATGTCCCGCCCGGCGCGGGCTCGAAGGAAGAAACCCTGGAAATGGCCGAAACGGTGCGCAGCAAGCTGGATCACATGATCGCCGAGCTGCTCGCGGCCCGCCGGTCGGTTTTGTTTGGCTAATTTGCCCGCGGTGTGTGTCTATCCAGATATGCACCGCTGCCGGCCCTTCCTTGACCTACCGCCTGAAATGCCCGATGGTATCGGGTATATTTGCCTAGCTGGTTAACGTGCTTCACGACGCTTCCACGCCCATGATCGCCGTCGGTCAAACGATCGGTAATTATTTGATTACGGCCAAACTCGGCGAGGGTGGAATGGGTGTCGTCTACCTGGCGGAGCACCCGGTCATCGGCCGCAAGGTGGCCATGAAGGCGATCCACCCCGAGCTGTCGCGCAACCCCGAGGTGGTATCGCGCTTCGTCACCGAGGCCAAGTCGGTCAACCAGATCGGCAACGAGCACATCGTCGACATTCACGACTTCGGCACCACGACCGACGGCGAGTTTTATTTCATCATGGAGTTCCTGCAGGGCGAGGCGCTGGTCGACCGCTTGAAGCGCGCGGCCCCGCTCGATCCGGCCCGCGCGCTGGCCATCGCCGAACAAGTCACGGACGCACTGGGGTCGTCCCACCAGCACGGCATCATCCACCGCGACCTCAAGCCCGAGAACATCTTCCTCATCACCAAGGGCCATGCCACGGATTTCGTCAAGGTTCTCGATTTCGGCCTGGCCAAGCTGACCCTGGGCGAGGACAAGGTTTCGCACAAGACACGCACCGGCTCGGTGATGGGAACGCCCTACTACATGTCCCCCGAACAATGCGAGGGCAAGGCGAACATCGACCACCGCTCCGACATCTATTCGCTCGGCGTTATCCTGTTCGAGATGGTCACCAAGTGCGTGCCGTTCGGTGGCGAGGGCTACGGCGAGATCATCGTCAAGCACATCACGGCGCCCATTCCCTCGCCCCGGGCCTTGAACCCGCTTCTGCCCTATGCCATCGAGGCCATCATCCTGCGGGCCATGGCCAAGCGGCGCGACGAGCGCTTCCAGACCATGGAGGAGTTCGGGGCGGCTTTGCGGGATCCCGAGGCCTACTTGGCGTCCGCGCCCGTCTTCGAGGCGGACGGGGCGCCCTCCGCGCCCATCGCGCTCCCCAACGCAGGCGCGGCCGCGCCGGCCGGGCGCGCCGACAGCGTGGTCAGCGGCCAGGTGGTCTTCGGCGAACCCGACGCGGATGGCCATGCGGAAACCGTCCCCGTGCCGACCACCTTCCGCGAAGCCGCGGGCGAGCTGACGCCCGGCCCGGAAGATGACATCTTCGCGACGGAGCGCAAGCCGCGTCACACCGGGCTCATTCTCGCCGGCGCGGGCGCGGTCATCGCGGCCGGGCTGGCCGCGTACCTCATCACAAGGCCCACCCCGGTGGAGAATCAGCCCAAACCCGCGGTGGCCACGGTGCCGCAGGTCACGCCCACGAAGGTGAAGTTGAATTTCAAGTCCGACCCCGCGGGCGCCGCGGTTCTCCGCAAGGACACCAACGAGCAGATCGGAGTCACGCCCTTCGCGGTCGAGCTCCCCGCCGCAGACACGCCGATCGATTTCCTTTTCAAGAAGGACGCCTACCGCGAGAAGATTGAACCCTTCGCGCCGAAGGAATCGGGGCAAGTCGCCGTGACCCTCGTCGCCAATCCGGCCCCCGCGCCCGAGCAGCCCGCCCCACACGCCGAGGTCAAGGTGGAAGCCGGCCCCAAGGCGAACCAGGCCGGCCGCCACAAGCCTCCCGCCGGGCACAAGCGCTCCGGCCACGCCATGGACGAAGACGGGGTCCTAGCCCCGTCATTCTAGATGGGAACCCTGGGAGGGTTCCCATGCCCTCCCGCGCTCTGGCGGAGGCGGGCGAAGCCCGGCTGCGCCAACGCGATCTAGAGATGGGAACCCTGGGAGGGTTCCCATGCCCTCCCGCGCTCTGGCGGAGGCGGGCAAAGCCCGCCTCCGCCAACGCGATCTAGCCTCCCGGCCGCGAATTTGTGGCATTGACAGGCCGCCGGTTTGCTACTATCTGCAAGGATCTTCCGGGCGTTTAACTCAGTGGAAGAGTGCCACCTTCACACGGTGGAAGCCGCAGGTTCAAGCCCTGCAACGCCCACCGTCCGATAACAGTTACAACCCTGCGACAAAGCCCGCCATGGTCATCCAGGTTATCTTCCGGGATCCCGCCTCAGGCACCGAACAAAGATACGAGTTCGATCAGTCGCCGGTTCGCATCGGCAGGAACCCACTCAACAACGTGGTGCTCGAAGGGAACTTCGTTTCGGGCTGGCACGGCATCATCCGCTTCGACGAGACCGGCACCTACTACTTCGATCTCGGCTCGACCAACGGCACCTGCCTCGACGGGAAACGGCTGCCCAAGAACACGGCGACGCCCATCCGGCAGGCCACGCGACTGACCATCTGGAGGTTCGAGCTCATCGTCACGCCGGCACGCACGGGCGTAGCGGCCACGCCGGAACGCCGGCCGTCGGTGTTCGGAACGCTGGTCGGCAGGGGCACGGAGATCCTTCCCACGGCCTTGGCGCCAGAACCGCCGCCTTCGCCCAGCCCCACGGGCGCGTCGCGTATCGTCTCGGTCGGGACACGCACGCCCCTGCCCCCTCCGGCCACGGCGGCGCACCTTTCCTCACCGCAAGAAACCACTCTGCCGCTCGCCGAGCAGTCGTCTGCTCGCCTCCTCCGCTGCCTGCGCATCATCGGGGCCTTCAGCGATGCCTTCGTCGGGTTGAAGAAGGGCTACGAGCAGTTTGGCGCCGAGGTCGGCGTGCGGCCGCTCACCGGAACCACGAAGCTCCACCGCGCCCGGACCAGCCAGGAGATCGTCGAATACCTGCTCGATCCCGCGACCGATCCCGACGCCTGCGCCCGCGACCTCAACGCCGTCTTCGCCGACATGGGCATCCACGATGTCGCCCTCATGGAGGGCATCTCGCAGAGCGTGCGGGCGTTGCTCGCCAAGCTCGATCCGAACGCGCAGGACATGAAGGTGGTCGCCAGCTTGTGGTCCGGCGCCAAGGCCAAGACCAAGTGGAATTCCTACCTCGAAGCCTTCAACGCCCTGCTCGCCGAGGACGCCGCCCTGCACGCCGAGATCTTCGGCGAGGAGTTCGCCAGCGCCTACGCCAGCGTGGCGCTCGGCGATGAGCCCGGCCCCAAGGACGACGGCGGTTGAGCTTCCGCCACGCCCGCCGGAAACGACGTGTCAAGCACGCTCGACGCGGTCCGCTATCGTCTCTGTGAGGTGCGTCGCGCCCTCCTCGCCGCGCACATCATCCACGGCTGACGCCGGGTGAAATTCGCTTGACATCCTGCCGGAGTCGAAGGTAAATGCCACACTGTTTCACGCAAGCGGCCTGACCATGCCGATCTCCAATATCACGTCGCTGTTTGAACCCGTTTCCGCAGATGCGCCTTGTGGCGCGGACCTCGAGTACGATCCCGCGTTCCTCGAGCTCGACCGCTTGTCGCAAAGCAAGCCCGAGCAGCAGATGGGCGACGCCATCGTGCCGGCCCAGGAGCCCGACTGGAAGGAAGTTGGCAATCGCGCCCTCGCTCTCCTCGGCAAGACCAAGGACCTGCGCATCGCCATCCGCTTGACCCGCGCCCGCCTCTACACCGAAGGACTGGCTGGCCTCGCCGACGGCTTGGCGGTGGTACGCGGGGTGGTCGAGAAGTTCTGGGACGGGTTCTACCCGCGGCTGGATCCCGACGACGACAACGATCCGACCTTCCGGGTGAACGTTCTCATGGGGCTGTGCGATGGCGCCATGTTCATCGACCGACTGCGCTTGATCCCCCTGGTCGCGTCACGCTCCTTTGGCCGCTTCTCCTTGCGCGACCTCGCCATCGCTTCCGGCGAGTTGCCTCCCCTGACCGGCGTCGACCCGCCCAAGTCCTCTGCCATCGACGGCGCTTTCACCGAATGTCCCCTGCCCGAGTTGCAGGCCACCGCCAACGACGTGCGCTCGTCCCTGGAATGTCTCGCCGCGGTCGAGGCCTTCGTCGGCGAGAAGGTCGGAGCCGCGAACGGCCCCAATTTCGCGAAGCTCACCGAAGTCCTGCGCGCGGCGGACAAGATCCTCGCGGCCCGGCTGGCCCGCCGGGGCGTCGTGACCGAGGGCGCCGGGGAAGCCGGAGGCGCGACGGAAGGGGGCGCCGGGGGTTCGGGGGGAGGCCCGTCGATGTCTGGCGAGATCAACAGCCGCGAGGATGTCGTGCACGTGCTCGACAAGATTTGCCTCTACTACGAGCGCTGCGAGCCATCGAGCCCCATCCCCCTGCTCCTGCAACGGAGCAAGCGGTTGGTTTCCGCGAATTTCATGGATATCGTGCGCGACCTTGCGCCCGAGGGCCTCGCCCAGGTCGAGAATCTGCGAGGCAAAGACGGTTCGGAAAGCAGTTAGGCGTTCTCCAACATCACAGGTAGGTGGACATCATGGCAACCAGTTCGCAAAAATTCATCCAGAGAAACCGAGCACCCCGCGTGCAGATCGAGTATGACGTCGAGCTGTACGGCGCCGAGAAGAAGGTCCAACTGCCCTTCGTGATGGGCGTCATGTCGGACCTTTCGGGCAACCCGTCGGAGCCTCTCGCCCCGGTCGCGGATCGCAAGTTCGTCGACATCTCCGTCGACAATTTTGACGACCGCTTGAAGGCGATGAAGCCGCGCGTGGCCTTCCAGGTACCCAACACCCTCACCGGCGAGGGCAACATCAGCATCGACCTCTCGTTCGAGAGTCTCGACGATTTCTCGCCCGCCGCCGTCGCCCGCAAGGTCGACGCCTTGAACCAGCTCCTGCAGGCGCGCAACCAGCTCTCGAACCTCGTGACCTACATGGACGGACGAACCGGCGCGGAGGATCTCGTCGCCAAGCTCCTCAAGGATCCGGCACTCTTGCAAGCGCTCTCCGCGGCACCCAACCCCGACGCCACCGGCGAAGGCAACAAGTAGCAGTGAGGAAGACCCATGGCTGAGACACAAAAAGAATCCCAGAAAGCCTCCGCAACGCTGGAAGCGAGTGAGTTCTCCTCGCTGCTCAACAAGCAGTTCAAGCCCCAGACCGAGGGCGCCAAGAAGGAAATCGAGAACGCCGTGCGCACCCTGGCCCAGCAGGCCCTGGCGAGCACCAAGCTCATCTCGACCGACGTCGTGGAGACCATCAACGCGATCATCGCCCAGATCGACGCGAAGATGAGCGAGCAGATCAACCAGATCATGCACGCGGCCGAGTTCCAGACCCTCGAGAGCGCCTGGCGCGGCCTGCACTACCTGGTCAGCAACAGCGAGACCGACGACCAGCTCAAGATCCGGGTCATGAACATCTCGAAGAAGGATCTGCACAAGACCTTGAAGCGCTACAAGGGCGCCGCCTGGGATCAGAGCCCCATCTTCAAGAAGCTCTACGAGGAGGAATTCGGCACCTTGGGCGGCGAGCCCTTCGCCTGCCTGGTCGGTGACTACTACTTCGACCACGGCCCCATGGATGTCGAGTTGCTCGGCGAGATGGCGAAGATCGCGGCCTCGGCCCACGCGCCCTTCCTCGCTGCCTCCTCCCCCACCGTGTTCCAGATGGAGTCGTGGCAGGAGCTCGCCAATCCGCGGGACCTCACCAAGATCTTCTCGGTGCCCGAGTACGCCGGCTGGCGTTCCTTGCGGGAATCCGACGACGCCCGCTATCTCGGCCTCACCATGCCGCGCTTCCTGGCGCGGCGGCCCTACGGCGCCAAGACCAATCCGGTCGAGGAGTTCAATTTCGAGGAAGACGCCGCCTCGTCGGACGCCAAGAAGTACACCTGGGCCAACTCGGCCTACGCCATGGCTGTCAACATCAACCGCTCGTTCAAGCTCTACGGCTGGTGCTCGCGCATTCGCGGCATCGAGTCGGGCGGCGCGGTGGAGGGGTTGCCCACGCACACCTTCCCGACGGACGACGGCGGCCAGGACCTGAAGTGCCCGACCGAGATCGCGATTAGCGATCGCCGCGAGGCGGAGCTGGCCAAGAACGGCTTCATGCCGCTCATCTACAAAAAGAACTCGGACTTCGCCGCCTTCATCGGCGCGCAGTCCTTGCAGAAGCCGGCCCAGTACGACGACGCGGATGCCACCTCGAACGCCGCGCTCGCCGCGCGCCTGCCCTACCTCTTCGCCACCTGCCGCTTCGCGCACTACCTGAAGTGCATCGTGCGCGACAAGATCGGATCCTTCCGGGAAGCCTCGGACATGCAGCGCTGGCTGCAGGACTGGATCATCCAGTACGTGGACGGCGATCCCTCTCACTCCAGCGAGGAAACCAAGGCGCGCAAGCCATTGGCCGGCGCCGAGGTCATCGTGGAGCCCGTGGAAGGCAACCCCGGCTACTACACCTCGAAGTTCTTCCTCCGGCCCCACTACCAGCTCGAGGGTCTCACTGTGTCCCTTCGGCTCGTCTCCAAGCTGCCGTCCGCAAAGGGCGGGGGCTAGGTTCAATTCGTCGCAGTTAACCTCTAACGAATCAGTGCATAGCAAGGAGCTACGAACATGGCGGTCAGTATTTGCATCAAGATTGGTACCATCAAGGGCGAATCGCAGATCAAGGGACACGAGACGGATATCGACGTGCTGGAGTGGAGCTGGGGCCTCACCCAGTCCGCGTCGGCCCACGTCGGCCCCGGCGCCGGCTCGGGTTCGGCCGACGTGCGCGATCTGACCATCAAGAAGTACGTTGATGCGGCGACTCCGACGCTGATCCAGGAGTGCTTCTTCGGCAGCGACCACAAGACAGCCACGCTCACCGTCCTCAAGGCCGGCGGCAAGACCGCCGTCGAGATGGTCAAGATGACCATGTCGGGCACCGTGTTCATCTCCTCGGTGAACACGGGTCACCCGGAGCCCAACGATCGGTACACGGAGACCGTGACCTTGAACTTCGCCAAGGCGAAGTTCGAGTACACGGGCCAGAACCCCGACCAGTCCAAGGGCGCGTCGGTCTCCGGCGAGTTCGACATCTCAAAGAAACACTAGATCCCAACCGGCCAGGCCGTGGGTGCCCGGAAGGTGAATGGGTGCCCATGGTTTTGTCGTGCCTGGGATGCAGGAGGGCAGCTGCCGTGAGCACGTACGAGGATGACGTCCGTCAGGGACGGCTGGAGGAAGCTCTGGCCGGATTGCAGGCTGCCATTCGCAAGGCCCCTGCCGATGCCAAGCCCCGCGTTCTGCTGTTCCAGTTACTTTCGGTCATGGGACAGTGGGAACGTGCCATGACTCAGCTCAACGTCATCGGGGATCTGGACGTCAAGGCCCTGCCCATGGTGCAGACCTACCGCACCGCCCTGAAATGCGAGGAGCTGCGCGCCGAGGTCTTCGCCGGCAAGCGCACGCCTCTCCTCTTCGGCGAGCCCGCGCGCTGGGCGGCGTTGCTCGTGCAGTCACTCGTGCTGGCGGCGCGGGGACAGAGCGCGGAGGCCGCGAAGCTCCACACCGAGGCCTTCGACCTCGCGCCGACCGCGACGGGCAAGATCGACGACCAACCCTTCGCCTGGCTCGCGGACGCCGATACCCGACTCGGCCCCGTCCTGGAGGCCATCATTGATGGCAAGTATTACTGGATTCCCTTCGGCAATCTCACCGCCATCAAGATCGAGAAGCCGGCCGATCTGCGCGATCTGGCCTGGATTCCTGCCTACCTGACCTCGGCAAGCGGCGGCGAGGTGGTGGCCCTGATTCCCACGCGCTATCCCGGCTCCGAAACCAGCGTCGACGCGGCCATTCGCTTGGCGCGCAAGACGGAGTGGCTCTCCGGCAAGGACGGCGCTTGCTCGGGCCTCGGCCAGCGCATGCTCGCCACGGATCAGGGCGATTACCCGCTCTTGGAGATCCGTTCGATCGCATTCGACCCATCTCCCGTGCCGGTCGGCAATCCGGTCGGATAGCCGACCTCGGCCAATGGCTGACCTCACAC
>Ga0182019_10001443_pt1 | contig 12146 bp, 7 predicted proteins | sample 812E2MmetaG_FD_120483 | JGI IMG/M metagenome (GOLD analysis project Ga0182019, IMG submission 120483) | Permafrost microbial communities from Stordalen Mire, Sweden - 812E2M metaG | ecosystem: Environmental > Terrestrial > Soil > Wetlands > Permafrost | place: Sweden: Stordalen | collected...
AATACCCGGGACGTCCGCAAGGTGCGTCCGCGGACGAAGCGAGAAAGCGGCACGCCTTTCGGAGGATTGTCAGTTCTTTTTCGCAGTGGGTGTAGCTAACGGCGGGTGTAATCGGTGAGTTTCGCGGGTTTTCCGCTGGCGTTCAACTGCGTCACACCGGCGTCCCAACAGGATTCGGTGTTCCGTAAGTGATTGAAAATAAAATCTTGTGGCAGCCGGACCTGTAAGCCGAATTCTGTCCGCCTTGCGGCGGGACGGTCATTCCTCTGGGCCACGCATTACTGCGAGGCTCAAGCGACCTACCCGGAGGTTGTGGCGCGCCGAGCCGGCACGCGTCCAGCTTGCGCCGGAATCCCTCCCTATTTGGTCTTGCTCCGTGTGGGGTTTGCCCTGCCCGGCGCATTACTGCTCCGGCGGTGCGCTCTTACCGCACCTTTTCACCCTTACCTGAGCCTTGCGGCCCGGGCGGTATGTTTTCTGTGGCACTTTCCGTCGAACCGGCTTGAACCGGCCCTCCCGGACGTTATCCGGCACACTGCTCTGCGGAGTTCGGACTTTCCTCCCGTCTTGCGACGAGCGACCGCCCGGTCCGGCTGCCAACCACTTCATTATAGTGCACGCAACCGCGCTGTCCGAAAGCTGGCGCTGCTGGTGGCGTGGGTGTCCGTGAAAATCTCGATGCGTCTTGTTCCTGGCAGCGTGTGAGGCTTGATGGTGGAGGGTCCCTCCCTCGCTGGACTCATCACTCGGTAACAGTATGAATTTCCCCACATAACATGCTCATCCTGTGAATGCTTCCAGCGCGGACCCGCGCGGCGCGTCCTGCTAAACTCATTTGGAGAAGGCCCTGCTCCCGCAGGTCAGCGACGGCGGTGGAGAAGCGAGAGCCATCGACAAATGAACATTACCGAGGCTATCAAGATCGCGTTCCTGTCGTTGTGGGCGAACAAGCTGCGCTCCGCGCTAACCCTTCTGGGGGTGGTGATCGGGGTTGCCGCCGTGATTGCCGTGGTCACGTTCGTCAACGGTATCAATGGCTACGTGGCGACGAAGATTTTCAACCTCGGCGCCGACGTTTTCATCGTCTTCAAGAATTCACCCGTCGCCACCAATATCGATAAATTTCTCGAGGGCGAAAAACGCAAGGACCTCACTATGGAGGACTACGAGGCCGTCCTCGAAGCCTGCAAGCATTGTGAGTGGGTCGGTGCCGCTCTGCGCAACGATAGCGGACACGTTAAGTACGGCGAGCAGTCCATCACCGATACCACCGTCCGCGGCATGACGCCCTCGATGGTGCCGATCCTTGATATCGACCTCACCGCCGGGCGCATGATCAATGATATCGATTTGAGGAACAACTCTGCCGTCGTCGTCGTCGGACCCGACATCGTGGATAAATTACTGCCGGGCATGGATCCCATTAACAAAGAAGTCCGCGTCGACGGCTGGGTCTATCGCGTCATCGGCGTGGGCAAACGCAAAGGCAAGACGCTCGGCCAGAGCATGGATAACTATGCGCTCATGCCGATCACCGCGTTTCAGAAACAGAATGGTTCCCACACTAGTATCCGCATCTCGGGCAAGGCCGCGGCCAGTGGCGCCGGATTCGAGGATGCGATGGATGAAACTCGCGCCGTCCTGCGTGCCCGCCGCCATGTCCACCCCGGCGACGAAGACAATTTCGACATCGAGACGAACGACAGCCTGCTGAGTATCTGGTCGAACTTCAGCGGCACCTTCTTTTACGCCATGATAGGAATCGCTGCCATATCGCTGGTGGTGGGCGGCATTGTGATTATGAACATCATGCTGGTGTCGGTCACGGAACGGACCCGGGAGATTGGCATCCGCAAGGCGATGGGTGCGCGCAGCGGTGACATCATGCTGCAGTTTCTGATCGAGTCCGTTACTCTGGCCCTGCTCGGTGGCGCGATGGGCGTGCTCTTCGGTATTTCCTTCGCCAAGATCGTCACGCTCGCCATCGGCATGCCCTCGACCATCAAGCTCTGGGCAGTATTCGCCGGAGTTTTTGTGGCGGCGAGCGTGGGCATTTTTTTTGGCGTCTATCCGGCTCGCCGCGCGGCCCTATTGGATCCAATCACGGCGCTGCGATTCGAAACGTAAGAAATGCGTTTTCTCGGTGCGCTCGGCGGTGAAAAGGCTCTGAAGAAATGCTAGTCAAAGGCGAACTCGGCGAAGGCCTGAACATGGCGGTGGACACGATCCGCAGCAACAAAATGCGCTCGTCGCTGACCGTGCTGGGCATCGTGATTGGGGTTGCCGTCGTTATCGGGATTTCGTCGATCGTGCGCGGCCTGAACGACAACGTTAGCCAGGTCATCAGCAGCCTGGGTTCAAATATCGTCTTTGCTTTCCACATGGAGCCCTTTAGTTTTGGACGTCCGACAGAAGAAATGCGCACTCGCAAAGAACTGACCTATGAGGACGCCATGGCGATGCAGGATCTGCCGCATGTAAAAGCGGTCACCGCCGGCGTGCGCTATTTCCGGCCGGAGTTCGGCACTGGCACCTACTCCGTCAAATACAAAGACCGCAAGGTCAAGCAGACGATTCTCGAAGGCGACACAAGTTCCTACAAAGATGTAATTGACGTCGCTCTCGATTCCGGCCGCTGGTTTAGCGATATCGATGAAGAGCGCCGCGCCTCGGTCATCATCATCGGCCACGATACCGCGCAAGAGCTTTTCCCCAGTGAACTGCCGCTGGGCAATGAGCTGAACATCGACGGGCAGTTGTTTACCGTGATCGGTGTGGCGAAGGTCCGCAAGAGTGTGTTTGGCGGCGGGAAAAATCCCGACGACAACATCGTCTTCTTCCCGCTGAGCACGTTTCGCAAGTTGCACCCCGAACTGAAGCAGTACTGGATCAGTGCCAAGGCCACCTCGCACGATGACATGCCCAAAGCCATCGATGAGATGCGCGAGTTGCTGCGCCGCCGCCGGAGGGTCCCCACCGAGAAGCCGGATAACTTCGCCGTCTTCACGCAAGACTCGCTTTCCGATGTATGGAATCAGATCACGGGAATGATTTTCGTCTTTATGTTTGCGGTATCGAGTGTCGGCTTGATCGTTGGCGGAGTGGGCGTGATGAACATCATGCTGGTTTCGGTGACCGAGCGAACACGCGAAATCGGGGTGCGCAAAGCCATGGGGGCCCGCAAGCGCGACATCCTCGTGCAATTTACGCTCGAAGCCGTCATGCTCACGGCCGTGGGCGGAGTGATCGGGCTCGCGCTGGGCGCGCTCATTACCGCCGTCGTTCCGGTCGCGTTTCCATCGCTCCCGGCTACCATGTCGTTGTACTGGTCGATGTTCGCCTTCGTCGCCTCGGCCGCGGTCGGACTGATCTTCGGCATCTATCCCGCGTGGAAAGCCGCGAACCTCGATCCCATCGAATCGCTGCGCTACGAGTAGCATCCAACCAATGCCACTAACCCCTAGCTCGGTGATTGCCGCGGTGGCCGCGATTGGAACTGCCTGCAGTCTTGGTTTTTACCTTCTCTCCGTGCTCTCGGTGGGCAGTTTCCTCCGCCACGCGCGCAAGAGGTTCAGTCAGCCTCCAGAAGGCCACCTTCCGCCAGTTTCCATCCTCAAGCCGCTTAAAGGTGTCGATCCCGAAATTTGGGAGAGTTTTTGCAGCCACTGCGAACAGGACTATCCGCAATTTCAGTTGATCTTCGGTGTCAGCGATCCTGGCGATCCCGCGATCGGTGTTGTGCGTAGATTGCAGGCGAAATATCCCGAGCGCGCGATTGAACTGATCGTGTGCGATTGCGTGCTTGGGACAAATATCAAAGTCAGCAATCTGGCGCAGATGCTGCCCGCGGCGCGCCACGACCTTCTGCTGGTGAACGACAGCGACATACGTGTACCTTCCGACTATCTGCGGAATGTGGTCTCGCCTCTCGCCGACGATTCTGTGGGCCTGGTGACCTGCCTCTATCGCGGCGTTGCTGCCCCGACCCTCGGCTCGCGCCTCGAAGCGTTGGGCATCAGCACTGACTTTGTGCCTGGCGTCCTGAGCGCGAGGTTTCTCGAGAAAGGGTTGCACTTCGGATTGGGCTCTACGCTCGCTCTTCGCCGCCGCGATCTCGAAGCCATCGGCGGCTTCAAAATATTGCTCGACTATCTAGCCGACGACTACGAACTCGGCCGCCGCATCGCCGCAACCGGAAAGCGAGTCGAACTCAGCGCCGCAACCGTCACCACATTTCTGCCTGCCTACACACTGCGGCAGTTTTTCCGCCATCAACTGCGCTGGTCGCGCACCATTCGGGACGCTCGCCGCTGGGGATACACGGGACTGCTTTTCACCTTCGGCCTGCCCTGGGCATTGTTGACGTTGCTGGCGGCCCAAGGCGCGCGGTGGGCGTGGATTCTATTCGCGCTGACATTCGCCGCGCGGCTGGCCGTCGGGTTCGTTGCTGCGGTGGGTGTGCTGCACGACCGCCAGTTGCTCCGCAATCTTCTCTTGCTGCCACTGCGAGACCTGACTGCGCCGTTCGTCTGGGCCGCAAGTTTCTTGGGCAACCGCATCCACTGGCGAGGCGATGACTTCGATCTGAAAGACGGCCTCCTGACTATCGTGAAACCGGGGCGATCGGGTGATTAGAAAAAACAATCTTTCCTCCGCGCCGTGCGACGACATAGCTCGTCGATCCGCGCAAAGCCGGCGGGGCATCTTCTTCGGCCCACAAGAAAACGCGTTGCGGCCCGTGCCACATTTCAACGAACGATGCTTGCGTCTCAAAAACCCGCGGCGCTCCCGGAAACTGCGTGCCATACCACATGTTTCCGCCGGGCGCCCGCAAACTGTGCAACGGAATCCCGGTGTAGAAATTCAACGAGGACGCATTTTCGTATAGCCCGATCACTACGATCTGATCGCCCGGCCGGTACTGCTCGCGAATCGCCATCGCCAGATCTTTCGACGAAAGAATCGGAGAGAAGATGCCGAACGCAACCCGCACGCAGGCCAGCAGAACCACCATCATCGCCACCAGCGCCGCATTCCCCGCCCCCGCCCGCCCGCGACGACGCAGAATCCAGTTAGTGAGCGTTCCCAACAGAAATGCGAGTGAGAAGCCGAACAGCGGCACCCGGAATGCCCCCATCGCCTGCGGGGTCAAGTCGAGAAAATGCCCGAACGAGAGCGCGTAATCCTGCGGATTGTTCCGGAGCAAGTCCGACAGGTCCGTGCCGGGAGCGGGCACCTTGGAGAAGAAGAGCAAGGCAAAGCCAACCACGGCGATGATGACGCCAACCACCAGCAACACTGCCGACGAAATCCGCCCGCTGCGCCTTTCGTGGCTGTCCGCTGCGGATGCTCTCTCCCGTTGCAGCCATCCGCCGACCAGCAACGCCATCCCCGGAATCGCCGGGATCGTGTAGTATTCCTGCCGCGTCGAGAGGCTGAAGAAGCCCACGATCACCACGTTCCATAAGAAGAACAATAGATACGCGCGCTGGCGCCGCGTCATTTTCTGGCGGAACTCTCGCCAGCGCCGTGGTATTCCCTGCAGCGATTGCGGAAGAAACACCGTCCACGGAATCAGCCACAAAACCAGCAACGCCCAGAACAGCAGCAGCGGAACCTTGTCATAGTCGTGCGGAACCCGCCGGTTCAGGAAACGCAGGATGTGCTCATTGACGAAGTAGAACCAGAGAAATCCATGCACATTGCCCTGCGCCGGATTTCGTAACTCTGCCAGAATGTGCCACGGCGCGGCGATCGCGAAAAACACCAGCGCGCTCGACACCAGACGCAGCTTGAGCAAGTGCCGCAAGTTCCCCGTCAGCAGCAGATAAAGCCCGATCGCCCCTACCGGAAACACCAGGCCGATGAGTCCCTTGGTCAGCACGTTGAGCGCGCACATCGCGGCAAGACCCCAGCAGGTCGAGCGCGCCGGCTTCGCTTGCTCCAGCGATACCAGAAAAAGCCAAAACGTCAGGGTCAGCCAAAGACCCACGGCTACGTCGGGAATCAAGAAACGCGTGAAAAGATACGGCCCGAGTGCGGTCGTCAGCACCAGTCCGGAATCGAATCCGCCTTCGCTGTCCAGGGCCCAACGCCCCAGTCCGTAGGTGGAGAGAATCATCGCCAGCACGCCCAGCACGAGCGGAAAGCGGGTGCTCCACTCGCTGACGCCGAACAGCGTGTAGCTCGTAGCCACGCTCCAATACATCAGCGGAGCTTTTTCCAGATAGCGAATGCCGTTGGCGTAGAGCGTAACCCAGTCGTGTCGCTGCAGCATTTCGCGCGCCGCCTCGGCATGCACCGTGTCGGCATCGTCGAGCAGGGCGGGGTGGGAGAGCCCGGCCATGTATATGACCGCCCACAGCGCAATCAACACCAGCACGGATATCCGCCAGTCCGAAAGCAAGAGTTTCGCGCGGATAAGAGCCGGATCGGTCAGGGTATCAATTGTCGGTTGTTCGAGATTGCGCGTGGCGCCAGAATTCATCGCGGAATTTTTCATTATATGGGAGTAAGAACGCCTTCAGTCCGCGGCGACCCCGCGGGCAACACGGTCGCCAACAACCTCGCGGTATATCTCAAGAATTCTCGACACGGAATTCGTCCAGGAAAATCGCTGCGCTTGATCATAGCCGCGTTGTTTCATTTGTGCGCGCAACGCCGGATCAAGCAGCGCCCGCTGCAAAGCTCGCCGGATCTCAAACACGTTTTCCGGATTCACCAGCAACGCCGCGTTTCCCGCCACTTCCGGCAGGCTCGAGGTGTTCGAAGTGACCACCGGAGTGCCGTGAGCCATTGCTTCGAGTGGGGGCAATCCAAATCCTTCGTAGAGCGACGGGAACACAAAAATCTTGGCGACATCATAAAAAATGCGTAACACTTCGATGGGCACAAATCCAAGAAAGCGTACATCGTTCTGCACGCCGCTGCGTACCACGGTGCGTCGCAGCCGGGGATGGCTCGAAAGATCATCCCCGATGATGATCAGCTTCAGATCCGGGAACTGCTGCTCCTTCTGCAGCCCGCTCTTCAGCGCCGAAAACGCTTCAATGATGCGCACCACATTCTTGTGTGGCCGAATAGCGCCCGCATACAGAATGAATGGATAGTTCACCAGATAGCGCTGGGCAATCAGCTCGCGATCCGACTCGGTGGCATGGCCGTGCAGGAAGCGCTCATCAATCGCGTTGTAAACCACTTCGATGCGCGCATCGGGAATGGCCAGAAGCTTTTCAATTTCGTTCTTGGTGAATTGCGATACAGCGATCACGCGCGCCGCTCTGCGCAACACACGCCGCGTCAAATAAAAGTGCAGGCTGCGCCGCACACTGGAGGCGTTGCGCGATCCATACATGTGCTCCAGTAGATCGTGCACGGTGAGAACATAGGGACAACTTAAACCGCGCGGAATCCAGAACAGGTGCGGAATGTGAACCAGGTCGCACTCCAGCCGCCGCACGATAGCCCGGAAAGAGAGATTCCCTTTCAGTGTGTCATCGCGCTCGTCGAGCGTCACCGCGTGGAAGTTCGGCGGCAGGTCGCCAAATTCCGCCACCTTCGCTGGCGATCCGATGAGGAAATAGGTGCTATCGCGGTCCAGGCGCGCCAGCGTGCGTACGACGTTCCGGATGTACGTGCCAACTCCGAATTCCGTCATGCGACGGATGTCGATAGCTACTTTCACGAATGGAATTTAAACACAGAGAGTACAGCGGAACACAGGGAATTCATAAAGTTGTCTCATAGCCCGGTGCAGACGGCGCGGGAGCAGTTCCCTCGGGGGCTAAAGCCCAGTGTTTATGCGGATCGTAGCGGCACGGCTGAAGCCGTGCCCTTCCCACAACCTATGCGGAACCATTGATGAAGTGTCTGCTGCTCAGGCCCTGACTTCGGCCTGCGCCTTGGCCCGCCGTTCGGCATACAGCGGAAATTCTTCGGCCATCATCAGCACTTCCTTGCGGATTTTCGCCAGCACCGCGGCGTCCGTCCGATGATTGAGCGCTTCGGAGATCCAGTGCGAGATCTGCCGCATCTCCGCTTCTCTCATGCCGCGCGTAGTAACGGCCGGCGAACCAATGCGAATGCCGCTCGGTTTCATTGGCGGATTCGTATCAAATGGAATCGCATTCTTGTTGACCGTAATGCCAGCCTCGCCGAGAGCTTTCTCCGCTTCGCTCCCCAGCATGCCCTTCGCGAACACGTCCACCAGCATGAGGTGCGTGTCCGTTCCACCGGAGACGATCCGATAGCCATCGGCCGCCAGCGTCTCGGCCATCACCTTTGCATTCGCCACGATCTGTCGCGCGTAGTCGCGGAAGCTCGGTTGCGTTGCCTCGAGGAAGCACACCGCCTTGGCGGCAATGATGTGCACCAGCGGTCCTCCCTGCATTCCGGGGAAGACAGTCTTATCAATCGCCGCCGCAAATTCCTGCTTGCTCAGGATCATGCCCGAGCGGGGCCCGCGCAGCGTCTTGTGCGTGGTTGAAGTTACGATGTGTGCGTGCGGCACCGGAGAAGGATGCGCTCCACCCGCTACCAGTCCAACGAAGTGCGCCATATCCACCAGATAGAGCGCGCCAACTTTGTCCGCAATCTGACGCATGCGGGCGAAATCAATGATCCGCGGATAAGCGCTGCCGCCGCCGATAATCAGCTTCGGATGCTCCGCTGTGGCGATCCGCTCCAATTCGTCGTAATCGATCGTCTCCGTTTCCCTGGTCACGCCGTACGGAACTATCTTGTACGTCCTGCCGGAAAAATTCAGAGGATGTCCATGCGTGAGGTGGCCGCCATGAGCCAGATTCAAACCCAGAATCGTGTCGCCGGGTTGCAGCACCGCCGCGTAGGCGGCTTGATTGGCCTGCGATCCCGAGTGCGGCTGCACGTTGGCATTCTCCGCGCCAAAGAGTTTCTTGACCCGTTCGCGCGCCAGATTTTCGACCACGTCGGTAAACTCGCATCCGCCGTAATACCGCTTGCCGGGATACCCTTCCGCATATTTGTTGGTAAACACGGACCCGGCAGCCTCGAGGACGGCTTCGCTGACGAAGTTTTCGGATGCGATCAGTTCAAGGCCTTCGTGCTGGCGGCGAGTTTCGTTGTCGATGGCGTTCGAAATTTCGGGATCGACTTCGTAGAGCGGGCGGAACATCGAGGAATTTTTCATGGTTGGGTACCGAAAGTCATTTTACTGCGACGCGAACACTTTGTCGGGCTGAGGCTGTGGATCGGCGCTTGAACGCGGCGGAATTCTGGCTGGCTCGGTTCCCAGGGGGGTACCCCCCTCTCCCCTTTAATCCTGCAAAGTATTCATTTTACGCGACTTAGTTTCAAAGTGTTCATAACAAAGGAGTTCGGGGTACCCATGCTTGTTGCTTTCTTTTAGAATCAGATACATACGATTCGCATATCGCGCAAAGTATAGATTTCAAATAACTTAGTAAAAAGGGCGCTATCGCCTCGTTGGGCTGTTAGTCTAAATTTCATTATAACGCTTGGTGTCAACTGCTCGGCTAAGGAAACTCCGATTAAGCGTCGGCAGAAAGCGTCAACCACAGGGTTGGGGACCACGAGGTGCTTATCCTGCGGGTGCTGCATGGGGCGCGCGACCTCGAGAGCCTTTTTAGTTGACAGCTAGACCAGGGTAGGGGGCACCTCCCCACGATACCAATTCCTAACTATTATAAAAACAAGAGGAATTTGCGGCCCCGCCGCCGAGTTAAGCGCTCTTCAAATGATCCTGACCACCTCCGCTCACCTGGGCGCGGAGGTCAGGCTCTTTCCCGCCTGCAGGAAGGAACTCAGGTTCGTCTTGTCGACCAAGCCGGAACCGGTATCCACGAAGCTGGGGACGGGCGCGTAAATATCCCTGGACCAGTCGCTCGCCAGCGCCGGCGGCTTGTGATGATAAAGAGTGTCGAGCATCTGCATGCCGACGTAGGCCATGGTGTAGGGTTTCTGCGCGATGGTGGCGGCGATTCCGCCCTTCTGTATCCAGTCCAGCGTCTCCGGGTCGGTATCCATCGCCATGACGATCTTGCCTTTCACCTGGTAGCGGTCGAGCAATCCGGCGACCTCTTTGCCGGATTGCGCCTCGAGGCAGACAAAGGCGTCCACTTTGTCTTTTTCTTTGCCGATGATTTCAGTGGTGGTATCGAAAGTGATCCGAGGATCGCCCTGGATATCGACCACGCGGGTGATCTTGATGTTGGGCGAGAGGGCGAGCGCGTCTTTATAGCCGCGTTGGCGATCCTGCAGATTGGGTTGCCCGGGCATGGTGAAAATGACTACGTTGCCTTTGCCCTTGAGTTCCTCGGCCAGTCGTTGTCCTCCGGTGACGCCGGCCTGGTAGTTGTTGGTGCCGATGAAAAAGAGCCGATTGCTGGCGGGTGCATCCGAGTCGATTGTGACCACGGGGATGCCCGCGGCCACCGCTTTGTCGATGCTGTCTTTGAGCAGAGCAGGATCGGTAACGGCCAAGAGGATGCCGGTGGCTTTCTTTTGCACCGCCTGATCCAGAGCGTCACGCTCCGCCTTGGGGTCGTAGGTCTGGGGACCCACGAAACCAAACTTAACCTTCGCCGCCTCCGCCGCCTTGGAAAAGCCAGCGCCCGCTGCCCGCCAATACGGGACCTGCAGGTTGGCGGCTACGAAAACGTAATATTCGTCGGAGTCGTGTGCGGAGCCACAGCTGAGAAAAGGGACCAACATGATCGCAACGCAGCAACCGTGGAAAAGCTTGCGTGAGAGGAGCATCGGATCCTCCTTTGAACGAATTGCCGAATTGCGATCGGCGAGGGCCGGAGCGGATGAGAACTTCAGCGAGTGGATTGTAAACGAGGCGCCAGGATAAGGCTAGAGAGAGTCTTATCCAATACAAGATGAGCCTGAAGGGGATGGCATGCTGAGGATTGACCATCCACGTGCACGAAGCAGAGAAACTGAGCCTGGGGCAGATCCAGGCTTTCCTGAACGCCAGCGAAACCATTCGGTTCGAAGGCGAAACGCAAGCGCAGATTTATCACTGGATCGAACAAGTGCTAGGTCGGCAGGAATACCACCAGCAGAGCCGCCCAGCGCGGGGTTTGTTACGCAACTACATGGCGAAGATGACGGGTCTGAGCCGGGCACAGGTGACGCGGTTGATCGCGCGTTATCGAAAAAGTGGATCGCTGCAGTCCGCGCCCTACCGGCGGCATCGTTTTCCGCAGCGCTATACCCGCGCCGACCTGGAACTGCTGGCCATCGTCGATGAGGCGCACGACAACTTAAGCGGGCCGGCCACGCGGCGCATCCTCGAGCGCGAGTACCGGCAGTATGGCAAGCGGGAGTTCAAGCGCTTAGCCTCGCTGTCGGTGTCGCACCTCTACAACCTGCGCCAGCAGCCGCGCTATCGCGAACGGCGTCGGCACTACGTCAAGACGCGGCCCACCGCCGTGGCCATCGGAGAACGGCGGCGGCCCGATCCGCGCGGCCAGCCCGGGTATCTCCGTGTCGACACCGTGCATCAAGGCGATCCGCCCGGAAGCAAGGGTGTCTATCACATCGATGCCGTCGATGAGGTCACACAATGGCAGATCGTTTCTGCCAGCGCCCGCATCAGCGAGGCCTGGCTGGAGCCGGTGTTGGAGGCCATGCTGCGGCAGTTCCCCTTCCGCATTCTCGGCTTTCACTCCGATAACGGCAGCGAGTTCATCAACCGAGTGGTGGCCGGTATGCTGCAGAAACTACTGATCGAACAAACCAAAAGCCGACCGCGGCAGAGCAACGACAACGGCTTGGTCGAAACCAAAAATGGCGCCGTGATCCGCAAGCACCTGGGCTATGGCTCGATCGACGCCTCGCACGCCGAGCCTCTGCAACAGTTCTACAGCGCCCACTTCAATCCCTATCTCAACTACCATCGTCCGTGCGCGCAAGCCGACATCGAAATCGACGAAAAGGGCCGCCAGCAGAGGATTTACCGCCGCTACCAGACGCCGCTGGAGACGCTGCTAGCTCTGCCCCAGCCGCAACAATACCTACGCCCGGGTCTCACTCTCGCTGTCTTGCAGCGCATTGCCGGAACTCGCAGCGACACTGAAGCCGCGCAGCGCATGCAGCAAGTCAAACGCAAACTGTTCGACCAGTTGCGGCCGCCCGTGGGA
>Ga0182019_10001444_pt1 | contig 12140 bp, 10 predicted proteins | sample 812E2MmetaG_FD_120483 | JGI IMG/M metagenome (GOLD analysis project Ga0182019, IMG submission 120483) | Permafrost microbial communities from Stordalen Mire, Sweden - 812E2M metaG | ecosystem: Environmental > Terrestrial > Soil > Wetlands > Permafrost | place: Sweden: Stordalen | collected...
CATGAAGAACGTTTTACAAGAAAAAAACACGACTCCTCTTTCCCAATAAATGCTACAAAGTACGTTTTGCTGGAGGCTGGAATTAATTTTAACGATTTAACAGCTATTTCTTTTTATGATAAGCCATTCATTAAATTTGAAAGATTATTAGAAACATACCACGCATTTGCCCCCCGCGGTTTATTTAGTTTCCTTTCGGCTATACCTGTATGGATAAAAGAAAAGCTTTTTATGAAAAAAATGCTGCTTGATGAGTTTTCCAAAATTGGCATAGCTAAAATTCCTATATTATTCCCTGAACATCATTTATCTCATGCGGCAAGCGCATTTTATCCATCCCCCTTTGATGAAGCTGCTATCCTCACTATTGATGGTGTAGGGGAATGGGCAACAACTACAATCGGATATGGGAAAAACAATAAAATATCAATTTTAAAAGAATTACATTTTCCACATTCACTCGGTTTGTTATATTCTGCCTTTACATATTATACTGGCTTTGTAGTAAACAGTGGAGAATATAAATTAATGGGTTTAGCTCCGTATGGGAACCCTGAAGCAATACAGACATCGGATTTCATAAAAATAATTACCAACGAGCTTATTGATGTACGTGAAGATGGATCTATGTTGCTGAATATGAATTATTTTAAGTTTGCCACAGGATTAAAAATGACTGATGACAAAAAATGGACAAAACTCTTTGGTATTCCCCCGCGGAGTTCGGAGACTGCAATAACTCAAAGCTATATGAATATGGCATACGCTATCCAGGTAGTTACTGAAGAAATTGTTATGAAATTAGCGAAGACCACAAAAGAACTGACTCAAAGCGATTATTTGGTAATGGCAGGAGGTGTTGCATTGAACAGCGTTGCCAATGGGAAATTATTAAAATCAGGACTATTTAAAGATATATGGATTCAGCCTGCTGCCGGGGATGCTGGTGGAGCTCTGGGTGCAGCATATTTGGGCTGGTATTTATGGAATGGAGCAGAACGTTTTCCAACTAAGAATTTTGATGTGATGAAAGGCGCCTATCTTGGTCCTGAATATGAAGATAAGTACATCTTAAGTGTTATAAGAAAATACAATGCAAAGTATAAATATTATAAAGAGTTTAATGATTTGATAAAAATTACAGCATCTAAACTTTCAGAAGGATCAGTTATCGGGTGGTTCCAGGGAAGAATGGAATATGGTCCCCGGGCTTTAGGCAACAGAAGTATCCTTGGAGATGCCCGTAATCCCGAAATGCAAAAAAAAATGAATTTAAAAATTAAGTATCGTGAGGGTTTCAGGCCTTTTGCTCCAACTGTACTCGAAGAAGATATTCAGGAATATTTTGAACTGGACAGGCCCTCTCCCTATATGCTGCTGGTAGTTCCGGTTAAAGAAAACAGACGAAATCCATTACCTGAAGGTTATAGAGATTTAAATTTATATAACCGTTTATATCATTTAAGATCAGATGTGCCGGCAATTACACATATTGACTATTCTGCCCGTATTCAAAGTGTAAATAAAGAAACTAATCCCCGCTACTGGCAACTAATAAATGAATTCAAACAGCAAACCGGATATGGAGTGGTTGTAAATACAAGCTTCAATGTTCGGGGAGAGCCTATTGTTTGCACACCTGATGATGCATTCAGATGTTTTATGAGAACAGAGATAGATTATTTAGTAATTGGAAATTTCTTTTTTGATAAAATGGAACAAAGAGAATTAAAAGAAGATTCAGATTGGGAAGAAGAATTTAAGTTGGATTGATACATACTAAGCTAAGATGAAGAAGAATTTATTACTTCTTTTATTTACTTTAGTTTTTTTATTTATTTTAGGTGAAGTTGGAGCAAGACTATGGGCCAAGTTTAAAAATCCTGTCTCCATCGTCCCTGATAAAGTAAGGTACACCTATTATCCTTATTTACCGTATGTTCCAACTCCAAATTATAGAGATGCAACGAAATCGATTTATCATAATTCGAGAGGATTCAGGAATTCTTATGAATTTAAAAACCCTAAACCGGCAAATGTGTACAGAATTGTTTGCCTGGGAGGTTCAACAACTTATTCTGATTATGATAATGCCTCAAATCAGGAGATATGGACAGGAAGATTGGAGCATTATTTAAATAGTAACAGTTCTTTTACAAAATTTGAGGTTATAAATGCAAGTGCACACAATTATACTGCTTATGTTAATCTGATAGATTATTTGACTCGTGTCAGAGACCTCCAGGTGGATATGGTTATTTTATACCAGGGAGTAAACGATCTGTATTTTAACGGTTTTGATAGTATAACTTTTGCTCATAGTAATGCTTTTATACGTTTCGATCCTGATCATGTCAATAGAATGTATTCCAGGATGAATCATAATTTTTTCTTAAAACATAGTGAATTATTGAAAAGAATGTATGCCATGCTTTTTTTCCATGGACTGACTTTAAATGAGATGGCAACAAAAAATGTTCATCATTTTTCTGCAAACAATATTAATAATATAAAAAATGATTCATTAATCACATTCTCTAAAGCAATAGAAGGTTTTGTTGGGTTGAGCCATGTTGATAATTTTCAACTGGTCCTACTCAGTCAGGCTTATCAGTACGAAAAATTAGAAAAGGTTATATTAAAATATAATCCATCTTTTACAAAGAAAACTATTGATGATTTAATAAACGAAACAAAGCGAATAAGGGATAAAATGGGAATAATTGCGAAAAAGAACAAAATTCCTTTTCTTGACATGAATGAAATTTTAAAACAGAATCAGGAGTTTTTTTATAAAAATCCCCTTGATGAAATACATTTTTCTAAAAAGGGAGAGGATTATTTTGCCTTAAATCTCTGTGATTTTATAAAATCTTTGATAGGTTTCAGCAAGGATTTAAACAACTAACTAACTATCATTAATGCTTTTTAATTCCTTTGAGTTTGCAATATTTCTTCCCACAGTTTTTTTTCTTTACTGGTTTGTCTTTCAGAAAAATATAAAAGCCCAAAATCTCTTCCTTGTTATAGTCAGCTATTTCTTTTATGGTTGGTGGGACTGGCGTTTTTTATCACTTATAATTTTCTCCTCTACTGCTGATTATATTATAGGGTTAAATATTGGGAAAACATTTAACAAGAATAAGCGAAAATATTTAATTGCATTCAGTTTTGCAGTAAATCTGGGATTTCTAGGATTTTTTAAATATTACAATTTTTTTGTTGATTCTATTATTTCGGCATTTTCTCTGATAGGAATTCAACTCCATGCCCGGTCATTAAATATAATCTTGCCGGTTGGTTTAAGTTTTTATACTTTTCAATCGTTGAGTTATACAATTGATATTTATAGGAATAAACTAAAAGCAACCACAAACTTTATTAACTTTTTTGCTTTTGTAAGTTTTTTTCCTCAATTGGTAGCAGGACCGATTTCGCGTGCGACAAACTTTTTACCACAGTTTTATAAAAAAAGGGAATTTGATCTTAATTTGGCTAAAGATGGAATGCGACAGATCCTTTGGGGTTTGTTTAAAAAAATAGTTATAGCCGATAATGCAGCTATTCAAGTTAATTATATTTTTGAGAATTATGCTTCATTACCTGCAAGCTCACTCTGGCTTGGGGCATTTTATTTTGCTTTTCAGATTTATGGAGATTTCTCAGGATACTCTGATATTGCAATAGGAACTGCACGGTTATTCGGATTTAATATTTTGCGTAATTTTGCCTATCCTTATTTTTCAAGGGATGTAGCCGAGTTTTGGAGAAGGTGGCATATTTCATTATCTACTTGGTTTCGCGATTATGTATATTTTCCCTTAGGTGGAAGCAGAGGTAATAAATGGAATAATGCACGCAATATATTAATCGTATTTATTGTCAGCGGATTCTGGCATGGAGCTAACTGGACTTTTATTGCCTGGGGCCTTCTTAATGGATTATATCTTGTGATTCTTTATTTAACTAAAATAAACAGAAAGCATCTCGATATCGTTGCTGAAAATAGTGTTTTCCCAGACTTAAGGGAATTTTTGGAAATACTATCTACTTTTATTTTAACATCAATTGCCTGGGTCTTTTTCAGAGCTAAAAATCTTTCAATTGCATTCCATTATCTTGGCGGAATGTTTAACACCAGTATAATACAACATCCTGTTAGTGTAGCTGTGCTAAGAATAGTACCTTTGATTTTTATAATGGTGATCGTAGAATGGTTGCAACGCAAAAAAAACCATGGCTTGGAAATAGATCAAATTAACAAACCATGGCTTCGTTGGGGTATTTATTACTCCATTATCCTGATGATTTTATTATTAGGAGGTAAACAGCAAAGTTTTATTTATTTCCAATTTTAAAATTATAAATGAGGGTTTTTATTCGCAGATTATTATATTTTCTAATTCCTTTTTACTTTATTATTATTTCGTATTTTTGTTTTGATCCTTTTAAGATTCTTTATGATTATGATAACTTTTATTTAAACACTTTTTGTCAGCTTAACAGAGAAAATATTAGTTTAAGGATTTACAATAAATTTGCAAAAACTAATAATTACAATTCATTTGTTTTTGGAAGTTCACGAACTCTTGCATTTAAAACTAATGATTGGGGTCATTGTACTAATTCTACAAACTTTCATCCTTTTGTATTTGATGCATCCAATGAGTCAATTGAAGGAATTACTTCTAAAATTGAATATCTACATAGAAATGGTAGTACTATTAAATATGCTTTAATTATTATTTGTAGTGATGTAACTTTCAGTAAAGACGTTTCGCATAAAAAAGAACATTGGTATATTAAACACCCATTACTTTCGAATAATTCTAAAGTTGAATATTATTTTACATTTTTTAAAACATATCTTCAAAATGGATTTTTTATAAAATATATAGATTATAAAATTTTTAAGAAAGAACGTGAGTACATGTTAAATTACCTTGATTTTAGACAAACGCACAATGATTCTTTTACAAACGATTTATTTATAGATGATCAGGAATTAAATATTAAAAATGATTCTTTAGATTATTATGAAAGGCACAAAAACAATTTTTATAAAAGACCAGAACAAGAATCTTTATGCCATGAACAAATAGACATTAATAATATTCAGCAACTAAAGAAAATAAAGGATATATTTAATCAGCAACAAACTTACTATAAAATCATAATCAGTCCCTTATATGATCAAAAAAAATTAAACCCTATTGATTTGCAAAAATTGAAAGATATTTTTGGAAAAGAGAATGTTTTTGATTATTCAGGAAAAAATGAAATAACAGAAAACAAGTATAATTATTTTGAGTCTTCTCATTATCGCTACAGGGTAGGGCAAAAAATTATGCAGGATATCTATTCAATGATAAAATAACCAAATATAATTGAACAAACAGGTAAATCACATTGCTAAGTTTATTCATCTTCCAAAAATTGAAGATGAGAGAGGCAATCTCACTTATATAGAGGAAGAAAACCAAATTCCTTTCCGTATACAGAGAGTCTACTGGATTTATGACGTCCCCGGTGGCGAATCTAGAGGAAGCCATGCATTCAGGGCAACAGAAGAATTAATTATTCCGCTTTCAGGTAGCTTCGACGTTATTCTGCATGATGGGGAAAAATCACAAAAGTATCAGTTAAACCGGTCTTATATTGGGCTTTATATACCCAAAATGATATATTGGAGTCTTGATAATTTTTCCACTAATTCCCTCGCATTAATATTAGCCTCAACAAATTATTCAGTGAATGACTATATACGCGATTTTAATGTTTTTTTAAAACTGTGTGAAAAATCATGATTCGCAAAACAACCGTTGATGACTGTCCCATAATTGATTTGGGGCAAATCCAGAACAGAGCTGGGAATATCACAGTTGTAGAGGGAAATGATTTGATCCCATTTAAGGTTAAGAGAGTTTATTACCTCTACGATGTTCCCGGGGGAGCTGAAAGAGGGGGACATGCACATAGAAAACTTTATCAACTTATAGTTGCTGCAAGTGGAAGTTTTGATGTGAAACTGGATGATGGAAACTTAAAGAAGTTAGTATGTCTTAACCGACCATCTGAGGGTCTCCTTGTTAAACCCGGAATCTGGCGTGAAATAGTAAACTTTTCATCAGGATCAAATTGTCTGGTACTAGCTTCTGAATTATATGATGAGAAAGATTATATAAGAATTTATAGAAAGTTTCTCAATTATAAAAAAAGCAATGCACCCAAAGTATAAATATAATATTAATGATGTACAAATATTTATTAAGGCAAAAGAAGAGGAATATGGCCTAAAAATTTCGCTTATAGATGATGATGATGCAGAATTTATTTGCATCTTAAGAAATAGTTTCAAAGCAAGGTACTTAAATAGTTCAATATGTGATATTAATAAACAGAAAGATTGGATACGCGAATATAAAATCAGAGAAAAGCAGGAACTTGAGTTTTATTTTATCTTTTGGAGTGGATCAATTCAGATAGGTACAATCAGATTTATTAAAATGGATGAATCTAATTTTGAATCAGGCTCCTGGTTATTTATTGATAATATACCCTTTAGTATTTCAGTAAAGGCTGAACTTTTCTGTAAAGATTTTGCTTTTGAACATTACAATTTTAATAATTGTTATTTTTATATGAATAAAAAAAACATTCAAGTAATAAGATACCATAATTTATTTAACCCTGTTTTAATTAAGGAAGATATAAATCATTTGTATTTCTCCCTTTCCAAAGAGGCCTATTTTTTAAATAAAAGTAAGATATTATCTTTTTGCCGATAGAAATGCTCTTTCTATGCCTATGGCTCAATAATTGGTACAATAAAATCTAAATTTGTTTAAAAGAAAACACTAAAACACATATCATTATCAGATCTTTGAAATTCGTATGTTTTGGCCCGAATTGATTTATCTGATAAAAAGTATAGTAATTTCAGAACAATAGAATATGTTTGATATAAGCATTTATTTGCCAGAAAAAATTCTTACTAATGAGAACCTAAAATTAGAATTACCAGATTGGGATTACTTAAAAATTCAGGATAAAATTGGGATAAGGCAACGGCACATTGTCGGTGCGTCAGAAACTGCTCTAGACCTTGCATATCTGGCAGCTGAAAAAATAGTTAATAAAAAAAATCGGGAATACATAGATTTTATTATTTTTTGCACTCAAAGTCCGGATTATTTTTTACCAACTACAGCTTGCATTTTACAAGATAAATTAGGATTACCAACAAATGCAGGTGCATTAGACTTTAACCTTGGATGTTCTGGTTTTATATATGGACTTGCACTAGTTAAAGGATTACTTACTGCGGGTATTTCAGAAAACCTTCTTTTAATTACAGCGGAAACATATACAAAACATATAAACAGGAAAGATGTTGCAAATAGGGCCATTTTTGGAGATGCAGCAGCAGCAGCATTAATAAATAAGCATGACCAATCCAAAATAGGTGAATTCACACTTGGAACGGATGGCAGAGGGAAAGATAACCTCATTATTCAAAACGGAGGTACCCGAAATGCCTATGACTTATATGCCCAGGAAATAGAATATGGTAATGGTAATTACTATACAAAAAACGATCTTTATATGAACGGCCCCGAAATTTTCAATTTTACTATTGAAAATGTTCCTCCTCTTATAAAGAAAAATCTTGACGCAAATAAGCTGTCAATTAGTGACATCGATTATTTTATTTTTCACCAGGCGAATCAGTTTATGCTTGAATACCTAAGAAGAAAGATTGGAATTCCAACTGAGAAATTTTGTATTGATTTAGCTGAAACAGGAAATACTGTTTCATGCACGATTCCTATAGCTTTGAAAAATGCTTATGATAGAGGAGTAATCAAAAGCCGGAATAAAGTTATGCTTGTAGGTTTCGGTGTTGGATATTCATGGGGAGCTGTGACAATTGAAATTTAATAATAATATATGACAGAAAAAGAATTCATTGAAAGAATAAAGGATCTCCTCTTAATTGAAGGTGATGCAGACATTGACTATTTCATAAAAATTGATTCGCTTGCAAATCTCATTTTGATTCAATTCTATGATGAATATTTCGGATTCAAACTTACTTCAGAAACTTTAAATGAATTAAAAACTATAGGCGATTTGATTCAATTAATTAAGGAAAAACTTCATTGAATTATATGATAAAATTTCTGGATTAGAACAAAATAAATAACAGTTTTGAACCAGATCTTTCTATCGGAATAAAGAAAGTGATTGAGAGTGGCAGGTATTTGTTGGGCAACGAAGTAAAAGCATTTGAAGAAGAATATAAAAATTTTATTGGTTCTAAGCGAGGCAGATTTGATTGTCAAAACAATTAATAGTTTTATTTAGTCCTGATGAAGAGAATATTTATTGGGTATAATAATGAGGCCGGGGTAGGTTCGCGTTTAAAAGAGGGATTTGCTAAGTTAAAATACAAGGCAGATTTTTATTCTTTTCATAAACACTCATTTGGTTATAAAGCGGACAAAATTGTAAAATTACCTGAAGTCAGAATATTTAAAATTCTGAAAATGATATATTTTACATTTTTTCTTGCCATAAATTTTGATTATTTTATTTTTATTTCATCTGGATCTCTTTTTAGAGGAAGATATGATTTAAGATTTTTCAGGTTTCTAAAAAAACCGTTAATGATAATTCATACAGGATGTGATATAAGAATTCCTGAAAAAGTAAAAGATCTAAAATGGAATCCATGTGAGCGTTGTACAACTGAGTATAAAGATTATGTAAATTGTAAAATTTCTGAAAAAGAGAAGACTCTTGAAATTGAAAAACAGCTATTTGATTTTATTGTCATACCTGCAGAATTATCAAGTTCAATGATAGCTGAACATTATTTAATGCATTGGCCAGTTGATTTGACAAATTTCCCCGATTCTAATCTTCAGTCATTTACAACTAAAAAAAGACTTAAAATTCTCCATGCACCCAGTAATGAAATTTACAAGGGATCAAAATATATATATAACGCAATTGAACAATTAAAAGATAAATATGACTTTGAGTTTAAGATTGTTAAAAACCTACCGATACAAGAACTATATGAAGAGATATTATCTTCCGATTTAATTATAGATCAGATGGGTGGATATTATGGATTGCTTTCAATTGAATCAATGGCTTTATATAAACCAGTTGTAGTGTATATATATGATCAAATCTGGAGTGATATCAAAAATGACTGTCCTTTGATTAATGCAAACCCTGATAATTTGTACCACATTCTTGAGGATATAATTCTTAATCCTGAACAGTTGGAAATTATAGGAAAAAAATCGAGAGAATTTGTAGAAAAATATCATTCTGATGAAGTTATTGCTACCAACTTAATTAAAATATTTGAGGGATCTTTAAAGTCTGTTTGAAAGATGTGCGGGATATTTGGGATAGTTACTGAAAATAAAATTTCCACTGAAAAAGTCGAAACAATTAGTAAGATTATTAGGCATAGGGGTCCTGATGATGAAGGTTTTTTGTTATTTACTAAACAAAACCAACAAGCATTTTTGGGTAAAGATTCTATAAAAGGAATAGATCTTCCAATGATTAAGCATGATAACGAGGTTACATACACAGGCGGCTTACTACATAGGAGACTTTCAATTATTGATTTATCAATAAATGGACATCAGCCTATGAGCTATTGCGACAGATTCTGGATTGTGCTGAATGGTGAAATTTATAATTACCTTGAGATAAAAGCGGAGTTATCAGAAAAGGGGTATACTTTCAAATCTACCTCGGATACTGAAATTGTTCTGGCGGCTTATATGGAGTGGGGTAAAGATTGCACAGAGCACTTTAATGGGATGTGGGCTTTTGCTATCTGGGACAGTCATGAGAATTTGTTTTTTTTGTCTCGTGACAGATTTGGAGTTAAGCCACTGTATTACTATTTCAAAGATAATGTTTTTATTTTTTGCTCTGAAATTAAAGGTATCAGATATTATATGAATGATTACTTATCTCTGGATGTGAAACAATTATTAAGATTTCTAGATAGAGGCGAGTATATGGAGGGAGAAAGCGATAGCTCTTTGTTTGAAGGCATAAAACAACTTATGCCAGGGCACAATTTAATCTTTAAAGACAATAATGTAAAAATTTATAGGTATTATGACTTAAAAATTGTAACAAACAGAAATAGCTTTTCTGAAAATGTAGAGATACTCAAAAAATTATTTGGAGAATCAATTAAATACAGGTTAAGAAGCGATGTAGAGGTAGGAGCTTGTCTAAGTGGCGGTGTTGATTCAAGCAGTATAGTTTCGTATGCCACTTTTCTTAATAAAAAGACCTTTAACACTTTCTCAGCAACCTGGCCCGGAGAGAGTATAGACGAATCATTCTATATTGACCAGGTAAATCAAAAATGGAATTGTGTTTCTCATGCTTTTAAACCTGACTTAACTAATCTGATAGAAACAATTGATCAGGAAATATGGCACCAGGAGATGCCTTTAAGCGGGAGCAGTCTGCTGGCACAATGGTTTGTAATGGAACTGGCAAAAAAAGCAAATATTAAAGTGCTTTTAGACGGTCAGGGTGCTGATGAGATACTTGCTGGCTATCCATGGTATATAAGCACATATATTAATGATTTATTGGTTCATCTTAACTGGCGTGAACTTTTTTTGCATAAAAGCGAATTGACTGCCAAAGATTATGGACTATTGCATATAGGTAAGGTACAACTATACAACTTATTGGTTCGGAAAAAATACAAATCATTTTTTCCTGTAGCCCGTGGGTTTATTAAGCTATATGACGAAACCAGAAATTACATTGCCCCCACACAATTTTATTCTTTAGCAGAACTCCAAAAATATGAAATTGAAAAAAACACCTTATTACCGTTGCTTCATATAGAGGACCGTAACAGTATGGCCCATTCTGTAGAATCACGGTTACCGTTTCTCGACTACCGGATGGTTGAGTTTTGTATTAATATTCCTGCAGAACAGAAAATTCAGGGAGTTAACACAAAATATATTCTCAAAGAATCAATGAAAGACTTTTTACCTTCGGAAGTATATAACAGAAAAGATAAAATAGGATTTGCAACCCCCCTGGAAGCAAAATATTTCGGACCCGGCAAAGAATTCAATGAATTTGCTATTGATTATATTATTAAATCGGAATTTTGGGGAATGGGATTAATAAATAATAATTTTATAAATAAGGACACACCTCCCAATAATATTTTCAAACTATATTCTTTGGCCAGATTTGTAAATAATTGGTTTTAATGGGGATCATAAAAGACTTTTCAAAAGACACTATAGTATATGGTCTGGGTGCGGGAGTGAAAAAATTCATCGGTCTTTTTTTACTGCCTTTTTACACAAAAGCGCTCTCCCCATCAGACTATGGTATTCTTGACACGTTAGGCACCCTGATTTTCTTCATCACTGCAGTTTTCAATTTTGGTTTAGATACAGCTACAGGGTATTATTATTTTATAGCTACCGATGAGAAAGAAAAGGGAAAAATTCTTTTTACAACTTTTATTTTAAGGTTAATAATATTTATCCCGATTATTTTCATTAGTTTATCTGCTAATGCCGTTTCGGAATTATTGTTTAAGTCGAAAGAATATTTTTCAGTTCTTCTTATTACCTTTTTTCTTGTCCCTGTATCATTAATTATGAGTGAACAGGAATTTATTTACAGAGTTAATCGCTCCCCCTGGAAATATAATATAATAACTGTTCTAAAATCGCTCTTAAGTGTAGCGGGGGGAATATATTTAGTTCTTATTTTAAAAAAAGGTGTTTATGGAGCTCAACTGGCAAGTTTCTTAAGCAGTTTAATTGTCGTCTGTTTTTCATTCGCATGGTTTACAAGAAAAAAATACACTTATGAATTTGACTGGATATGGGCCAGGCGACTGTTGAAATACGGTGCACCATTAATATTGGCAGGATTAGCTTCCTGGATATATATCGGTTCTGACAGGTTTTTCCTGTTACATTACAGGAATCTGGCTCAGATAGGATATTATTCTGTAGGGAACACTTTTGCGCAACCAATAGGGTTGATAAATATGGCTGTTCAAATGAGCTCAGGAGTGATCATTATGACAATTTATGGAAATG
>Ga0182019_10001445_pt1 | contig 12139 bp, 7 predicted proteins | sample 812E2MmetaG_FD_120483 | JGI IMG/M metagenome (GOLD analysis project Ga0182019, IMG submission 120483) | Permafrost microbial communities from Stordalen Mire, Sweden - 812E2M metaG | ecosystem: Environmental > Terrestrial > Soil > Wetlands > Permafrost | place: Sweden: Stordalen | collected...
CAGGTCAGCGAACCCGGACGTCGGGGATGCGCTCCGCTGGATATAGAATCCGTAATTGTTGACTTCGGACGCCGTGGCCCACGTCAGACTCACGTTCCCCGACCCGCTCACAGGGGATGCCTGGAACGTCACAAGCTGTATCGGGAGCGGTGCGGTGGACTCTGCAAGCGTCCATTCGGACCAGCCTGAGAGACCCGTCTGTTCGGCATAGTGGTTGATCGTGTCGGGCTGTGTCGCAGTGCCGTAGTTGACCCATCCGTTACCGTTGTTCCCCCAGAACTCGTAGAGCTGTTCCACGCCGCGCACTTCCGACTTGTTGTAATCGAGGCAGAGGGCATACGTAAACCCCGGCCCGGCGCCGTTCCCCGAGATTGCCACGTAGCGTTTCAGTACGACGCTTGTGTCTCCCGCATGAGGCAGGCCGGGGGGGTTCGAGTCCGGAAAGAGCGTCGCGGAAATTGTTCCGGGGTTTCCCGTTCCGCCAGGAATGATGTACGTATTTGCGTCCAACAACCGGTACGTCCCGGTCGATCCCGGAGCGATCGCACGCACGACGGTCCCCGTGACCTTCCATGCGACCGGAGAGAATGCGGCCGGCTGGTTCGAGGCGATTGAGAGGGAGTTTACGCCGGTGGCAATATTCCCCGCAGTCTGAATGAGCGAGCCGCCGTCTGCAATCGTGACGTTCCCCGTCAGTGTGGCACCGAGCGAGTCATTCAGTATGAGATTGTAGAACGTCGTGCCGGAGATCGTCCTGCCGAACTTTCCGTTGAAGCTTACTGTCGAAGTCCCGCAGTTGAACGTCCCGTTGTTCGTCCAGTTCCCCCCGACCGTGTGAGTAAGACCCGTGCCGCCGTTGAGCGTTCCCCCCGAAGCTATCGTGACGTTCCTGGTTACCGTCAGGCCGCTCTGGACAGACATCGTCCCCTGCACAAGAAGATCATAAAATGTCTGGGCGGCGGGCGTTCCCCCCATCGACGTGTTCATGAATATCGTCGCGGGCGTGTACCCGAACCCGGGAGTGTAGCTTGGGAGATACGTTCCGTAATTGAGCCACTGTGATCCGGACATCCAGAGGACGGTGATGCCAACGGAGGCGTCTATCGTTCCGTAGTTGACGACGTCTCCACCGAAGTAGATCCTGAGCACGTTCGTCGAGACGTCGAAGTACACGTTATTCGCGACTGTGAGCGTCCCCGCGCACCTGAACGTCGTGTCCACATTTATGGGCCATGCGGTCTTGGTGCCGCTCCCGCCAAGCGTCACGTTACCATAGACGATCGCCAGCTGTGCGTTCCCCGTCAGTATCGTCTGGTTCCCCGGGGCGGTGAACTCCTCGGTGCTCCCCGGTGCGTAGCTGTAGGAATCAAAAGCCGGGTTTGAGGCGCTCCCGCTTATCGTCATCTTCCCGCCCGCGGCGATCGCGAACGAGCATGTCCCTGTCCCCGCTTTCAAGAGCGTGCCGCCGGCCGTCATCGCGAGCGTACCGTACACATCCGCCGAACCCGGGTTGCCGTCGACCTGGACGGATGCCGCACCGTCGATCGCAAGCGTGCCATTCGCCTCGACAATCAGCCTCGCGCAGTCGGCAGTCACTCCTCCGATGGACACGGTGTATGAGGCGAGTATGTCGGCGGTATCCGCAGGGCCCGGGACGCCGGTCCCGCTCGTCCCTGAAACGAGCGTCCATGTCGCAGGGGCGCTCCATGCGCCGCTAGCGTGACTCTGGAATCGACACTGACCGATGAGTAGTGTAAACGAACCGGAAATGAAGAGGATAAAAGCGAGGCTTACGAGAGATCCCATTGTAGAGCTTTTCATGCCACCCCCTGAGGTATTTGTGTGCAATGTCCCCCCCTCCTCCCCATCTCTTCACATCGGTTACGGCAGCCGTTTTCTCTGCCTGAAATCTTTTCAAGAATAATCGATTTCTCCGGAAAAAGATGTGACAATGCGCAAACCTCTCTCCACACATATGTGATTCACAAACGCCGCCGAGGCCCGGCGACGAGAATATGTAGAATTCACACAAAAATCGGCCAGTTTTGTAGACGGAAAGGAGCTGCTATGGATGTGACCTTAAGCACATCCACAAGGGCCAAGGATTGACGGCGAGCAGATTCAGATCAAAGAGTGACGAGACGGGTCCCGAACACCCTTCCGGCGATTCCCCCATTGCGTGGAGAGAACCTGACAACAAGGCTCCCTTTCCCCCGTGTAAGGTCGGAGGGGAGAGGGTATGTGACATCAAAGAACTTCCCCGGATTGTTGCGGGAGAGACTCTGTGTTGCGACCACGCGGCCTTCAACGATGACGTCGAATTCCCGTTTTCCGGACTCGCTTCCCCAGTACGTGATCACGAGCCCGAGACGGGCATTGGGATTTGAGCTCAACTCGTAGGAGAACCACCCCTCGCCGGCGGCCTGGCGCCAGGTCCGGTCCCTGTAGTGGCCGATTGTGGTCTTTTCCCCGTCAAGCCTGTGGGCGCGCTCCGCCGGTGTGTCGCCGATGAGAAGCGAGTCCACCGTATGCGCCCTCAGGCTCCTCAGGCGGGCCATTTCGGACTTGTCGTCCTTTACGCGGTCCTTCCACTCCCCGTCGGTGAGACAATCCCAGTACACGGCATAGCGGTTATCGCGCACCATGTAGAAAGGGGAAAGGACGACGTCCGCCGGGCGACCCACGTTTCGTGTTTCGAACGTGAGCGGACGCCCCGGGACGGGCTTCGCCCACTGCGACACGGGAGCGGCGTTTGTGACCATCGCGGGGACTGGACGCGTTCCCGAGGCGGGACCGAGATCACCCGCAAGGAGCACGGGGCCGTACATCACGGCGGCGCGGCTGCTCATATCGGGGAGCGGCTCAAGACGGAGGGACATCGGTAGCGTCACGCCGATTACGTCCCCCGTTTTCCACTCTCTCCGCACCACGGCGTATCCGGCGGCGCTGTCAGCCGCGACCGGGCTCCCGTTCACCGCGATACGCATCGTTACCGCCCAGAAAGGATGACGGATCTTCAGGGCGGCCGTCACCGGCTTCACGCAGGAGAACACAAACGACGTCGAATCCGACGCGGGGAAACCCGTGCGCTGCGTCAGGCGTATCCCCTCGTCGCGCCACTCGAGCTCCGAAGCGATGAACAGGTTGACGTAGAGCGTGTCGCGGGAATGGAAGTAGATGCACTCTCCGTACCGCGAATGATTTTCGAGTCCCGTCCCCATGCAGCACGTGAATTCGTCGAGCGCCGTGCTGAACGTCTTGTGCGTACCCGATCCCATCGGGACAAAATAACACATCATGCCGTCTTCCGGGTTCTGCGAGGCAAGTATGTGATTATAGAGAGCGCGCTCATAGAAGTCGGCGTATTCGACGTCAGGATTTCGCGTGAAGAGGAATTTCGTCAGCTTCAGCATATTGTACGTGTTGCACGTCTCCATCGTCCCTTCACTCAGCCTGTCGCTGAGCCTCCGGGGAGCGCCGAAATGCTCGTACTCCCCGTGTCCTCCCGCGGCGTACGAGTGGTTCCGGGTGACCGTTTCCCAGAAGAACTTCGACATCGCGCCGAACCGCCCGTCACCGGTAATCTCGTAGAGCCGGGCCGCCCCGATCAGTTTCGGGATGTTCGTATTACCATGAAGCCCGTCGAGCCGGTCCTCACCGCGGGCAAGAGGATCAAGGACCGCCCTGTGGCAGAAACGCTCCGCCAGGTCGAGGTATTTCCGGTCACCGGTGATCGTGTACACATCGGCGAGCACCTCGTTCATCCCGCCATGCTCGCAGTCCATCATACGCTGGAAAAGGGAATCCGAAAGCCCTTTCGTGGTTTCGAACGACCAGTCCGCCATCCCCTTAAGAACATCCCGGGCCTTCGTGCTCCCCGCAAGAAGGTATGCATCACGCAGTCCGGCCATGATCTTGTGCACCGTGTACCAGGGAGACCAGATCCCGTTCAGATCAAACGCCTGCGCTCTGATATGCCCCGCCTTCACCTCCGCAAACATCCTCTTCCCGTCCGGGATCCCCGTCACATACCCGTTGCCGTTCGCCTTCTGGCATTCCGCAAGCTGATCAACGACATACGTGATCCTGTCGAGGAAACGCCTGTCGCCTGTGGCCCTGAACTGGAGTGCACACGCGGAGAGATAATGTCCGAGGAAATGGGATGAGAGCGCTTCCTTCTCCCAGCCGCCATACGTGGAGTCCCTGGGGATCAGACCGGCGTATTCCCTGCACCGGGAAAGGAGCCGGTCAGGCTTCAGGAAGAGAATGTACGCCTGGTCCATCTCCATCGCGTGCCTGAACGGCCCCTCGAGAAGGTGCACGTCGCTCAGGTCGAATCCCGAGACGGAGGGGGGGGCCTTGAGGACCGATTCTGCTTCCGGGTGCGCGGCCGCCGGGAGGAGCGGAAGCGCGAGTGCGGCGGCGATCACGGGAACTGCTGCAAGACGGTTCATGGAATTCCCCGCTGGTTCGCTGGATGTCAGACCATCCGTTCGAGAGGGACCTGGAACAGCCTGATCCGGTCGTCCGCCCTCGCGATACCCTTGTTCGTCTCACCGATGTTCTCGATGAGCTGCTGAAGCGCATCGTGGTCTGTGAACGCGATCATGAGCATCGTGTTCACACCGGGAAAGCTCCGCGTACCGAGATGCGCTTCGGTCCCGTGTCCTTTCCCCTTCACCTGCTCCCAGCGCGTGTAGTAATCGATTCCGTTCTTCTCCAGCACCTCCATGACGCGGGAGGTGTACACTTCATTGCATACAATAAATGCCATCTTCATTGCGCGGCCTCCGTTGATGTGACGCATAATATACGGAATCACGGGGAACGCTGCCAGCGGACTCCGCCCCTCCATTTGTCAGGCAAAACTGCGATATTATGAGAGTCGCATTCAAGGGGGTGGAGATGAACATCGTACTTCTCGACGGGTACACGCTCAACCCGGGTGATCTCTCATGGGAGGGCTTGAGGAAACTCGGGCCGTGCACGATACATGACAGGACGAGCCCGGAGGAGATCTATGACCGGGCCCGGGAGGCGGAAATACTCCTGACAAACAAGACACCGCTGGACGGCGCGATACTCGGCCGACTGGACCGGCTCCGGTATATCGGCGTTCTCGCCACCGGATACAATATCGTCGACGTCACCGCGGCCGCCGCCCGAGGAATCATCGTGACAAATGTCCCCACATACGGCACGATGTCCGTTGCGCAGGTGGTGTTCGCCCACATGTTCAACCTGACGCACCGGATGGCCCATAATACCGACGCGGTGAGGATCGGGCGCTGGTCGGAGGCGAAGGACTTCACGTTCCAGGATTTTCCGCTGCTTGAGGTGAGCGGGATGACGCTCGGGATCGTCGGGCCGGGACGGATCGGAAGCGCGGTGGCACATGCAGCCCTTGCGTTCGGGATGCGGGTTATTGCCGCCGGGCGCACACCCGGATGGGCGGCCCCCCCCGGCGTACGCCCGGTCTCCATCGACGAGCTCTTCCGGGAGAGCGACATCGTCAGCCTCCACTGCCCGCTTACCGACTCGACAAAGGGGATGGTGAACCGGGAACGGCTCGCGTCGATGAAAAAGACGGCGTTCCTCATCAACACGAGCAGAGGAGGGCTTATCGATGAGGAGGCGCTCGCCGCCGCGCTGAACTCGGGGATCATCGCGGGAGCGGGGCTCGACGTCCTTTCGGTCGAACCCCCTCCCAAAGAACATCCCCTCCTCAGAGCGAAGAACTGTTATATCACACCGCACTTCGCATGGGCGAGCACGGCGGCACGGGCGCGGCTCCTGGAGGAGGTGACGGAGAACCTGAGGGCATTTCTCTCCGGAACGCCGAGAAACGTCATCAAGGGATGAGGGAAACCCCTAGCGCCGCTCCGGATTGAGCGCCTTGACGACTTTGAGCGCGATCTCGGCCCCGACACGCTGTTGTGCTTCCACTGTCGTTCCGCCGACATGAGGCGAAACGCTTACGCGCGGATGGAGGATCAGGGCCTGTTCGGCGGGTCCGGGAGGCTCGTGCGTGAAGACGTCGAGCGCAGCCGCGCCCACGACCCCGGCATTCAGCGCTTCCAGAAGGGCATCCTGGTCGACGACGCCACCCCGGGAGCAATTGATTATGACGACCCCCTTTTTCACCATCGCCAGCTCCTTTTTCCCGATGGCGGGACCCAGCGCCGGGTTGAACGGGAGATGGAGCGTGATGAAATCGGATTCCGCCAGGAGCCGATCCTTCGTCGTGATTTCGACGATGAAATCCATCGGTGCAAACGGCGGATCATACGCGAGAACAGTCATCCCGAACCCGAGCGCGCGCCGCGCCACCTCCTTCCCGATGTTTCCCAGTCCTATGATGCCGAGGGTCTTCCGGTAAAGCTCCGTCCCGCCAGCGTATTCCTTCTTCGGCCACTTTCCCGCCTTCATCTCCGCGGAGCTGACATGGAGAAACCTGCTCACGGCGAGCATATGGCCGAGCGTCAGCTCTGCAACGGAGATCGCCGAGGCAAGCGGCGTATTCAGGACGCGGATCCCTTTTGATTCGGCATGCCTCACGTCGATGTTGTCGACGCCGACGCCCCCACGTGCGATGACCTTCAGCCGCTTCCCCGCGTCGATCACCTCGCGTGTCACCTTCGTCGCGGAACGGACGATGATGCAGTCATAGTCCGGTATTGCCTTCAGAAGCTCGTCGGGTTTGAGACTCTTCTGGTCAACAATGTTGCCGGCGTCGGTCAGGATCTTCGCGCCTTCCTCTGAGATGCCGTCGGTGATCAGTATGTTCATGGAGTTCTCCATTGCCTTAGTCGCGGGAGAATGAGGAGGGCGAAGAGCCCGAACGACCTCACGGCTCCGCAAGCCTGTAGCTGACGAACGCGATGCTCTGACTGTCGGGGGACCATGAGGGAACGTTGATCGTCCCCTGGCCGCCGAAGAGCTTCGCAAGGACGCGAATCTCTCCGCCGCCTACCGGCATGAGGCGGAGGGAGACATCCTTGTTTTCCGGGTGACCTTTCACATCCCCGCCGTACGAGAGGAACGCGATCCATTTCCCGTCGGGAGAGGGATGGGGGAACCAGTTATTGAACTCGTCGGTGGTGACCTGTTCCTGATCGGAACCGTCGGTCTTCATCCGCCAGACCTGCATGCGTCCGGTCCGCTCCGAGTTAAAATAGATGTACCGGCCGTCGGCCGAATAGTCCGGGCCGTCATCAAGGCCCGGCGCAGTCGTCAGCCGCCGTTCCTCCCCGCCGGAAGCGGGGATCGTGTAGATGTCAAACTCCCCGTTCCGCTCGCCGCAGAAGGCAAGCGTCGTGCCGTCGGGGGACCATCCGTGCCAGTAGGAGGGGGCAGATTCCGTGACACGGACCGGGGTTCCTCCTCCGGCAGGAAGCACGTAGATGCGCGACGACCCGCCCACCGACTGATCGCTTACCGCAAGGCGGGTCCCGTCAGGCGAGAGGCCGTGATCGTTGTTGCACTTGACCGCGCTCCCGGTATTGATCATGACGGGGGTCCCTCCCGTCACGGGGATCGTGTATATCTGTCCCCCCTTGTTAAAGAGGAAGAACTTCCCGTCACGCGACCAGTTCGGCGCTTCGAAGTGATCGCGCGCCGTATAGACCACCCGCCTGTCCGTCGAGGCGATGGCAACGGTCTCCAGAGTGCTCTCAAGGACGCGGTCGCCCGCTTTTCCCATGAGGCCGGTCTTCAGTTCAACGGCGGAGAAGACCGCCGTCTCGAGGCCGTCGGAGTCATGGGCACAGACTCCGAGTCCCGCGTAGAACGGATCGCCGATCGCAATCTTGATCGAGGCCCCGGATGAGTGGAGCGATTCGCCCTCACCGGCGATTGACATGAAGAGCTGGTCCCCTTCCTTCTCGATCCGGATTCTGTGCGGCCCGGAAACGGACGACTGAATCTCGTGGGTCGGCCCTCCGCGCACTTCCCGGTACTGGAGAGACGTGAGGCCGTTTCCGTGAACGACGGCGTCGGCATAGGGGGCATCCGGATCCAGACTCTGGCGGATGAGGAGGCATGCCTTCCGGTGCGGGTTGCCGCCTGTGCCGATCCAGCGGATATCGGCCGCAAGCGAGAGATCCCCCGATGCCCGCTTCCAGACGAACTGGAACGCATCGCTCGTGAACCACATGTTTGTCCCCCCGCCTGAGATGGCGTATTCATTCCGGGCGGCGTGATATTCCACGGAGCCGGGTTTGTGCGGGCTCCCCACATCTGTTCTCCCTTCGGACAGACCCAGGGACGGGCCCTGGCAAAAGGCGATTGCGGGCTGAAGGAGAGCGACAAGGCTCAATCGGACAGCAAGAAGAGGGTTGGATCGGGTCATTGTAGGTCCTTAGAATGCGGGAGGAATTTGAGTCTCGGGTCGCGGCTCGGCCGCCGCCACCGGGTTCACATCTGCACAAAGATAGCGGTTTTGCATAAACTGTCAATACGCAAAACAGGGGGAGAATTGAGCCGCACGCCTCATGCACTCCGCAATTCGAACGCTCCGGGGCTTGAACAGCGGGCCAGCCCTTGGTATATTGCGATCCACTTCAGTGGAGGAGACATGGATTCACGCGCGTGGGTCGCCGGGATCGCGCTGGCGGCCGTAATTTCCTCATCGCCCCTCCCTGCGCAGAACAAAGCGCAGGAGAGGGAGACCGATCCGCTCGTCCTCAAAAAACTCGAGTGGTTCCAGGACCAGAAGTTCGGGCTGATACTCCACTGGGGGACGTACGCCCAGTGGGGCATCGTGGAGTCATGGTCCCTCTGCAGCGAGGATGAGCCGTGGTGCCGGAGAACGATGGACAATTATGAGGACTACTGCCGGGCATACGAGGGGCTGAAGAAGACGTTCAACCCGGTGAAATTCAATCCCGAAGCGTGGGCCGAGGCGGCTCATGACGCCGGGATGCGGTACGTCGTCTTCACGACGAAGCATCACGACGGGTTCTGCATGTTCGACACGAAGCTGACCGATTACCGCGTGACGGACACCGCGTGCCCGTTCCACTCGAATCCCAGGGCCAATATCGCGAGCGAGGTCTTCAAGGCGTTCAGGGAGAAAGGGCTCGGGATCGGCGCGTACTTTTCAAAGCCGGACTGGCACAGCCCCTGGTACTGGAACCCGTACTGGGCGCACGCGGACAGGAACATGAACTACAGCATTGAGAAGCACCCCGATCTGTGGCGGAAATTCCAGGAGTACACGTACGGCCAGATCCAGGAGCTGATGACCGGTTACGGGAGCATCGACATACTCTGGCTAGACGGCGGCTGGGTGAATCCTGAAAACCGGGGAGAGGATGTCCGGATGCCCGCGCTGGCATCGATGGCGAGGTCGCACCAGCCGGGGCTGATCATCGTCGACAGGGCGGTTCCCGGAAAGTACGAGGACTACCGGACGCCGGAGCAGGAGGTCCCCGATACCCCTTACGCATACGTCTGGGAAACGTGCATGACGATGGGGAACTCATGGTCGTACGTGCCGGATGACAGATACAAATCGGCCCGGAAACTCGTACACCTGCTCGTCGACATCGTCGCAAAGGGGGGGAATCTCCTGCTCGGCATCGGCCCGGACGCTTCGGGAGAGCTGCCCGCGGAATCCCTCCGGCGCCTCCGGGAAATCGGACGGTGGATGGCCGTGAACGGGAGCGCGATATACGGGACACGCCCGGTCCCTCCGTACAGCGAGGGGAGAGTCCGGTTCACGCGGGAGAAATCCGGGGCGGTGGATGCCATATACCTGGCGGGGGAAGGAGAAACCGCCCCTCCCCGGGAAATCACACTCGCTTCATTCGGTGCGAGACCCGGAAGCACCGTGCACATGGCCGGAGTTACGGGACCTGTCCCGTGGCACGCAGAGGGGAGCGGAATTCGAATCGAGATTACAGAAGATCAAAGGGCCCATGTCCCATGCGATCACGCATGGACATTCAGGATCGATGACCCGGTGGAACATGCCCGGGGGATCCGTTGAGACACGCCGGTTCGTGTCCGCTGGAACGGCAACGGCGGCGTGTCGTTTTTTTCAAGCGATCTGAATGAAACGAAAGGGGACGCGGCACAATTCCCGCTGACGCTCGCCCCGTCGGGAATCGCGATCATGCGGATCGAATAGGTCATTTCATTATGATTCCGCCTACCGGATTTCCGTCGTTGCACGTGAACGGATATCGCGCGATGAGCTTCCGGCAAGGATCTCGAACGTCCCCGGCGCCACCGTCCATTTTCCGGATGCCGCATCGAAATACGCGAACGAGGATTCGTCAAGCCGCATGAGGACGGACTTCTTCTCCCCCGGGGCGAGCGAGACTCTGGCGAATGCTTTCAGCTCCGCAGGAGGACGGGGGACCGGCGCGTGAGTGTCGCTGACGTAGATCTGCACGACTTCCTCCCCCGCGCGATCGCCGCTGTTTGTCACGTCAACGCTGACCGTCCGCTCATATTTCGAGGCGCCCGGGAGCACCGCAACCTCGAGGGGCCCGTACGTGAATTTTGTGTAGGAGAGGCCGTGACCAAACGGGAAGAGGACTTCTTTCTTGTCCCTGTCATAGTGCCTGTATCCCACAAATATGCCTTCGGCATATTCCGTCTTCCCCTCTGTTCCGGGGTACGTTTTGAGCGCGGGGGTGTCCTCCCATGACCGCGGGAACGTGACGGGGAGCTTTCCGGACGGATTGACGTCGCCGAAGAGAACGCCTGCAAGAGCATTCCCCTCCTCCTGGCCGCCGAACCACGCCTGGACTATGCCATCAACATTGTCAACCCACGGCATCGTTACGGGAGAACCGGTCGTCAGCACGACAACGGTGCGGGGGTTTGCCTTTGCGACCGCCTCGACGAGCTCGTCCTGTCCCCCGGGGAGCGCGATGGAAGACCTGTCCGTCCCCTCGGTTTCAATTTCGTTCGAGTTCCCTATGCACACGACTGCGATGTCCGCTTTCTTCGCCATCTCGACGGCTGCGGGGAGAAGGACGTTGTGCATCGTTCCCCATCCAAACTGGACGAGCGAGCCTCCTTCGGCCTGATAAAACTCGATCTTCACGGAGACGGTTTTCCCCTTCTCGAGCTTCATCTGCCGGCTCTTCGTGAGACCCGCATGATTGCCCCAGTTGTCAATGAAGAGCTCACCGTTGACATAGAGTCGGGAGCCGTCGTCCGAGCGGATGCTCAGCTCATAGTCGCCGGTCCCCGGGGGGATGAGCGTGCCGGTCCACCTGACCGAGTAATGCTCCCTGGGGAAATCCTTCGCCGGAGAGTCCGCACTCCATTCAAAATTAACCTCTTTATCGACGCGTGTGAACGCGGGAGTCCCCTTGAACTCCTCGTTCGTGAAGTACTCTCCCTGAAGCCCTGTCACCCCTTCTGCGCCCGAGGGGGGGCGAAGAGCACCCGATTCCACACTCACAAGCTCTTCGGCCATCCGGCAGCCGGGAGCGGTCGTCACCCGGATCTTTCCTCCCGCCCGGGTCGTGATCCCTTCGAGAGGGCTCACGCCGTAGAAGGGGAGCACGTACGCACTCCCTCCTCCTCCCGTGCGTGCAACGGCGGCATTGGGGCCGATGACGGCGATCGTATGAATGCGGGAAGGATCAAGGGGAAGAACGCTGTTCCTGTTCTTCAGGAGCACGATCCCGGCGGATTCGACATCGCGTGCGAGCGACCTGTGCGCCGGGGAGTTCACGGCGGTAACGTCAGGCGCCGGCTGCGGGTCGAAGAGGCCGTCCATGTACATGACGCGAAGGAGGCGCGTGATCTTGTCGTCGATGACCGATTCGCTCACCTCTCCGCTTTTCACCGCGGGGAGGAGAAACTTCTCGTTGAGGAAATCACCCCTCGGCATCTCGATATCAAGGCCGGCGTTTGCCGTCGGGACGGTGCTGTGCACCGCGCCCCAGTCGGAGACAACGAGCCCCTTGAATCCCCATTCCTTCTTGAGCACGTCCGTGAGCAGCCACGGATTTTCGCTGCACCATTTGCCGTTCAGCTTGTTGTACGCCGACATGACGGCGAGGGCGCCCCCCTCCTGGACTGCGGCCTTGAACGCGGGGAGGTAGATCTCCCTCAGCGTCCGTTCGTCAATCTTTTCGTCCATCGTCGTCCGTTCGAATTCCTGGTTGTTGGC
>Ga0182019_10001447_pt1 | contig 12124 bp, 8 predicted proteins | sample 812E2MmetaG_FD_120483 | JGI IMG/M metagenome (GOLD analysis project Ga0182019, IMG submission 120483) | Permafrost microbial communities from Stordalen Mire, Sweden - 812E2M metaG | ecosystem: Environmental > Terrestrial > Soil > Wetlands > Permafrost | place: Sweden: Stordalen | collected...
ACGGCGGGCGCCGTCGGGCGATTCCGCAGCGCCTCCTCGCCCTGCACCATCGTCTCGAGAATCAGCGCCATCGAGAGCGGGAAGAGCGAATTCCACAGCAACGACCAGTACGTGTTCAGATCGACCAGCCAGAGATCCGCGGAGAACTTGGCCGCGTTCGGAGAGAAGAGCGCGATCCAGCCCCCGACGCCGGAGGCAAAGGCCATCATCGCGGTCGCGAACCACGCCTCCGCCCGTCCCAGCCGGAAGGCGCGGACGAAGCGGAACCAGACATGGACGAACAGAATCGTGCCGACCGCCTTGACAAGCAAATTCGCCACCGGCGGCGCCACGCCGGTCATCCGCGCGAACAGGCCAACAAGGAGGAAGAAGGGTTGAAAGAGAAACGGCGCGTGGGGAAGCGCGGTGTATTTCATCGAGAAGAGCCAGGCCCCGTTCATGGCCTGGCGTTCCCACGCCAGGTATGCCAGCGAGTCCTGCGCGTACGGCGGCAGAATCCAGAGGAAGTGGGCGCTGTTCACCCGCAGACGGCAGTAGAAGTAGGGGGCCAGAGTGGTCAGGAGAAGCACCGCGCACCAGAGAAGCCGACCGCGGGGGCCGATGACGTGGCCGGCGCCGGGGGCCGCGGGTTCCCGCCCGTCGGCCGTCGCAGACATCGAGGAATCTCCGGTCATCATGGTGCTTGCGTTGTCGAATTTGCCCCTGCCGGAGTGGCAGTTTCAGAGAGTTTCCCGAGAATCCGCGCGATCACCTCGGTCTGCACCTCGTCGCCCGCGGACCTTGCCCATGCAAGCGCATTCCGAAGAACCGAAGTCGCATCGGTCAATTGTCCTCTTTGCACATAGGCAATACCAAGATTCTTCAAGACGCGAATTGCATGCGGAGTCTTTTCCAATGCCTTGCGGAAATGGGCAATAGCCTCATCGGTTCGCCCCATACTCGCAAGTAGAATGCCAAGGTTGTTGTGGGCATCGACATGACTGGGGTTAAGTTCCAATGCCTTCTGGTAATGCACCATGGCCTCATCCATTCGACCCATCTTCGCAAGCAAGAGGCCAAGGTTATAATGGGTCTCAGCATGATTGGTATTGAGCTCCAATGCCTTCAGGTAGTGAGCCAGGGCCTCATCCGTCCGTCCCATGTCATCAAGCAGACTGCCCAGGTTGTATTGAACATCACCGAAGTTGGGGTCTATTCCCGATGCCTTGAGGTAGTGAACCAAGGCTTCATCGGTTCTTCCCATGTTCTTAAGCAAAACGCCGAGGTTGTTCTGGGCTTTGGCATGATTCGCATCGAGCTCCAATGCTTTCTGGTAGTGAGACAAAGCCTCATCCGTACGTCCCATGCCCTCAAGCAGACTGCCGAGGTTGTAGTAGGCGTCGGCACGATTGGGGTTGAGCTCCAATGCCTTCTGGTAATGAGCCGAGGCCTCATCCGTTCGTCCCACGCCCCCAAGCAGAATGCCAAGGTTGTTATGAGCCATCCAACAATTCTCGTTTCTCGTGATGGTCGCACGATACAGGGTCTCTGCATCGGAATACATACCGCTCTGCCGCCAGCTCAGCAGGAAGAGAGCTGACAGCAGCACTCCATACAGTAGCGGCTGGACCGGCCGCCGCAACCTATCCTTCAACGTACCGGTTCCATGTACGAGGACGGCCGCAGCAGCCGCTATCGGACCCATGGCGGCAAGATACTGAAAGTGGTCGGCGACAAAGGAGTACCGGGTGAAATAGATATTGAAGAAGCCGAGTACCGGGAAGAGCGTTCCGGAGAAATAGAGCAGTACTGTTAGGGGCGCCCGTGAGCGGTTGCGCAATTTCCAGAGCATCACGGATGCGAGCAGGAGCGCGGCGGGAAACAGGTACTGCCACGCCGCCATGGCATCAATGTGCCATCGGGGGTAAATAAAGATCAGGTTGGCAGGCCAGAGGAGCTTATAGAGGTAGAACCAGACCGCCCTCCCTGCGATCAGGCAGCGGTCGACAAAAGCAAGATTAAATTCAGTCCCCACGGCACGCATGAATCTGCGTTCGACCCACGTTGTGAGCACTCCCGAGGCGATACCGATGGCAAAGAAAGGCAGTAAAGGCACCACATCACGCTTCCATCCTATTCTTCCCCGCATCCACCAGAAAACCACGAGCAATGCCGCGGGCAGGGTGACGATCGCGCTCTTGGCGAGGAGTCCGAGAAGAAACAGTCCTAGTGCAATGGTGTAGTGCTTCTTTTCCCGTTCACCGTCGAACTTCAGGTACGCCAGCCCTGCGCTCAGGAAGAACACTCCGGACAAAGTATTCTTGAGTTCCGTTATCCATGCCACCGATTCAACCATGACAGGATGCAGTGCAAATATCCCTCCTGCAAGCCAGGCCCCGGGTATGCGCAGCCTCCCTAGAATCCTCACGAGAAGTAATGCGCAAGAACCATGGAGCAAAATATTGAGCAGATGGTAGCCGAGTGTCGATTGTCCCCAAAGGCGGTTCTCCATCCAGAGGACGCTGTGAACCAGGGGATAGTACTGTTTCGTGCTGCTGGGGTCGCTCCAGATCCGTCCGAGGCCATCCACCGACCGAAGTTCCTGGGGCGTCATGTACACGTCATCATCCCAGAGCGGCTGTCCGCTCCATGCCGGCCGGTAGGCGAGGAACGTGGCGGCGAGCAGCAGCCCCGCCCACACCCAGTCACGGTTCCATGAGGAAGGTGTTGCCGGGTTTGCCATACGATCTATTGGAGATGCATGGGGTGTTCAGTGCCTTCGGGCGAGTTTGAATATAACTCCTGCGGCGTGCATTGTCGACATTCACGATCTCAGCGGCCCGTTCGCCGGCATCCTCAAATGTTGGTTGCACGTGCTCAGGTCGCCGTGGCGCACGACCGGCCGATCAGCCGTTCATGGATGAGCTCCGGATGGAGGCCCCGGCGTACACGGTTCCCTTCAAATGCTCCACGGTGCAGGTTAGAGAAAAATGCTTTCGCACTACGCGGGCCCGCAGGGCTCGGTCGCCGTCGGCTCCGCAGGCGTCGTGCCCTACCTGTCCCTCGCCAAATTCCTGTCCGGAGCGCACGTTTTCCGATGGTGGCAATGACTGGCGGTTCGGTCTGGCCTTGACCGCAAGCCTTCATGCATTATCTCTCATTGGCCGGCGTGCTTCGGAGCCTCACTTTGGCGCTCTGCCTTCGGCCCTTCCCACCCGCGCGGACCTTGCGCTCGATAACTTCGTCCTTCGTCAGCAACTCTCTCCTCTGGCGCTCGAAGTCACTCTCGCGCAATCCTACCCATGGCTGCGTGGCTCCTTGGCCCCATCGACTTCTTCACCGTGCCCACAGCGGCCTTCCGTCTTCTGTAGGTCTCCTTCCTCTTGGTAGATGACCGGCGGCGCGTTCTTCCGAGATGGAAGACTACAGTCCCGTGACAGCCACGTCATCGACGTACATAGTTCCGCTCCAACTTCCATTTGGGCTGATTCGGAGGGCAAGATGATCATACTGGAAGCCAAAGGAAAGGGATGCCTGGAATGGAATCCACTGATTGGTAACCACGCTGTTGAAAAAGATCATCGAGTTAGAAGCCTCGGAGGCAGTCGGGCCCCATGTGTCCACGAAGAACCCATGGTATGCGGGAAGGGCCGGACCAGAGAAGTAGACATACCCCGTGACGTTGTAACCACCCAGGCTGGTGGTCTTTCCTGCCTGACAGAACTGAACCCCCACCGAGGCAGCGAGCTTGGTGGTGTTGTCGACAATAACCGGAGCCACCAGCGAGTAGCTGCCGGTTCCGGGGTAGCCGGCGGGGCGAGTCGAGCTGATTCCAGCGTTGATGGCGCCATTGCTGCCGGTCACCTGGGGCGAGAGCATCGCGGCCCAGCCCTCTGTAGTGCTGGGCCCGACTCGAAGCTCCAGCTCCCACAAGTGCTGCCGCAGACCGCAGGGAAAGTGTAGCCCGTGCAGGCACAGCTGCCAGTTTGACACGTCTGATTAGGCACGCACTTGTTCCCGCATGCTCCGCAGTTCGAATTGTCGTTGTTGGCGTTCACGCAGGTACTGCAGCACTTGCCCGTCGAGCATTGAATGTCCCTGGAGCACGAGGTGGTGGTGTTTGTGATCTTCCCCGTGCACTGGTTGGTGCTGGTGCTGCAGTACTGGCTTGAGGGGCAATTGCTTGGCGAGCCGGTTCCGCAGGTGCCAGATCCGTTACAAGTCGATGACATTACCGCCGTCCAATCGCTGTTGCACTGGTTGGGACAAGCGGTCTCACTGCCAGGATAGACACAACCAGGGCCTGTCCCGTCGCATTTCATGGTCCCGCATGTTCCCGAACCGCCACAGGAAGTACGTGGCGTCGTGACCGCCTTGCAGGTACCTGGAGTCGAACTGCACGATTGGCACGTTCCGCCGCACTGACCGTCACAACAATAGCCATCCGCACAGAATCCGGTGCTGCACTGATTCGCACTCGAACACGTACCACTTGTCTTCTTGATCGTGCATGTACCGGACGCACAGTAGTAGCCCAAGATGCAATCCGCATCGGCGGAGCAGCTACTCTTGCAGCTGGTTGCTGAGGCGCACGTCAGCGAATTGTCGCAGGCCTTGGGCGTCTGGGCGCAAGCGTGCGTGCTGTCGCAGGCGCTGGTCGTGAGGGTCGATCCCACGCACGATGGATTGGCGCAGGATGTTCCGCCCGTCGGATAGTGGCATGCGCCGTTTCCGTCACAGGTGCCGTCCAGGCCACATGGCGGGTTGGCGGTGCAAGCACTGTGGGGGGCAGACTTGTTCGCTACCACGGGCAGACACTGGCCCGTGGTGGTCGACGCCTGTCCGTTCAAGGCGCTCGTGCAGGCATTGCAACCGGTGCAGGCCTTGTCGCAACAGACGCCATCTGCCACGACGCCCGATGTGCATTCGTAGCCGTTCGTGGCTGGGGCGCCGGGGCTTTTCGTCGCTGCGCACTTTCCCGTCGAGGTGTCGCAATAGCTACCCGTGCCGCAATCACTGTTCACGGTGCAGGTCTTAGGACATCCGGCGGTTACACACTGGAAGCCGCCGCAGTCTTGCGAGGTAACAATTGTGCAGGCGCCGTTGCCGTCGCAGGTCGTCGTGGGGGTGAAGGTCTTGCCGTCGCTGCTGCAAGATGCCACCTTGCAGGTGTGGCTCGTGCCCACCTTGCGGCAGGCGCCTTTGCCGTCGCAGGTGCCGTCATTGCCACATTGGTTGGTCGCAGTCTCGTCGGTGCACGCATTGTGAGCGGCCTGACCGCTGAGCACCGGGGCGCAGATGCCATTATCTTTGCCGGTCAGTGCATTGGAGCAAGCATTGCAGCCGGCGCAGGTGGTCGCGCAACAAACGCCGTCGATGCAGTGAGAACTCGAACACTGTCCGTCCGTGGTGCAAGAGGTACCGGTGGCCAAGCCCGCCGGGGCGTCCGTTCCATCCGCCGCGAGGGGTGCATCGAGCACGGAAGTGGTGCCTCCAGTTGCACCCGGGGCGTCTTTGGAGGTCGTGCCTCCGGTTGCACTTGGGGCGTCAGGCGGCATGATTCCGCCGGTGCCGCCGGTGGCGATGGGGGCGTCAGGCGGCATGATTCCGCCGGTGCCGCCGGTGCCGCCGGTGCCGCCCAGATTTGCGTCGATCGGCCCGGACGCGCCTCCCGGGCCGTCACCTATCGTGGTTGTGCCGCCACTGCCGCGCAAGCCATCGATTGGGCCACCGTCATAGCCTCCAGAGTCGATTCCGCCCAATCCTCCCTGGCCACCGGTTCCAGGCGACATGGAAACCTCACCCGTGCTTCCGTCCGTGCGTGGTACACAAGTGCCATATTCGCCAGTCGTCCGGAAGCACGAGTAGTCACTCGGACAGTTCGATTCGTTGACACACTTGATCTTCGAAACGTCGAGAGTGCGAAAACAAGCAGCAGCGTTCAGACAAAGAAACGCGACGGCCCACAGGCCGATGCTTCGACGAGAGGATTGCCGAACAGACGCGGTATTCATCAGAACGCTCCTGTCAGCAAGGCGCCCGCCTGACCAGGCCCAACCGCGGGCAAGAGAGCAACGCCGATCGACGAGCTTCTGCCGGCCCTGAGTCCGAACCCGTACAAGACAGCGCCCGTGACTAGGCACGCTGCGCCCACACCGTAGCCTGTCCAAGCCATGGCTTCGTAGATATTGCGGTCGGAATTCTTGGCCGTGGAGTAAACACCGACGTTGTTCTCCATGTCGTTGATCATGCTGTTGGCCTTGAGGTTGAGGAGAACCCCGGCGACGACGGCAGCGACGCCGACGGATGCCGTGACGATGCCAGCGACTCGCAGGCCCGACCCGCTATTGGAAGGCGCGAGCTGCGACTCGGATTGCGCGACGATCGACCTGGACGGCTCCGGAGTCGACGTAGGCTCCGGAGGCGCTACGGGCGTAGGCGTAGAGGGGGGCGGAACAATCGGCTGGGGCGCTGACGCTTGGGCCTTGCTCGGTTGGTCGGGAAGCCGATCTTTGCAATCCGCGATGTGCTTTTCGGCCGCGGCCCGGTCCGCCGCATCCAGCTTTCCTTCAGCGATGCGCAAGTATTCCTCGAACCGAGCGACGGCGTCCTCGTACCGACGATTCTGTTCGAAACAACGGCCCTGGTTGAAGAGGTAGGTAGGGTCTTTCGTGTCGACGAACAGCTCGGAGAGAATGGCAACACCCTTGGTGTAATCGCCACTGAGGCACGCCATTCGGGCGGCTCGCTCCTGGGCCTGTCTACCCGCCGCAAGCGCGGGCGTAGCCGTGAGCGCTAATAGAGCGAGAACGATTAGGGGGCTGCAAAGAAGAAGAAGGAAACGATTGACTATACGTCCAGCGGACTGGCTCATGGCGGCGGATCTTGATGGGAAACGCGGTCCGTGGCAAGCGAATAGCGCGCTGACGAAACGCGACAGGCGGCTCTCCGCGTAGCATCGGCCGCGCCCCACTTCGCCCCACGCTCTTCCCCGTTTGGCGACGGCGGGGGGCGCATGAAGCTTCGCGCCCTGGTCCGCGACCGCGCGAGCATCGAGCGCTCTTCCGCCAGCAGGGTCTGTGGACCGAGCCCCTCGGCCTCGCCGAGGCGCGGCCGCCACCCTACTTCCGCAGCATCACCCGTCTCGAGCCAACCCCCAAGCCGAGCTGTTCGAGTAGGCCGAGCGCCCCGCCGCAGGGCCGGGGTCTGCCCGCCGAAGGCTCCTTGTGGGACCGCTTACAGGTCGAGGGTCGCGGGTTCAACCTCGCGTGTCGCTACCCCATCCAGGTTCGACCGTCGCCCTCGCTCCAGCCATCCCATCTTCCGCGCACCAGACCCGCTTGAATCGAGTTCTCCAGCGGTCGTCGCAGGCGCTGGCCGTTGCGGGCCGCGCTGGCGTTGCCCGCGGCCAGCCCCGCCATGAATCTCGCCAAGACGATGCTGGAGGCCCAGACGCTGTTACCGAGGGTAAGCCCCATGAGCCGGAACCACAGGCTCTCGAACAAGACGCCAGCTGCTCCGGAAAAGAAGAAGATAATGCACGGTAGTAGCGCCATCGGAGCACCTCAGGTCGTTCTTGCGTGGTCGGACTGCGGATGGCAGCGCACTTCGCCCATCTTCCGATGGGTCACCTGTCCGATTGCGCCGTGAGCACGAATCCAAAGGCATGCGTCGCCGACGTGGCCATCATCTGGACGTCCACGTCGCCCGGGGTTGCAGCCCCCTTCTCCAAGGTGAAAGCGTCCTTGTCGTCCAGCACCAACGTGCGCCCGCCGGCCAGAACCTGCACGATGGTCGGGCCATCCGCCGAGACCTGCACGGCAAAACGACCGGGTGGCAGCCGCAGGCCACTCACGACGGCCGGATGGTTCGGCTTGAGGGAGACATACAGCCTGCCGTGCTCATCCAAACGCACGACGTCGTCGGTGCCGCGCAGGAGATAGCCGGGCACATCGATTTGATCGCCGTTCGTCTGCACCCCGAGGCGCCCGTCGAATCGCCGCAGCCAAAGCGTGGTTCGCGTGTGTGAGGTGTCGTCCGTCTCGAATGTGATGGCCTGGTAGAGTTGATTGAAGGTCGGTTGCTCGACCATCTCCCGACCGCTTCGATATCGCGCACGCTCGCCGCCAATCGGCGTCCAAAACGCAATCAAGTCCGGCTTGCGCGACAACACGTAGCGCCCGTCGCCGAGCTCGTGACCGTTGAAGCCCGTGCCGAGGTCCGACGGCGGATGGCGGGCGATGTAGCGATCGTTCAGGCCCAGCATGTCGAGGCATGGAAGCTGGTAGAAATAGGGCAAAGCTCCAGCGGCATCCACCGCCAACAGGGGACGCTGTTTCTCGAAGACCTTGTGCAGGAATTGTCCCACCGGCTGCCCGCTCCAGTGCCCGGTGTCGGAAAGCGCCAAGATCCGGTTGACGTCCCTCTTTTGTGCCGCGCCCAACCACGCGAGCAGGACGGGGCCAAGCAACAACGCCGAGAATCGCACGAAATGGCGCCGCCCCCACAGCCATTGCAGCGCGGCCAGCAACAGAAAGGCGAGCAGCGCGAAGACGACAAGAAGGTGTCGGCGTTGCGGGAATATGTCGCCGCCGATCCGCACGAGGTACAGTAGCCACAGTATCAACGCGAAGAAAGCGAACCAAGTTCGACGCCGAAGCTCTTGGCTGAAGGTGGCCAGACAAAGCGCGAAACCACCGCCCACCCACAAGGCACGCAGCTGCTTGAGCGAACGGTGGATATATCCCCATCCCTGTTCAACGCGCACCCAACTAAACGACCCTTTGGCGTAATACGTGTTGGGCCAGAAATCGCCGTAATAGAACCAGCGAAACGCCAGTTGGCCGAGCGTACAGACGGCCGGTGGCAGCACCAGCCGAAATATCAGCCGGAAGGTGGGCACGCGCGGGCCGCGGCCGCACAACAGCGCAAGCACGGCGGCCACGGTGAAGAGCACACCGTCGGGGCGCAGCAGGCACAACAATCCCAGCGGTAGCGACATGGATAGGACCGCAGCGGAATGCGGCGTGACCTCGGCAGCAAGAAGAGGCTCGGAGGCAACCACAGCCGCCAGCAGCAGGGCCACAAGCAGAGGCTGCTCCATCCCGCCAATGGACCATGCAGCCACCGGGCCGCATAGGGCAAGCGAAAGTGCGGCCACCGCAAAGAACCACACGGCAGCGAGTCCAGCCCGACGCAGCCCGCTGACCAGCAAGAGCCCGAACGTTGCTACTGTGGCCGCAAAGGTCAGCGTGCGCGCCACCCAAACGAGATTCGACTGAACCAGACCCCCAGCCGCAACCAGTAGGACCCAGAGCAGATTCGAATAGCCTTCAACCCGCTCGCCATCGGTCCAGGTCAGGCCCTGTCCGTGCAGAAGCCGCCACGAATAGCGCAGAGAAATGAAGGCGTCATCGACCATGAAGGGCAGGTAGGTGCGCGCGTGAGCCCAGAGCGCGACCACACACAGTGCGAAGACTCCTCCCGCCAGGCCGCTTCGCAAACTCGGGGAGGACATCATGCGCCAGAAGCGGTTCAAGATGGCGCCCGTGATAGCACAGGCCCAAAGCGGAGCGCAAGCGACCGGGTCTGATGGGAAACCCTGCCGCGCACAACGCCGATCCCGAATGCGGTTGCCGAAGGGCGCACGGGTTGGTGCCGCCGCAGAGGTGCCTCCCTCTCGAGCGGCTCACCCGCGCCGCGCGAAGCTCAGCTCGACGCCGCCGGGTGCGATCCTCCCACCTCGCGATCTACTGTCGCGTGTGAGGACCTTGAAATCGCGAACAGTGCTCTTGCGTCGCGGCCGACCACTGCCGCTCTCCTCAGGTTCGGCCCCTGGTCATAGTGGCGCTCCAGCCACCGCCCATCAATACACCGAACACGCTGGAGGCAAACGCAAAGCCGCCGCCCAGCCGCGCGGGAGCGCGCTGCCGATATCGGCCGTGGGCTGGGCTGATGCGTCTGGCCTTGAGCTTACCCGTTGATACCCTAGGGCCCACCCCCCTACCCCACGCGGCTTCGCCGCGCCCGTCGCCCACTGCGGGGGACGCATGAAGCTTCGCGCCCTGGTCCGCGACCGCGCGAGCATCGAGCGCCTTTCCGCCACCAGGGGCTGTGGACCGAGCCCCTCGGCCGCGCCGAGGCACGGCCGCCGCCCTACTTACGCAGCATCACCCGTCTCGAGCCAACCCCCAAGCCGAGCTGTTCGAGTGGCCCCCCTTCGCGCCGCCTGGCCAGACCGCCGCAGGGCCAGGCTCTGCCCCATTCGGCTGCCTTGAGGATGCCGCCGACGCCGCGACAAGGTAAGGCCGCGCCGCGTCGGCGGGCAAGACCGCTATTACTCCTGCCTCGGCCCCTTGACGCGCCAGCTTTCCCCGCCGTGGCGCAGACGAAAGATTCGCGTCTGTCCCGATCAATTGCCGTGACAAGATTCCAGTGTTCGGGGAAATATATCTAAGGTGTGGGGCGATTCGATACACGAGGAGTGCAATTCTGTCTCAAAAAAACACGCTTCGTGATCATTTTGCCAACTTCGGGGAATGTAGTCTCAAGAAACTGGTCTATCCGCTGTGAAGGTAGCCCGGCTAGAATGGCGCCGCCCAGAAGGAGACGTGCGATGAAGATTCAATCCGTTGTTCTCGCGATGGCAATGACATTCGCAATGATTTCAGGTGCATGCAAGTCAGGAGGCGTCACCTCATCGGGAACCGGAGGAAGCTCTACGGCCAAGTCTGGCGGATCTTCCGGCAGCGGCGGAGCCACGGGCAGCGGCGGAGCCACGGGCAGTGGCGGAGCCACGAGCAGCGGCGGGGCGCGCACCGGCGGAAGCTCCGGCAACGGCGGGGCGGGCACCGGCGGAAGCTCCGGCAGTGGGGGGTCGTCCTGCAATGCGACGGCCAATGTAACTCCCTGCGGCGGTGACGTGGTCGGAACCTGGACCGTGACGCCGTCGTGTTTGAAGTTGAGTGGGAACCAGGACATCACATTGGCGGGTCTCGATCCCAACAGCTGCAAAAACGTGACGATCGCGGGCTCCCTCAACGTGAGCGGAACGTGGACCGCCAACTCCAACGGGACGTACACGGACGGCACGACCACGTCGGGCGATGCGCAGATTCAACTACCGGCCGGGTGCTTGCAGATTTCGGGGACCACCACCACGTGCGCTCGGGTAGGTGGACCCATGACAGGCATAGGCTTCACCTCGGTCACTTGCACAGACGCTACGGGTGGCGGATGCAACTGCACGGCCACCATCCAACAGACTGGCGGGATTGGGGTGCTAACCAGTGACCCGCAGACAAGCGGCAACTACACGACCTCGAACAACGTGGTCACGGCCGACGACAGTGCGAACTACTCGTACTGCGTCTCGGGAAGCACGATGACCTGGACCCCGCAGACCACGAACCCGGGCACGACGGGCACGATCGTGCTCCAGAAGAACGGAGGCCCTGGCTCGGGCGGCGCCGCGGGCTCGGGTGGTCGGACGGGTTCAGGTGGTACGACGGGGGGCGGCGGTGTGACCAGCAAAGGCGGCGCCACGGGCTCGGGTGGCGCGACGGCTTCAGGTGGTGCCACGGGCAGCGGCGGTGCGACTGCCAAAGGCGGTGCCACGGGCTCGGGTGGTGCGACGGCTTCAGGTGGCGCCACGGGTACTGGAGGAGCAACGGGCGCGGGCGGCTCGACGAGCAGGGGTGATGGGCCCTGCGACATCTATGCAGCCGCCAGCCCAGCCACACCGTGCGCGGCGGCGTACAGCATGGTTCGGGCCCTCTCGAAGACGTACAGCGGCCCCCTTTACCAGGTCAGGAACGGGAGCTCGAGCTCGAACACCGGCACGGGCGGTACGACCAAGGATATCGGGATGCTTGCGGATGGCTACGCGGACGCGGCCAGCCAGGACGCCTTCTGCACCTCTACATGCACGGTCTCGCTCTTGTATGACCAGTCCGGGAATGCCAACAATCTCAAGACGGGAACCAAAGGCACCACCTCCGGCGGAACCTACTCGGCCACAGACGACTTCGAGTCGAGTGCGACCAAGGGCTCGGTGACGGCCGGCGGTCACAAAGTCTACGTGCTCTACATGGCTGCACGTGAAGGGTATCGTAGTCCCTTGGGCGTCAAGGCCAAAGGTGTGCCG
>Ga0182019_10001448_pt1 | contig 12114 bp, 11 predicted proteins | sample 812E2MmetaG_FD_120483 | JGI IMG/M metagenome (GOLD analysis project Ga0182019, IMG submission 120483) | Permafrost microbial communities from Stordalen Mire, Sweden - 812E2M metaG | ecosystem: Environmental > Terrestrial > Soil > Wetlands > Permafrost | place: Sweden: Stordalen | collected...
AATCTCCTGCACATAGTCATTTCACCGGAGTATGTTTGACACAACGCGTTTCAGTTCCTCATACGAGATCACCCCTTCACGGACCAGAAGCGGGACGGACCCGGAGACATCCACAATCGTGGAGGGGAGCGGACGGCGGAGAGCCCCGCCGTCGATGAAAAGATCCACGCCGGGACCCAGCGCACGTTCGACCTCCTGCACGCTCCCCGGCACCGCCTCCCCCGAGATGTTGGCACTTGTGGAGGTCACCGGGCAGCCGGCAAGCTCACTGAGTCGCAGACAGAGCCGGTTCGACGGCACCCGGACGCCGATTTTCCCCGACCCCCGGGTGACAGCTTCGGGGACGTGGAGACCGGACCGGAAGAGGAGCGTCAGGGGGCCGGGCCAGAAGGATGCCATCAACAACCTCCCCGCCTCCGTGACCTCGTCTGTCAGCTCGAGGGCCGCCCGAGAGGTGTGCACGATCACGAGCACGGGCTTCGTTTCCGGCCTCCTTTTGATCGCCTGAACACGATGCACCGCCGCGGTGTTCCAGGCATTCACGCCAAGCCCGTAGAGCGTGTCCGTGGGATAGACGACGACTCCCCCCGCCTGTATCACTTCCGCCGCCAGGACCAGCGCCCTGTCAGCCGGCTCATTCATATCCACGCTCAGCCGTAGTGCCATCAGACGTCTCCGGATTCCCTTCCGCAGCGGGGATCACACTTCCCGGCGTGCAAGCGCCAGGAGCTCATCCCCGACCCGCCCGGCGGATATCAGGTTCATACAGTCGAACGTCCCGGTCGGGCACCGATTCCCCCCGTGGATGGAACAGGGACGGCACCAGAGCCCCGCCGTCTCCACCACCCTGTCTCCGGGGCCCGGGGGCGCGAATCCGAACGAGGGGAGCGTGGGTCCGAATATCGCGACCACCGGGATGCTCATCGCGACCGCCAGATGCACGGGAGCGCTGTCGTTGCTCACCAGAGCGGCGCACCTGCCGATAAGGCATGCCGACCCAAGGAGCGAAAAGCGTGCCGAGGCGTCCGCGACCCTGGGATCCCGCGCGGACGCCCGCAGCCGCGAGCAGAGATCTCTGTCCGCCCCCCCGCCGACAAGAACCACGTGCCACCCCGCATCAAGGAGATACCGGACGAGTGAGATGAATTTCGATTCGGGCCAGCGTTTGGTGTTCCAGACCGATCCCGGCGCCACGGCGATGCACGGGGGGGGATGAGCGACCGCGTCCCGGCCGAAGCATTGCAGCATGAACGCATCGACCGCGAGCCCGTCCTCTGCCGAGGGATAAAGTCGTGGAAACCGGAGCCCGGGCGACGGGACACCGAGGGGTGCGGCGAGGGCCAGATTCCGCAGTATCTCGTGATCGGTTGCGACGTACCGGACGCTCTGTGTCAGAAGAAACCTGCCGGCGCTCGTGTCAAATCCGATGCGTACCGGAATCCCTGCGAGGCGGCAGAGGAGCGCGCTCCGGATGGATCTGTGCGGGATCAGCGCCACATCAATCCCGGCTGCGCGGAGCCGGGATGCCATCCGTATGAGTCCCCCGGGGCCCTTGTCGGCGCCCCTCTTGTCGTACACAATCACGCGGCCGACGGCGGGGTGGTTTGCCAGAAGTTCCTCCGCCGCCGGGATCGTCACGGCAGTAATCATGGAACCGGGGAACTTCTCGTGCAGCAACTGGAGGAGCGGCAGCACCAGCACCACATCGCCGGCGAATGCGGTCTGGACTACCAAGATCGAGCCGGGAGCGGTCATCAGGCGCTCTGGCCGGAAGAGCCGGCCCGCCCCGTGGCGCCGGCGAGGGACTGATAGTACCCGGTGTGCTTCCACCGTTTGTGCATCCAGAGCCAGTGATCGGGGTACTTCCGGATGTAGCGTTCGAGAACCGCCGTGTGGCGCCGCGTGAGCTCGACGATTTTCTCCTCGGACGTGCCTGTCAGACCGTGCCTGTCGACTTCTTCATACACCGTCCTGTACGCCCCGTCCGGCTGGCGTATGAAGAAGAACATGACGATGGGAGCGTCGCACTTCAGGCTGAACGCGGCGGCCCCCCGGTGCGTGGCTGCCGGCCGGCCGAAGAACTCGATGAAGAGCGATTCCTTCGACCCGCTCTGGTCACCCAGCATCCCGACGATTTTTCCCGCCCGGAGGAGCTTCATGACCTCCCTCACAGACTCGTGCATCGTGACGGTCCCGCTCCCGAACCTGTTCCTGTTCGCCGTAATGACCGCGTCGATATAGCGGTTGCGCTGCGGCTGCGCGATGGCGACGACCGGACGGCCCAGCCGGAGGCTCATGGATGTCACAATGAATTCCCACGCACCGAAATGCCCGGAAAGGAGTATGAGCCCTTTCCCCCGTGCGAGGGCGTCGAGCGGCACCTGCGGGTTCTCAAGCGTCATCGTGCCGCGGAGCTCCTCCTCCCCGGCACCGCCGGACCAGAGCATCTCCATGAGCGCACGTCCGTACCCGCGGTATGCCCCCTCAGCGATCGCCCTGAGCTCCGCCTCCGGCTTCTCCGGGAACGCGCGGGTCAGGTTGTCGAGGCTGATCTTTTTGCGGTAGCCTGCGCAGCGCCAGACGAACCCTCCGAGTGCCGAACCGAGTTTCCCCGCACCGCGGTACGACAACCCGCGTGCGATCCTGTTGACAGGGAGGAACAGCAGATACTCGACGAGGCTTTTCAGCGTGCGAAGCTGCATCGGGAAAACCTGTTACACGTGTCCGGATCAATTCCCCTGCTGTGCGTATTGCATCCAGTTCGCGTCATGCAGCTCGTTTCTATGCGTCGAATTGACGAGCTCGTAATCCGCCCCCTGGATCCTCTGGAGGAAATCGAATTCCACCCCTCCCTGGATGCTGTTGTACGTCCAGATCTCGTACGGCTTCGTATCCGATTCGTTCGGATGGCGCTCGATGTCGTCGGGTGGGCCGTACACGATGTACACGCGCCCCCTGTCCGTCCGGTACCCTTCCCGCCCCAGCATGCCGAAGTTCTCGTTTGCATATGCCACCCGGGCCATGTACACTTCCCTCGCGCCCGGCGGGCGGCGGCGCCACACGTCGCTCAGGAATTTTCGTTTGACCTCCGCTCCGGTCAGCTGCTTGTACTGGGCCTGCTCGGCTTCGAGGACCTCATACCTCGACCACTTGTAGTCGCGGTCCAGCTCCGGCTCTTCCATCGAGCTGAAGACCGCCATCGGGAGCGATGACCCGAGCGACAGAAGCGTCGAATCGAGTCCCAGTGCGGGGTTGAACACGTAGAACTTCCGGGCGGATTGTGCCAGCGCGTGTTTCGTCGTGTCCAGCAGCGCAACCACGAGCGAATACGTGCCGCTTTTGAACCGGTTCGCTGCGAGCTGGTCGATGAGCACCGCGGATTCGCCGGAACGTTTCTTCTGCCGCTCGCGCGCGAGGATTTCCTTCCCGACGGCGTCATAGACCGTGGTCTTCATCGTCATGTCGCTCCTGTCGGCGCCCAGGAGCAGGTTGTACACTTCGAGGTAGAAATAGCACATCTGCGATTCGTTGTACATTCCCCCGACATTGGGTACCACCTCGAGCGTATTCTTATAAAAGGGGCTCTCTTTTGATCCTGTCTTGATTGACGCTGCGAATTCAATGTCGCTCATCGCGATGCGGTCGGTCGCCGGCGGGGCGACAGGCATCCGGACGTTGATGCTGTCCCGGTGGACGGAGATCAGGCGGTCCCGGGCGAGGAGCTTCACCACGTACTCTCCCGCGCGGACCTGGACCGGATACACGCCGACGAGGTTCATCCCGCGCTGGACCGCCGCCGTATCGGCGAGCCTCGCCGGGACAAGCCAGCGGTCCCCGAACGAGAGCGAGTCGCCGGTTCTCCCTGTCAGCATGAGGTCGGCAGAACCGCTCCACCCCGCGCTGTCACGCACGAATGTCAGGCCGTCCCGGTTGAGGGAGTAGTGGAACTCGACGAGCGCGGTGCTGTCATCCGCGCCGCGGAACCGGGCGATGTCCAGCGAAATCCGCAGGGGTTGCCTCGCCGGAAATGTCTGCGCAATGGAATTCCCACGCGCTCCGGCAATCAGACCGGCGGCACAGAGGAGCATCAATGATTGTTTCATGGCATTTCTCGTCCAGGGGATGTGTGAGCGGACTGCGCGGGGAGGGGAGACTACTCTCCCATCACCTTGATGATAACCCTCTTCCGTCGCCGTCCGTCGAATTCAGCATAGTACACCTGCTGCCAGGGGCCGAAATCAAGCTCCCCCGCGGTCACGGGTACAATGACTTCATGGTGGATCAGGAGACTCTTCAGGTGGGCGTCGCCGTTCGTCTCGCCGGTGCGGTGGTGCCGGTAGCGCGCGTCGAACGGAGCCACCTTCTCCAGCCACTCGTCGATATCCTGTATGAGGCCATTTTCCGCATCGTTGACGTAGACGCCGGCGGTGATGTGCATCGCGGAAACCAGCACCATACCTTCACGGACACCGCTCCTGTGGAGGACGTCGCGCACCCGCTCCGTAATATTGATGTATTCGCGCTGCTTTGAAGTTTCGAACCAGAGGTACTCGGTGGCAAATCTCATTGCGTCATGGTCTTGACTTTCTCGATTACGTCCCCCATGGAGAACGGCTTGGAGAAGAATTCGTCCGCCCCTGCGCTGAGGACCATCTCCCGCACATTTCTGGCTCCGAATCCGCTCGTCCCGATGATCTTCACGGCCGGACTCGCGGCACGGACCCTCGAGATCAGCTCGACTCCTCCCAGTCCGGGAAGACCGAGATCGGTAAGCACCAGGTCGATAGCACCCGGGTTGTCTTCCAGAGCCCGTAAGCCTGCGATTCCGTCCGCCGCTTCAAATACCTCGAAGTCCTCTGCGCTGAGCAACATGCCGAAGAGCCGGCGAAGATCATTGTCGTCTTCGACCACAAGAACCCCCCTCTTCCCCCCCTCTGCCATCGTAGACCCCATTGACCGTTGCCGGGACCGGATACGAAGGAGAGAAGTCTCCCGCCCCTGTGCCCGGACATATAAAATAAAGGTAGAAATTGAAAAGATGAACTGCAACCCGCCCTTACCATTTCGGGCCGGATTTGTTATATTTCAGGATGGCGAAACTCGATCTCATACTCCTGTCCGCATTCGGATCGATCGCCGTGCTCGCGTTCGCAGGAGCTCTCCTGACGTTCCGCCAGGCCCTCCGGGTCTCGGGAGAACGGGACGGCGACCTCAAGATGTTCCTCTGGGCCGCAGGGTCGATGGTCTGCCTCATCATCGCGGGAATGAGCGCGGCGTACATACTCCTCCCGATATTGTTCCACCTGTAGGACCTCACCCGGCGCACACTCTCACATTCCATGGACCCTGATGAATACCGGTTCCGCTGCCGCACTACTGCTTCTGCTCACACAGACGCCCATGGACCCGGCACTCCCCGGACCGGAAACCGGGGGGAGAGTCGCAGAACGGTTCCAGACATTTGCTGCCCGGGTCGCCTCGATTGCCGACAGTGCGGGACGTTCACGCGAGGTCGATGCGCTCGTCTCGCGCGTCAGAGAGGCCGGGACGGTCATGGCGGAAGATTCGACCCTGACGCTCATATACCGCGGAAGGGCGAGACATGTATTCGTTGCCGGCGATCCGAACGGATGGGAACCGGGGAGGGACGAATTGAAAAGGCTCCCCGGCACCGACCTCTTCTCCTGTACCTGGACTCTCGACCCGGCGGCCCGCATCGAATACAAGCTTGTCGTCGATTCGGCCTGGATACTCGACCCTCTCAACACGCTCAGGGCGGCCGGCGGTTTCGGGGAGAACTCCGAGGTGAGGATGCCCCGCTACCGGTTCCCCCTGGAAACCCTCCCGCGCGGCGTGCCGCACGGGAGCATCGATACCATATCGTTCACCGGCCCGGTGTCGGGACGGCGCACCTCGGCCTACGTGTACGTCCCTCCGGGTTACCGCTCCGGCACGGATCGCTACCCCGTCCTGTACGTGACTGACGGAGGAGAGTATCTCAGCCGCGCGGGCATGAATGCCGTCCTGGACAATCTGATTGCAGAGGGAGAGATCGTCCCTCTCATCGCTGTGTTCCTCGAACCCCGGTCCGACCCGGCGGATCCACGCACGAATACACGCATGAGCGACTACGCGCTGAACGACAGTTTCATCGGCGCCCTTTCCGGGGAGCTCCGCCCGTTTTTGCTGAGACGTTACAGGATGCTGGACGGGCCCCGGAACACCGCAATCATGGGGGCTTCGATGGGGGGGCTGATCGCAACGTACGCCGCCTTCATGCACCCGGAGACATTCGGTCTCTGCGCCGCACAATCCCCGTCCTACCAGTGGGGGAACGATACTCTGATCACAATGATTCGGAGCGGGCCGGCGAAAGACTTCCGCATCTACCTCTCGACCGGGACCATCCGGGACGCGGAGCGACGCGCGCGCATCATGCGCGACATCATGCGCGAAAAGGGGTACGCGATCACCTATGCGGAATACCCGGAGTCGCACAACTGGTTGAACTGGCGGGGCCGGCTCGGGGAGATACTCAGGACATTCTGGGGGAAGCGATGAAGGCGCACTCCATCCTCTCTCTATTCGCGTTTGTCGCAACGGCGTGCGCACTCATGCTCTCTTTTCCCCTGCATTCCTTCGCAGTGGCCTCAGCAGGCGCCTCAACGCCGGCCTCCCCTCTGGACAGACTGGGAATAAGATCGCGAGGGAGCTCCCGTCCCTTCTGCTACACGAACAAAGCCGGCGCGTTCTTTTACGGCCAGAGCAACGGGGTCAACACGCCGGGATGGGAGGGATTCACCGTCCAGGGGCACAACTATCTGGAAGACTACGCACTCCTCATCGACGGTGCGTCCCTGGACCGGGGGGAGTCGGTGGCCACGATTTTTCCCGACTTCCTCAGGAGGGAATATCCGGGGGGGATCGTCGAGGAGCTGAGGCCCGCTGATAGCATTGCCGCGATCGTGATCACGATCGCCTCCCCTCGCCCCGTGGAAGTGAAGCTTATTCCCTTCCTCCAGGGAGGCCGGACAGGAGCTGACTTCAGTACCATCGCAGGCGAATCATCGGTAACGATCGCGAGGCGGGACCACATCCGGCGGACGGCTGCAGAGAACTACCCCGTGTGGCTTTCCCTCTTCGCTCCCGGGTGTACCCCCTCGGTCCTGACCGCGACCCGCGCCGCAGCTTTTTCTCCGGGCTCGCTCGTCGGCACCCGGAGAAAGACACATACGATTGCCATTGCCACGGGGGACACTCGCGAAGAATCGCTCAGGCTCGCCCGGTATGCCGCCGGGGCGTGGATCACACTTGCACGGAGCCGCCGGACGCGGATGGAGAGTCTCCTCTCGTTGACCGCCACGCGGACATCGGACGACCGTTTCGACAGGGGACTGGCCTGGGCGAAGCTCTCTCTTGATGCGCTCACGGTGAGCGGCGGAGGCATATATGCCGGGCTCCCCTGGTTCGCCGATTACTGGGGGCGCGACACGTTTATTTCGCTCCCGGGGGAGGCACTCGTCACCGGGAATTTCGCCGATGCGAGACGGATACTCGGCCTGTTCGCCCTGTTCCAGCAGCGCGATTCCCTCTCCACCGACTACGGCAGGATCCCCAACAGGGTGACAGCGACGGACACCGCCTACAACACCGCCGACGGGACGCCCCGTTTCGTCATGATTGCAAGAGAATATGCCGAGCGGTCCGGCGACAGGCGTTTTGCACTCAGCATTTACCCGGTGATACTCCGCTCGATCGAGGGAACGATCCGCTATCACACCGACTCGCTCGGATTCCTCACGCACGGAGACGCGGAGACCTGGATGGATGCTGTGGGACCGGACGGACCGTGGAGTCCGCGCGGGAACCGGGCCAACGACATACAGGCCCTCTGGGGCGCGCAACTCGAAACCGGGGAGTACTTCGCGACGCTTGTGGGTGACGTCTTCTCCGCGCGACGATGGCACGATTTCCTGGTCCGGCTGAAGGGAAACTTCCTCCGGTACTTCGTGACCCCCACGGAGATCGCCGACCGGCTCCGCGCCGACGGAACGGCGGACATGACTCTCAGGCCGAACCAGATATTCACCGCGCGGCTGCTGGACGACGCCCGGCGCGCCCGCATGGTCGATACCGTCGTGTCGCGGCTCACCTATGAATACGGTGTCGCATCGCTTTCACAGGATGACCCGGGATTTCATCCCTGGCACGAGTATCCTCCATTCTACCCCAAGGACGCGGCGTATCACAACGGGACCGTCTGGACCTGGCTCCAGGGACCCCTCATATCGCTCCTCTGCACGGAGGGAGGGGAAGAGACTGCATGGAAGATCACCGCGAACAGCGTCCGCCAGATCCTCGACCGGGGAGCCGCGGGGACACAGTCGGAGCTGCTCGATGCGATCCCGCGACCGGGCGAAAAGGAGCCGCGTCTCTCCGGGACTTTCTCACAGGCATGGAATCTGGCGGAGTTCATCCGGAATTTCTACGACGACTACCTCGGCGTCCGGTTCAACCGCCTCACACGTTCGCTCTCGCTGGAGCCGAATCTCCCCCCGGCGATCGGGAATGTCCGGGCCCGCATCAACGCCGGGAGCGAAGCGATCCGGGTCGCCGTGAGCCGGAACTCCGGTCCGGACGCACTAGAGGTCTCCTCCGCGGAGACGTCGGACACGATACGGGTACACGCGCGCGTCCACGTCTCGGGAACAACATATCTCGCTGCTGAAACCACGATCCCCCCCCGTTCCGTCCTCCGGATCGTGTACGAGGGAGGGACGCTTCGCGTGATGCTCAATGGCGCCGCCTGGCCGGCACACGTCAACGGGACTCTTTTCCCCGCAAAGCTCTCCGACGGACTCCGGCTCGCGCATCCGCAGCTCCGGGAAGATTTGAAAGCCCTCAGGGGCCCGGGATATCCACTTCTCCCCCACGATCTGATCATGAGGAGAAACTCCGCAGCGTCCCCCGTCGTCGACGCACATCATCGTACAAACCCGGTGTACACGTACCCCCGCAATCCCGCATTCGTCCCCGGGTCGTTCTCGCTCCGCAGATTCACCGTGAGCCTCGACAGCGCGTATGCCTACTTCACGCTCGCGTTCGGGGCACTCTCCGACCCGGGATGGCACCCCGAGTACGGATTCCAGCTTACGTTCGCCGCGATCGCCATCGATGAGGACGGACTCCCGGGATCCGGCAACAGAAGTATCGGAAGAAACGCTTCAGCCCTTCTTGACAGCAACCACTGCTACGAGAAGATCATATATGTCGGCGGCGGGATTCAGATCGAAGACGCCCACGGCTCGGTTCTGGCCGCCTATGTCCCGGTGAAAGGAGACGCCACAGACCCGTTCGGCGACGCGGCAACCGGAACGATTCGGTTCGCCCTCCCCCTCTCACTCCTGGGACACCCTTCTGAAAGGTGGACATACACGGTCGTCGCGGGGGGACAGGATGACCACGGGGGGGCGGGATTGGGGGAGTTCCGGACCGTGAACAGGGAGCAGGGGGAGTGGAACGGCGGGGGAAAGATCCTCCCCGGCGACTCCAATATCTACGATACGCTTGTGGCACAGCCAATCACCGTGAAACGATGATCTGGGAGGGGGGGCCTCTCCAGTGGATTCACGCCCCCGTATCCCCCTGCGCCGCGGCACCTTCGCGGCCGTCATCGACGTCACGCAGGAGGAACGTGCACGCCGCCGCAACACCCAGGGAACACCCGCCGAGAAGTATCGCGTTCATCGGATTCCCGCCGAGCAGGTTTTTCATCAGGACCCCCAGACCCACCGATGCAAGTATCTGGGGGAGGACGATGAAGAAATTGAATACCCCCATGTAGAAACCCATCTTCTCCGCCGCAATGACGTTGGAGAGCATCGCGTACGGCATCGAGAGTATGCTCGCCCAGGCAATACCGACAAGGAGCATGCAGAAGAGGAGTGCATACTGGTTGTTGAGGAATACCGCCAGGACCAGGCCCAACCCTCCCGCGATAAGGCACCAGCGGTGTATCCCGCGCGCAGAAAATTTCCGCACGAGCGCCAGGAGCACAAAAGAGAAGAGAAACGCCGTCCCGTTGTACACCGAAAAACAGAGTCCCCCCCATTCATTCCCCTGCTGGAACTCCCGTGAACCCGGGACCCCCCCGAACACTTTCGTCGCGACCGCGGGGACAAAGTAGATCCACATGCAGAAGAGTGCGAACCAGGTGAAGAACTGAACAAGCGCGAGCTGTCGCATCGCCTTCGGCATCGAGCGGATCCCGCGGAAAATCTCCCGGAACGCGCGGCCGGCGCCGGAGGAGGCCGCTTTCATGGCGCGGAACGCTTCGGGGTCGTCCGGAGGATACTCCCGGGTCAGGACGATCGTGTAGAGGACCGCCGCCGCGAACACGGCCGAGCCGATGGAAAACGCGAGATGCACCGTCCGGGGGATGAGGCTCTCCCCGGGCGTATTCATTACGCCGAACCAGTTTGTCAGAACCCAGGGGAGCGCGGAAGAGAGGACGGCCCCCAGGCCGATCAGGAGGCTCTGCATCGCGAACCCGGTCTTCCTCTGCCCGGGAGGGAGCATGTCTCCCACAAACGCCCGGAACGGCTCCATTGTGATATTGATGCTCGCATCGAGCATCCAGAGGAGCCCGGCCGCCATCCAGACTGTGGGGGAATTCGGCATTGCGATCAGAGCGAGAGTCGAGAGGAGTGCCCCCACGAGAAAATACGGCCTCCGGCGGCCGAGCCTCGTCCATGTCCGGTCGCTCGCGTAACCGACGATCGGCTGAACGATCAACCCGGTGAGGGGGGCGGCGATCCAGAGCCAGGCGATGTCCTCCTCTTTCGCTCCCAGGTACTGGTAGATGACACTCATGTTGGCCATCTGGAGGCCCCAGCCGAACTGGATCCCGAAGAACCCGAAATTCATGTTCCAGATCTGAAGAGACGACAGCCGTGGCTTGTTCACGCGCGACCTTTCATTGGTTCATTCATTCGAGCATTCAGCAGTGCCCTCATGGCATTCCGGCCCCGGGCCCGCGTCACCCCTTGACGCTCCCGAGCGTCAGTCCCGAGACGAGCCACCTGCTGAGGGAAAGAAAAAGTACGACGACCGGTATCGTGACGATGACCGATGCGGCGCCGTAGAGCCCCCATTCCGACCCCATGTTGGATTCGAACGACTTGAGCCCGAGCGGGAGCGTCCACATGTCGGTGTCCTGCAGTATCTGCGCCGCGACCACATATTCCGTCCAGGCCGTCATGAACGAGAAGAGCGCGGTGATCACGAGCGCCGGGGCGGCCAGCGGGAGTATGATCCTGAAGAAGGCCTGGAACTGGTTGCACCCGTCGATCCTGCCGGCTTCTTCCAGACTCGCGGGGATCGTGTCGTAATACCCTTTCATCTGCCAGATACAGAACGGGAGCGCGGTCGCGGAATACATGATCACGATCCCCATGTACGTGTTGATAAGGTGAAGCATGACAAGCATGATGTACATCGGCAGCAGGAGCATCGTCGCCGGGAACATCTGTGTGACGAGGAGTCCGAGCAGGCCGGTCTTCTTCCCCGTGAACGAATACCGGGAGAATGCGTACCCGCACGTGGAGGCCAGAACGACCCCCGTTGTTGTCACAACAAGAGCCACGAACGTGCTGTTGGCAAGCCAGAGGAAGAAGGGCCGTTCCGTAAAGAGCGCCAGATAGTTCGCAAGCGAAGCGTTTTTCGGAATCACCTCCAGGCTGGTAGAGAGGAGCCTGTCCGCAGGGCGGAGCGAGATCGTGACGATCTGGAGCACCGGGAAGAGCGCGATAAGCGAAAAGATCCCCAGCACCGCGTAGCTCGCGAGAACGCGGGTGACGGATTTGCCGTTCCGTGTCCGGCGGGGCTCACCCATAGACATTCTCCGCCGCCTTCGATTGCCTCATGAACGTCAGGCTGAATGCGAGCAGTATGAAGAATATCACGATAGAGAGCGCGGCGCCGTAGCCGTACCGGTAAAAGTTGAACGCCGCCTTATACACGAACGAAACAAGGAGATGGGTCTGGTCGGACGGTTCGCCGGCGTTGCTCACCAGCCAGACGATGTTCAGGTTGTTGAACGTCCAAATCGTGCCG
>Ga0182019_10001449_pt1 | contig 12114 bp, 11 predicted proteins | sample 812E2MmetaG_FD_120483 | JGI IMG/M metagenome (GOLD analysis project Ga0182019, IMG submission 120483) | Permafrost microbial communities from Stordalen Mire, Sweden - 812E2M metaG | ecosystem: Environmental > Terrestrial > Soil > Wetlands > Permafrost | place: Sweden: Stordalen | collected...
CACTCTTGGATGGTTTTGTTTTACATTCAAGCTCGAACGTCTAACGGAACGTCCAAATTTTATAAATCACGACCATAATCCGAAGATGGCGGGATAACAGAAAACCCTCTGAAGCTTTTTAGCTGGAGGGTGTTACAGAATGGTGGACGCTACTGGGCTCGAACCAGTGACCCCTAGTGTGTGATACTAGTGCTCTAACCAACTGAGCTAAGCGTCCCAACAAGCCCGGCGAAACTGGCGGGCCGGCCTGACCAAATCAATCCTGTTTTATCGGCGGCGCCCGGCAAGAGGGGGCTAAAATGCGGCCAGGAGCTTCTGCAGGTTCACGTGTTCCGTCACGAGCCGCTTGATCACCGGAATCTTGTCGGTGTCATGCGGTTGGGTTTTCACGGTCATGTTGTGGATCTTCGAAGTGATCGTATAGGCATCCTCCGGTGCGGCGATGACCGGAAGATCGGTCTGCGCCAGCAGCTCCAGCAGCTTGGGGTGGGGCAGGATATCGTTCGTCAGGATGATGCCGGCGATCGCCTTGGTCCCGGAGATACTCGTGGCGGAGATCGCGGCGAGAATCACGTCGTCGCGGTCGCCCGGGGTGATCAGCAGGTTGCCCGGCTGCAGGTGGTCGATGATCCCCTTGGCGGTCATCGCGCCGACGACCACGCGCAGGATGCGCTCGTGCGCGCCGGAGGCATTCGCGTTGAGCCAGCGCCCGCCGATCTCCACAGCGACCTGGGAAAGGTTGGGAGCGGAGAGCATCTTCTGCACAGGCAGCACGCCGAGCAGCGGCACGCCGAGCCGGGCGAGTCCCTTGCCAGCGTACTCCTCAACCTGCGGAATCTTGTCGACCTCGACCTTGTTCAGGATGGCGCCGATGATCTCCACCCCCTCCCGGTCGAACAGCGCCTTGTTCAAGGCGATCTCGTCAATCGGCCGGCCGATGCCTCCCGGGCAGACGAGCACCACCTTGGCGTCGAGGATGCTCGCCACCCGCGCGTTGGAGAGATCGAACACCGAACCGACGCCGGCATGGCCAGTGCCCTCGATCAGCGTGAAATCCTTCTCCCAGGATACGCGATCAAAGGCGCGGGAGATCTTGTCGACGAGCAGCGCATACGTTTCCTCGGGACGGCTGAGAAAGCGGCGGGTGAACGTCGGATCGATCGTGATGGGGCTCATGCTCTCGATGGGCACCTGCACCTTGTAGATCATCTCGAGGAGGTAGGAGTCCTCGTCGACCTTGTGGCCCTCGACCTCGACATAGCGCTGGCCGACCGGCTTGATGAAACCCACCCGCGGATAAAGGTGTTGGAGCGCTGCGAAGAGGCCGAGACATGCGGTGGTCTTGCCATCGTTCATCCGGGTAGCCGCGACAAAAATGCGCCGGGTGATCGTGTTGGTCGGCTTGGCGAGCAACGGCAGCGGCGGCTGGTCGAATGGGTTCGGATTGGTCATGGATTAGGAGTCAGAAGGCAGGAGATAGAAGTCAGAAGACAGGAAGGAGAACCGAAAAGGCAGGAGGCGAACGCTGGAGGGCGGAGAATAGAAGGCGGATCGAAGCAGGCAGAAATCCGACCGCAAGGCAAAGAAGTGAGCGGTCAGGAATTCGCCGGGCGGAGTGCGGCGAATTCCTACGGCGTGCCATGCAGCAGCCGCCGGTCGATCGCCTGGCAGCCCACCACCGCGGCTGCGCCGAACACATCGTGCGCACTGGCCCCGCGGCTGATTTCGGCGGCGGGGCGGCTGAGACCGGTGATGATCTGGCCAAAGGTGTTGGCGCCGGCAAGCACCTGGACGAGCTTGAAGCCGATGTTGGCGCTCGTGAGGTCGGGGAAAATGAGGACGTTGGCCCGGCCGGCCACGCCCCCAGTCACTTTCTTGGTCACGGCCACGTGCGGATCGAGCGCGGCGTCGACCTGGAGCTCGCCGTCGATCTCGAGCGGCAGCGCCGCCCGCGCGGCCTGGGCGCGGGCGAGCTCGGTGGCGGTGCGGATCTTCACAATCGCCGGGTGGTCGGAACCGCTCTTGCTGGCATAGCTGAGCAGGGCAACCCGGGGCAGCTCATTCGTCAGATGGTAGGCGATCATCGCCGTGGTGATGGCGATGTCGGCCAACTGCTCCGCGGTGGGCTCGGGGAGCACGCTGCAATCGGCCAGGAAAAGCGACCCATCGAAGCCCACTTTTTGTTCATCCCAGTCAAGAATCATCAGCGACGAAGCCGTCGCCACATTCTCCAGCCGCGGAATGATCTGGAAAAGCGGGCGCAATGCGCTCGAAGCCGACACGGTGGCGCCACCCACCAGGGCGTCGACCTGTCCGGCCGCGAGCATCATCGTTGCGAAGTAATTGCAGTCCTGCATCACAGCCCGGGCCTCGCCGGGTTTGAGGCCCTTGTCGCGCCGGAGCGTCTCGAATTGCCTCGCGAAGTCGTCGAAGTCCTCGCTCCGGGTGGGTTCGATCAGACGCATGCCGGCGAGCGTCACGTCAAGCTGCGCGGCGGCCTCCTTGATGCGGGCCCGTTCGCCAAGCAAAATGGGCGCGCCCATCCGCCGCGTCACCCACTGGCGGGCGGCCTGAAGGATGCGCGGATCGGCGCCCTCCGGAAAGACGATGCGCTTCGGATGGCGCTGCAGCCGCTCGATGAGTTTGGGCAGCAAGGGCATTCGGGGCGGAAGATGCCGGCCGGCGCCGGGAGCGTCAATGCCGCTTCGCATCGGGCGGGCCGGGCCCGGCCGGGAGTTTTAAGGACTTGCTAACCAGCGGGCGGCCGCAGAGAAACACCCGCCCGTGTCGAAGAGCCTCAAGAACATCGGCGTCGTCTCGCTGCTGACGGTGGTGTCCCGCATCCTCGGTTTGCTGCGGGATGAATTGAGCGCGGCGATCTTCGGCGCGAACCTGCTGCTGTCGGCATTCTACACGGCCTTCCGCCTGCCCAACCTCTTCCGCCGGCTGCTGGGCGAGGGGTCGCTGACGGCCGCGTTTCTGCCAACGTTGCAGGAGGAATTGCATATGCACGGCCGGCCGGGGGCCTATGCGCTGCTGAACAAGGTGACGAGCTGGCTGGTCGTGGTGACCGGAAGTGTCGTCGCGCTGGCGATGGTGTTGTTCGCGCATTCCCGCTGGGTGGGCGGGCAGGAGGAGAAATGGTATCTGGCGGCGGATTTGACGGTGATCCTGTTTCCCTATCTGGTGTTCATCTGTGTGGCGGCGGCGTTCAACGCCACGCTGAACGTTTTCGAGCATTTCACGGAGCCGGCGCTGTCGCCGATCTGGCTGAATCTGTCGATGATCCTCACGCTCGGCGGGGCCGGGCTGCATTGGGCAAAAACGCCGATGGGGGAGATCCGCTGGCTCTGCGTCGGCGTGCTGGTGGGCGGGTTTTTGCAGATGGCGGTGCCGGCGGGCGTATTGATCAAGCTGGGCTGGCGGCCGCGGTTCGATTTCACGCTTTCGCCGCGCGTGCACGAGATCGGGCGGCTGATGGCCCCGGGCTTTTTTGGGACCGCGGTTTATCAGGTGAATATCTACGTCGCGAATCTTCTCGCCTACCAGATCAACGATTCGGCGGCCACGCTGCTATTCCTCGCCAACCGGATAATGGAACTGCCGATCGGGGTGTTTGCCATCGCGGTCTCAACGGTGGTCTATCCCCTGCTGGCCCGGCATGCCATAGAGGGGAAGTTCGAGTCGATGGCCGGGGACTTCCACCGGGGGGTGCGGTTGATCCTCCTCATCAACGTGCCGGCGGCGGCCGGCCTGGCGCTGCTGAGCGCACCGATCACCCGGTTGTTGTTCCAGCATGGCAAATTCACTGCCGGCGATGCGCATTCCATGGCGATCCTTCTGGCTCTGTTTGTGATCGGCATGCCGTTCTTTTCGGTGGTGAATCTAACGGTGCGGGCCTTTTACTCGGTCAAGGATACCGCGACGCCGGTGAAGGTCGCGGCCATCGACTTCCTCGTGAATCTCGCTTTGAGCCTGGTGCTCATGCGCTGGCTGGGCGCGGCGGGCCTGGTGCTGGCCAGCACGACGGCCATCATCGTCCAGACCCTGCTGCTGAAACGGGCGCTCACGCGGCGGATCGCCGAGATGCGTTTCGCTCCGCTGTGGCCAAGCCTCGCGAAGATCCTTCTCGCGACCGCGCTCATGAGTCTGGCGGTCTGGGCAGGCTGGCTTGGGCTGGGTGCGACGGTCGGCGGGCGCACGGCCGACGTGCTGGCCGTCGTCGGGCTTATTCCGCTGGCCTGCGCCGTCTATGGCGGGCTGCTTTGGGCGCTCAAGATTGAGGGTCGCGAAGAATTGCAGGCGCTGCTGCGCACGAGATTCAGCGGAAAGAATCGTGCCGCGGAAATCTGATTAGGCTCTCAATCCCATGTCTGCTGCAATCACTGTCCGCCACAACGCCACCGCCAGTCGTTACGAGGCGGAGGTCGCCGGCAATCTCGCCGTGGCGGAGTATGTCGTGGAAGGCGGTCGGGTGGTGTTCACGCACACCATGGTCCCGCCGGAATTGCGCGGCCGGGGCATCGCGGAAACTCTGGTGCGCGCGGCATTGGAGGACGCCCGCGTGCAGGGCCGGAGAGTCGTCCCGCAGTGTTCCTATGTGGCGATGTTCATCCGCCGCCATCCGGAATTTCAGCCGTTGGTGGCGGAGTGAGCGAGACCGCGGCTGGCGCGTATCCATGTCAACCAATCGTTGACCCCCGATCGGGAGTCCAGAACGCACGGAATCAGCGCCCGCCGAAAGTGCGGCGGTGGCTCAAGCCGTCGTTTGATGACGGATGGCGCGGACGATCAGGATGCTGCCCGCGGCCACGAGAAACAGGGAATAGAACGTGCCGCGACTGAGACCAAAGATCAGGGAGACGCCCTCATCCGGTTCCCGGAAGAGTTCGCAAAAGATCCGTACTGCCGCGTAGGCCAGCAGGGCCTCGCCGGCGAGGCGGCCAGGCTGGGTCCGCACCACATCGGTTTTCCAGAAGCGCCACTGGAGGAGACCGAGCAGCAGCGCGCCTTCGAGCGCGGCTTCGTAGAGCTGCGACGGATGCCGCGGCGGAATCAGGCCCAGGCGCATCCCTTCCGACGCGCTCTTAGGAAAAATCACGGCCCACCGCACGTTCGACACCTTTCCCCAGAGTTCGCCATTGATGAAATTCGCAATGCGGCCCAGAAGCAACCCGACCGGAATCGTCGTCACCAGCACGTCGCTGAGGTGCAGGAAGGAATAGTGGTGGCGCCGGGCGAACCACCACACGGCCACGACGACACCGATGAAGGCCCCGTGGCTCGCCATGCCGCCTTCCCACACGCGGAACAGCACCAGCGGCTCGTGCGCCAAGAGGGCGAAATCATATAGGAGGAAGTAGCCGAGCCGGCCGCCGAGGAGCACTCCGGCGACGAGGTAGAAGATGAAATCAGCCACCTGGTCGGCCGGCAGCGCCGAGCGCCCGGCGCGATGGTAGCGGATCATCAACCAGCTGCCAGCGATGAAGCCAAGCACATAGGCCAGGCCGTACCAGCGGATGCCGAAATTCCCCCAGAACCGGATGGCGAACGGACTGAGATCGTGAACCCAATAGGCGAGCGGCAGTGGCATTTTTTGGTTTTGACGTTGGCTGATCGATGGGGTGGGCGAGAGATGGCAAACACCGGGCTACCCGCCTCCCTTCGGAGGGCTCCAGAACCCCACGCCGGCGTCGCCGGGGCGGCGGCCGCGGCTTTGCTTCTGCAGCCTGGCGCGGGCCAGCTCGCGCATATCGACGGCCACGTCGTCCTTTTCGAAGATCTCGCGGCCCAGAATGTGCTCCATCACGTCCTCCATGGTCACGACCCCGGCGGTCGAGCCGAACTCGTCGACAGCAACCAGCAGTTGCTGGTGCGTCTTGAGAGTAAGCTGCAGGGCATTGCCGACTGTCGCTGTCTCGGGTATGAAACTGATTTCCTGCATGAGGTTGCCCACGGTCTCGAGATCCTGGTCGTTGGCCTTGGCTTTGAGGAGATCGCGGCGGCGCACCAGGCCGACGACATCGTCGAGGTTCCTCTGGCACACCGGAATCCGGGCGAAAGGGATGTTCGGAAACTCCCGGAAGACCTCGCCCACCGTCGCGCTTTTCCGGAGCGTGGTGACGACCGTGCGCGGGGTCATGATTTCGCTGACGCGCACGTCATCAAGCGAGAGGGTGTTGGCGATGATGTTCGACTCGCTCCGGGACAGGGTGCCTTCCTTCGCCCCTTTTTCGGCGAGGAGGATGATCTCGCGGTCAGAGGCGCGTTCGCGGGGACGCACCTTGACAAAAACGCGGACCACGAGACCCGAGACGTACAGCACGGGCGTCAGGGTGCGCCGTGCCCACCAGAGCGGATAGACGACATGCGGCTGCAGCGCCTCACGATGCGCGATGCCGATGTTCTTGGGCAGCACCTCGGCAAACACCAGGATAGTGAAGGTCATGGCGGCCGTGGCGATGCCGAGATAGGTTGCGCCATAGAGGTGCGTCACCAAGCCGCCGATGAGGACCGATCCGAGGGTGTTGGCGATGGTCGCCATCGTCAGGATGGCGGAGATTGTGTCCTCGAGGCCGAGCTTGAGCGCTTCCAGAAGCCGGCCGCGCTGCGGGCGGCGGTTCTTCAAGGCTTCGATCTCCGCCACGGTCGTGCTCAGGATCAGGGCCTCGGACAGCGAGCAGACAAACGAGACCCCGAGCGTGAAGGCGATGATGACGATGAGCCAGAACATGGTCCGATCCTCCAACGCCGGGCGTCTCTTTTCGAACCAATTCTGCGCTATTGGCCCGCATAGGTCACAGCCTCGGTCGTTGCCACGATCATTCTCGCTCCCTCGATTGTCATCGCGGCGGGAATCGCGGGCTAAGCGGGCTAACCCGCCCCACCATCTGGTCTGGATGCCTCGAAGATATTCCGCTATTCCGACCTCGACGTGACTTGCCTGCTCGCCCGCCCTGATCGCGCACGGTGAATTCACCCCGACCCGACGAATGTATGAAGGGACTGAAAAGATGACCTGTGGCCGACGGGGGCCTGCCCTTTTATTCACGCCTCCGAGCAGATCGCCGATTGGCAGCGAAAATTGAACTTTGCCCACAAGGCGGACACCCGTTAGTGAAAGTCCGATGACGCCTCGCGTTGTATTTTTCGCTCCTCCCGGGGTGACAGCGCTCGATCTGATCGGCCCGCTCCAAGTCTTCCAACTGGCAGGCAGTTCATTTGGTTGCCCCTATCGGATTGAAGTCTGTGCTCTCACTAGATCGGTTCCAGTCGTGGGCAATCTGCGATTCTCGAACCTGATGCCCTATGAGCAGATCGAGCTCGGTCCGGATGATATTCTTTTCGTGTCCGGCTGGACGGGCCCGCCGCTTCTCACTCTGCAAATGCTGCAAGAGCACCCGCCCCTGTTCGAGTGGATCCGGAAAGCCTGGCGGGCCGGGGCCACGGTCTGCTCGATCTGCACGGGAGCCTATCTGCTGGCGGAGGCAGGCATCCTCGATGGATCTGCCTGTGCCACTCATTGGATGGACATCGATGATTTACAGAAGCGGTATCCGCGGATCAATGTCCAGAAAGGGATTCTGTTCGCGGAGGCCGGCCATGTCTTCACGAGTGCCGGCATCGCTTCCGGCATTGATCTGGCCATCCACCTAATCGGCCTCCGGCACGGACAAAAACTTGCATTCGAGATGGCCCGCATACTGGTGGTCTACCTGCGCCGCAGCGGTGAGTCCGAGCAGGATAGCGTCTACCTGAAGTATCGGAATCATCTGGATGACCTGGTGCATCGGGCCCAGAGCATCCTGATCGAACGACTGGATGCACCGCCCAGTCTCGGCCTGCTGGCAAAGCAAGTCGGGGCGAGCCCGCGAAACTTGTCGCGTCGTTTCCGTCAAAGCGTCGGGCTTTCCTTGGGGGAATACTTGAAGGAATTGCGGCTGGAACGGGCCCGTTCGCTGCTGCAAGAAGAAGGCTCGAAGGTCGAAGACGTGGCCAAGGCCTGCGGATTCAACGGGAGCCGGCAACTTCGCAACCTATATCAGGAACGTTTTGGCCACTCCCCAAGGGGCAAGAGCGTGGCGATCGACTGTTGATCCGAGTCGCGGCGATCCCGGGGAGACGCCGGCCAGGCCGGAAAGTCCGGAACAGGCCGCCGGCCGCGATGGCCCGAAATTTCCCCTCGGTGGCTTGGGCGATTGCGGGCATGCGAGCTATATTCCTGCCGTTGGCTCACCGCTCGGCGCGGCCAGCCGTGTCCATTCCGCAAGAGAAGCGCACTCGGAAGACCGCCTCACCATCGTACGTCGAACCATAAATCCACCGCCCATGAAATTCGCCAAAGTCCTCATCATTCCCGCGTTGTCGCTGATTCTCTGCTGCTCTGCCCTGGCCGGAGAATCGGTGAAGCCGGAGACGCTGCCGGAAGGCCAGCACATGTACGTCATTGAACGGGTAATCCCTGGTGCCGGCAAATTGACCTCCGCGGAATTGAAGGGCATTGCCCAGACATCCTGTGGCGTGTTGAAGGAGATGGGACCCAAGATCCAGTGGCTCCAGAGTTACGTCACGGGTGACAAAATTTTTTGTGTCTACCTTGCACCCAACGAAGAAATGATCCGCGAGCACGCCAAAAAAGGCGGCTTCCCGGCGAATGCCGTGAGTGAGGTTTCGACGATCATCAGCCCAAAAACGGCGGAATGATGCCGGGAGCTGGTTGCCGAAGCAGTTTCCCCCCGGTCTCCTCGAATCGCCGGGCGCCCGACTCTGTCTCTCGCTCCGCCGCCGTGCTTAGGCCACAGGCGCGAACTGAAGACTCCACGTCTTGACTCTTGAATGACGGAGCGGTTGGCGGCTACTCACGGGACGAGTGCATCACGTTAGAAACAGCCAAGGCGCGGTGGTGGTGGGATTTCAACGGTCCGAACAGCATTGCGGATGACCCGCTCGCGAGAACTTCCTTGCGCGACCCCCGGGTCGCCCGCTTACGTTCACGGGATGAGTAACCTCAAATGCACGCCCCTTCGCGATTTTCACATCGCCCACGGGGGGCGGATGGTGGATTTCGCCGGCTGGGAGATGCCGGTGCAATATCGCAGCATCCTCGAGGAGCACAAGGCAGTGCGCCGCAACGCCGGCCTCTTCGATGTGAGTCACATGGGGGAGGTCGATATCCGCGGGCCCGATGCCGGCCGGTTCCTCAATCATCTCGTCACCAACGATGTCAGCCGGCTGTTCCCCGGCCGGGTACTTTATTCGCCGATGTGCTATCCGACCGGCGGGGTGGTGGACGACCTCCTGATCTATATGCGCGGTGCGGAGGACTTTTTCCTCTGCATCAACGCCGGAAACATCGACAAGGACCTCGCGTGGATGCGCGAGCAGGCGGCGGGTTTCAACGTCACCATCACGGACCGCTCCTCCGATTACGGGCAGCTGGCGGTGCAGGGGCCGAAGGCCGCGACAATTGTGCAGGCACTCACGAGCGTCCGGCTGGACCTCGTCAAGTATTACCATTTCACCGAGGGAACGGTGGCCGGGTTGCCCTGCCTCATCAGCCGAACCGGCTACACCGGCGAGGATGGCTTCGAACTCTACCACGCCGCGGAGGGCGCCCCGCGGCTCGCCGAGACCCTGCTGGCGGCGGGTGCCCCGCACGGGCTTGAACTTGCCGGTCTCGGCGCCCGCGACAGCCTGCGCCTCGAGGCCGGCTATCCGCTCTACGGTCACGAGATCACGGCCGAAGTTTCTCCGCTGGCCGCCGGCCTCAACTGGACGGTGAAGCTGGACAAAGGCGCGGACTTCATTGGCCGCGCTGCGCTGGCGGCCGAGAAATCCGCGGGTCCGGCGAAGAAGATCGTCTTCTTCAAGACGGGCGACCGCCGAATCGTCCGGGGCGGCTCCCCGGTGCTCGGTTCGGCGGGCGAAGTGGGCCTCGTGGTATCGGGCACCCTATCGCCGATTTTAAACGAGGCGATCGGTTCCGCCCTGGTGACTGCCGCCGCCGCGACCCAGCCTCTGACCGTTGACATCCGCGGCACCAGGATCGGCTTGCAGCTCGTCAAACCGCCGTTCGTTCCCCTGAAGAAAGTGTAGGAGCGTGCTTGCACGCGAAACGCCGCGTGTTCAAATCGCCTGCAAGCAGGCTCCTACCCATCTCCCATGAGCAACGTTCCTATCGACCGCAAATACGCAAAATCCCACGAATGGCTAAAGCTGGACAGCGACGGCACCGCGACCGCCGGCATTTCAGACTATGCCCAGAACAGCCTCGGTGACATCACCTTTGTGCAGCTTCCCAAGGTGGGCGCGACCCTGAAGGCCGGCGGTTCTTTCGGGGTCGTTGAGTCCGTCAAGGCAGCTTCCGATCTTTACGCGCCGATCGCGGGGACTGTGCTGGCGGTCAACACCGCGCTGGAAGGCGCACCCGAGACGGTCAATCAGGCGCCGTTCGATAGCGGCTGGATGATCAGACTGAAGGTCGCCAATCCGGCTGAGCAGGACGCGCTGCTTTCGGCAGACGACTACGCCAAATTGATCGGGTAGGGGGGCGCTTCTTGAAACCCGAGAGCGGAGACCGGAAACCGGAGCGCGCGGCAAATCGGAAAAGCGGGAAAGCGGAAAACCGGGAACTGAGAGAACGATCGGCATGAAAATCCTCGCGCTGGAAAAGGAAGTGCCCGGAACCACCGCGGCTGCGTTCACGCCGCATCTGCGGGCGGAGGCGGCGCGGGTCTGGGAGCTGCAACAATCGGGTGTGCTGCGGGAAATCCATTTCCGGCAGGACCGGTCTGACGCCGTGTTGATCCTGGAATGCGCCGACGCCGGTGAGGCGCAGCGCGTGCTTGCCACACTGCCGCTCGTGCAGGCCGGGTTGATCGCGTTCGAGGTGATTCCCCTGAAGCCGTATCCAGGTCTGGCGCGGCTGTTCTCCGGCGCCAGTTAGGCCGGTGCCGTCTCACCCTTGCGTTCGGCGCGCCCCGCCTTGCGCCGATCGGTCTGGGTGAGGATACGTTTCCGCAGGCGGAGTGATTTGGGCGTGGCCTCCACAAACTCATCGGCGGCGATGTACTCGATGGCCTTTTCGATCGAGAGGCGGACCGGCGGGGACAGTTGGGTGGCGACGCCCTCGCCCTGCGAGCGGAAGTTGGTGAGCCGCTTGGCGCGGCTGGCGTTGACCGGGATGTCCTCCTGCCGGGGGTTTTCACCAACGAGCATGCCTTCGTAAACCAGTTCGCCGGCACCGATGAAGAGCCTGCCGCGTTCCTGGATGGTGACGAGCGCGTAGGCCTTGGATTCGCCACTCTCCGTGGCGACGAGCGTGCCGGTGAGTCGCGTAAGCACATCGCCCGCCCAGGGAGCGTACTCCTTGAACAGGTGCGACATCACTCCGCGGCCACTGGTGGCATTCACGAGGTCGGTCTCCATTCCGATGAGTCCGCGCGTCGGGGCGACGGCCTCGATGGTCGTGCCCAAGGGGTGCTTGTGCATGCTGCTGATCTGGGCCTTGCGGTTGGCCAGAATCTGCATGACCAGCCCCAGGCATTCCTCAGGGATCTCCACCCACAGCGACTCGAACGGCTCCAGCGTTTTTCCATCCACGACCTTGGTGATAACGGTGGGGCGGGAGACCAGCATTTCAAACCCTTCGCGGCGCATCTGCTCGACGAGAATGGCAATCTGCATCGAGCCGCGCGCCTTCAGATCGAACACGCCCGCCATGTCGGTGTCCTCGACCTTGATGGAGATGTTGGATTTCATCTCGCGAAACAGGCGGTCGCGGAGTTGGCGGGAGGTGACGTATTTTCCCTCGCGGCCGGCGAGCGGCCCGTCGTTGATGCAGAACTGCATCTCAATGGTCGGCGGGTCGATCTCGGTAAAGGGCAGGGCGTGGGCATTCTCATCGGCGGCGATGGTGTCGCCGATGTCAATGTCCTCGAAGCCGGAGAGACCGACGATGTTGCCCGCCACGCCGACCGCCGACTCGCTGGTCTGAATGCCCGAGAACTCGACCACCTTGGTGATCTTGCAGCGCACCCGATCGCCGCCCTTGGGGTGAATGATGTAAACGGTGTCGCCGGTCATGATCTGGCCGGAGAGGACCTTGCCGATGCC
>Ga0182019_10001450_pt1 | contig 12113 bp, 10 predicted proteins | sample 812E2MmetaG_FD_120483 | JGI IMG/M metagenome (GOLD analysis project Ga0182019, IMG submission 120483) | Permafrost microbial communities from Stordalen Mire, Sweden - 812E2M metaG | ecosystem: Environmental > Terrestrial > Soil > Wetlands > Permafrost | place: Sweden: Stordalen | collected...
ACGGCCAACCGCGTGCTCGCCAGGGAGTTCCCCAGCGAGCGTGCAACCGAGCAGGTGCTGATCCAGAACCCCAGCGGTCACTGGGACGCACTCCTCGCGCGGGCGGCGATCACCGACGCTGTCGCACGGCTGTCGCAGACCGCACACGTCTCCCACATCCGCTCACCGCTCGAGCCGGCCAACGCGGGCCAGGTCTCCAAGGACGGGCACTCCTCGATCGTGTCCTTCGACCTCGCGGGCGACCTCGACAAGGCCAAGGAACTGGTCGGCCCCTCTTTGGCGGTGACAGCAGCACTAGAGCGCGCACATCCGGCGGTGACGATCGGGCAGTTCGGCGACGGGAGCATCAACAAGGCTTTCGACAAGCGTTTTGCCGAAGACTTCCGCAAGGCCGAGTTCACCTCGATTCCGGTCACCTTGCTGATCCTGCTCGTTGCCTTCGGCGCGCTGATCGCCGCGGGCATCCCGCTGCTTCTGGGCCTCACAGCTGTGATCGCGGCGCTCGGCCTGACCGCGGCGTTCAGCCACCTCGTGCACGTCGATAACGCGATCAACTCCGTGATCCTGTTGATCGGGCTCGCGGTCGGCGTGGACTACTCGCTCTTCTACCTGCGCCGTGTCCGTGAGGAGCGCGCCCGCGGGCGCTCGCCCGAGGCGGCGCTCGCGATCGCCGCGGCCTCCTCCGGCCAGGCGGTGCTGGTCTCGGGCCTGACGGTGATGGTCGCGATGTGTGGGCTCTTCCTGATGGGCTCGCCGACGTTCGTCTCCTTTGGCGTCGGCACGGTGCTCGTGGTCGCGATGGCGATCATCGGCTCGCTGACCGTGCTGCCCGCCGTGATCTCCAAGCTCGGCGATCGCGTCGAGAAGGGTCGCGTGCCGGTCCTCAGCCGCATAGGGCGACCCGACGGCAGCTCGCGGATGTGGGCGCTGATCATCGGTGGCGTGCTGCGCCGCCCGCTCTTGTGGGGTGGGCTCGCGGTGGCGTTGCTTGTCGCGCTGGCACTCCCCGCCTTCAGCATCCACACGGTCGACTCCGGCGCCCAGGGCCTTCCCCGCGACCTCCCTGTGATGCAGGTCTACGATCGCTCACAGAAGGCCTTTCCCGGCGGCCCGCTACCCGCGCAGGTCGTGATCACCTCCCCCAACGTGAACACGCCAACGATGCTCGCGGCGATCAAGGAGCTCGAGCGTCGTGCGCTTGCAACCGGCCAGATGGGCCGGGTGCTCGCAACGCAGCTCAGCAGCTCGGGCCGAGCGGTGGTGGTGAGCATCCCACTCGCGGGCAAGGGCACCGACACGACCTCCAACCGAGCATTGGACGTGCTGCGCCACAGCCTGATTCCGGCCACCGTCGGGCGCATCGCCGGGGCCGAAGCCCTCGTCACCGGGCTCACCGCGGGCTCGCGCGACTTCAACGACTCGATGAAGGCCCACGCCCCGATCGTGTTCGCCTTCGTCTTCAGCCTGGCCTTCCTGCTGCTGCTGGTGAGCTTCCGCTCGATCGTGATCCCGCTCACGGCAATCGTCTTGAACATGCTCTCCGTCGGCGCGGCCTATGGCGTGCTCGTGCTGATCTTCCAGCAGGGCAACCTCGAATCGCTGCTCGGCTTCCACTCGATCGGCGGCGTGACTTCCTGGCTGCCGCTGTTCCTGTTCGTGATCCTCTTCGGGCTCTCGATGGACTATCACGTGCTGATCCTCAGCCGCGTGCGCGAATCCCACGAGGAAGGCCGCTCGACCCCCGAGGCCGTCTCGCACGCGCTGCGCGCAACCGCGAGCGTCGTCACGAGCGCCGCGATCGTGATGGTCGCCGTGTTTGCGATCTTCGCGACGCTCGGGATGATCGACTTCAAGATGATGGGCGTGGGCTTGGCGGTCGCGGTTCTGCTCGACGCGACCGTCGTGCGCGCGGTGCTCGTGCCCGCCACGATGAAGCTGCTCGGCGAGTGGAACTGGTACCTGCCGCGCTGGCTGGAGTGGCTGCCGAGAGTCGGCGCGGGCCGCTCGGCGTACGGGGCCGATCAAGCCGATCCGCCCGTGCCCGAAACAGAGCACTCGCCCGCCTCCGACCGTGAGCCCGTCCTGCATCGCTAGCGGAGATCCCTGCCTTGCCCTCTCAAGCCAACACGCTCGCCGACTCGTTCCTGGCGACCTACGACGTCTCCGATGCGGTGGGCGTCGTCGTCGAGGCGGATCTCGAGACCACCTGGCAGGCGCTGCTGCGGGCCGACCTGATCGAGGTGGGACGGCGCAAGCCGCTCGTCGGCCTGCTCGGAGCGCTGCGCATGCTGCCCGACCTCGCGGGACACATCCTCCACGGCGAGCGCCCGGCAGCGCCGCCCGAGCAGATGACGCTGCACAGCATCGCGCAGATCCCACTTGGTGAAGGCGGCTGGACGCTACTCGGCGAGCGCGAGAACGAGGAGATCGCGCTCGGCCTGGTCGGGAAGTTCTGGCGCCCGGTGATCGAGTTCGCGGCCGTCGATGCTACGGGGTTCAGCGCCTTTGCCGAGCCGGGCTACGCCAAGACGGTCTACTCGCTCTCGGTGCGCTCGCTCGACGATCGGCACACGCTGCTCTCGGGCCTGATGCGCACGGCGACGACCGACGCGCACGCACGCCGCTGGTTCAGGCGCTACTGGACCTTTGGTGTGGGCTCGGGCGCACATCTGCTGGTCGGCGGCCTGCTAGATGTGGTGCGCGAGGACGCCGAGTCGGGGCGTGCGCCGGCCGAGTGAAAGCGTACGCGGGCGACGCTTAGAAACCGAGCGACACCGAGTGCGTTTGAGGCTGCGGTTCCTGGAGCTGTGACGGGTGGGGCTCCTGCGTCCCTTCAGAGCGCTCTTCCGCCGATACAACCTGGACGAGGGCCTGCACCACGCGTGGGTCGAACTGGCTGGCAGAGTTCTTGAGGATCTCGGCGAGTGCCACCTCATAGGCGAGCGCCTGCCGGTAGGAGCGGTCGGTACGCATCGCGTTCCAGGTATCGCAGCACGCCACGATTCGCGCTTCGAGCGGGATCGCCTCGCCGAGAAGCCCGTCGGGATAGCCGGCACCGTCCCAACGCTCGTGGTGAGAGCGAACGATCAGGCCGACCTCGCGCATGAAGCCACCGACGCGCTCGAGCATCTTCTGCCCCTCGATTGTGTGGGTCTTGATGATCCTCCACTCCTCGGCGTCAAGCTTGCCGGGCTTGTTGATGATCTCCTTGGGTATCACGACCTTGCCGACATCGTGAAGCAGGGCCGCGAACTCCAGATTGCGGCGCTGCTCGGCTCCGAGCCGGAGCTCCTCGGCCACCGCCAGCGCCAGGCCAACGACCGTCTTGCAGTGCAGCCCGGTGTAACCGTCGTCGGCCTCGACCACATCGCCGAGCACGAGCGCTGTGCCGCGGTAGGCGTTGTTGAGCTCGAGCAGGCTCTCGAGGCGCTGATGGCGCTCGCGCGCAAAGATGGAGAACAGGGCCATCACCGGGACGAGCGCCAACATCTCGATCGGTTTGCTGCGCACGTGCTCGGCGACGATCAGGGCGATGCCCGAGAGCGCGGCGTCAATTGCGTAAACCGCCCACGCCTCCCGAAGCTGCGATGCAAGATCGGCTTCTCTGACGATCATGTAGAGCAGGCTCGACGCCGTGAAGTCCACCAAGAACTGTGCTGCGAGAGCGGCCAGCAGGAGCAACGCACCCGCCTGACCAGGTTCTGTATCCGCCAGCGCGAAGACCAGCGCGGGGCCGACGGCGAACCAGGAGTTGGGAGCCGCCTGCAGCAGCCGGCTCGATGGAACCTGACCGCGGATCACTTCGGGTAGCCGCGCGAGCGCGAGCGTGACCATTACCGCCGCCGGAACGAGCACCGCCGGCATCGCGAACAGCAGCGGCACGAAGGCGAGCTGCGTGGGAACAGTGAAGCCAAAAGGCGTATCGATCGGAGCACGCGTGGCCAGCACCATCACCAACGCACACACCAGAACCGGGGGCACAGCAAAAGAGCCGGGCGGTCGCAGCCAGCACAAGAGGCCGACCGCCACCACAAACCCGCCGCCGGCGAGCGCACCCGCGACGAGCTCGCGACGGGTCATCTGCGATCCCTCCCGCGCGAGGGTATCTGCGAGCAGCTGCTGCTCCTCCAAGCTCGGCTCCAGTGCCATATCGACCTCTCATCGACTTGACCGGAGGGCGACCTGAATGCCTGCACACACGCGGGACAGATGGCCAATCTGAAACAGGCGTCCAAACCCTCCCCTCCTACTCATTCCACAGGACGGAATGGCCGATCAGCTGCCCGTAAACCCAACTGAAAAGGGCAAACCCGGCGTGAGTCGGGGACGCAAAGCAAGAGGTCTCGCGATCCGCGAGATGGCTCGGCTGCCAGTGCACACCACGGAAGGTGCACTCAATCATGCAACGCCTTTTCAACCGACGGTCCTTCGGGCTTGGACTGGCGATCGCCGCGTACGCGGCGGTGCCGGCTGGGGCGCAGGCGGCGACTGTCGACACTTCGATGTGCAGTGCCGGGACCTTCACTCAACCGTTCCTCGCACTGAAGGACAGCAACTGGTACACGCTCGCCCCCGGGATGAGCATCGACAATGTGGATGGAACTGGCTGGGAACTGAGCGGTGGAGCGAAGCTCGCCACCACGACCTTGGCTGACGGCAAGACGGGCACCGTCATCAACCTGCCGAGCGGATCGAAGGCGGTCAGCCCGGTCATGTGTGTGACCTCGGAATACCCGAAGGCACGCGCCTACATTCGCAACGTGAAGGGCACCGAGGGCGTCGGCTTCTTCGTTTCCTATGAAGGCACCAGGAGCTGGGAATCCGCGAAGAACACCGGCCTGCTGCGTGGAACCTGCACGCTGTGGACCGCCTCAGATCCCGTCAACCTCCAGCCCAGCAGCAACCCCGGATGGCAGCGGATGCGGGTCACCCTGATTGCGAACGGCAGGACGAGCGACTTCCAGATCTACGACCTCTATCTCGACCCGCGCATGTCACACTGACGGAAACCGGCGACCCGAGACCAGACGGCGCAGCTCCATCTTTTCTAGGATGTGCCAAGCCGACGCGGGGACTCGAACTGCAGCCCTTCGAGGCAAGGCCTCAGGCATCTTTGGGATGAGCGGCGACCCTCTAGAGGGCTTTACGGTCCCGCGCGGTCCGTAAAGAAATTGCCCGATTCCTTTAGAGACGCTAATCCAAGGCTGTGGACGCCTCCAGCTACGCGAAGAGCGCTTTCCGCGAGCCTCGGCGCACCCCCGGCCGCCACGGGTATACCGCCTACTTTCCCGCGCACATCCCTCGCACGATCGAGCTTCCCAGCCGAACCGTCAGGCTGCTTGCCGACGCGGAGGCTTCCCTGGGAAGGCTCGCAGGGGTCGGCCAACTCGTGCCGAATCCCGCTCTGCTAATTCGCCCCTACCTGCTGGAGGATGTCGGGGTCCTGGAGGAGGGGCACGCCGGACCCCGCAGTCAGCGACGTTATTTGGCACGCGACCTGATGGATGCCGTCACAGACGGCACGATGAGCTGAGCGCATCAAGCTCCGCCCACTGGAGCGATCAGAGCGAAGACCGACTGGGAGGCGACTACCTTGACTTCATAGATTCCAGAAATTAGATTTCTGCAAATGAGCGATGAGGGGCCCACGCCAGTGGAACCGATCACCGCGACGGGTACCGCCCCGCGCAACGTCGACGGGCAGGCGATCGCGATCACGGTCTTCAGCTCGGTCAACTGGCTCGGCCGGCTATGGCTGCCGATCCTATTCTGGGCCGCAACGCTCGTCGCGAGGGTGGAAGCGTGGCTGGGACGTCCGCCTGGAACGCTCGCGCGGCTCTCGTTTATTCACTTCGCGCGCTGGACGCTTGTGCGTCGCATCCCCTACAACGGTCCGCCGCAGCGCAAGGAGACCATGACCTACCCGCGGCTGTTCTTCGAGAGCAACTTCAACGGCGGCTGGCAGGAGTACATCGACGCCTTCTCACACATCCTGACGACGGGCATGAAGGCCTTCTGGGGCACCTCCTACGGGTTCCCGCAGCCCCTGCCCGCCGGGCCATTCAAGGAATACATCAAAGAAAACGAGCTCGTAGCCAGCCACTTCTACTCCGCCTACCCGCAGGCGACCACCACGATGGTGCTCGCCGCGCTCAAGCTCGCCCCGGAGTTCAAGGCCTTCAAGCTCCAGAACGCGGACAAGTCAGCCGTCGACTTCGCAGAGGCCTGGCGGGAGTTCCTGACAAAGGTGCAGGGGAGCCTGTGAGCAACGGCTCCGGACAGGCCTACGCCTTCATGGCGATGACCCCCGTGCTGGAGGGCCACGAGCGCGAGCTGCGTGCGTACCTCGAGAGCTTCAACCAGCAGACGAGCCCTTTCGCCACGCTGACGCAAACGCACTTCGCGCGCTGGGTGATCATCGAAGATTGGGTCAACAGCAGCGCCCAGCCCACCCAGGATCACCTCGGCAGCCCGTACCTGATCTTCACGAGCAACCTGCACGGTCGGATCGACGACTACCTGGACGCGCTCTGCAATCTGGAGCAGGCGAGCGCGATCTGGAGTCACTGCATCGGCTGCCCGACTCCCGCCGGCGGCCCGGCGCTGAAGGCCTACCTACTGCACAACCAGCTCGACACGGGCTTCTTCGTGGCCGCCTACCCCGACGCCTCCGTCGAGCAGGTGCAGGCGAGCCTCGCCCTGCGCGAGCAGCTAATCGCCTTCACGGTGCGCTCGCAGGGGATGGATCCAACCACGCTCAAGAGCGCCTTCGAAGCGGAGTTCCCTGATGGCGACTAGGCAACCACCGACGATCGACCGCGCCGACATCCAGGGCGACATCCTGAGCGCCTACGGAAACAAGTACGACCGCGCCTCCTACATGCTCATCCACATCGATCACCCTGCAGGTGGGCAGGCGTGGCTGGGCTCGCTGCTGGGGCGGGTGACCAACGCCGAGCGGTGGAGCGGGCCGAAGCCCGAGACGACGCTGAACGTGGCGCTGACCTACAGCGGCCTGCGCGCGCTCGGTGTAGCCGAGGAGCTCCTGCGCGGCTTCTCGGATGAGTTCCGTGAAGGCATGGCGGCACGCGCCGCGCTACTCGGTGACTATGGCGAGAGCGCCCCCGAGCGGTGGGATCAACCGCTCGGCAGCGGCACAGGGCACGTGCTCGTCACGATCAAGGCGCTCACCACCGAGCTGCTGGAGCGGGAGCTCACGGACTTCAAGAGGGCTGTCGAGCAGGCGGCGGGCGTGAGCATCGTCCACGAACAGCCCACGCAGCCGCTGCAAGAAGCGCGCGAACACTTCGGCTACGCCGACGGCTTCTCCCAGCCGGCGATCGCGGGCGTCGCCAAGCACGAGTCCTTCGCCGACGGCGTGCCCGAGCAGGAAGGCAAATGGCGCGGGCTCGCGCTGGGAGAGTTCATCCTTGGCTACGAAGACGAGGATGCGCTGATTCCCAGTGCCCCGGCCGAACCGCTCGGGCGCTCGGGCACTTACATGATCTATCGCAAGCTCTCCCAGGACGTGGCCTTGTTTCGCAAGACGCTGAGCGAGGCGGCGCGGTTCTACGGCCACAGTGAGGAACAGCTTGCCGCCAAGATCGTAGGACGCTGGCCCAACGGCACTCCGCTGATCACCTCGCCGGATCGCCCGATCGTGAACTTCAACGCGAAGGACCCGGAGAACAACGCCTTCCGCTATCTCGACACCGACGCCGAGGGCAGCAGCTGTCCGCTGGGGGCACACATCCGCCGCACCAACCCGCGCGATGCGCTCGGCTGGAAGGGACTCAAGAACGCGGGCCTCCTGAGCTACCGCCACCGCATCATCCGTCGCGGCATGTCCTACGGGCCGCCCCTGCCCGCCGCTGCGAGTGACGCCCAGCCGGCCGAGGACGGAGTCGAGCGCGGCTTGGTCTTCGTGTGCTTTAACGCCAGCATCTCACGGCAGTTCGAGGGCATCCAAACGCAGTGGGTCAACGACGGCAACGCCTTCCATCTGGGCCACGACAAGGACTTCCTGCTGGGCGACTCGAGCACCACGAACAAGATGACCGTGCAGGGCGATCCTCCCTTCATGCTCTCGCCGCAGCCCGCCTTCGTGACCACCCGCGGCGGCGAGTACCTGTTTGTGCCCGGGCTCGCCGCGCTGCGCTTCCTGGCCAGCGGAGCGGACGGCACACGAACATGAACCCGCTGGGCGAACTCGAGGAGCTCGGCAGACGGATCGGCGCCGACGTCGAGCGCTTTGTGCGCGAGGGCACCCAAGAGCTCGGACAGCATCTGCGCGAGCATCCCCAGCCGCTGTTTGCGCTGCTGCGCACGCTCAAGCCCGTGCTGGTAATCCACGACATCGCGATCGTCACCCGCTACGCGGACGTGCTGGCTGTACTGGGCGACGACGACGCTTTCGGCGTGGCACCCTACGGCACGAAGATGCGCGCGCTGGCCGGCGACTTCATTCTCGGTCTCGACGACTCCCTGCAATACGAACGCGAAGTGTCGATCCTGCGCCTAGCGGCGCCACGCTCGGACATCCCCGCGCTGGCCGACTTCGTCACGCAGACCTCAGAGCAGCTGATCGCCGAGCGGGCCGAGCGCGACGGGCAGCTCGACGTGGTGGACCTCGCCAAGCAGGTCTCCGCGCGACTGTTCGCGCGCTGGTTCGGTACGCCCGAGGCGGACGTGCAGTCGCTGATCGCCTGGACGATGCCGATGTTCGACGACATCTTCTTCAACGTCACCGACGACACGCAGATCCACGCCGCCGCCGAACGCGCGGCCGGGCAGCTGCGCCCGTACCTGGAGGGCCTCGTCGCCGAGCGGGGGCGCAGCGGGGACCGCGGCGAGGATGTGCTCGGGCGGCTGCTGGCACTCCAGGCCGACCCTGCGACCGAGCTCAGCGACGCACAGATAGCGACGAACCTGATCGGCATGGTCGTCGGCTTCATCCCCACGGTCGCGACCGCCCTGCCGCTCGCGTTGGACGCGCTGCTTGATCGCCCCGAGGCGCTCGCCGGCGCCCAGCGGGCAGCCGGCCAGGACGACGACGAGGCCGTCCGCGCGCACATGTGGGAGGCCATGCGCCTCGCGCCGTTTGCCGCGGGTGTGCTGCGCCGCACGCGCACGGATGCGCTCGTCGCGGAGGACACCCACCACGCCACCATGATCCCGGCGGGCACGCTGACACTCGCGGCAACCCAGTCGGCGATGCTCGACGGCGATGCGATCGACGATCCCGACGACTTCCGGGTCGGGCGCCCCGCGCGGAGTTACCTGCACTTCGGAGCCGGCCTGCATCACTGCTTTGGGCGCTTCGCCAACGCCATGCAAATCCCGCTGATCGCCAAGGCGCTGCTGCGCCGGCCGCAACTCGCGCGCGCTCCCGGCGATGCCGGTCGTCTGCTCCGTGAAGGCCCCTACCCCAAGTCGCTGATCGTCGCGCTCGACCGCTGAGCTGCGCCTTCGAGTTGCGCCGCGTATCCGGGCGTGAGAAATCTGCACTATCTCGGCCCTTACTCCCGTCCGAGACCTTCAGCCATGTGAGCTACTTGGACGCTGTGAACAAGTGCACGAAGGTCGTCTGGCGGCTTAAAGAGGCACATTATAACTTCACCCACCACTAGCATGTGCTCCCTATAAACGCCACCGCCGGTCTCTGTGTACACGTGATCCATAAAAGTGAATGTAGCCGCGCTCCATAGCGCTTGGGCTAGGTCGTCGACCGTACGGCTGGGAAGCGCGGCGACAAGCGCTCTTAGCTGTTCCTCGTACAGGTTACTTGCGATTGGGGTAAGCCTATACGCGTCGTTCTCAGACTCAACCATGCCAAGGCTCTCAAGCAGATCGAGTACGACCACCACCTTCATCTTGTGGCCGATCTCCCCGCCTTCCAGTTTCATTTCTTCATCCTCTTCTCTGGCTACTGCATCAAGCAATAGCCCCCGTGACCGGCGCATGCGAGAGGCCCACGCCAACGTTGCCACGGCCGTGACGTCAAACACGTGGTCTGAGGCAAAGACTACTTTCGCACTTTTGGCCATCGGCTCGATAACGCTATCCCAGGGGCGTACATCATCCGGAATAATCGCGTAGTAGCCAAGCTCATGTCGGATATCCCACAAGATGACTATCACAGGGTCGGCACTACGTGCCCATCGCAAAATATGCTTCGTGGGCACTGAGTAAGACATATCGCCGCCACGCCGTCGATATCGCGCAAGGCTTTCCGTGCCCTTCACTTGTATCCACATACGGCTAGCGTCCATCATGCCGCCGTGACTCGTTTGTACGAGTATGTCCTCGCCATAATCATTCTTGACAGGCTCGGGCGCGAAGCCGGCATCTGCGATTAGCTTTTCGACCGCGTTGGTTGCGCGGTCGGCAACGATATGCTCGCTGGTGCGTTGAGGCATAGGCAGATCGTAAGAGGTCCGACAGCCGAACGGCTAGACCATAGTTAGATCAACCGCGGTCCTACCGTCTAGCGGGGTCGCGTCTTTAGAGCGGTCAGATCAAGGATTGGTGAAGGTTGTCACCAATGGGAATCTCGGCGGAGTCCAGCTCGCGGTCAGAGAGCACAGCAGACGCCGTCTGGATTAGGCTGTAGATGTGGGCGCTTGGCTCCCAATCCCGCTAGTCGCGCGCCTAAAACGCGTTGCGAGCACTGTACGCGGCAAACGCCGCCACGCGCGTAGGACCGTCACCTGTGAGCCGCTCACAAAGATCCTCTTCTTCCAGCCGCTCAATCGTCCACGCAACCTCCCCAAGAGCACTACCGAGCTGGCTCGCGATCTCATCGAGTGTCACGGTATCCCCAGCGTGAGCCATGATGATACCCAGCACCGAACTAGGCTTACTACCCCGGATTACATCGACGACAGCGTGACGCATCTCGCTGTATATGTCGAACTCGAGATCTCTCGACCCGAGTGGAACCCATTGTTCTTGCGCAGCGCTCATATCGAAACGATATAGCTAATCGCTGTCCGCGTCAAGAGGCGTTTCCTCCGCAAGGCGCCTAAATCGTGCGCAAAGCGCGGCCATATCGAGTAGCTCATCGAGGAGTCTTCGCAAGGCCTCGTGTCCAAATGTATCGACGTGCCCCAGCGCGCGAAGCCTTCCATGAGCTGGATGATTACGAAGATCTGCGAAGGTAACCATCTGCTGCTTCCAGTCCGGAGACAGCTCGCGCTTAAGCCGGGAGTCGAACAGCTCATTAACACTTGCAGTATTAACAGCAAAATACGCATAGGAGCCAGCGGTCCACATAGTTTTCGGCTTCTTCATCTCCTCGGCCGACCGTTGGAAATCTGATCCACCTTCGGCGAAAAGCTGGTTCAGCTCCTTGAACCAATGGTTGCCGATGACTATTCCCCATCTATGGGTCATATATCTTGCAAGGAATGACTCGGAGTCAGGCAGAAATGCAAGCGCGCTGGCCAATGCGTCGTGGTCGTCTTTTAGGCAGGCGCGTAGGATCGCAAGCATTCGCTCTAGTAGAGACTCGTCGCCTGCCGCTAGCTCATGGGCGCGAGCGACCAGTTCTGCCAGTGCATCCCAGTCGTGACTGTCTAGATTTGTAAATGTAGATGGACTGTTCTCAACGTCGAGAAGGCCAAGGGTCTTCTCGGCACGTGGCGATAGCGAGCGGGGATCGTTGACGCGATCCGACTCAAGTGCATCGACGTTGGCGATCAATAGCGTCATGGGCCGAAGCGGCGTATGGTGGAGCTTGATATCTAGTGCCCTTGAAAAATCCAGGATTCCACGGTAAGTATCGGAGACGCAACGGATGAGATAGGCGGCGAACCATGCTTTACCGACATACAGTGACGCGCGGTCAGTCATGAGACATGCATCGATTGCGTCCAGCACGGCCTCCAGCTCACCGTTCGCAGGTACATCAGCCCTGACTCGTTCCAGAGCTATGTAGAACTTGATGGGTTCCGTATCGGTATCAGGTGGAGGGTCGTTCCGGTCAATCACAAGCCCCGCGGTTTTGAGGTCGTCCCAGTGGGCGGGGTCGTAATCGTCAGGATTCTTGACCATGTCATCAATGACCTTCTTGTATTGAAGGAGTGCTTTGCTGACCGAAGTATCACTAAGGA
>Ga0182019_10001453_pt1 | contig 12093 bp, 10 predicted proteins | sample 812E2MmetaG_FD_120483 | JGI IMG/M metagenome (GOLD analysis project Ga0182019, IMG submission 120483) | Permafrost microbial communities from Stordalen Mire, Sweden - 812E2M metaG | ecosystem: Environmental > Terrestrial > Soil > Wetlands > Permafrost | place: Sweden: Stordalen | collected...
CCGTGCTCCGAGCGTCGGTCGGCCGTCCCCCGGGCTGCGCGTTGCGATCCCCGTCACCACGACAGAGGTGGCGAGGGACGGCGCTGCGGCGGGTGGCTCCAAGACGCCTCCTCCAGATGCGTGGCTCGATGATGCGGTCCTGTGCGCATTGACGCAATAGTGTGCCGGCCGCGTCCCGCGCCGTTCGCGCGCCGGCCACGCGTTGCTTGGAGGTCGTCGCCGACCCGGCCGCGCAGCCGAACCGGTGGCAGGGGCGATTGTGAGCGCGACGAGCCACCGGTGGCCCGAGTATAGACCTGCCCCTCCCCGGACCAGCATCTGCGCCCCGCCTGGAGAAGTCCGACGACGTCCCCCAGAGCGGGATCCCGACGAGGTCCCCTCCCTTCTGAGGTCGCATGCTTGCGTCGCGGTCGTTAGGCTATCGACCCATGAATCGCTCGATCGCCTCGATGCTCCTGGCCACCTTTGTCCTGCGGGTCAGCACCGCGGTCACGGGTGGGATGCTCGTCTATCTGGTGGACGAAATGACCAGGAACAGGGGCACTGGCCCGGGCGCGCTCTCGCTGCTCACCGGCGGTTTCTACACCACGGAGCTGACCGGCGCGATCGTCTTCGGAGTCCTGGCGGACCGTTACGGGCGCAAGGTCATCATGCTGCTCGGCCCGCTCTTCGGGTCGGCCGCGGTCTTCATGACCGGCCTCACCACGCAGTTGCCCGTGCTCTTCGTGACTCGGCTGCTGGAGGGCAGCTCGACTGCCGCCTCGGTCCCGTCCACGCTCGGCTTCATCGCCGCCGAGACTTCTCACGACGAGCAGCTGCGAGGCCGCGTCGTCTCGCTGTTCGAGCTCGTCTCGCTCGGCGGGATGCTGGCCGTCGGCCCGTGGCTGGCGGGCCATCTCTGGGAGGCCTTCGGCCGGCCGGCCTTCTTCCTCAACTGCTTCTTCTATCTCGTGGCCCTGTGCCTCTACGCTTACGGCGTGCGAGAGGTGCCCCGAGATCGCGATGTCGAGCTGGCCGGTCGATCGGGCGGCACCGCCAGGGTCGAACTCGGACGCTACTGGCGCCTCGCCACCAGTCGTAGCGTTCTCCTGTTCGCCCCCACCTGGCTGGCGATCAACGCCATCCTCGGCCTGTGGGCGCTCCAGGCGCCGCTCCTTCTTCGGGGCAACATCCACGACCCCGGCCAGTTCCTCATGCAGGGCATCTCGGCCGGCTCGATCGGCGACGGCTCGGCTGCCCTGGCGATCGTCTTCGGGCTTGGGCTGCTGTTCTGGGGCTCGGTCTACGCCCGCTTCCGGCGGACGACGATGCTTCTCGTTGGCGTCGGCGCCTTCGTCGTGATGGCTCTCGACGTGCTGGCCATCAATCACCTGGGCGGAACCTCCACCGTCCTGCTCATCGCCCTCGTGGGGGTGGGAGTCGCCGCTCTCTTCGTGATGTCGGGCGCCACGCCCGCCGCTCTGGGGCTCCTGGCCGACGTCAGCGAGGGCTTCGAGGGGGACCGGAGCGCGATCATGGGGCTCTACTCGGTCTTCCTCGGCCTGGGACAGGTGATCGGCGCCGTGCTGGGCGGCGCCTTCGCCTCCTGGCGAGGCATCGATGGATTGCTGGTGGCGACGGCCATTCTGCTGGCCATCGGCCTCGTGGCACTCGCGAATCTGCGCCGGAACGACGTCGTCGGGCTGGAGGCGGCCCTCGCGGACGGGGCGGCCGCGCCCTCGATGGGCGCCTTGCGCGATACCCTGACGGGCGCGGCCGGCCGGCGGGCTGGACCTACCGACGCCGGGCCCAAGGAGGAACGATGACCGTCGCTATCGTCACCGATTCCGGATCCGATCTCACGCAGACCCAGCTGCGCGGGGGCAAGATCCGCCAGGTGCCGCTGACCGTCTCGTTCGGCGAGCGAAGCTACCGCTCGCCCGACGAGCTTGCGCCCGAGGATTTCTGGAGCGAGATGAGCGCCCCCGGAAGTCTGTTCGCCCACACGGCCGCACCCAGCGCGGGGCAATTCAAGCAGGCTTTCGACCAGGCTTTCGACGACGGGGCCGACGGCGTCGTATGCGTTTGCCTGAGTGAGACTCTCTCGGCCACGGTCCAGAGCGCCCGGATGGCGCGCGATATGCTGCCCGGCCGTCAGATCGAAGTCGTCGACTCGCGGTCGGCGTCGATGGCGATCGGGGCCCTGGCGCTGCGCGGCGCGACGATGGCGGCGCAAGGGGAGACCGCGACGTCGATCGCCGAGGCGCTGACGCGCCTGCGCAATCGGACCCACTTCTACGTCGCCCTGGAGACCCTCGAGTACCTTCGCAGAGGGGGTCGAATCAGCAGCACGAAGGCGGCCATCGGCGGGCTGCTGTCGATCAAGCCGATCATGACGATCGAGGACGCACGGGTCGTGCCGGCGGATCAGCCGCGCACTCGAGCTAGGGCTCGCGAGCGGATCGTCGAATTCATGACGGCGCGGCCACTGGAGGAACTGCACGTGCTGTACGCGCCTCCGATCGACCCGGTCCCGTTCCGCGACGAGGTTTTGGCGCGCCTGCCGGGACCCGCACCGAGGCTTGTCACGGCGCAGATCATCGGGCCTGTGATCGGCGCGCACGTCGGTCCCGGAGCTTACGGCGGCGTCCTCGTTCTGGCGGAATGACCTGGCCACTGGCGCGGGCCCAGACGTTGCTTACGCCTGCCCGGACGCGTCCCGGACGGTTCGGGCAGGCGTAAGGACGATCGCCCGCGCAACCCCCGAATCGTTCGGCCGAACCGACGCGAGAGTGCCACAACGTTAGGACGTTCGGCCGGTGAGCCGACTGTCTCTCCGGCTGGCGGTTTTCCGGGCGAGGTCTATACTCCGGCGCAAGTGGAACCTGCGGCGCCGCTTTCCGGGCAAAACGGAAGGCCGCCGCGACGTTGTCGGGGACGTTCGAGGAAGCAGGCCGAGCCACTCGATCGGTCGCTCCAGCGGCTCCCCCGGCACTGGAGGTTTCGAGAACATGGCGACCGAGCAGATCGCGCCCGCGATCAATGCATGGGACGTCGCCCAGCGGCAGTTCGACCTGGCCGCCGAGCATCTCCATCTCTCCCCCGGACTCCGAAAGGTCCTGCGCGAGCCGAAACGCGAGCTGACCGTCCACTTCCCGGTGAAGATGGACGACGGCTCGGTCCGGGTCTTCACGGGCTATCGAGTCCAGCACAACCTCGGCCGCGGCCCGGCCAAGGGCGGCATCCGCTACCACCAGGACGTGACTCTCGACGAGGTCAAAGCCCTGGCCATGTGGATGACCTGGAAGTGCGCCGTCGTCGGCATTCCGTTCGGCGGGGGCAAGGGCGGCGTCATCGTCGATCCAAAGAAGCTCAGCCTGCGCGAGCTGGAGGGTCTGACCAGGCGTTTCGCGACCGAGATCAGCATCATCATCGGCCCGGAGAAGGACATCCCGGCGCCCGATGTGAACACCAACTCCCAGACGATGGCCTGGATCATGGATACCTACTCGATGCACGTCGGGTACACCTGCCCGGCCGTGGTCACCGGCAAGCCGATCCCGCTGGGCGGGTCTGAGGGCCGGAACGAGGCAACCGCTCAAGGCGCCGTCTACGCGATCCAGGACGCCGCGCGTCACCTGGGCATGGATCTGGCCAAGTGCCGGGTCGCCGTCCAGGGCTACGGCAACGCCGGAGCCATTGCCGCGCAGCTGATGTTCGGCCAGGGCTCTACGATCGTCGCCGTCAGCGACTCGACCGGCGCGATCTTCAAGCCCGATGGCTTCGATCCCAATTCGGTCCTGGCCTGGAAGCAGGAGCACCACACGGTGGTCGGCTTCCCCGGCACCAAGGAGATCAGCAACGCCGAGCTGCTCGAGCTCGATTGCGACATCCTGATCCCGGCGGCGCTGGAGAATCAGATCACCGCCGCCAACGCGGGGAAGGTCCATGCCCGGATCATCGCCGAGGCCGCCAACGGCCCGACGACTCCCGAGGCTGACGAGATCCTCTACAAGAACGCCAAGTTCGTCATCCCGGACATCCTCTGCAACGCGGGCGGTGTCACGGTCAGCTACTTCGAATGGGTCCAGGACCTCGATCGCGACTTCTGGACCATCGAGCATGTGAACGAGAAGCTGCACGCGGTCATGACGAAGGCCTTCGCCAGCACGCTCGACATGAGCCTCAAGGAACGAGTGAACATGCGGACGGCGGCTTACATGCTCGCCGTCCAGCGAGTGGCCGACGCAACCTCCGTCCGCGGCCTCTATCCGTAAGCTATCCGCCCGAATCTCACGCGGCCCCGACGCACCCCCTCGCGTCGGGGCCGCTCCTCGTCTGGCAGCCCTCGGCCAGGCGAGAACGGTCTGTGACGATCTGGCAGCCGGCCTCGGCCGTCGGCCAGGCGATCTGCGCCGCGGGACCGGCGGGCGCAGGCTTCTCGACCCGGGTGCTACGATCCCACGGCTGACGACCCGTGCGGGGCAGCCGAACAGCGACGTATCGCCGACCGGGCGCCTCTCGGCTTAGGAGCCTCCATGCTCGACCACGAAGAGAAGTTCCTGTTTAAGGAAGAGACGCTCCACCTGGCCAACGCCCTCGCTGAGCCGGGCGTTCTGGACAACGTCGAGGATCTCCTGACGGACGTCATAACCAGCCCGCGTTTCGACTCCGAGGTCTTCACCCTGGAGCGGTCGCTCCAGGTCATGCTCGGGGCCCGCGCCGGGGCGACACTCGTCGGCCTGCTGACGGTGACGCCCGAGGTCTTTGACGAAACGGCCGAGGTGCGGATCCCGCCCGAAGTGCAGGAGCGCATGGTCGCCTGGCGCGCGCGCTTCGGCTTGGCGATCGACAATGCCCTGAACTACCTGAACAACCCCGATGGGATTCAGGGTCACAACTTCTCGACCCAGGTTGCTCATGTGGACGAGCGGCGAGTGCTGCAGGGCCGACTGACGCTGGTTCGCTACAACAACGAGCCACAGTTCTTCCTGGCCGACGCGAGCGTCTTCTTCGGCCTTGTGGTCGACATCCTGGAGCGGCTCGGCCCCTACCTCGAACCGGACGCCGTCGACGCGGAGACGGTCAGCCGGCTGCGCGAGGTGGTATCTCTGGTCGATCGCAAGACGGCCAGCCGGGGCTAGCTAGTGGCGCGGGGGCCGGGCCCAGAACAAACCGGGCCCGGCAAAGCGGGCCCGGTTTGTGTTCGCGGGAGTTCGCCGGCGCTCGGGTCTGGGGCGGCCCGGCATCCCGGCATCCCGGCGGATGCTCTCTTGAACCGTTCAGGACTTCGGCTGATTCTGAGACGGCGTCGTGGGACCGCCCGGAGCCGGAGGGCTCTGATACGGCCTCCCAGGCTGCGCGAACGTCACCGACTGCGGCACCGTGAACGGCAGCAGACGCTTTCGGATCGGATCGAGGAGCCGTGCCGCGCCGCCAAGCAGGAGAAGAAGGAGCACCAACGCCAGGGTGATCGGCAGGACCAGGATCCCGAGCCAGATCAATACCGTGGCCGTGCCCTTGCCGACCTCGCCGAGCGCTCCGGTCGCCTGGCCGGCCTGATCGCCAGCGCTCCACGGAATGGGCGTCGCGGTTGCCACGGGCGACGGCGAGGGAGAGGGGCTCGGGCTGGGCGTCGGCTGGATCGGCACCTGGAAAATCACTGTCAACGTGCTGTAGGCCGCCTGATCGGACAGGCCCGCGAGCTGACCCGATAGCTCTTCGATCTGGCCCTGGACGTCGGCCAGCCGCTGCTGGACGGTGAGGACGTCGCCGATCGTATTGGCCTTCGACATGATGGCCTGAATCGCTTTCTCACTGGCCCTCAGATTGGCGATGCGGGCCTGCAGGTCGACGATCTGGCCGCCGACCGCAGTCGACTCGGTGTGCTCGCTCAGGACCTTCGCGCCCAGCTTTCGCATGACCGCCAGCGCGTTCTCGAACTCATTGACCGGAAGACGGTATGTGACCGAAGCGAGGTCCGACGCCGAGGTGACGGTCCGGTCCGAGCCGGCCAGCCATCCGCCCAGAGCGTGGATCTGATCGGTGGCCTGGGTGATCGAAACGTCGAGGTCCGCAACCTGGACGGAGATCGAGCCGGTCTTGATGATCTGGTCCTCGGGCTGCGTCACGCCGGAGCTCGAAGCCGGCGCACCGCTGGCCGTGCTCGCGCCGATCTGGGCCCCCGCGGCTGCCGAGGCGGCTGCCGACGGCATGGCGTTCGGGGCGCTGCCGCCGTAGAAGTCGCTGGCGGCCGGCGCCATGGTCGCGCCTGCGTTCTGGTCCTGGTACGCATATCCCGGTGACGAAGCAGAGCTCGAACAAGCGGCGACCATTGCCCCCGCGACGAGCACGACCAAGAAGAACCCTCTGGCGCGCATGTGGAACCCTCTCTCTGCCCTGTGTCGCCGGAAGCAGTCCGGCAAATTCCCTGGGTAATGCGTTTCAGACTGAGTCGCGGTTCACGCCCGTCTGGTCCTGACCGTCACGCCGCGGCGACCGAGCCCCGCCGTCGCCGGGCGACGCGCCGGGCGATCCGCCAGATTGCCCACAGCAGGGCAAGCCCGATCCCGATCGGGAAGCCCACCACTACAGCCCAGACGACGAGCGTGACCAGCCCCTGGCCAATGCGGACGAGAGCCGCTGCCGCCTGATCGATCTGAGCGCCCATGTCCCATCCCTGGGCGGCCTGGGCCGTGACGGTCTGGCCGGGAGTCGAGAACGAGACGGTCAGCGTGCTCATCGCCACCTGATCCTTCATGTTGGTCTGCTGGGCCGAGAGCTCCTCGATCTGGCCCTCGGTGGAGCTGAGCTGCTGCTCGACCGCGAGGACGTCGGGTATGGCCGAGGCTTTGGCCATGATCGATTGAAGCGTGGACTCCGTCACCTGCAGGTTCAGGAGGCGAGCGTTGAGGTCGACCGCCTGGGCGGTGACGTCCTCGGCATTGGTCTGGCTGGAGATGACCTTGCTGGCGAGGGCGCGCATCGCAGCCAGGGCGTCGTCCCACCTGGCCGCAGGCAGGCGATATTCGACCGTCGCCATGGCCGATTCCTTGTCGCCCGAGCTGGACGACTGACTGACGTAGCCGCCCATTCCTACGATGGTCGACTTGGCATCCGAAACCGCCGTGTCCAGATCCGTAACCTCGATCGCCATCGAGCCGGTCTTGACGATCTGGTTGGACTGGAGGGTCGCGGTCAGCTGGTCGACCTCAGTGGGCGTGGTGTTGACGCTGTCCGGAGCGAGCGACAGGCTGCCCAACCCGGAGCCGCCGCTGCTGCCGGCGGGGCCGCTGACGGGGCCGCCGATCGCGGCCCGAACGGGCCCGTCGATGGCGGAGAGGTTCTGCTCAGAATCGAGGCCAGAGTTCGTCGGCGGGTTCCCGACGTAGTAGGCCGCGCCCAGAAGCGCCACGATCGCGACGGCCGCCAGGGGCCCGCCGATGGGCACGCGACCGATGTGGGCCCGGACCATGCGCCGGGCGACTCTGCCGGCGAGGCCGCCGGAATGGCGTTCGGTGGCGTTGTCCGGAGTTGCGGTCTGAAGCTCGTTTGGCTGCGGTTCGTCGGTTTCGGTGGTCATCGCTGTGCCCTCCACTCCTCGACTCGCGGGAGCCGCGTGTCGGCGGCTTGTCGGAGGGATGACGCCGCGGGTCCGCCGCCGGTTCCTCGGGGAGTGGCGCCGGGGAGTGGCGCCGCCCGCCCGGTCAGGGCGCCAGTCAGGGCGCCGGGGCTCAGCCCGCGATGCTCGCTAGGGGAGCGGCTCGTTGTCGATGAGACGGACGGCGCCGAAACGGACGGCCATCGAGAGCAACGCCGAGCCGGCCAGGCGGTCCAGCTCACGGAGTGTGGCTGGGTCCGCGCAGCTCACGTACTCGGGCGCGGCGAGAGGCTCGGCGGCGAGTGCCACCCGTATCGTCGTACGCAGGATCTCGGCGTCCCTCTCGCCGGCGTCGTACCGGGCGCGGGCGGCCGACAACGCTCTTCGCAGAACCGGGGCGGCCGCCCGCTGTTGGGGCGTGAGCCTGACGTTGCGGGAGCTCAGCGCCAGACCGTCCGGTTCGCGCACGATCGGGCAGGCGACGATTTCCGTGGCCATGCCCAGGTCAGCGGCCATGCGCCGGATCACGAGCAGCTGCTGAGCGTCCTTCTGGCCGAAGTACGCGCGCTCCGCCCCGGCCAGCGTGAGAAGGATCGCCACCACCGTCGTCACGCCCTCGAAGTGCCCGGGCCGGGCCGCTCCCTCGAGCGACTCCGTCAGCGGCCCGACCCGAACCTTCGTCTGGAAGTCGTCCGGATAGACCTCCTCGACAGGCGGGATGAAGACGATGGCCGCGCCCGCCGCGCCGCAGATCCGGACGTCGGCCGCTTCATCGCGCGGGTATTTCTCGAAGTCGGAGCTCTCATTGAACTGGCGCGGATTGACGAAGATGGTCACCACGACCGTCGCGTTGTCCGCGTGCGCCTTGCGGATCAGTGAGGCGTGGCCTTCGTGCAGGGCGCCCATCGTCGGCACGAGGCCCACCGGTCCGCGGGCCCCGGCAAGAGCCTCACGCAGATCGGCCCGTGTTCGAACGACCTGGGGTAGCGCGACGGGTCTGACCACGCCGTTAGAGGTCCCGGTCGAGCGGAATGCCGTGCGCTGCCGCCATGCCGTCCGCGCGGTCGAGTGAGGTCCGCCCCATGATCTCGTCGAGCGTCCTGTCGTCCATCCTCGTGCTTTGCTCGGGGCCGGGGAAGGCGCCGGCACGAACGTCCTCGCCGTAGGCCTCGGCAGCGGCCTTGATGATCGTATGCAACTCGGCGTAGTGGCGGGCATGGCGCGGTGTGAACTCGGCGTTGAGACCGAGCAGATCGGTGATCACCTGCACCTGGCCGGAGCAGCCCACGCCCGCGCCGATGCCGATCGTCGGGATGTGCAGCCGCCTGGTGATCTCGGCGGCCAGCTGTTCGGGCACCAGCTCGAGGACCACGGCGAAAGCGCCGGCCTGCTGGACCGCCAGGGCGTCGGCCAGGAGCTGACGGCCGGCGTCTCGCGTCTTGCCCTGGACTCGATGACCACCCAGCTGGTGGATCGATTGAGGCGTCAGCCCGATGTGGCCCATGACCGGGATCCCGGCCCGAACGATCGATTCGATCGTGCGCGCGCTACGCTCGCCGCCTTCCAGCTTGACTGCCCCGGCGCCGCCTTCGCGCATCATCACGCCGGCGTTCTCAAGGCTGGCCTCCGGAGTCACGCCGTAGGAGAGGAACGGCATGTCGGTCACAACCAGGGCGTGTTTGGTGCCACGAACCACGGCCTTGGTGTGGTGGAGCATCTCCGCCATGGTGACTCGGACCGTGCTGTCGTAGCCGAGCATGACCTGGCCCACCGAGTCGCCGACCAGGAGCATCGGGATCCCGGCCTCGTCGAGGATCCTGGCCGTGGGATAGTCGTAGGCGGTCAGCATGGCGATCCGTTCGCCCTCGGCGAAGAGCCGGGCGATCGAGCTGATGGTCAGTCGGGCGGCGTGCTCGGGCGAAGGTGCCTGGCTCACGAGGCGGGCTCCAGTGTGGAAGCAGCCAGCCCGGCCACATCGAGGGGCACGGACGCCTGCTCGCCGGCCGGCTCGGCGGGGGACTCGTGGGCGAATGCGCGGGAGTCCAGGCGGATGAGGATGCGATCGAGGAGCAACTCGGCGACCTCTCGCTTGGAGAGCATCGGCAGCTGCTCCGGCGCGCCTTCCGGGTAGTAGATCGTCACCCGGTTCGTATCGGTGCCGAAACCCGAGCCCGGTTCGGTCACGTCGTTGGCGACGAGCATGTCCACGCCCTTGGCCCCGACCTTCTCTGCGGCGCGCTCGGTCGAGCCGGTCTCGGCCGCAAAGCCGACGAGGATCGGGCGCAGCGCCCCCGAGGCCCGAGTGCCGGTCCTCACTCTTTCGGCTGCCTCGGCCAGCAGGTCAGGGGTGGAGTCGAGCTCGAGCTTCAGGCCCGCTCCACGGGCCAGCTTCTTGTCCGACGCCGTCTTCGGCCGGAAGTCGGCGACGGCAGCGGCCATGATCAGGACGTCGAAGACCGGGCCCTCGGGTGGCGTCAGTGCTCGCAGGGCGGCCTGCATCTCGGCGGCGGTCTCGACGCGGGCGATGTGGGCCCCTGCAGGCGGGTCCACGGAGACGTGGCCCAGGATCAGAGTCACGGCCGCGCCGCGGTCGAGGGCATCTTCGGCGACGGCGATCCCCATCTTGCCCGTCGACCGATTGCCCACGAAACGAACCGGGTCGATTGGCTCGGCGGTGCCGCCGGCGGTGATGACGACGTGGCGACCCGCGAAGTCGACGCGGGACGCGGCGGCCGGCGCGGCCACGGCCGGGGTCGAGGGAGCGGAGGTTGCCGCGACCGCCGAGGCGGGCGTGGGCTCCGCCGCCGCGGGCGCGGACTCGAAGTCACGTTCCGGGGCTGGCGCATCGCCGCTCAGCGCGTCGACGGTCGCATCGACGATCCTCCACAACTCCGCCAGCCGGCCCCGACCGACCATGCCCGACGCGAGCGGCCCCATCTCCGGCTCGACGACCTGGTACCCGAACTCGCGCACCCGCGCCACGTTCTCTTGTGTCGCCGGGTGGGCGTACATGCCGCCGTCCATCGCCGGCGCCACGACAACCGGGACGGAGGTCGCAAGGCAGGCCGCCGTGATCGAGTCGCCGGCCAGGCCGTGGGCCATTGCCGCGAGCCAGTGCGCCGTGGCAGGGGCCACGACGATCGCCTCGACGTCGTTCGCGGCGCTGATGTGGCCGATCCGCCCATCGTCCTGGAGCGCCAGCACGTCGATGTCGACCGGGTGGCGGCTCAGCGTCTCGAGGGTGAGTGGTCCGATGAAGGCCGTCGCTGATGCGGTCATCAGGACGCGCACGTCGGCGCCCTCGGTCTGGAGCATGCGCAGCAGCTCCACCGCCTTGTAGGCGGCAATCGAACCGGTGATGCCCAGGGCAATCCGACGCCCTGCCAGGCGGCCCCCGCGCTCGGTCATGTTTCCTTCTCCGAGATGATGTGGATCGAGCCGGCGGCGCTACCGGTCCAACCGGCTATCGTCTGGCCCGGCTCCGCAGGCGAGCCGCTGACCACGGCCCAGAGAATAGCCAGACCCTTGAGGGTCAGCTCCGGGTCCACTGCGTCCACGCCGGGCAGGTTGCGCACCCAGGGCGCAGCGGAGAGGCCGCCAGTCAGCACGACCTGGACGGCCTGCTCTTCGACCTTTTCGGCCCGAGCCAGCTCGGCCCGAATGCGCTCCAGCAGACCCAGCGTGAGGGCCCTGTAGCCGAGGACGATGCCCGACTGCATGGCCGAAACCGTGTCGGTGCCGATCGCCTTGCTGGGCTCGACCAGTTCGATATGGGGCAGGCGAGCCGTCCGCGATGCCAGCGCCTCGAGCCCGATCTCGAGGCCCGGTGTGATCGCGCCGCCGACGTAACCCCCGTCGCGGGCTACGCAATCGAACGTGGTGGCGGTCCCGAAATCCACGACGATCGCCGGCGCGCCGTACAGCCGCCCGACGGCCAGGCTGTTGACCAGGCGGTCCGCCCCGACTTCGGCCGGTCGCTCGGTTCGGACGGGGATCGGCATGATCGCCGCGGTCGCGGAGAGCAACTGGAGCCCGCGTCGCTCGGCGATCGCCTCAACGGCGCCGGTCAGCGCCGGCACCACCGACGCCAGGGAGATGCCGGTCACGTCGGCCAGGGTCGCGCCATCCAGGCGCAGCAGGCCGTCGATGAGGACTTCGAGCTCGTCCGCTGTAGCCGCGGGACGTGTTTCCGCCCGCCGGCTGGCCACGATAGCCTCGCCGGCCACCAGGCCGAGGGTCATGTTGGTGTTGCCGATGTCAAGCGCGAGCAGCATTCCCCGATGATACCGCCCCGCCGAATGCCTCAGCTTCTTAGTCTCGGCTGTCGTCCGGACGGAAACGGCATCGCCGAACCCCGGCTGGGTGGTGGGCCGATTCTCGCCGGATTCACACCAGCGCGATATCCAGCAAAGACTCGGCCCGCGTCCGACGAAGACGAGAGCCGATACTGACTTGAGAGGGCGCGAATCCCGTGCGGGATCTGAGCATGGGGGCCGCCTTGTGAGCTGGGAAAG
>Ga0182019_10001454_pt1 | contig 12091 bp, 10 predicted proteins | sample 812E2MmetaG_FD_120483 | JGI IMG/M metagenome (GOLD analysis project Ga0182019, IMG submission 120483) | Permafrost microbial communities from Stordalen Mire, Sweden - 812E2M metaG | ecosystem: Environmental > Terrestrial > Soil > Wetlands > Permafrost | place: Sweden: Stordalen | collected...
AGGTCGACTCGGCCTCGCCCGAGCAGGTCGCGGAAGTCAAGGCCGACATCGCGGAGATGAACCCGCGCGCCAGGGTGATCCTGGCTCGGTCGGCGCTGACGCTGCAAGGTGGCGAGATCAAGGGCAAGAAGGTCGCGGTCGTCGAAGACGGGCCGACCCTCACGCACGGCGGCATGACATTTGGGGCCGGAGTCGTGGCGGCGCGGCGATTCGGCGCCGCCGAACTCGTCGATCCGGTGCCGTACGCAACGGGTGAGCTGGCCGCGACGCTTCACAAGTACCCGGCCCTCGAGCATCTCATCCCGGCCATGGGCTACGGCCAGGGCCAGATGCACGAGTTGGAGACCACGTTGAACGCCATGCCGGCGGACCTGGTCCTCTCGGCCACGCCAATCGATCTCACCCGCGTCCTCAAGCTCGAAAAGCCGGTCGTTCGGGTTCGATACGAGCTGGAGGAGATGACGGCCGAGCCGGGGCAGGCGGCCCAGCCGAAGCTGGCCGATCTCCTGCGCGGTATCGTGGAGAAGGCTCGCGCCGGCTCGACGCCGGCGGCTCATCGCTGAGGGAGGAACCTCGATGGCGCGGCATCTGCTGACTCTGGATTCCCTGGGGCGGGACGGGATCCGCCACACCCTGGACCTGGCCGTCCGAATCAAGGCCCGCGGGGGCGAGACTGGCGATGCCCTGGCCGGCGGTCGGGTCGGGCTCCTCTTCGACAAGCCGTCGACGCGGACCCGCGTCAGCTTCGAGGCGGCGATCTGGGGCCTCGGAATGCTGCCGATCGCGCTTCGCTCGGACGAGCTTCAGATCGGCCGCGGCGAGACGATCGCCGACACGGCGCGCGTCCTGTCGCGCTACCTCTCGGCCTTCGTGATCCGGACCTTCGAGCAGGCCCGAGTCGACGAGCTGGCCCGCTACGCCACCATCCCGATCATCAACGCCCTGACCGACGAACACCATCCGTGCCAGGCCCTGGCCGACGTCATGACTCTCGAAGAGGAGTTCGGGTCGGTCGAAGGGCTGCGGGTCGCCTTCGTCGGGGACGGCAACAACGTCTGCCACTCGCTGATCCAGGCAGCGGGGCACCTGGGCTTCACGCTTGCCATCTCCACGCCGGCCGGTTTCGAGCCCAACGCGGAGATCGTGGCCGCCGCGCAGGCCAACTGCCGCACCAACGGCGGCGGCATAGAGCTTGGCCACGACCTCAAGGCCGCCGTCCGCGGCGCCGACGCGGTCTACACCGACGTGTGGGCCAGCATGGGCCAGGAAAAGGAGCGCGAGGAGCGAGCCCGCATCTTCGCCGGGTACTGCGTCGACGCCGCCCTGATGGCGCTTGCCTCGCCGCGCGCCATCTTCCTGCACTGCCTCCCGGCGCACCGCGGCGACGAGGTCACCGACGAAGTCATGGACGGACCACAGTCGCGCGTCTTCGACGAGGCCGAGGACCGCTGGTACACCGAGCAGGCGCTCCTGTACCTGCTGATCACCGGCGACGAGCGAGGGGAGCGTCTAGGGTGACTCGACTCGCCATCGCCCTGGGCGGCAACGCCCTGATCAGGCGAGGCGAACCCGGCTCGACCGAGGTCCAGCGCCACAACCTGGTGGCCGCGGCGCGTGGCATCGTCACGCTCGCCGAAGGCAGTCGGGCGGAGATCGTCATCACCCACGGCAACGGCCCGCAGGTCGGCTTCCTGGCGATCGGAGCGGAGATGGCCGCTTCCGTGGTCCCGGCGCCGCCACTCGACGTCCTGGGCGCGGAGACCCAGGGCCAGATCGGCTATCTGCTGGCCAACGCCCTCAACGACGCATTTCTCGAGCGCGGCAAGCGACGCGAGATAGCCGTGATCGTGACCCGGACGGTCGTCCCGGCCGACGATCCGGCATTCGCCAACCCCACCAAGCCGGTCGGCCCGATCTACGACGAGGAAACGGCCCGCGAGCACGCCCGCACACGCGGCTGGAGCATCGCTCCCGACGGCAAGAGCTGGCGCCGGGTGGTTCCCTCGCCGCCTCCGATCCGCATCGTGGAGGCGGCCGCGATTCGCGCTCTCGTGGAGGCGGGCGTGCTCGTCGTGGCGTCGGGCGGTGGGGGAGTGCCGGTGGTGGAGCAGGCCAATGGCCAGTATGTGGGCGTCGAGGCGGTGATCGACAAGGACCTCGCAGCGGTCGTGCTGGCGCGCTCGGTGGATGCCGACGGCCTGCTGCTCCTCAGCGACGTCGACGCCGTGTATCGCCGCTGGGGCACGCCCCGCCAGGAGGCGATCCTGCGCCTCTCCGTGGACGAGGCGATGGAGGGCCTGGCCAGCGGCGCGTGGCCGGCGGGCTCGATGGCGCCCAAGGTCCGCGCCTGCGCCCAGTTCGTCAAGGGCGGCGGCCGGTTCGCCGCCATCGGCGCCCTCGAGAACGCCGTGGCGATCGTCAAAGGCGCGTCGGGGACCTGGTTCGGCACCGACGCGGTCGGCCTTCCGAGGCGCGCGGCGTAAGGTCTCGACCAACTTCCGGCAGGAGTACATGACCTTCGGCTAGACTTGGGGCGGTACTATAGTCATGCCAGGAGGCCATAAGCTCAGTGCCGCGATCAGCCGTCGCCATCTACCTGCCCGGAGACGAAATCCCGGCAGTGAATGCCGAGCTGGCTGAAGCCGGGTACGAAGCCATCGCGGTCTCCAGCCCCGACGAGCTCGAAGCTCTGCTCGAATGCCGGCCCGACGTGGGCCTGGCGATCCTGGATGGCGAGGGCGACTTCGACGCGACCATCGAGATGTACGCCCTCCTGCACGAGGGGGAGCGCAACGTGCCGTCGCTGATGATCGTTTCGGCCACGGCCTCCGATCGGCTCAGCCTCGCCGGCCGCGCCCGCGTCAATGGCGAGTTCGTGACCCGCCCCTATTCGGCCGCCTCGTTGCGCTGGCGCGTCGAGGCGATGCTCATTCGGGCCGAGACGATGCTCATTCGGACCGAGGCCCTCGGCGACGATGCCCGCGCCGCCATCCTCGAAGGCGAGGTGGGTGTCGCGTCTCCGGCCGTGGCTCAGCGCGGCCAGATCGTCGTGATCTTCAACCCCAAGGGTGGCGTCGGCAAGACCACGATCGCCATCAACACCGCGGCAGTCCTCCAGATGCGCCGGAACCAGCGCGTGCTGCTGATCGACTGCGACACCGTGACGGGCCATATCGTCACCTCGTTGGGCATGGCCGAGATCCCCACCGTCGTGGACGTCTGGAACGCGGATCTGGGGAGGCATGCCAGCCACTCGCTGCCGGAGATCGCCTCGGCCCACAGCAGCGGCGTCGCGGTGCTGACGATGTCCCGGTCGCCGCTCCACACCGAGGTTCTCGAGCCCAAGCGCGTTGCCCAGGCCATAAGCGCCGCCCGCGACGCCTATGACTGGATCATCATCGACATGCACCCGGACTACGGGCCGCTCAACCAGGGCATCTTCGCCCTGGCCGACCAGATCCTCGTGCCCGTCACTCCGGAGGTCCCGACCATTCGGGCGGCGGTGCAGTTCCGCGAGGTTGCGGTCGATCTCGAGATTCGCGATCGCCTGGCCCTAGTCGTAAACCGTTCGAACAGCGGCGTCTCCGCGAGCGACGTCGAGAAGGTCGTCGGGTTTGGGGCCATCGCCAGGATCCGGTCCGCCGGCATGCTTTTCGTCCACGCGGCCAACAGTCATCGCTCCGCGGTCGAGGCGTTCCCCAAGGCAAGGGTGGTCGGCGATATCGAAGCCCTGGCGGACAGGCTGATCTCCATGAGGGACGATCCGGGCGGGACGCAGCGCTCGATGCTGTGGTTCGTGCGCCCCGTCCGGGACCTGCTCGACAGGCTAACCTCACAGGCCGTCGGCAGGTCGCTCTCCCTCCGCCGGTCAAGTGAGCCGGTCCATACGCGCTAGAGCAGCCGAGCCGGCGACCACGCCCGCGCCGGGCGTGCGGGCCCGAACCGAGACGGCGCCCCGGCCGGACGGGCGTCCGCGCCGACCGCGCCGCTACTGCTTCGGTTGGTAGTTCAGGCGGGCGGTGAACAGGTCCGCGTACTGCGCCCTGACCGCGGTTGCCTGCCCGCGTTCGATGTCGAGCTCGTTGGCGATCTCATCGAGGGTGGCGCTCTCTTCGGCGGTGATCGCGCCGTCCGCAGCCGCGACCTGGAAGCAGGCTCGCAGGAGGATGAGTCGCTGGTCGGGGTTCGAAGCCTCGCGGAACTCGCGTGTCACCAGGTAGTCGCTCGTCTCGCCGGCCTTGCGCTCCTGGAGCTTGGCCATCTCGGCGACCAGGACGGCCTCCGATTCATCGAGTCCGTATTCGGCGAGCACGCTCTCGATAGCCTGCGTCTCGACGTCGGTGATCTCCAGGTCGGCGTTGGCGGCCCTGGCCAGCACATAGGCCATGCTGGCCAGAAGCCGTGCCTTTTCGGGCGGCAGCGACTCCAGGCGGGCGACGATGTTGCGCACCGCCTCGGTCTCGGCGTCGATCTGCAAGGGCTCGGAGGCCGGCGCGCCGGCAGCCGCATGGCCGCCCAGGAACCGCATGAAGGACATTGGCTCTTCCTTCCCTGCCTGGCTAAGGGGTGAGTGAACGTCAGGCGTGAGTGAACAGTAGATGCAGTTCCATGATCCCGTTGTTGTCGACAGAGAGGACCGAGAAGCTGTTGGGCCCCTGGAACCCGTAGTCGGCGAACACGACCGGCATTGTCCCCGTGACGGCGATGATGCCGCCCTGACGCAGCGCCGTCAGAGTGATGGCGACGTTCTTCGCAACGCCATGAAGAGTGAGGGTGCCGTTCGCGACCACCGACACCGTCTGGCCCTCGGTGGGCAGCGTTCCGAGGTCGATCGGCCCGGCTGTGGTGAAGGCGGCGGTCGGGAACTGATCGGTGTCGATCGCCTGGCGGCGCAGCTGATTGTCGCGGTTCGGATCGCTGCTCTTGAGGGCCGTCAGGTCGGCCGTGATCGAGACGTTGTCGATGACGGCCCCGGTCAGGGTCATCGAGCCGCTCACCAGAGGCGTGCGCCCGACGGCGGTGTTCGCTCCGACGCCGACGAGCTGCTCCTGCACCCGATAGCCCGCCCACGAGGCGGAGAAGTCGGCCATGGATCCCAGGCTGGTGGTGACGTTCCACGTGCCGTCCAGCGAGGCTGGCGCGGCAACGCCGGCACCCGGCGGGATCATGGGTGCGCTGGAGGCCACGGCCGCGGGCCCGGCCGGGCTCAGGAACAGGTAATACAAGCCGTAGCCGCCGATGGCAACGCCGCCGACCACGACCACAGCAATGGCTGCGAGCAGGAGATTGCGAGTGTTGTGAGATCGCCTCGCCGATGCCGGCGGGGTGGGGGAGCTGGGAGCGGTCATCTGAGCCTCCGGGCGCTGGGCGCGCCGTCGGTCCGCGAGAGTGGACCGTCTGTGACCGTAGGCTCGCTTGCTGAGAAGTTGCTGAACCGGGGCTGTATGGTGCGCCTGCCACGACGACCGGCCGAACGTCGACGTGCGCCGGGCCGAACGTCGGGTTGCGCGTCGGGGATCGCGCGTCCCAACCGCGGCTCAATCCTCTCTCCTATGCGAATGGGCAGTTACCAAAGTGAAGGCCAGGCCGACCCATGGTTCGGTTTCCTTCACGCTTGAGGCGATGTCAGAATCGAACGTCCGGACGATGCACTCGTAATCGAGACCATCGACGGCAGGTCGGGCCGCTTGATACCGCTCGAACGGGTGGTGTCGCCCGAACCGAGAATGGGCCCTCCGGCTCCAGCCTCATCGTGGGGCCCGAACTACTGTCGCAAGGCGTTCGACGTGTCCGCCTCTACCGTCTGGAGGAGACCATCTTGCGGAACCACCGTCAGCCGCGCTATTCCATCGTTCTCGGGGCCGTGGCCATCAGCGCGTTCACCCTCGCGTTGTCTCTGGTCTGGTCAGTGCCGGCCACCCTGGCGTCCGGCCCGGCCAACGCCGAGGCGAACGAGCTGGTTCGTCTGATCAACGGCGAGCGGGCCTACCTGGGCAAGGCGGCCCTCCGCACCGATACCTTCCTGGCCTCCAAGGCCCGGGATGGCGCGGTCGCCTGTCCCAACGATGCCAGCGAGGTGATGTACGGGCGGGCCAAGGACTTCGCCGTGTATGGCTTCCCCGCGAACGCGCACCAGCTTCGACTCTGCCCCACATACACGTCCATGGATGCGATGGCGTCCTGGGGCTACAGGGGCTCTCGCGGCGAGATCACGGCTCTCAACGGTGGCTACGGGACCGGTAAGGTCGACTACACGTTTGGCTGCACGCCTTCGCTGCGCACCTGCCCGGGCTCCGCGACGTCCACCTACCACACGACCGACATAGCCATGTGGGATTGGACATCGAGCTCGACTCACTACGCCATCATCATCGGCAGCTACGACAGGGTCGGCTGTGGGGCGTGGATTGGATCGAACGGGGCCTACTTCTACGACTGCATGTTCAGCCGCGGAGGACCATCGGCGCCAAAGGCCGCGCCACGACCGACCGGGGCCGCCAGGGCGCCGGCCGCCGGCACGGTCGCGCCCACGTCCGCGGTCTCTACGGCCGCGCCAAGCGCGACCGAATCGCCCACTGAGCCGACGCCCGACCCCACCGCTATCGTCGAGGGCGTCCAGTCCGCAGCCACCCAGTCGCCCGACTCGGAATTAGCTCTGGGCGGAACCGCGCAAGGCGGGCCCGCGGGAGGGCCGCCGAGTGGGAGCGTCGGCGCGTCGGCCACGTCCCGCAACCTGAGCGTCGCCGGAGGCGCGATCGCGGCCATCTTCAGCCTTCTGTACGGGCTGCTGATGTCGCTCAAACGGCGCCGGCCGCGCAATCAGCTCGCCACTTGAGGCTGTCTGCGGAGGTCGAGCCCCCGCAGACCATCGATCCGTCGAGTTCCGGGAGGTGTCACGCGCCTCCGCGGCGCTCGATCGAGGAGATCACCAGGAACACCCCGAAGGCGACGATGGCGACCGCCCACGCGAGGTTCAGGTCCAGCCCAGGGTCGATCGTATGCCAGGCGAGGACGGCGCCCACCACGATCAGGAGCGCCCCGAAGACGACGCCGCCCGAACCGCGATGCTCTGCCCGGCGTTCCCAGCGTTCGGCGCGCCTCTGCCAGCGATCCTGACGAGCCTGCCAGCGCCAGTCCCATCCGGGCACCGGGCCGGGCATGGGAGCGCCCTGCGGGGCGCCCGGGGCAGCCCCTGCCGGTGGAGCGTCTGGGGCGCCGGGCGCGGCCGGTGGAGTGCCGGCGGCGCCGTATCCGACCGGCGCGCCGCCCGGCTGCCAGGGCGAGGGTTGGGACCACTCCTGGGGTCCAAGCGGTACGACGATCATCATGATGAAGTAGGCCACCGCAGAGACGAAACCAGTCAGCGGGACCGAGATGAGCCAGATGATGCGGACCAGGATTGGGTCGACGTCGAAGTAGTCGGCGACACCGGCCGCGACACCCGCGATCCAGCGGTCGTCGACGGATCGGTAGAGACGACGAGGGTTCATTTGCAACCTCCTGCGGGGTTGAGCGTCAGGCTTCCGACGCTGGTGCTGACGGTGAAATCGGCCTTGTTGGCGGCGGTGTCGTAGCCGGGCGTCTGCCAGTCATCGCCGACTCGAACCAGGCCGGCGCTCGACAAGTTGCTCGAAGCCAGGCTCTCGCTCGACTTCAGGCGGAGTCCGAGCTGACTCGGCGCACACAGGTCGAGCGACCCGACGTTCGTCGAGATCGTGCCCGAGACGCTCGAGCTGCCGTCGAGGATCAGTGACGACGCCCCGACGTTCGTCGAGATCGTGACGCTTCCGACTCGGGCCCCGGTCAGATCGGCATGGAGCGCGCCGGCGTTCAGTGAGAAGCTCGCCGACGAAAGGCTCGCGCCGCCGAGGCCGACGTGGGCGTCGCCGGCGGCGACGGAGACATTGAGTCCGATCGACCGTCCCGAGGGCAGCGCGACGTCCCAATCTTCCTGGGCGCGCTGCGGCCACCAGCCGTCCTGGGAGCCCGAACTGATTGCCAGGGAGCCGGCGGAGGAAGTCACGTTTGGGCTGGGGCCGCCGGTGTCGGATGCGGTTACATGCCACTGGCTGTCGGACGAGGTGGTGACGCTGGCGCGACCGCACTGGAGGTCGAGCTCGACCTGCGCTGGGCCATCGAAAGTGCCGGCACGCGAGGTCGTGCTGGCGTTGCCGCCCTGGTTGCCGCAGCCGAACTGGGGCCCGATGGCGAAGAGGCTGCCCACGACTAGGCCGAGGCAGGCTGCGACCACAAGGCCGCCGACGAAGTAAGCGGGGGTCCGCGACAGCACGATCTTGAGCCCTATACCGACGAGAACCAGCGGCCAGAGTCGCCAGGCATCGCTGAGCGTGGATAGCGGGACTGCGCCCTGGCGGTAGGCCAGGGGCACGGCTCCCAGAACGATGAAGAAGACCCCCCAGTTGAGTCGACCGCGGTTCAGCTTCATAAGCCGTCCTCTCCTGCATTTCGCCCCAGGGCACACCCGGTTGCCACGGGAGGCGACCGGCCGACTCATCCGCTTGCGGCGCCAGGTCGGTGTCAGCGTGAGAATACGCGCCGCAATTCTGCCGGCGCATCATCCGGGAGGCGCCAACCGACTACTCCTTGGGGCTCATTCGCTTCCTTCGCGGGTAGCGCGCACGTCCTTCCTGAGGTCGACGCTGCCGTCATGGGTCGTATGTCCGGCTTCGCAGGGGCTTCCGGCGTGATAGCCTCATCGGCGACGAGAGAACCGCCGGCGCGGTCCCGCGCCGGCCGTGATGGGGAGACGAGTCGATGCTATTGAGCGAGTGGAAGAAGACGGCCCCTAACCGCGAGGCCATGAGCAACAAGGTCTTGGCCGTGCTCAAGCCCGTCCTCGCCGACCTTGGGGCGGACGGCGATCCGGCCTGTTGGGTTCTCTGGGGCGAGGATCCGGAATTCCGCTACTCGGTCATGGCGCCGACTCAGGCAGGTTTGGTCACGGTCGCCGTCCGCTTGAACTCAGGTAGCGGCGACGGCCCTCGAGCGACCGGCAAGCTCATCCGATGGGGCAAGCTTCAGGTCAGCGATCTGGGCGTCGAATCGGCCGACGGCCATCGGCTCGTGGCCGTGCAGGTCGAAGGCCAGGTTCTCAAGGGTGTTGACGAGGAGGCCGACCGGATATGCGAGTTCCTCCTCGGGCTGGTGGCCGGGGTCGACGGCCGTGCCTACCGGGTGGCCGCGCCCGTGGTGGTGCAAGCGGTCCCGCCGGACGTGACCATCCCCAAGCCTGCCGTCGACAAGCCCGAGGCGCCAAAGGCCGGCGCAAAGTCGGGCCTCAAGGCAGTGCCGGCGCCGCTCGCCGCGTCGGGCGCGGCCAAGGGACCGGCCAAGGAAGTCGCCGAAGGAGCGCCCGTGGCCGGGGACCAGCCGCCCGCGCGCAAACCTGCGAAGACTCCGGGCGGCAAGACCCGGGCCGCCTGGGTGGCTCCGCATCCGATCGGGCTGCCCGCCCCGCAAACTCCGACGCCCGCCGTTGCGCCGCTGCGCCTGAAGCCGCCCGCGGCGAAGCCAGAGGCGGCCAAGCCACCGGCCTCGCCGGCCGCTCATCCCGCGGCCGCGGCCCGGTCCGCGGAACCGGCCGAGGGCGGGCCGGTCTGGGAAGTCCCGGAGCCGAGTGACCGCGAAGTGAAGCGGCCGCGGACCTGGACTCCCTGACGATCGTTCACCGGCATCCGGCCGTGCTCCAGCGGCCGGGGCGATAGCTCCTACGGGGGCATCATCTCCACTTTGTCACCGGCGAACCTACGCCGCGCGCTTGACGGAGAGTGTCAGCAACCCGCCCAGTCCGGCCAGCAAACCACCACCGGCCCCTACGAAGATGCCCCAACCGATCGCGGCAGTGTAGCCTGCTTCGTTATCGCCGAACGAGTTGAATAGGGACACGATGTCGCTCATCTTCATGAAGGCCGTGGCCTCGACCACGCAGATGCCGATCGCGCCGGCGATCGCACCGAGTCCCAGCAGCATCTGCCCCGATCCTCGGGCGGCGCCAAGAGCAAGGAGCACGCCGCACAACGCGGCGAGGACGCCCGCGCCGATTAGGTAGTCGCCGTTCGCTAGACCCAGCTCGGACGAGGTGGCGTCGATCCCGGCCGACCACTGGCCGTTGTAAGTCATCCAGGGCAGCCAGGCCGATCCAACGGCCACGGCCCCTCCTATGAGGGCCAGAAGGCCGTACGTGCGACCCGCCGAACCGCTGGCCGCGGCCGCAGGAGGCGGTGCGTAGTAAGCGCCTGGCGGAGCGTACGCCGGGCCCCATTGCCCCGCGGGCGGCGGCGGAGTCTGGCCCCATTGCCCCGCGGGCGGCGGCGGAGCGTACGCCGGGCCCCATTGCCCCGCGGGCGGCGGCGGAGCGTACGCCGGGCCCCATTGCCCAGCGGGCGGCGGCGGAGGCGGGGTCTGCGACCAGGCGGGGGGCGGCGCGAGCGGAGTCGCGACGGGCGGAAGCTGGTCCGGAGACGGAGGAGCAGTCTCAGCCGAGGCCGGGGGCGGCGCTGTCTGCTGGAGCTGAGCGCCGCAGTGCGGGCAGAACTTGCCGGCGGTCTCGATCGGAGATCCGCAATTCGGACAGATCATGACGGTGCTCCGCTCCAGGACTCAGGCCAGTCGACACGTGACGGTCGTACGCCGGCCGCTGTCGGAGGGTGACGATATGCGACCGGCGACGCGCTCATCAGAGCCGTTCGGCCCGCAGACCCGGCCCTTCAATCGGCCCGAGAGCCGACGTACCATATTCAGCGTCCAGACAGTTGGAGCGGCCCGATGAGTCACGCGCGACTGGCATCCGATCCGTCGCCTAACGCGGCCGCATGCGACGCCTTGAAGTCAACGACAGCCCAGTCGTGACAGGCGTTCGTTCGCAACTCCGGAGACCGAAGCTGACGCTGTCCGGCTTCGCCCTGGGCATCGCCGTCGTCGTGGGCCTTATCTCCGTTGGCGCGCTGGCCGGTTGGGCGCTCGGCGTCTCCGCTCTGGCCTCGTGGGTGCCTGCGGGCGTCGCCACGAAGGTCAACGCCGCCCTCTGCCTTCTCGCGCTGGCGATCGGGCTGGCGCTCATCGCCTCCGACCCCGGAAGACGCCACCCCTGGGCATCGGTAGCCGCCATCGTCGTGGCGGCCATTGCCGTGGCCACGCTGGTGGAGCATGTCGCCGGCGTCAATTTCGGCATCGACGAGCTGTTCGTCAAAGACCGGGCCAGCATCGGCTCACCCCATCCGGGCCGATTCGCCGTCCAGACGGCCGTCGGGTTCCTGGCGGCCGCCCTGGCCCTCCTTTCGGTCGGTCGATGCGTGCGCGGCTTCCACCTGACCGAGCTGCTCGCTGGCTTGACTGCCGCGATCGGTGGTGCCTCCCTGATGGGCTACATCTACGGTGCGCAGGCGCTTGTGGGGGTGGGATCCGGGAGCCAGGTCGCGCTCCCGGCCGCAGTCGCTCTCACGCTCCTGGCAGTCGGCCTGGTCGCCATGGATCCCCAGCACGCGCTGGCCCGCCAGGTGACGGATCCCGGTCCGGCCGGCCAGGTCATTCGGCGCATCCTTCCCGCCGCCCTCGTGATCGTGCCGGTGGGCGCCTGGCTGCGGCTCATGGGCGAGCGGGCCGGTCTGTACGACGAGTCGGTCGGCCTTTCGATCCTGGTCACTCTTGAAGCTGTCGTGCTCGTGGTGATCGGGGCATGGACCACGGCCAACGTCCGAAATCTCGTGCAGGAGCGCCGGCAGGCGGAGCTGGATCTCGCCCGCCTGGGCTCGGCCGTTTCGACGCCACTCATCGAGACGGCGCCGGTCGGTCTGGCGGTGCTGGACCGTGACCTGCGGTACCTGTATGTCAACCCGGCGCTCGCGTCGATCGACGGGCTTGGAGCGCTGGCCCACCTTGGGCAACGTATCGACCGGGTCTCGCCAGAGCTCGGGCTGGAGACAGCCGCCACGCTGGAGAACGTCCTCGTTTCGGGTCAGGGGATACAGGACCTTGAAGTCAGCGGCCACACCTCGGCCGGCGCGGCGCCCGGGACGTGGCTGCTGAGCGCGAAGCCGCTGAGCGACGACGCCGGTGAGGCGATGGGTCTGGC
>Ga0182019_10001455_pt1 | contig 12086 bp, 13 predicted proteins | sample 812E2MmetaG_FD_120483 | JGI IMG/M metagenome (GOLD analysis project Ga0182019, IMG submission 120483) | Permafrost microbial communities from Stordalen Mire, Sweden - 812E2M metaG | ecosystem: Environmental > Terrestrial > Soil > Wetlands > Permafrost | place: Sweden: Stordalen | collected...
CCAGGAAGCCTATTTTGAAGTTGACCTTGCCGGTAATTTCACTTTTTACAACGATTCATTATGCCGCCTCACAGGATGCTCCAGAGAGGAATTAACAGGCGCAAATTACAGACAGTTTTCCAATGAAGAAATGTCGCAAAAAGCTTTCAAGGCTTTTAATAAAGTTTTCAGCACCGCTGAACCCATCGAAGGATTCGATTGGCAGATTATGAGAAAGGATGGCTCCAAAAGATACATTGAAGCATCCGTGTCGCTGCAAAAAAAATCGTCAGGCCAGCCAAACGGGTTTAAGGGGGTCATACGCGACATTACCGAACGCAAGCGGATCGAACAGGAACTCAACTATTTGGCGACTCACGACGCCCTGACCGGACTGCCTAACCGTTTAATGTTCAGTCAGCTACTGGATCATTCGATTCAGTCCGCACAGCGCAACAAGAAACAATTGGCGGTTTTTTTCATAGACCTGGACCGCTTCAAAACAATCAATGATTCTCTGGGGCACGAAGCCGGAGATATACTCCTGAAGGAAATGGCTCTGCGCTTCAAACAATCACTGCGTAATGTCGATGTTATCGGCCGTCTGGGCGGTGATGAATTTATTATCCTGATTGAAGACTTTAACGACTTGCATCAGGTGGAAATTCTGGCTCATAAAATACTGGCTACCGTTATTAAACCTATCATCCTTATGAGTGAAGAGTGCCGCATCACTGCCAGCATCGGCATCAGCATCTATCCTAAAGACGGGCAGGACGAACAATCCCTGATGAAAAACGCGGATATCGCCATGTATTTTGCCAAGGAAGACGGCAAAAATAACTACAAGTTCTACTCCGAAAATATTCAGTCGATAGCAAGTGAACGGTTGTCTATAGAAACCAATCTACGCCGCGCGCTGGAACGCAATGAATTATCTCTAAACTATCAGGCCAAACTGGATTTAAGGACCAGAGCGATCACCGGCGTGGAAGCTCTGCTGCGCTGGTACAATCCCTACCTTGGTTCGATAACGCCGACCCAATTCATTCCTATAGCTGAAGAAACAGGCATGATCGTAGCCATTGGCCGATGGGTATTAAAAACAGCCTGTGCCCAGAATATTGCCTGGCAGCAAGAGGGGTTACCCCCCGTTTGTATGGCAGTAAATTTATCGCTTCGCCAGTTGATGGATGAAAACTTAGTGGAAGATATCAGAACCGCTTTAAAAGACACAGGAATGGCGCCGAATCTTCTGGAATTGGAAATAACGGAAAGCATGGTTATGCATAATCCGGCGCGCCTGATTGCGCTCTTGACAAAAATTAAGGAAATCGGTGTGCGGATCGCTATTGATGACTTCGGGACCGGTTATTCCTCTCTCGCTCAGATAAAAAATTTCCCTATTGATACGCTCAAGGTAGACAGATCATTCATTCGGGATATTCCGCAGGATGCTGAAAATAAAGCCATAACGGAAGCGATTATTACCATGGGAAAAACTCTCAGCCTTGTCGTTGTCGCTGAAGGTGTGGAAACTAAGGAAGAAGAAAACTTTCTGCGGGAACAAGTCTGCGATGAAATGCAGGGGTTTTATTTTAGCAAACCCATAGAGCCTGACCGCTTCGCTGATCTGCTCCGTAAACAAAACGACCCGTCAAAAAAGTAAATCAACAAAGCTTGAATTTTTTATAATCATTATCATTTCAGAGGTCTTCGCAGATAATCCGATCTCAGGCAAAACTATTTTCTAACGTGCCGGCATCTACGGAACCTCTGTCATTAACATTGGTTTTGAATTGCTTGATTCCCTGCGACACTTCCTGAAGACGGATGGAAGAAGTAACCGCGCAGGCATTCATGCCGGATAGTTTTTCTACATCAGCGGACAGTGCGTCGAAAATTCCGGTGATCATCGCTTCCACGATATTCGGGGTAACGAGATTGGAACGGCCTTCGCCGTAAAGGTCAAAAGCAAAGCTATTCAGCGCCATCCCTTCCACGGTTTTTGTTACAAGATATGCGGCATTATAAATTTTATCGTAACTTATATCGGAGACCTTTCCCAGACCGAACAGAAGCAGCATCTCCGCGCCGACGCGCGGCGGATAGGGAATAATAATTTTCTCTTCAAATTCGCCGCCGATTCTTCCCTGCTTGATTTCTCTCGAGATCATACCGCCCAGACGCCAGTCGATAAAACCACAGATCCCGCGCGGCGGTTTTTCATCCTCAAAAACACCAAGAACCAGGCATTTATGCTTTGGAAGATCGGGATTTTCTGTCGAGAGAGTCAGTTGCATTTTTCTTATTTAATTTAAGGTTAAGAGCATCCAATATCCCGTTGATGAAAGACCCGGAATTTTCCGACCCGAAAGTCTTTCCCAGATCAACGGCTTCATTCAAAGTAACTTTCGGCGGGATATCGTCACAGTAGAGAAACTCAAACACGGCCAGACGCAAAATACTTATATCCACCCTGGACATACGTCCCAGGGACCAGTTATCCGAACAACCGGCAATAAGTTTATCCAGTTCATCCTTGTGTTCGCTTGTGCCCTGCACCAGAAAAGCAGCAAATTCTTTAGCCGTTTTCGGAGCCGCAAAATTACCCCAGAAAAGATCTAAAGCATCCTGCGCATCAGTATTCACAAAATTAAGACTGTAAAGAACCTGTAAGGCAATTTCCCGTGCCTTTCTCCGTCCGCGCATTTAATTATTAAACCTCAAAGAGCTATAAGCTTGACACATTATCTTTTTGATAGTCCGGCCATAAGATTATGGCGTTTTAAAATTAAATCTTTTTGAATAAATCAACCATTTCAATCGCCGTCATCGCCGCGTCGGCGCCCTTATTGCCCGACTTCGTTCCCGCGCGCTCAATCGCCTGTTCAATCGTATCCGTGGTCAGCACGCCGAAAACGACCGGAACTTCTGTCTCTAAGCCAACCATGGCAATGCCCTTGGATACCTCGGCGCTGATATATTCGAAATGCGGAGTCGCGCCGCGAATGATGGCGCCCAGACAAATGATGGCGTCAAAGCGGCCGCTCTTGGCCAGTTTTTTCGCCGTCAGCGGCAATTCAAAAGATCCCGGAACTTTATAAATCACTATATCTTTTTCTTCCGTGCCGGCTCTCATCAATGCGTCAATTGTTCCTTCAATCAACCTGCCGCAAATAAAATCGTTAAAACGGCTGGCCACGATGCCAAACTTCATTCCCTTGGCGACAATTTTTCCTTCAATTATTTTCGGCATGATTCATTACCATCCTTTATCTTAATTTCTTAACAGTTCGGGTTTTATATTTTTAAAAGATGCCCCATCTTCTTCTGTTTTGTTTTCATATAACGTATGTTGTTTTCGTTAGGATCTATTTCGATGGGAACTCGTTTGGTAACCTCAATCCCGTAACCTTCGAGTCCGACTATTTTCTTGGGATTATTGGTCAGCAATCGCATTTTTCGCACACCCAGATCGGCAAGGATTTGCGCTCCGATTCCGTAGTCTCTTAAATCAGCTTTAAATCCCAGAGCGATGTTGGCTTCGACTGTATCCTTGCCTTGTTCCTGCAAGGCGTAAGCTTTGAGTTTGTTAACAAGACCGATTCCCCGGCCTTCCTGACGCATGTAAACGATGACGCCTTTTCCTTCTTTTTCCACCATGCTCATCGCACGATGAAGCTGATCGCCGCAATCGCATTTTCTGGAACCGAAAAGATCACCCGTGAGACATTCCGAATGGACTCTGACCAGCACCTCATCATCTTCTTTAATATCGCCTTTCACCAGGGCAATATGCTGCCAGTCGTCAACCTCGTTTTCGTAAACAATCATCTTGAAATCGCCGCCGAAGCTTGTTGGTATCGTCGCTTCCGCCATTCGTTTGATAAGCGATTCGTTCTGCATCCGGTAATCAATAAGATCGGCAATGGTGACAATTTTTAATTTGTGTTCCCGTGCAAAAATTTCCAGATCCGGCATCCGCGCCATCGTGCCGTCATCTTTCATAATCTCACAAATCACGCCGGCAGGCGTCAAACCGGCCATACGGCACAAATCTACCGAACCTTCGGTTTGGCCCGTGCGAACGAGAACGCCGCCTTTTTTGGCGCGAATCGGAAAAATATGTCCGGGACTGACCAAATCATCCGGTTTGCCCTGAGGATTGACGGCGGCCTGAATTGTTGTCGCCCTGTCTGCGGCGGAAATGCCGGTGGTAACACCGTGCCGCGCTTCAATGGAAATAGTAAACGCTGTTCCAAAACGAGCCTGATTATCCTGAACCATCTGTTTTAGATGCATTTTTTCCGCCATTTCTTCATTAAGGGTCAAACATATCAAACCGCGCCCATAACGGGCCATAAAATTGATTGTTTTTGCCGTGGCAAATTGTGCCGCCATGAAAAGATCGCCTTCATTTTCGCGGTCTTCATCATCAACGAGAATAACCATCTTCCCGTTTTTGATATCTTCAATTGCTTCCTGAATTGTGCTGATTGCCATTTTATTATCCTTACTTATTGTGAGACTCAAATTTCAAAAACGAAGTGTATTGAAATTTGTAAGTCGTAGTGAGTCCCAGATTTCAGAAGCACAGCGCACTGAAATTTGTTGGACGAACTATCCAATCCCGATATATCGGGGTTGGGAACAATCCCGCTATAAGCGGAGGGTATGACACCCTGCAACTTGTGAGAGGGCTTGCTCTAGGGTTAATACCCGTGATCTAAAAAACCATGTTGTGCCAGGAAATCCTTATCTATTCCCCTGTTAGATTGCAATAACTTTTCCACATACTTGCCCAGAATATCCGTTTCAATATTCACCAAATCTGATTCTTTTTTAATCACTAAAGTGGTGTTCTCCGCCGTATGCGGAATGATATTAACATAAAACCGGCTTTTTTCAAGTTTGTTCACGGTAAGGCTGATGCCGTCTATGGCCACTGAGCCCTTTTCTACAATATAGCGCGAGATATTGTCGTTCATTTCGACAGCCAGAATCAGCGAACCAGATTTCTGCGCCTGCGATAGAATCCTGCCCGTGGCATCAACATGGCCCAAAACAAAATGACCGCCGACAAATCCGCCGACCCGCAATGATTTTTCCAGGTTAACTTTATGTCCCGGCTGTAATAATTTAAGAGTGGTTCTGCTCAGCGTTTCAGCGGAAACATCCGCCTGAAAATTTTGCTGATTTTTGGAGGTGACGGTAAGACAGGCGCCGTTCACGGCAATACTATCGCCAAGGGAAACCTCCGCCAGGCTGATACCGGCTTCTATTTCCAGAACGGCATCAGCGCCTTTCATTGTCAGGCGTTTTACTTTGCCCAATCCTTCTACAATTCCGGTAAACATAATTTATTTTTTACCCTTGCTTAGCAAATCTTTCAACTCGGACATGAATTCGCCGACATCGCGAAATTGACGGTAAACCGAGGCAAACCGGACATAGGCAACACCATCGAAATTCTTCAGCTCATTCATTATCTTTTCTCCGATAATGGTGGAAGAAATTTCTTCTAATTGCATTTCCTGACAGGCCTGCTCCACATTTTCAACAATCTTATCTATCGATTCCATGCTGATCGGACGCTTCTCGCAGGCTTTTTTTATGCCGTTTAATATTTTCTGCCGATCGAACTGTTCGCGGCGGCCATCTTTTTTTATGACCATTGGCAGAACATCTTCAACGTATTCATACGTAGTAAAGCGTTTTGCGCAACCCAGACATTCCCGGCGGCGGCGGACGGCCTTCCCGTCCTTGCTTATTCGCGAGTCAATAACTTTATTTTCCGTATGACCGCAAAACGGGCATTTCATAGTTCTATCACCTTAATTTCTTAAAGTTGTTTTACGCTGATTCCCGCTTCCTTGAGCATCTGGGCGGCCAATTTGTCGTGGTAGCCGTCGCGGATAACGATATGAACAATTCCGGCATTGATAATCATTTTAGCGCAAATGACGCAGGGATGATTGGTGCAATAAAGCGTTGATCCTTTGGTAATAACTCCATGCATGGCGGCCTGAATTATAACATTTTGTTCCGCGTGCAGTCCGCGACATAATTCATGACGTTCACCCGACGGAACTTTTAGTTGCTCGCGCAGACAGCCGATATCAAGGCAATGTTGCAACTTGGAAGGAGCGCCATTATAGCCGGTGGCCAGAATCCGGCGATCACGCACCAATCCGGACCCCACAGCCCGCCTCAGGCAGGTACTGCGTTTGGATACCAGTTCAACAATGTCCATAAAATAAGTATCCCAATCGGGCCTTTTATTTATTTTCTCCGGCGGAGATATTGAAGATACTTTTTTTTGGGCCATATTTTACGCCTTATTGAAGCTGAATTCCCGCTCCAATTTCTTAAATTTTCTTAATTCGCCCTTGATAAAGAGGGAAACTGTCGCATAGAGTTTTTACCTTTTGGGCAATGGCTTTAATGTTCTGTTCACTATTGATATTTTTTATGACATCGGCAATATAGGAAGCAATCAATCGCATCTCTTTCTCTTTCATGCCTCTGGTTGTCACTGCAGGAGTGCCGACTCTGATTCCGCTGGTTACCTGAGGCCCCTGAGTATCAAAGGGAATGCCGTTTTTATTAACCGTTATGGCGGCGCGATCCAGCGCTTCCTGCGCGTCTTTTCCTGTGACGCCCTTGGACGTTAAATCAACCAGCATCAAATGATTGTCCGTTCCTCCCGAAACAATCCGGAATCCCTGATTTTTCAATTCATCCGCCATGGCCTGAGCGTTTTTAATTATCTGTTTTTGATATTCCTTGAATTCCGGCTGAAGCGCTTCTTTGAAAGCAACGGCTTTGGCGGCAATGACATGCATTAAAGGACCGCCCTGCATACCGGGAAAAACTCTGCTGTTCAATGTTTTGGCATAAGCTTCCTTGCACATCACCAGACCGCCGCGCGGCCCGCGCAAAGTTTTATGCGTTGTGGTCGTGACGTATTCACAAACGGGAACGGGGGAAGGATGCAGTCCCGTGCAGACAAGCCCTGCGATATGGGCGATATCCGCCATAATTATAGCGCCGACTTCATCGGCAATTTTCCGGAACTTGTCAAAATCAAGCGTCCGCGGATAAGCGCTGGCACCGACAATAATCATTTTCGGTTTATGTTCCTTGGCTATTTTCTCCAATTCATCAAAATCAATTGTTTCTGTTTCCTTGCTGACGCCGTAGGGAACAATCTTATACAATTTACCCGAAAAGTTGGCCGGACTGCCGTGAGACAGATGTCCGCCATGAGACAAATTCATTCCCAGAACAGTATCGCCCGGCTGTACTGCCGCAAAATATACGGCCATATTCGCCTGCGTGCCCGAATGCGGCTGGACATTAACATGATCGGCTCCAAAAAGTTGTTTACAGCGATCAATCGCCAGACTCTCCACAATATCAACATACTCGCAACCGCCATAGTAACGTTTCCCCGGATAACCCTCCGCGTATTTATTGGTCATAACAGAGCCCTGCGCTTCCAGCACAGCCTCACTGACAAAATTCTCTGAGGCAATAAGCTCGATTTTCCCGGCCTGCCGGCCGGTTTCCAGATCGATGGCTTTGCTTACTTCCGGATCAACTTTTTCTAAAAAAGACATGGGAACTTTTTCTCCTTTGTTCTTAAATTCTACTTATTTCACAATCCCCATTCGCCTATAGTAACCTTTAGGTTATTCGCTCAGGGGATAATTCGCCTTACGCTTCAAACTTCACTTCGTTCGTTTTCAGCTTGGCTCATTATTTTTTTAAATAATAAAACAGCGTTGACGCCGCCAAAACCAAAGGTGTTGGACATGGCTGTATTTATTTCTTTGCGCCTGGCAACTTTAGGCACGTAATCAAGATCGCATTCCTCGCCGGGATTATCCAGATTAATCGTGGGCGGAATAATGCCTTCCTGCAGAGCCTTAACCGCAAAAATGGCTTCTATACCCCCCGTCCCTCCCAGCATGTGGCCGGTCATGGATTTTGTGGAGCTGACCATCAGCTTTTTAGCGTGCTCTCCAAAAAGAAATTTGATGGCCTGAGTTTCATATAAATCATTGAGCGGCGTTGATGTGCCGTGAGCGTTGATGTAGTCAATATCTTCGGGCGTCAAGCCGGCGTCCTTTATCGCTATCCGCATACTGCGGGCGGCGCCTTCGTGACCGGGCGGTGGAGCGGCCATATGAAAAGCATCGGATGTGCACCCGTAACCGGCAAGCTCCGCGTAAATATGCGCGCCTCTATTTAAAGCAAATGATAATTCCTCCAGAATAACTATGCCGCAACCCTCTGCGATGATAAAGCCGTCGCGGTCTTTATCAAAAGGCCGGCTGGCCTTCTGCGGTTCATCGTTTTTCACCGACAGCGCGCGCATGGCGCCAAAGCCGCCCACAGCCAACTGCGTCACGGCCGCTTCTACACCGCCGGTAATCATTACATCGGCGTCTCCATAAGCAATGGTTTTATAGGCGTCGCCGATGGCCGATGTTCCCGCGGCGCAGGCAGTAACGGCGCAATTAATAGGACCTTTGGCCCCGAATCGAATGGAGACGTGACCGGAAGCAAGATTGGCCAGAACTGCCGGAACGGTAAAGGGCGAAATTTTACGGGGGACAGCGCTGAAAAGGTTTTTTAATTCTTCCGCCAGCGTGGCAATGCCGCCGATGGCCGTGCCGATGATCACACCGGTTCGTTCGGAAAATTCAGGGCTGATCGTCAATTTCGCATCAGCCACGGCCATTTCCGCTGCGGCCAGAGAATAAAGAATGAAGTCGTCGTAGCGGCGGACTTCCTGTTTGCTGACAAATTGCAGGGGATCAAAATTTTTTATCTCGCCAGCAATTTTTGTTTTACAAGAACTGCAATCAAACTTGGTAATCGGGCCGATGCCTGATTTACCCGCAACCGCGCCCTCCCATGATTCACTGACCGAATTGCCCAGGGGGGTCACCGCGCCAAGACCTGTTACAACAACACGCCTTTTCATTGGTTAAAATCCTGCAAGGCTTATCTAGTTCACGCCTTTTTGCTTTAAAAAATCAACGACATCTTTAATTGTACTAATTTTTTCCAACTCTTCGTCAGCTATTTCTATGCCGAAAGCTTCTTCCATTTCCATGAGGAGCTCAACGATATCCAAAGAATCCGCCCCCAAGTCATCGATAAAAGAAGCTTCCAGAACACACTCTTCTTTTGTTACATCCAGTTGCTCCATAACAATTTTAATGACTTTTTCTTCTAACGTCATGAAAAATCCTCCTCAAGTCTGTTATTGCCGTAAAAATCGGATCAATTATATTTTATTTTTTCAGATAACCTGTATTTAATTTTCCGCTTACTCAACAGAAGATCCTGACTCTTTTATAAGTTTCAAGGGACTTCTCTGATCAGTTGCGTACCTGTTTTGAAAATACAAGCGCTATCTTTTTTCTATTGACGATACTAGGCGGTCTTCTCTGTCTTCCTGTATTCTCTGCCCCTGTAAGTTTCACATGTTGGACAGATGCGATGAGGCATTTTCGGCTCATTGCACTGCGGACACAAAGACATGGAAGGTGCTTTCAAAAAATCGTTCGCCCTTCTCTGATTACGTCTGGTTTTGGAATGTCTCTTTACCGGATTTGGCATAAATAATTATCCTTCTTTTTGTTAGTTTTTTATTTTAATATTTTTCAATACAGCTAAACGACTATCAATCATATTTGAACTGCAATTACAGGAAGAAGTGTTCAAATTAGCGCCGCACTGCGGACACAAACCTTTGCATTCTTCGTTACAAAGCGCTTTAATCGGCATCTGCAAAATTATTTGCTCACAGATAACAGGCCCAAGATCAATAAAATCGCCCTGATAATAACATATTTCCAGTTCTTCCGGCTTAAGCTCCAGATCTTCACTTGTCTCGGCTTTCGCCGGAATCAACGTATAAGCAAAATCACTGCCAAAGGGCAACTTCGTGTTTTCCAGACAACGGCTGCAGCAAGTATCAATCAGCGCGGTAAACGAACCTTTAATAAAAATCGTTCCTGAAGTTTTTGTTATCAGGCAATCCGCATCAACCTTATCCAGAGAAAAATCAGGTGCTTCACTATCAGGAAAGCATCCTTTGAACCAGGCGTCTCCTTCGGAAAAGACAAAATTCTGCCCTTCCTCCGGGATAAGAAACACGTTAATTTTCAAAGAGTTAGCCATTGGAAGCCTGCTGCTTTAATAATTTGCCGAATTCATTAACCTTGCAAGTAAATTATAAAATCATTTTGTTGTCAAGCACAATTTACTCCCCCGTCATGCGGAATAAAAGGGCGATTTCATAATTGATTTAATCATCTATGTTGTTTTTTACTTCCCTGTATTCATAAATGCTCAAGACGCTTGACAAAAAGACAATCTCAATCCTATAAGGCTATAAAAAATACAGGAAACTAATAATGGAAAAAATCAGAACCCGCTTCGCCCCTTCACCGACCGGTTATTTGCATATCGGCGGAGCGCGAACCGCTCTTTTTAGCTGGCTCTATGCCCGTCATCATGGCGGAGAATTTGTTTTACGGATCGAAGATACCGATCAGCAGCGTTCCACCGACGAATCAACAAAAGCGATACTGGATGCCATGACCTGGCTGGGCTTAAACTGGGACGACGGACCTTATTTTCAGGCCCAGCGAGTAGATTTGCACCGCGACATGGTGCAAAAGCTGATCAACGAAGGCAAAGCCTACTACTGCACCTGTACACCGGAAGAGCTGGAAGAAAAACGAAAAAAAGCCCTGGCAACAGGCAACAAACCCAAATACGACGGTACCTGCCGCGACAAAAATTTAAAGAGAACTCCCGGCAGTGTCGTACGCTTTCGCGGCGCGCAAACCGGCATAACTGTAGTGCAAGACCTTATTAAAGGAAATATCAGTTTTAATAATGATGAACTGGACGATTTGATCATCGAACGCGGTGACGGCTATCCAACATATAATTTTGCCGTCGTTATCGATGACGCGCTCATGAACATCACCCATGTAATACGCGGCGATGATCATGTCAACAATACACCCCGCCAGATTTTAATGTATCAGGCGCTGGGTTTTGATGTGCCCAAATTCGCCCACGTCCCGATGATTTTAGGATCGGACAAGGCTCGTTTGAGCAAGCGCCACGGCGCCACTTCCGTTATGGCCTACAAGGAAATGGGATTTTTGCCCGAAGCTCTGGTTAATTATCTGGTGCGTCTGGGCTGGGCTCACGGTGACCAGGAAATATTTTCGACCAAAGATCTGATCGAACTCTTTGATCTGGATGCCGTCGGCAAATCGCCCGCTGTTTTCAATCCCGAAAAACTTCTCTGGCTCAACTCGCACTATATAAAAGAAGCGTCTCCCGAGCGGTTAATGGAAGAGATGAAACCTCTATGGCCTGCCGGAATCGATACAGGCGATTCCGCTTTCACTCAAAAAGTGATCGCCGATTTACATACGCGGGTAAAAACTCTGGCGGAATTGGCCAATATGGCCGATTTCTATTTCGCCGAAGAGATTAAATATGAAGAACAGGCGGCTCAAAAATTTCTGACTGCCGATGTTTTGCCCCATTTGCAGGAGGTGATCAACGCGATTTCTTCCGTACAGAACTTCACCAAAGAAGGCCTCGAGGCATTTTTAATGAATTTCACGGCAGAGAGAAACATAAAGTTCAAGATAATCGCGCAGCCTCTGAGGGTGGCGCTGACCGGAAAAACAGTAAGCCCCGGCATTGACGATGTAATGGTTACATTAGGAAAAGATCGCGTGATCAGAAAAATTCAAAACGCGATAAATTATATTGAGACACACAATTAAATTATTATGTTTTTCAGATGTATTACAAATTCAAGGCTGTTCCAATTTTACCTTGACTTTTACAACCTGATTAACTAGATATTCACACCTTCAACTTGTGCGGGGAAATAGTCTGACAGTGGAAACAGGGACGTTGAAACTTGTTATCTGTCTTGGACTGATTTCCGCCAATCAAAATGGTCCCATCGTCTAGTGGTTAGGACGCTGGCCTCTCACGCCGGAAACCGGGGTTCAACTCCCCGTGGGACTACCAAGTAAAACAATAAC
>Ga0182019_10001457_pt1 | contig 12083 bp, 12 predicted proteins | sample 812E2MmetaG_FD_120483 | JGI IMG/M metagenome (GOLD analysis project Ga0182019, IMG submission 120483) | Permafrost microbial communities from Stordalen Mire, Sweden - 812E2M metaG | ecosystem: Environmental > Terrestrial > Soil > Wetlands > Permafrost | place: Sweden: Stordalen | collected...
AAGTTTACCGGCCCGAATGATGTAGTTCCTTTTTCATCCCTTTGGGTGATTGTCTTTTCTTAAATCTCTCAGTAGATTAGTTCAAATTTAATCCGGTACAATTTCAAATAGTGAATAATACCATGAACTCAAAAAAAAATACATCTAGCCTCGTCGCACTTGTTGTCGTCTTCGTGATTATTATAATTTTCGGCGGTTGGACATTAACATTATTTCAACTCCAACCACTAATAAACTAATTCAATAGGGATCTACTATGAAACTAAAATATGTATTTCTCTCAACTATCCTGACAATTGCTTTGACACTGCCAATGTTTGGACAGGAAATACACGCGGATATAACAAAAACCGACTTGAAGAAACATGACATGTCAATCATGATGGGAAAACCGACCGTCGAAGCAACAGTCGATGGGTTTCTCATGAAGGTGTGGCTCATGACGCAGCAGCAGCACAAAAAAATGAAGGCTGCAACGAAAATGAGTGAGATGAAAGACTCTAGCATGAAGATGAACAAAGCTATAATGGACCCTATGATGGCCGGTACTCACCATATTATGCTTAGCCTGAAAGATACAGCAAGCGGGAAAGAAATTGCTGATGCTACGGCAAAAGTACTGATTGTGTCTCCTTCAATGAAGAACTCTTTGGTCGATCTCAAACCTATGATGCATAACTTTGGTGGTCCCCTAACGCTCGATGAAAAGGGAGAATATCACCTTAAAGTCAGCGTCATCATTGGTGGAGTCACCAGGTCAACCCAGTTCCAATACGTGGTGGAGTAGACATTGTTCAATAGATACAAATTCATTAATAATTTGTGTTATAAGATGACTATTCTAATAAAAAAATATTATTATTTTAAATAACTAAATAAAGACAAAAAAATGAAAACAAAGATTTTAGCTCTGCTGTTATTTGTTCTGGTTATCTGGTTTATACCCGGATGCTACGTCGGTTCTTTAAGCCAGGATAATGGGGCGGCTTATAATTCTGACTACCCTGAATATAATGTCGATGATTTAAATCAGTATGGTCAATGGGAAAATGTAAGTCCGTACGGTAGTGTTTGGTCACCTTCTGTAGTTAACAACTGGCAGCCTTTTGAAAACGGGCATTGGACTTATGACGGAAACGATTGGGTTTGGGTCTCCTATGAACCGTTTGGCTGGATTGTCTACCATTATGGTTCCTGGGATTATTCTAATGATTATGGTTGGTTTTGGATTCCAGGTAGTGAAGAATGGACTTCCGCTAATGTTCAATGGATTGATTACGGGGATTATGTCGGGTGGGCACCGCGCCGTTCAAATAACAGGAGTTGGTCTGAACCTTGGAATGATAATAATGTGCATCCCTGGATGGTTGTAAAAATGGGGGATTTTAACCGAGAAAATATAAATTCCTACAGAGTATCTACTGTAACACGTGTCAACAATGTTAATCAAACCCCAATTCTAAGACGTCAGCCGGATATAAAAGTTGTTCAGCGTTATGTTAAAGATCCGATTGGTATAGTGAAATTTGAAAAAGAACCTGTACTGAATCAAACTCCTCCTGTAAGGTCTAATAATCCCCCCGTAAGGAATGATAATCCTACTGTAAGGACTGAAACTCCCCCCGCAAGGAATGATAATCCTCCTGTAAGGACTAATACTCCTCCCGTAAGGAATGATAACCCTCCTGTAAGGACTAATACTCCTCCCGTAAGGAATGATAACCCTACTGTAAGGACTAACACTCCGTCGGTTACTAAAACACAAGGTAATAGACATATAGTTCGTATGCAAGTTCCTCCAACTGAAAAACAAAGAGTTGATAAATATAGTCCTAAAGTTCAAAAGGATGTTTTGGTTAAAAAAAATCCCAGAACAGAGAAGTAAATATTAAATAGCTATTCTCTCCCTCTCGGATAGCTAATAGTGATGGGCGTATAATTATTATTGCCCATCACTCTTTTTAAATATCTTATCATTTAATTTATAAGTTCAAATGAATACATAATTATAACCTTATGAATTAAATACATATGAGAAGAGATGTTTTTCCGGCTATATCTTTATTCTTATTCAAGGCTCTGGAAAAATTCACTTGTGAATTATAAAGGAGAATAATTAACATGCCAGAAGAAAAAAATAATTTTATCCCCAAAACCGAAGAAGAAATAATTATCACACGCATTTTCAACGCTACCCGAGAACTTGTATGGAAGGCATGGACTGAACCTAAACATATAATACGCTGGTGGGGACTTAAGGACTTTACGTCACCTTACTGCGATATCGATTTCCACGTGGGGGGCGTTTTTTTGTTTTGTATGAAATCTCCTGAAGGGCGGGAATACTGGAATACTGGGATTTTTCGTGAAATTGTTGAACCCTCCCGTATTGTTTGTACCGATAGTTTTGCTGATGAAAGAGGTAACGTGGTGCCGGCTTCTTTTTATGGGATGAGTGCGAACCTCCCATTGGAAATGCTTTGGACAATTGAGTTAGAAGAATTTCAAGAAAATACTAAATTTACATTGCGTTATTCTGGTATGCCATCCGGCGATTTGAGCGATATGGCCACTCAGGGTTGGAACCAAACATTAGACAAATTTGTCGAAACACTTAAATATTCTCTACCAAGAAATATACCTTGACATAATAATTTAACCATAAATAGGTAAGAAATAATGGAAATAAAAAAAATAGCGGTCCTTGTTGGAAGCCTTCGGAAGGATTCTTTCAGCCTCAAGGTTGCAAAATCACTCATAGTACTTGCACCCAAATCACTTACGTTTGAAATTATGGAGATAGGGCAGCTTCCGCTGTATAACGAGGATCTCGAGAAAGCTCCGCCTGATTCATGGACTAGGTTTCGCGAAGGATTAAAAAGTTTTGCCGGTCTCCTTTTCGTTACACCCGAGTACAATCGCTCTGTCCCTTCGGTGCTGAAAAATGCAATAGATGTTGGTTCCCGGCCTTATGGAAAAAGTGTCTGGGATGGGAAACCAGCCGCTGTTGTGAGTGTTTCACCGGGAAACCTCAGCGGTTTTGGTGCAAATCATCACCTTCGACAGTCCTTGGTGTTTCTAAACGTTCCCGCTATGCCCCAACCTGAGGCTTATATCGGGGGTGCTGCGAAACTATTTGATGCCAAAGGTGATCTAGTAAATGAATCTAATCGGGAGTTTTTCCAGAAGTTCATGGCTGCATTCGCAGAATGGGTTGGGAAAAATAATGTTTCGTAATCAAGTTTTTAATATTTGGGGAAAATGAAACTAGTTATTAAAACAGGAAATCTTCCATTGATTATTCCGCGAATTGTTGTGGGTCTCATATTTCTTACTGAAGGAATTCAGAAATATCTGTTCCCTGAATTGCTCGGTACTGGTAGATTTATGAAGATAGGATTCACGAATCCTGCATTCTGGGCATACTTCACAGGAAGTTTTGAGATTGTTTGCGGAATTTTGATTTTATTTGGGCTGCTTACACGATTGGCTTCTGTCCCTCTGTTTATTATAATGGCTGTCGCCTTTATTACAACAAAATATACGCTCTTAATTGAAAAAGGCTTCTGGATTTTCGCTCACGAATACAGAACCGATTTTACAATGACAATGCTGTTACTCCTGTTTCTATTCTTTGGCGGTGGAAGCTTTTCTTTGGATAAAAAGATAATGCGTAGTTCAAAAAAATAAATTAAAGGAAATGTTTATGGAAAATATGATTATTCATAAAGCAGATACTAGGGGTCATGAAGATCATGGGTGGCTTAATACATACCATAATTTTAGCTTTGGTGATTATTATGAGCGCGATAGACTGCAATTTGGCACCCTTCGGGTTCTGAATGATGATACCGTTGCAGCCGGCACTGGTTTTGGCAGGCACCCACACAACAATATGGAGATCATCAGTATTCCACTTGCTGGTGAGCTCGAACATCAGGATAGTATGAAGAACATTCAGGTCATAAAAACTGGCGATATTCAGGTTATGAGCGCTGGTACCGGCATTTTTCATAGTGAGTATAATAGGGATAAAAATAAAGAAGTAAAATTTCTCCAGATTTGGGTCTATCCCAATAAATTGGATGTCCAGCCAAGATATGACCAGGTAACTCTTGATCCCTCAAAAAGAATAAATAAGCTTCAGCAGATAGTTTCCCCAAACCCTAAAGATGAAGGAGTATGGATTTATCAGGACGCATGGTTCCATCTTGGGAAAATACAAAACAATCATAATGTTGGTTATCAAATTAAAAGAAAAGGCAACGGAGTGTTTTGTTTTCTTCTTAACGGGGAAATGAAAGTCCACAATAACCTGCTTCAAAAACGGGATGCAATTGGTCTTTGGGATTTAGAATTCTTTGATCTTGTCTCTCTTTCTGATGAAAGCGAAATTCTGGTAATGGATATTCCTATGAAAAATTCAATCTGACTTTAATAAAATATCAGCCTCATGATATTGTCATTAAAGGATTGATTCCTTTGCATTTATACACCCCTATCTTTATATTTGTCCGTAAATTTTACAACAAAGAAATAATCCCTAAATGCAAAAAATATACATAAAAGATCTTTCCCAATATATTGGACAGGAAGTTACCTTATCTGGTTGGCTTTTTAATAAAAGATCAGGCGGTAAGATTAAATTCTTGGTACTTAGAGATGGTTCAGGTTATCTACAGTGTGTCTATTTCAAAGGAAATGTTTCCGAAGATGTCTTCAATATGGCTGATAGGATAGGACAGGAATCGTCAATCGAGGTTACTGGTAAGGTCAAGGCTGAACCCAGAGCTCCCGGTGGTTTTGAGCTTGATGCTACTGATCTTCATCTGATATCCGAAGCCCACGATTATCCTATTACTCCTAAAGATCATGGCATCGAATTCCTTATGGATAATCGCCATCTGTGGCTTCGCTCCTCTAAACAGGTTGCCATAATGAAAATAAGGCACAGGATTGTCAAGGCTATAAGGGATTTCTTTGACGAAAGGGGATTTACTTTAATGGATCCTCCTATATTGACTCCTGCTGCCTGCGAAGGAACTTCCACCTTATTTGAAACAGAATATTTCGATCTTGGTAAGGCTTACCTCACCCAGTCCGGTCAGTTGTATGCCGAAGCTGGCGCAATGGCTTTAGGGAAAGTATATACATTTGGCCCTACCTTCAGGGCTGAAAAATCCAAAACAAGAAGGCATCTTACTGAGTTCTGGATGGTTGAACCCGAAGTCGCTTTTAACACTCTTGACGATGATATGGATCTGGCTGAGGAATTTCTTGAATATATCGTTCAAACTATCCTAAAAGAGAAACAGGAAGAATTGAAAGTTCTTGAGAGAGATACTTCAATTCTCCAGAGAGTAGTTCGACCTTTTCCAAGAATTTCCTATGATGAGGCAGTAGAAATATTAAAGAAAAATGGTGTTGATTTCCAATATGGTAACGATCTTGGTGCTACAGATGAAACTATTATTTCAAATCAGTATGATCGCCCCGTAATGGTGCATAGGTATCCGTCTGCTGTTAAAGCATTCTATATGAAAAGGGATCCCGAAAATCCTGATCTCGCTCTCGCTGTGGATGTCCTTGCCCCTGAAGGATGTGGAGAGATCATCGGCGGTAGCCAGCGTGAAGATAATTATGATCTCCTCCTTGCAAGAATAAAAGAGCATAATCTTCCTCAGGAAGCCTTTGAATGGTACCTTGACCTGAGAAGATTTGGTTCAGTTCCGCACTCTGGTTTCGGCTTAGGTCTGGAAAGAACTGTTGGATGGATTTGTGGACTCGATCATGTTAGGGAAACTATTCCTTTTCCAAGAATGATTTATAGAAATACTCCATAATATTTTCTGGTAATCAGTAAAATCTTTTAGAAAAATATGTCCTTAGAATTTATCCTGTTTATTCTGTTTGCTGCTGTTGGCGCGGTATCAGGTATATTGATGATAACCCGTTCAAACCCAATAATAGCTGCTCTTTTCTTAATCCTTAATTTCGGTTCTTTGTCTGGATTGTATTTATTATTAAATGCACAGTTTATTGCAGTTGTTCAGGTGATAGTTTATGCAGGAGCAATAATGGTTCTCTTCCTCTTTGTTATAATGCTCTTGAAACCTGAACCTGAAAGACTTGTGTCCAAAATTATCGGCATAAGGACCTTTTCATTTGCTATCGCTACTCTGGTCTTTATTCAATTAGCTTATCTTATATTCTTTTCTCATCCTGGTTCTTCAATAAAACCTGATGTCGCTGCAAGTATTAATGCTGGGACTGTTGAAACATTCGGGAGAGAGCTTTATACTAATTATATCCTCCCGTTTGAGGCTGCTGGCTTTTTATTGCTCGCCGCTACTATAGGAGCAGTTGTTTTAGCTAAAAAGAAATTCCAATAGCAATATGCCGATACCCATCGAATATTATTTAGTCTTAAGTGCATTTATGTTTATTACCGGCGTTGCCGGTGTGCTTACGAGAAGAAATGCTATCGTCGTTTTTATGTCCATTGAACTGATGCTTAACTCGGCTAACCTTACTCTCGTTACCTTTTCTTCCTATATGGGAAATCCAGTGGGACAGCTATTCGTCTTCTTTGTAATGACTGTTGCAGCCGCCGAAGCTGCTGTCGGTCTTGCTATTATTATCGCTCTCTTCAGGAATAAATTAACTATGAATATTGATGAGATAAATATCCTTAAATGGTGATTTACTAATTTCCGGTTTTAATATATGGCTCATTACATCTATTTGACTGTCCTTCTACCCTTGCTGGGATTCCTGGTTAATGGAATTTTCGGAAGTAGGACAAAAAATGAGAAGATTATAGGATGGATAGGGAGTGGGACTGTTGGGCTCGCTTTTCTTATCGTAGCTTGTGCTTTCTTCCAGACTCTTGGCCTCCCTCCAGATGATAGAAAAACAATCGTTACTCTGTTTAATTGGCTCAATGTCGGCGGATTGAATATAAATGTCTCTTATCAGGTGGATCAGCTTTCCATTATCATGGCTCTCATAGTAACCGGAGTGGGATTCCTGATTCATGTCTATTCGATTGGTTATATGCATGGCGATAAAGGCTTTTGGAGATTCTTCTCCTATATGAACCTCTTCATCTTCGCAATTATGAATCTTATTCTCAGTGATAATTTTGTGCTGTTATTCCTGGGATGGGAAGGTGTTGGGCTTTGTTCTTACCTTCTAATTGGTTTCTGGTATGATAAGAATTTCGAAAAGAGTACTACTGGCGATGCAGCAAAGAAAGCCTTTATTGTCAATAGAATTGGTGACTTTGGTTTCCTGCTAGGAATGTTCTTAATATATTTAACTTTCGGCAGCCTCAATTTTAGTGAGGTGTTTTCGCGTTCCGCCTCTTTTAATATCCCTGTCTCTACATTTAATTTCATTGCTTTATTTTTGTTTATTGGTGCTATAGGCAAATCTGCTCAGATCCCATTGTTTGTATGGTTACCAGATGCGATGGCAGGTCCTACCCCTGTTTCTGCTCTTATACATGCTGCGACAATGGTTACTGCAGGTGTATATATGGTTGCAAGATGTTCTATAATCTTTGCCTCTGCTCCAGCTATATTAACTGTAATAGCCATCATAGGTGCTTTCACTGCTATATTTGCTGCATCTATTGGACTTGTTCAAAATGATATTAAGAAGATTCTGGCATATTCCACCATTAGCCAACTTGGCTATATGTTTCTGGCAATGGGAGTTGGTGCATTTACCTCAGGTATTTTCCATGTTATGACTCATGCCTTTTTTAAGGCTTTATTGTTCCTAGGCGCTGGCTCTGTTATCCATTCTATGCATGAAGAACAAAATATTCAGCATTTTGGCGGACTTAAAAAATATATGCCTCAGACATATTTTACTTTCTTAATTGCGGCCCTCGCTATCTCAGGTATACCTCCATTGTCAGGATTTTTTTCCAAAGATGATATTCTTTTGAATACTTATGCAAATGGACAATATATTCTTTGGTTTATTGGATTTGCTACAGCTATACTTACTGCTTTCTATATCTTCCGCCTTTACTTTCTGACTTTCGAAGGGAAGGAAAGATTTGGTTCTCAAAAGCATCCTCATGAATCACCAAAGCTCATGACTATTCCATTAATAGTTCTGGCAATACTCTCAGCCATCGGAGGGTTTATAGGTATTCCTGCAATCTTTGCCGGTGAAAATGGAAATTTATTTGAAAGGTGGCTTGAACCTGTATTTAAAAGCGCAAATACAAAAATGATGACATATGGCGTCCATTCCAATCTGGAGGAAATAGCACTCATGTCGATCACTGTTATAGGTGCTGCCATATCAATCTATTTTGCAAGGTATGTTTACCTGAAAAATCCCCGCATTGCTCTTAATGTCTCGACCAAATTCAAGGGATTATATGATCTGCTGCTTAATAAATATTTTGTAGATGAGTTATATGATGCAGCAATAGTTAATCCTATTGCAAAAGGATCAGATAGGTTTTTGTGGAGATTTACTGATGTGGCAGTTATTGACGGTTTCGTTAATGGTACCGCCTCACTTATTATTTTTATATCAAGTAAGATCAGAAAGATTCAAACTGGGGTTACTCAATTCTATGCTGTCATTATGATGCTCGGAATTGTAATTGCTCTGTTCTGGATTATTATGAGTTTATAATATATGGAATCGGACCAACTACTTACATATGTTCTGTTTACTCCTTTAATTGGAGCCATGCTCCTGATTGTATTTCAACGGGAGCACGGAAAAGAGATACGCGTATTTGGACTTGCCATTTCTATTATCACATTCATTCTTTCCCTGATGATCTTTGCAAAATTTGAGAGCTTGAATCCGGGCTTCCAGTTTGTTCATAAAATACCATGGATCACTAACCTCAACATAAGTTATCATGTCGGTGTGGATGGTCTTAGTATGCTTCTCTTGCTGCTAACGACTTTTATAACTCCCTTAACTCTGCTATCCAGTTGGAAAAGCATAAATAAAAAAGTTAAGGAATTCACTTTCTTTATGCTTCTCCTTGAAGTTGGTATGATAGGTGTTTTTGTATCTCTAGACCTCTTCCTCTTTTATGTATTCTGGGAAGCAATGCTTATTCCGATGTATTTTATAATCGGTATTTGGGGAGGGGAAAGGAGAATATATGCGTCAGTCAAGTTCTTTCTCTTCACAATGTTTGGTAGTCTGCTGATGCTCGTTGCTATTATTTGGCTTGCAGTTAGTGCGGGAGGAGTGATTGGTCATTTTACTACTGACCTTGTTGAATTGTATAGTGTCGGTCCTGCTGTCGCAAAGAACTTTCAGAACTGGATGTTCCTTGCGTTTACACTGAGCTTCGCAATTAAGATTCCTTTGTTCCCCTTGCATACCTGGCTCCCTGATGCTCACGTTGAAGCCCCTGCTGCTGGAAGTATTATTCTTGCCGCTGTCCTTTTGAAAATGGGTACTTATGGATTGTTAAGGTTTTGTCTTCCCTTATTCCCTGAAGCTTCTATTACATTTGCTCCTTATATATCCGTCCTTGCGATTATTGGGATTATTTATGGAGCCCTTGTGGCTATGGTTCAGCAGGATATGAAGAAACTTGTGGCTTATTCTTCTATCTCTCATCTTGGCTTTGTTGTCCTTGGTATATTTGCGATGACTCAGGAGTCTATACAGGGAGTAGTAATTCAAATGGTGAACCATGGGCTTTCTACAGGAGCTCTCTTCTTTCTGGTCGGTGTAATTTATGAAAGGACTCATACAAGAGAAATTTCCGATTATGGTGGTCTTGCTAAGATAGTTCCCATCTTCTCCGCGGCTCTTTTGATTGCCTCATTATCTTCAATTGGACTCCCCGGATTAAATGGTTTTATTGGCGAGTTTTTAATTCTGTTAGGTTCATTTAAATCTCCTGTTCTTAATTCATGGGGCTTCGCAGTATTTGCGGCATCAGGTATAATATTTTCCGCTGTTTATCTATTATGGATGTACCAAAGGGTAATATTCGGTGTCGTAAAGAATCCTAAGATGGAACATTTAAAAGATATGAATGCTAGGGAGATTGTTGTCTTTGTTTCTCTTTTGATATTTATTGTGTGGATAGGAGTTTATCCTTCAACATTCTTAAATGTATCAGATAGGTCAACTGCTAGGATTATACTTCAGGTAAATACTCCTTCTCCACATCTGGATTTAAAATGATTGTCCATAGATTAATATAATATGCTAAACGATATTCAGGAATTTTATAGTATTCTCCCATTTATAATCCTCGGTGCCGGAATATTAATCTCGGTGCTTATCGAAATGTATTCCTCAAATAGCGAATGCATACTTCCTTGGTTCTCTATTATAATATTTGGTGTAACAGGATTTTATTCACTGTTTACCGTAAACTCTGTTTCTGCTATTATGCAGAATATGCTTCAAACAGGGGGTATTCCTAATATCTTTCATTTCATATTTAACTTCGGTGCCGCTGTTACATGCCTCATATCAATAGATTATATAAAGAAATATGGCGTGTATTTCGGGGAATATTATATCCTTATTCAGATATCAGTTCTAGGTATGATGTGTATGGCTGGGGCTAAAGATCTCTTCATGATCTTCCTGGGGCTAGAGATTATGTCTGTCAGTTTCTATGCACTCGCTGGGTTGAATAGGAAAAATTTGAATGCTAATGAAGCTTCGCTAAAATATTTCCTGCTCGGTGCTTTTGCAACTGGATTTACTGTCTATGGAATTGCTCTTATGTATGGTGCTGCACATTCTACCTCAATCGATAGTATTACCGCTCAATTTCCTTCATTGTCCGGTAATATACTTTTCCTTGCTGGTGTACTTTTATTCTTTATTGGCTTCTCTTTTAAGATTGCTGCTTTCCCGTTCCATATGTGGGTACCGGATGTCTATCAGGGCTCAGCCACTACTATAGCAGGTCTTTTTTCTACAGGTGGTAAAGCCGCGGCTTTCAGTGCTATTATTGCATCCCTTTCTGCATTGTTCGGAGGATCTTTGCATATATTCTTACCGTACCTTGCAGTGATATCTGTTCTGTCTATGTTGTTTGGCAGCATTGTGGCGATCGCTCAGGATAATATTAAAAGAATGCTGGCATATTCCTCTATTGCCCATGCTGGCTATTTGATAATAGGTCTTGCTTCAGGTAATCGTATGGGGATAGCTGGTGTGGTGTTTTATCTTATCGCTTATACTTTTATGAACTTAGGAGCCTTCGGAATTGTCTCTTTGATCGAAGGAAAGGATGAGACTAACCTAAATATTAATTCTTATGCAGGACTATCTGAAAAAAGCCCCATGCTTGCGCTTCTCTTATCAGTATTTATGTTTGCTCTGGCAGGACTCCCGCCTTTTTCTGGCTTTTTTGGTAAATATTATGTTTTTATATCAGCCGTAAAAGCTAATATTACATGGCTGGCTGTTATAGGTGTACTCTCAAGTGCTATTAGTGTTTATTTTTATATACGAATAGTTGTTCTGATGTACTTTAAAGAATCACAATCTGAATTTACTGTCCAATATAGCAATACAGGTTTACTAGCAGTATTTATATCCTTTTTATTGGTTATTCTGCTTGGAATTGTACCGGGATCAGTTATAAATTTAATTTCTTCCTTTTTGTAAAAATGGTTAATATCATTACATAGTATTTTAAATTATATTAAATAGTAAAATTTTATGATACCCTTATATTCAACATCCCAGATTAAGGATTTAGATAATTACGCAATAAGTAAAGCAGGTCTTCCTGGAATCCTGTTGATGGAGAATGCTGCCTTAAATATTGCCGGTGCTGTTATCGAAAAATTATCATCCCTTAACCTGGGTAATAGTATAGGAATTTTATGCGGTAAAGGAAATAATGGTGGAGACGGATTCGCTGTTGCTCGGCATCTCGCTAATGAGGGCTGCGAAGTTACCATAATTTCCTTAGGTAAACCAGATGAATTATCCTCCGATAGTAGGATAAATTATAATATTCTGAAGAATCTTAATCATCCCAATATTACCATCATCACATATAGCTCCATTAAGGATATTAAGTATTTTAATAAATGCGATGCAAT
>Ga0182019_10001458_pt1 | contig 12080 bp, 9 predicted proteins | sample 812E2MmetaG_FD_120483 | JGI IMG/M metagenome (GOLD analysis project Ga0182019, IMG submission 120483) | Permafrost microbial communities from Stordalen Mire, Sweden - 812E2M metaG | ecosystem: Environmental > Terrestrial > Soil > Wetlands > Permafrost | place: Sweden: Stordalen | collected...
ATGATCATCACTCTGATCATCTTCTGCACTGTGGTCACCGGAATTGCTGGCATGGAAAATCTGAAGAAGGTCGCCCGTGTCGGCGGCATGGCGCTTCTCTACTTTGAAATCGTTTCCACGATTGCCCTCCTCATCGGACTCGTGGTTGGCAATGTTGTGAAACCGGGCGATGGTTTTGACGTAAACGTGGCCACCCTGGACGCCAAAGCGGTCGCCGATTATGCCGGCCAGGCGAAAGCGCAAAGTGTCACCGAATTTCTGATGCACATCATCCCGACGACGGTAGTCGACGCCTTCGCCAAGGGAGACATTCTCGAAGTAGTTTTCGTGGCCTTGCTGTTCGGCTTTGCACTGTCGGCAGCTGGAGCGCGAGCAAAGCCTCTGGTCGACATGATCGACTCCCTTACTCATGTCGTATTCCGAGTGGTAGGCATTCTGATGAAATTCGCGCCGATTGGAGCTTTCGGCGCGATGGCCTACACGGTCGGCAAGTTCGGACTTGCTTCCCTTGGTCCACTCGCCAAGCTGATCGGGACTTTCTGGCTCACCTCGGTGTTATTTGTGGTGATCGTACTCGGCGCCATCGCCTGGGCCGCCAGTTTTAACATCTTTCGTTTCCTGGCATATATCAAGGAAGAGATCCTGCTGGTGTTAGCCGTAAGTTCGTCGGAGATCGCAATCCCGACCTTGATGGCCAAGCTGGAAAAACTCGGTTGCTCCAAGTCTCTGGTTGGACTGGTGGTCCCGACCGGATTTACCTTCAACACCGATGGAACCAGTCTTTACATGACCATGGCCGCTCTATTCGTAGCGCAGGCTACCAATACTCACCTGAGCCTGATCCAGCAACTTACGATTCTCTCTGTTGCCATTCTGACCTCCAAGGGTGCGAGCGGCGTGCAGGGCGCTTCTTTCATCGCGCTCGTCGCTACTCTCTCTGTGATTCCAACCATTCCCGTGGCCGGCATGGCGCTAATCCTCGGCATTGACCGATTCCTCAGTATGTTCAGAGCTCTGGTCAACATGATTGGAAACGGGGTGGCAACGCTAGTCCTGGCGCGCTGGGAGGGGGAGTTGGACCGGGAAACCCTGAATCAACACCTGACTCGAACCGCTTAAGACTTCCCGATGCCCCTCACCCGGCGGCACTTCCGAGTTTCTTGCGACGCGACTGTAGCGCCTGGCCTCGGGTAGAATCAGGTGGCCCACTACTTCGTTTCACAACCCGGTTACAACCGGTCGAAGTCCCGCTCTAACTCACGAGGTGCGTCATGAAACGAGCTATGCCTGCGCGAATCGTTCTGCTCTCCGCTGCAATTCTTTTTCTCTCGCTGCTTTCTGTGCTGATCGCCCGTCGTGAAATGGTGGTGGGGGCGGCGCCAGCGTTTAAAGGCGTCCTTACCTGGCACAACGACAACATGCGGACCGGGCGGAATCCGAGCGAGACGACACTCACGCTCAAGAATGTAAACTCCACTACGTTTGGGAAGTTGTTCGTGATTCCTACGGACGGCAAAGTGGATGCGCAGCCTCTGTATGCTCCGAATGTGAGTATTCCGGGAAATGGCACTCACAACGTGCTGTTTGTGGCCAGCGAACATGGCACGGTGTACGGGTTTGACGCGGACAGCGGATCTACCCTCTGGCATGTGACCATACTCGCTACGGGCGAGACTTCCTCGGACAACCGCGGATGCGGACAGGTTTCACCGGAGATCGGTGTCACCTCTACTCCCGCAATTGACCTTACGGCGGGGCCGCATGGAACGATTTATGTGGTTGCTATGAGCAAGGACTCAAACGCTAACTATCATCAGCGACTTCACGCGCTCGATATCACGAGCGGGGGGGAAGAGTTCGGTGGGCCCGTGGAAATTGTGGCCAAATATCCCGGAACTGGCGATAACAGTCAGGGCGGGAACGTGGTTTTCGATGCTAAGCAGTATAAAGATCGAGCCGCGCTGTTGCTGATAAATCACATTCTGTACACCTCCTGGGCTTCCCATTGCGACATTCGTCCGTATACGGGATGGATCATCAGTTACAACGGGGCGACTTTGGCCCAGCAGTCGGTGCTCAATGTGACCCCCAACGGCAGCGAGGGCGCGATCTGGGCGGCAGGAGCGGGACCCGCGGCGGACTCGAACGGCAATATTTATTTCCTCGACGCGAATGGGACCTTCGATACGACACTAGATGCCAATGGATTCCCGACAAAAGGCGACTATGGAAACGGGATCATAAAGCTCTCGACCAAGAATCGCATACTGGCGGTGGCCGACTACTTCAACATGTTCAACACGGTGAGCGAGTCGAATGCGGATGAGGACCTAGGATCTGGCGGCGCGATGGTGGTGCCGAATATCAAAGATTCCAATGGAGTCATACACACTCTGGTTGTGGGTGCCGGGAAGGATGCGAACATCTATCTGGCGAATCGCGCAAACATGGGCAAGTTCAATCCGAGCAACAATAACCAGATTTACCAGGAAGTAACGGGCGCGTTGGGAGGATCGGTGTTTTCGGCGCCGGCATTCGCCGGCAAGACGATCTATTACGGCGCCGTGGGCGATGCGATCAAGGCATTCCCATTTAATTCCAGCGGATTCCTGAATACAACACCTGCGTCTGCAACCAGCACACGCTTCAATTCGCCCGGAACCACGCCCAGCATCTCGGGGAGTACGGCCAACACTTTGATTTTGTGGGCCACGGAAAATACCTCGCCAGTAGTGCTGCATGCTTACAATGCGAGTAACCTTGGTGTGGAGTTATATAACTCGAACCAGGCGGCGGGCGGGCGCGACCACTTTGGAAACGGGAACAAGTACATCACACCGACAATTGCCAACGGTAAGGTCTATGTGGGGACGACGAACGGCGTGGGAGTGTTGGGACTGCTTCCGTAGAGGCATCAGCCCTTTTTCAAGAATTCCCCTCGCTCGAGCTCGTCGAATGCTTGACGGAGTTGCTCCTGCGTGTTCATCACAATTGGGCCATACCACGCCACCGGCTCCTCAAGGGGCTTTCCCGAGACCAGGAGAAACCGGATGCCGTCATCGCCAGCTTGCACGGTAACCTCATCGCCCCTATCGAAGAGTACCAGCGAGCGGTTGTCTGCCTCGGCGGGGGGGTGCGTGTCCGCCCACTCCACTGCTTCCGTCGGCACCGCCAGTGGACCCGAGGCATTGCAGAACTTCCCTGCTCCAGAAAAAACGTATGCGAACGCGTGTCGAGTCGTCTCTACTGGCAGGGTCTTCCTCCGGCCCGGAGCTACCGACACATCGAGATAGACCGGGTCGGCCGCGATTCCGTCCACCGGACCTGCCTTCCCCCAAAACTTTCCACAGACGACGCGCACGTGGGTACCGTCGTCGTCCTTAACCTCGGGAATGTCCGGCGACTGCACCTCCTGGTAACGTGGCGAAGTCATTTTGAGTGACGCCGGAAGATTTGCCCACAACTGGAAGCCATGCATCCGGCCCGCCGGGTCGCCTTTCGGCATCTCCTGATGGATGATGCCGCTTCCTGCCGTCATCCACTGCACGTCGCCCGCAGAGATGGCGCCGTGGTTTCCCATGCTGTCGCCGTGCTCCACGGTTCCGGCGAGGACGTAGGTGATGGTCTCAATTCCGCGGTGGGGATGCCACGGAAAGCCAGCCAGATAGTCCTCCGGAACATCATTGCGAAAATCGTCGAGCAAGAGAAACGGATCGAACTCTGATGTGTTCCCGAAGCCAAACGCGCGACGCAGATGCACGCCCGCGCCTTCTCGAGTTGGCTTGGACTTGATGAGCCGTTTCACTGGTCGAATCGACATAGTGCCCTCCATTAGAGAACGCTTCTACCTTAGACGCAGCAGCAGTGGCGATCTCGGGCTTATCTAATGCGTCACATGAATGTTTTCAGCTATCTCCATAAACTGGAAGAGCGGCACCATGGATCACTCTGCCTTCGTCGCTGCACAAAAACAAGATGACACGTGCGATCTCCTCGGGCTTCGGCCATTTTGCAAAGTCGGCGTCTGGCATTGCTTTGCGGTTCGCCTCGGTATCAATGACGCTGGGAAGAATTGAATTCACACGCACCCCGGTACCCCTTACTTCCGCAGCCAACGAATCCATCAGGGCCAATGCCGCCGCCTTGGAAGCGGCATAGGCCGATGCACCGGCAGCGTGATCTAACGCGGCCTTTGACGCAACATTTACGATTGCTCCATGCTTTTGCTTGAGCATCGCCGGTATTGCTGCACGCGACAACACGAATCCCGAGCGCAGATTCAGCGCGAGCATCTGTTCGAAAACTTTGGCCTCCAATTCCCACAGGTTGACGCCGCCAGCGTAGCCGCCCACCGTATTCACCAGGGCGTCCAGTGGGCCATGTGCTGCGAGGGCCCGGTCGAGAAGTTGGCGCACCACCCTTTCGTCGGTGACATCGACATGGTGCCCATCGAGCGACGAGCCATTCGCGCCACTTTCGCTCTGGAGGACGTCAAACTCCTTCTGGTCCCTGTAAGTGACAACTACCTTGGCGCCTTCCTCCAGAAAGGCGAGGCTCACGGCACGTCCCAATCCGCCCGTGCCCCCGGCGACGATTACCACCTTGCCCGAGAATCTCGTGATCATTCCGCCGGTCATGCCGCAACCGCGCCGCTAACCTTGAAAAAGGCGAGCAGATCCGCGTTGATTTGGTCTTTGTGGGTCGAGCACATGCCGTGCGGCAAGCCCGGATAGACTTTCAGGGTCGCTCCCTTAACCAGCTTCGCAGAGAGCTGCGCGGCCGCTCCGATCGGAACGATCTGATCGTCGTCGCCGTGGAGGATGAGCGTTGGCACATCGAACTTCTTGAGATCTTCGGTGAAGTCAGTCTCGGAGAACGCCCTAATGCACTGGAAAGCAGCGAGGAATCCGCACAACATACTCTGGAGCCAGAACGAGTCACGCAGGCCTTGCGAAACTTTGGCTCCGGGCCGGTTTGCGCCGTAAAACGGAGCACTAAGATCCTTGAAGAACTGCGCGCGATCGGCGAGGACGCCAGTGCGAAGACCGTTAAATACATCGATCGGCAAACCGCCGGGATTGGCCGCCGTTTTCAGCATGAGCGGCGGGACCGCGCTAACCAGCACGGCCTTGGCGACACGTTTCGTGCCGTGGCGCCCGATATAGCGGGCCACTTCGCCGCCGCCGGTGGAGTGGCCGACGTGGATTGCATCCTTCAGGTCGAGGTTTTCGACGAGCGCGGCGAGGTCGTCGGCGTAAGTATCCATTTCGTTGCCGTTCCACGGCTGGCTCGATCGGCCGTGACCGCGACGATCGTGGGCGACGCAACGATAGCCGCGCTCAGCCAGAAATAGCATCTGGTCTTCAAAGGCATCCGCGCAAAGCGGCCAGCCATGACTGAAGACCACGGGCTGTCCCTTGCCCCAGTCCTTGTAATAAATCTGCGTGCCATCCTTCGTCGTGATCGTAGGCATAAGATGCTCTCCTTAGTCGTGAATTTTCTCTGCAATCGCCGGAACTTCCGCCAGCGGGAGCCACACTTGAAAACGTGTGTCGCCGGGTTTCGATGTGACCTGAATATTGCCCCTGTGTTTCTTCACAATGCGCTGAACCGTATCGAGGCCCAACCCGGTTCCCTCACCTACACCCTTGGTGGTGAAGAATGGTTCAAAGATGTGCGGCTTTACATCGGGCGGAATTCCCGGACCGTTATCGCCGACCTCAACCACCACGCAATCATCGTCGCGATAAGTGCGCACTCGAAGCTCGCCCTTTCCTCCCATCGCGTCGATGGCGTTATCAATGAGGTTGGTCCAAACCTGATTGAGTTCGCTCCCAAATGAATTCACGAGCAGCGGAATGCGCTGGTAGTCGCGCTGCACCACCACCCCGCGTTTGAGCTTGTGGTTCAGGATGGTAAGCGTGGTCTCCAGGCTTTTCACGATGTCCACGTTTTGCACGGGGGCTTGATCCATGTACGTATATTCCTTGATCGCACGGACCAGATCGGAGATTCGCGATGTACTGCTTTCGATTTCGTTCAGCAGGTTCGCGATTTCAAGCGAGGCCGCGATCCTCACCAGCGCGGCTCGGGCGGTGTCGGCATCGAGGGCCGAGAACAATGATTCCACCACTTCCGGCTTGACGCTCTTGCGCGCCAGATCGGCCGCGAATTGCCACAAGTCGTTCTGCCCGTGACTGCGCAACAGGGACTCAATCTGCTCTTCCAGGTCGCTGATGGTCAACGCATCAGGCGGGGGCTCGTCGCCCAAAATGAGCGCAACTTCCAGCTTCTCGATTTCTAATTTCTGGGCGGAGGTGAGATCACGCCTTCCCAGTTCGAGACTCGCGTCCTTGATTTTCTTTAGAATGTCGCGCAATTGGCTGGTGGCGCGTTTGGCGGCGGCGGCCGGATTGTTGAGTTCATGAGCCAGCCCCGCGGAGAGCTTCCCCAAGCCGGCCAATCGGTCTCTCTGTTGCTCGATGCGGGTGCTTTCGCGGATGCGATCGGACATCAATCCCACAAGCCGCTGTGTCAGTTCGGGCATCTTCTGCACGAGGTCTGGAAACAGCGCTGCGGGAAATCGCAAGAGGCGGCTGTCGGTGCAAGCCTTCCCACCAACCGTGAACTGCTTCATCCTCGAAAACGGAAGCACTCCGGTCACGGCACCCGCCTTAATGGGAATTATCACGACCTCGCCGTTAAATTCCCCTCGCGCTTCGAGCTCTCCGTCGAGAATCACAAACATCGCGTCCGCCGGGTCTCCCTGACGCAAGTAGCTCTCACCGGCTCTGTAGCGGAGTTCCTGCGACTGGCTGATGAACCATGCGATTTGATCGTCCGGCAAACCCGCGAACACTGGGACGCGAAGCAGTTCCGAATTCTCGATCATTTATACCTTGCTTAAATACTGATGGATGAATTGCACCGCCACTGAACCTTCGCCGACTCCTGAAGCCACCCGCTTTACCGAACCATGCCGCACGTCGCCGACGGCAAAGATGCCTGGGATATTGGTTTCGAGCAGGAATGGATCCCGGTCAAGTGCCCATCCCTTGGGGCGTTGGCCGCCACGCATAAGGTCGGGACCTGTCAATAAGAAGCCCCGCTCGTCCCGCTCCACCAGCGTTCCCAGCCAGTCCGTGCGCGGCAGCGCTCCAATAAAGATGAACATCGAACTGGCCGGCACCCGCTCCAACTTGCCACTATCGGAACATAAGACAGAAATCTCTTCGAGATGGGTCTCGCCATGCGCCTCGGCCAGGCTGGCATGGGCCCACACTTGAATGTTGGGCGTCTCTTTAATCTGGTCGATGAGATACTGCGACATCGTGGCGGCAAGCGACTCCCCGCGCACCAGCATGACGACGCGCTCGGCGTACTTGGCAAAGTTCATGGCGGCCTGCCCCGCTGAATTCGCACCCCCGACCACGTAGACCATTTCGCCTTTGCACGACAGCGCTTCCGTGGCACCGCCGCCGTAGTAGACACCGGCGCCCTGCAGTTTGTCGATGCCCGGAGCTTCCAGCCGCCGCCACTGCACTCCGCTGGCGATCATCAGCGCGTGGCAAGAGATCTCGTTGCCGTCGGCCAACTTGATGATGCGATACGATCCCTCAGTTCGCACGCCGACCGCTTCTTGCGGAGACAGAATTTCCACTCCAAAACGCTGAGCTTGCACGACCGCACGCCGGGCCAGATCGTTTCCGCTGAGCCCCGCTGGAAATCCCAAATAGTTCTCAATTCGCGAACTCATGCCAGCCTGACCGCCCGGTGCTTCGCGCTCAATCATTACTGTATGCAGACCTTCCGACGCGCCATACACCGCAGCTGCCAGACCCGCCGGTCCACTACCTACTATCGCCAGATCGTAAAAGTCGGTTTGCGCCCGCGTCCGTAAACCGACCTTCTGCGCAACGTCCGCCGGGACGCTCTCCAGAAGTTTGGTTCCGTCCGGGAAGAGCACGACCGGAAGGCTGGCGGCATCATCGCCCAAAGCCTCTAAAAGGCGCTTGGTTTCCGGGTCGTTGGCTGAAGTCTCCACGTCGATCCACTGGTAGGGAATGTGATTGCGTGCCAGGAAGTCCCGCAACTCATACGAACGGGGCGACCACCTTGTGCCCAGGACCCGAATCCCCTGGAACGCCGGCCGGTAGGAAGCTTGCCAGTCGTCGAGCAGGTCATTCAACTGCGGGTACAGGTGCTCGGCAGGCGGGTCCCAAGGCTTCAAGAAGAAGTAGTTGAGGCTGGCTTGATTGATGGCGCTGATGGCAGCGTTCGTGTCGGCGTATGCGGTGAGCAATGCCCGCTTGGCATCCGGATAAATATGCATCGCTTCCAGCAGAAATGCGACCCCGTCCATTTTAGGCATGCGCTGATCGGCCAACAGGAGGGCCACGCTGTCGTTGCGCACCTTCATCTGCTTCAGCAGATCCAGTGCCGCCTCAGGAGAATCACTCCCGATGACGCGATACTCCGCACCATACTGCGAACGCAGGTCGCGCTCGATCGCCCGCAGCACATCGGAGTCGTCATCGACACTCAACAAAATCGGTTTCGCCATGATCGGTCGCAGCCTTAATGATCAACCTAGATGCCGTGCGCCCGTTCAAGCTGCAAGCTCGCCTGCTTCGACCTCGTCGATATAGCACCAGACCCACGACTCCCCGGGCTCAATGGAGCGCATCAGGGGATGCCTGGTGTGGTGGAAGTGTTTGGTGGCATGCTTGTTCTTGGACGAGTCGCAACAGCCAACCTGCCCGCAGATGAGGCACATGCGCAGGTGAACCCACGTATCGCCGGTCTTAACGCAGTCTTCACACACGTGTTTAGTCGTTTTTCTAATCTTGATCTGGTCCAGGTGAGTGCATTCCTCTGGCATTGGATCCTCCGTGTATTTTCGAATGAAATAAGGTCATTCCGCTACGAGCAAATTTTCCGCAAAGGGCCACTGCTCATCAATCCATTGTGTCTGACAGCTAAAGCCAGCATTGCGCGCCATCTTCGGGATCTCCGTAGCCGAGTACTTATGGCTGCTCTCCGTCCAAATGGTCTCTCCCTCCAAGAACTCGACGCGCAGGTCCGCCGCCGGAATGCGCACCGTCTGCCGCCGCTTTGACTGCAGATGCATTTCGACGCTCCGGGCCCGGTGATTGATCCTGGCTACGTGGGCGAATTGGCCCAAGTCAAAATCGGCATCGAGTTCGCGATTGATACGGGCCAGCAGGTTGAGATCAAATGCAGCGGTCACTCCCAGTTCGTCGTCGTAGGCTTTCAGCAATTGCGGGCTGGGCTTTTCCAGGTCCGTTCCCAGAAGAAGTGAATCTCCAGGCTCGAGAATGCGCCGAACCTCCGCCAAGAATTTCACTCCGGCAGTACGGTCGAAATTTCCGATGGTGCTTCCCAAAAACAACACGAGAAGGTGCTGGCCGGCCTGACGGTGCGCGGCCACTTCCAATAACCCATCGAGATACTCGCGCTCAAAACCCACAATACTGATCGCGTCAATATCACTAAGTTCACGCTCGCACATGGCCAAGGCTGAACGAGATATTTCGACCGGGTAGTAGAACGTCCGACCCCGCCTGCAAAGCGCCTCCAATATCCAGCGGGTCTTCTTGCCACTGCCGCTGCCCAGTTCGGCGACCGCTACCGGAGCGTCCAAGCGGTCCACGATCTCACTCGCATGCCGCTGCAGCAAGCGCTCATCCGCTCGGGTGAGACCATATTCGGTCAGATGGCTGATCACTTCAAAAAGCGCCGAGCCCACGTCGTCGTAGAGATACTTGGAGGGCAGTTCCTTTTGCCCCTTCCGAGTGAGCCCGGCGCGCACATCGAAAGCAAATTCATAGGTGGCGTTGGCAGTAATCGCTTGAACCAGCATTTTCTGAATCCCCCTCGACCATCAGCGGATTACGCAGCGAAAACCCGCATAGGCGTACTGATAATGCGCCTGGAACCAGTTGCGAAACGTGGGCCGCAGCAGGCACGCAGCGGTGCGCGCCGAGCCGCCCTTCATGACGAAATGCTTGCCATCAAAGAAATCAGCCGAGTACCCGCGGTAGAACGGAAAAGGCTTGAAACCGGGGAACGGACCGAAAATGGTGGAGGTCCATTCCCATCCGTTGCCCAACATGTCGTGAACTCCGAAAGCGCTTTGGCCTTCCGGAAACCCATTCACGGGCACAGGGTCCCAACGTTGAAAATCGAAATTGCCAAACCTACCATTGCAGTTGGAATCGGGCGGCTCGGTGCCCCACGGGTACGCTCTCGTTTTTCCGTTGGGGGTACCGTAGGCGGCGCGCTGCCACTCGGCTTCGGTGGGAAGCGACTTCCCTGCCCACCGCGAGTACGCCCTTGCTTCCGCACAACTCACATAGACAGGCCAGTCCGGCGGCAGCGGCGCTTCGTCGAACATGGTGCGGTAAAACCATCCATTGCCATCCTGCTTCCAGAACAACGGATTCGAAATCCCTCGACCAGTCTTCCAGTTCCAGTCCTCGTCGTTCCAGAAAACACGGGTCTGATAGCCTCCAGCCGCCATGAATTCGAGATACTGCCGGTTCGTCACTTTGTACTGATCGATCTCGAACGCAGGAACGTCGATGGCGTGCGCTTCAAACTCATTGTCCCATCCGAAATCCTCACCACCCTTAGGAAGACCCAGCGTCACACTACCGGCGGGTACGGCGACCGTCTTATGGATGACTGGAGGAGCAATGACATTTGGTGAACTTGGTTGCTGTACTTTCTTGTCAAGCGGCAGCTGATGCAGCATGTAGGCCAGAGTTTCGATATGCATCAGCCGATGCTCAACCGCGACGTTGAGCAATGTGCGCAAAGGGAAGCCGCCGCGCGTCTGCGAATCCGGTCCTCTGACTGCCTTCTCCAGATGCTTGTCCAGAGCGCTGCGGATACGGCTTACGTAGTCGCGGACGGCGTCCTGCGAGGGCCAGTTGGCGGCGAGATCCGTGGGCAATCCGCCACCGACCGGATCGATGCCGAAGGCAAACAGGCGATCAAATCCGGGACGAACACTTGGTTGCCGGAACACCCCTTCGTTCAGTAAATTCCAATCAAAGGCTTCGAGGTGTCCGACGTAAAAGATGATGCGGTGACGTTCCGGAATCGGCCGCTCATAGAGCGAGTCGGCGCGCACCAGGTCGAAGAGCGCATCGCTTCGCCGACGCGCATCGAAAACGCGCTCCAAGGGCCCCTGAGGGACCGCGACACATTTTTCTGCAGCAAGCATTCTGTGCTCCCGACTCGGGCGCAATGACTGGACGAATGGTTATTTCGAAGGCAAGCCGACCCCGGCTTGATCCTTTTGGCTTTGGTTAGATGACCAAGTCCTCCGCGCGGTCGCAGGAGAAGTTATTTTTATTTCGTGCCCTTTTGAGTCTCGTCCCAGGGATGACTCAGCTTTAGAATTGTTAGGCAGCAGGAGCAGTACGCTCCGTGACACGGACTGCGCTTAGCTCTTGCTCTAGTGAGACTATAGAAAGCGACGAGGTTGAGATGAAACTGTTTTTGGCGCTTGCTTCCTGCTTTTTCACTCTGTCGTCCCTTGCCTACTCTGCCACCGTGGTGCAGACGTTCCCAACTTCGGCGGGAGAGGTCAAAATCACGCCGCTGAATCACGCCAGTACTCGGATCGAGGCGGGAGGAAAAACCATCTATCTCGATCCCTCCAAACCTGTGAATTTCGGCGGATCCCCGAAAGCCGACCTTATTCTGATTACCGACATTCACCCCGACCATATGGATCCGGCCTCCATCGCCGACCTCAGTAAGGCCGGAACTGACATTCTGGCGCCGCCCGCCGTTGTAGCAACGATCAGGGCAGCCAAACCGATTACGAATGGCGAAAGCAAAGCGTGGGAGGGTTGGACCGTTGAGGCAATCCCCGCGTATAACCTCACCCGGGGCCCGGCCCAAGGCAAACTTTTCCATGACAAGGGACGCGGCAACGGATACGTGCTCACTTACGGCGGCGTGCGCTTTTACTTTTCCGGTGACACGGAAGGTGTCCCTGAAATGCGCGCACTGAAGAATATCGACGTGGCGTTCGTCTGCATGAA
>Ga0182019_10001461_pt1 | contig 12073 bp, 6 predicted proteins | sample 812E2MmetaG_FD_120483 | JGI IMG/M metagenome (GOLD analysis project Ga0182019, IMG submission 120483) | Permafrost microbial communities from Stordalen Mire, Sweden - 812E2M metaG | ecosystem: Environmental > Terrestrial > Soil > Wetlands > Permafrost | place: Sweden: Stordalen | collected...
AGCCTGCTGCAAATCCTGGCCGGCAACACCGCCGCCTACATCTTCCCGCTCTGCGTGTTGATGATGTTCCTGGTGTTGGCGGCGCAATACGAGAGCTGGTCGCTGCCGCTGGCGATCATTCTCATCGTGCCGATGTGCCTGCTCTTTGCCATCTTCGGCGTCTGGCTGCGGGGTCTCGACAACAACCTCTTCACCCAGATCGGGCTCGTGGTACTCATGGGTCTCGCCTGCAAAAATGCCATTCTCATTGTCGAGTTCGCCAAGCAGTTGCAGGACGCCGGGCGGAATCGCACCGACGCGGCCATCGAGGCCTCGCGCTTGCGCCTGCGCCCGATCCTGATGACCTCCTTTGCGTTCACGTTCGGCGTCATTCCGCTCATGCTCTCCCACGGCGCCGGGGCCGAAATGCGCGTGTCCATCGGCACCGCCGTCTTCTTCGGCATGTTGGGCGTCACCTTCTTTGGCATCGTGCTCACGCCGGTGTTCTATGTGGTCATCCGCCGGGCGCTCGAGCGCAAAAAGCCGTCGGTCGCTGGCGCTCCCTTGAAGACGGCGGCTTCTGGCGCCGCGCTGATCTTGCTGCTGGGCGGTGCGGCCTCCGCTTTTCTCCTGAACGGTTGCGCTGTCGGGCCGAATTTCCATCCACCCAAGACCGAAGTCGGGGCGGCCTTCGCCAACGGGAACCAGACCAACATGGCGCCCGAGCCCGCAACTGTTGCTTGGTGGCGCGGGTTTAACGATGCGATGCTGAATGGCCTCGTGGATCGCGCCGTCACCAACAACCTGGACCTCCGCATCGCCACCGCCCACGTGCTTGAAGCGCGCGCCCTCCGGATGGGGGCCGTCGCGGACCTGTTCCCCGTTGCCAACGCCAACGCGGGCTGGAGCAAATCACTGGTCGCCCACGATGCCGAGCCCACCCTCCCAACACGAGCGGAACGCGAACTCCAGCTCTACAACGCGGGCTTCGATGCCACCTGGGAACTGGACTTCTTCGGCCACGTTCGGCGCTCGGTCCAGGCCGACACCGCCGACCTCGCCGCCACGATGGCGACCCGGCAGGATGTGCTGGTCACCCTCATTTCGGAAGTCGCCCGAAACTACTTCGAACTCCGCGGCGCCCAAAACCAATTGAAGGTTGCCGGCGGAAACGCGGAGAACGAGCGTGAGACCTTGGACTTGACCGTCTCGAAGTTTAAGGCCGGACGCGCCACCGAACTCGACACGGCCCGCGCGCGCGCCCAGCTCGACTCAACCCTGGCCGTCATCCCGCCGTTCGAGGCCGCCGTCAAGCACGCCATTCATCGGCTGGGCGTCCTTACCGGGCAGCAGCCGGCGGCGCTGGAATCCCAGCTTGCTCCGCCGGCTCCCATCCCACCGTTGCCCCCGCTGGTCAACCTCGGCAACCCGGCCGAGCTGTTGCGGCGGCGACCGGATATTCGTTCTGCTGAAAGCTCCCTGGCCGCCGCCACCGCGCGCATTGGCGTCCAGACCGCCGACCTTTTTCCCCGCGTCACCTTCAACGGCAACCTGGGCGTGCAGGCCAGTGAGTTCTCGGGCCTGTTCAAGTACGGCGCCGACAACTACTCTTTTGGTCCCAGCATCACCTGGGCCGCGCTGGACCTCGGCCACGTCCTCGCCCGCATCAAGGCCGCCCATGCCCGCGCCGAAGCCCAACTGGCTGCTTACGAAAAGACCGTCCTGACGGCCCTGGAGGAAACCGAGAACGCCCTGGTGGATTTCGGACGCGAGCAAGCCCGCCGCGATTACCTGCGAGCCTCCGATCGTTCAGCCACCCAGGCGATGACGCTAGCCCGTCAACGCTATGAAGGCGGCGTCTCTGATTTTCTCCCCGTGCTCGATGCCCAGCGCACCCAACTATCAATCCAGGCCCAACTGGCCCAGAGCGAAACCCGCACCGCCACTACCCTGGTCGCCATCTACAAAGCGCTGGGTGGCGGCTGGGAAATCGAGCAGCCCGCAACCAGGACCGCGTCCAGACGCGATCAGAACTGAATAACCCGCAGTCGGCGGCCCTCTTCTATGGGGAGACAGGCCGACGGCAGAATGAGAGCGCTCGTCACGGCGTCGGGTGTTCACGCTGGCTGGGCCGGCCTGGGGGACACGCTGGCGGGATTCGAACGGAGGTATTTGGCGGCGGCCTCGGTGCGACAACGCACGTGAAGTTTCTCGTAGATGTGCATGAGATGGGTCCGCACGGTGGCAAAACTGATGTGCAACCGCGCGCCAATCTCCTTGTTCGACAAGCCCTCGGCCACCTGCGCGAGAATCTCCATTTCTCGAGCCGAAAGCTGATCGGTCTCTGAAGCGGAGGCCGGCGATTCCAGGAACGAGCGGACCACCATGCGGGCGATCTCACTGGTCATGGGGGCGCCCCCGGCGCGCACCTCGGCGATTGCATGGAGGACTTCCTTTTCGTCGGAGCGCTTTAAGACATAGCCGCACGCCCCGGCCTTGAGCGCCTGGAAAATCATTTTGATGTCCTTATAGACGGTGAGCATAATCACCTGCGCCTTTGGCGCTTTCTCGCGCAAGCGCGCGGTGCAGGCGATGCCAGACTCGCCGGGCAAATGGATATCCATCAGCACCACATCCGGCTGATGGCGCGGGATCTCAGTCAATGCAGTTTCGGCCGTGGCGCAAGCGCAGACACACCGGTGCTCCGGGGTGCGGTTAATCAATTGCGCCAGGTATTGGCGAAACGTCGCATTATCTTCGACAATGGCAATCTTCGTCATCCGGTCGTCACAGTCATTTTGAGCCAATTGTGCCAGCATGTCACTCGTTTCCAAGCGCCTTTCTGGGGCGCCTTACAGAATTCGACCGCCATCTTGACCGGTTTTGCCTGCCGGCGTAAATCGGTCAAATGTCGTATTCAGGCGGTGAAATCCCGCCCCGTTTCCGGCACGGGCAGCGGCAGCCGGATTCTTACGTTTGTCCCCTCGCCGAGATGTGATTCAACGATGCAACTGCCGCCGAGTTTCTCCAGCCGGCCACGAAGATTATTCAACCCGTTTCCTTGACTAGCAACTGAGGAGTCAAACCCCTTTCCGTTGTCGGCGATGACGATTTCCAGGGTGCCCCCCACGACCGCGATCCCAAATTCGACCTCGCTCGCGCTGGCGTGGCGCACGACGTTGTTGAGGGCCTCTTTGACTGCCAGGAAGAGGTCGTGTCGAACGCGGCCCTCGAGCATAATGGCTGGGAAAGCCACTGGGATCTTGAAGCGGCAAACAACGCTGGAATTGGAAAGGTATTCACCGGCGAAACCGCTCAAATAATCCGCCAAGGACTGAAGCGAGTTGTCTTCCGGATCAACCGCCCAGACGATGACATCCAGGGCGGCAATCGAGCCGCGGGCTTTCCCCGCGATGGCCTCGAAAAGCGCGGGAGAGCCGCCGGCCTCCTGCTGCACCCGCTTCCCGGCGCTAGCCAGCGCGCCGATTTCGGTGAGGCTCGAACCCAGATCATCGTGCAGATCGCGGGCGATGCGCGAGCGTTCGGCCTCGAGAGCGTGATGGCGTTCGGCCCGCTCGCGCTCGCGAATCTCCCGCTGCAATTGAGCCGTGCGTTGTTCCACCTGTCGCCGCAACTGCGTAATCCAAGCGGCCGCCAGCGCCAGCACCACTACCAAAAGGCCAACCGCCGCCGCCAGGCGCTCGAGTGTCCACCACGAAGGTTGCGAGAGCACCAGAATGTCGGCCGGCGAGTTCAACAGCAGCTCGAAGGTTCCCACCTGGGTCCCCCGGTGCCGGTTGCGTCCCGTCTCCGCGTAAACCCCAGAGAGTTGGAGCTGGCTGCCCAGACGCAGCGGAAGTTGCGCGCGCGCGCCGGGTTTGATACGTGCGACAAACAACTGCCCGCTCGACTGAATCTCCAGCACGGTCGAGTTCTGCTCGGAGTGCATGCCCACCAGCTTTCCTTCCACACGGACCAGGGTGGAATCCAAGCCTTTCAGGGCCAACTCGGGTCCAGCCAGGGCCTTGGGCTCGGGCAACCTCGCCGTGCCGGTTTTGCGGACGAGGGCTTGTCGCAGCAGCGGCGACGGTCCGCTGATTTCAGGGTATCCGACCGCCTCGACCAAATCACCCGGCCGCAGTTTTGCGGCATCGGCCGCCAGGATTCGCACCCCCAATCCTTCGTCCACCGCGAAGACCTCCTGGGAATCGGCGTAAAGGACCTGGGTCCGCACTTTGACCGGGCGGAAGGCGGTGGCTTGAGCATCGAACAGAAGCAAATCCCGCGCGCTTTTTATTGGCGCAGCGAAAGGATCCGATGGCGGAGGCCTATCCACGCTGAGGCTGGCATTGCGCATCAGCAGACTGCCAAACTGCACTTCGCGGGAGTCGGCATTCCACATGGCGAACAAGGCGCCGCGGATGCGAACGACGGCTTGCTGGTATCGCTTTAACTCAGGCTCGAAATGATTCTCCATTTCGACCTCGAGCGGGCCCTCGGGCAGCAGCAGGGTCAACCGGTTGCTCTGGACCCCGGAGATCAGCCCCTGGAACTCGACCCATTGCACGTCCATGCTGCCATTGGCTAATTCGTTCCAGCTTGGCCGGGCCGGCTCCGGCATGCGCCCCTGTCCCAACCGCTTCATTCGCTCCGCCACAACGATCGGGGCAAAATTGCCCGGGGCGGTATGGCCAACCACTTCCCACAGTTCCGCACGGGCGGGGAACGAATTCGACAAGGCACCAAGGTCAACAAATATTCCGCGCGTGTCGTCCTGGAGGGAAACCCAGTGATCTGTCCGGCTGGAGCCGGTGACCACGCCCCGAATGCGCACCGGCAATTGGCGTTGGGCGTCTCCGAGGCGCATGGTTTGCACTTGGCTGATATTGGCGAGCGGCAAGGGCGTCCCGGGAGTTTCTGTTTCGAATTCCTCGCGTGTCAAACCCCTGCCATCGGGGACCAACAGCCGGTCCAGAACAATCCGTTGGCCGGCAGACAGCGCGGCGCGGCCAACCCCAACCGCGCGCACATAAGTATTCAGCAAGCCTGCCAGCTCCAGGCCGGAGGCGTCGGCCACTTTCACAGACAACGCGTCCACCCCGGAGCGCAGCTCCAGCACCAAGCCTTCTCCCATTCGCGAAATGAAACTGACGCGTCCCTGGACCGAAAGCCAACGCCGTTCCTCGAGCTGGCTCATGGGCTCGCCAATCAGGCCAGGCTGAGCCGCTGGCACATTGGTCGCTCCCATCCTGCTGACCGGCACCTCCGGAGATCCGATGAAAAGCAGGCCGCCGTCGTCGGAACCGACGCGGAAGGTGTATTGGCCGTCGCTGGGCGCATCAAAGAATCCCGTAAATCGGAGGCCCACCAATTCATCCCGCGTTCGAAATTCCAGGTCAAAATTCGTAGTAGTTCCGGTCTTGACCGGTCGCAGCAGGTCAAAGTCCGGGACTTGCTCCCAATAGCCCTCGTAAGCTTCCGCCTGCAGGCCGGGTAGCAGATTGGTCTCACCCAGCGATGGCTCCGCATGAGCGTGCCAGAGCGCCGGTCCAGCGATCATCTGCGGTTGTCCGTTCGGCTGCTGGCAGTACACCCCCAGGCCGAAATTGCGAAGGCAGTTGAACCAATCCACTTCCAGCGGAACCCGCCCCGCCTTGAGCACGACCTCGTTGGTTTGGAATCTCCACCCGTGGAGGCCATCATTGTCCACGACGGGCGCGGCGGAAATCTGCGTGCCCAGGTGGCGCCGGCGCAACAGCAACCGATTCCCTTCGACCCGGATTCTCTCCCCCGGGGGGATTTCCTCGGCGCGGCGGCCCAGCTCCAGCAGTTCAAACCCCGTGGCATCCTGCACCACGACGACGCCGAGGTCGGGTTTGCTGGAGGCGCAGACCACGACGTCCAGTTGGATACTCCGGCACAGCCGTTCTGCTGAACTGAGGGCGCGACACAACTGCGCGAGGTTGGTGATGGAGGTCCCCTCGTTAGCCGGGGAGGGCAACGCGCCTGAGGTCTGCGCCCCGCTTTCAAGCGGCACGCCGGCTGCTAGCAGCAGGCCCAAGGTCAGCGCGCCAGCTAATCCAATCCTGTTCAATGCGCCGGGCATTGCCCGCCAGTTTAATTACCTCGAATTAGCGGAGCAACCTCTAACTCGTTCATTTGTTTGCGTCACGGTTTTCAGGCGTAACTCGGCCACCCTTATAGCCCTTGATATGCCAGCAGGGAAATACGACGTACGTCGTATGGTTCTGGAGAGGGCGGTTGGGTAGGATCTCCCAAAGTCCATATTTGCAGAAATGTTGCTGTCGAAAGCATGACACGAAATGAGGGAACTAGAGTAACTTCCTGACCTGGTTAAGTAAATGCCGCCGTGTCCGAAGCGTGCATTTTACCGCCGGATTCATTGCTTATGAGCAGACTCAATACCCATTCGCTGAAACCGAGGCTCGGCGCCCGTGCCACTGCTTTTACGCTGATCGAACTGCTGGTCGTGATCGCGATCATCGCGATCCTGGCGGCCATGCTGCTGCCCGCGCTGGCCAAGGCCAAAGAGCGGGCCCGACGCATCCAGTGCCTCAACAACCTGCACCAAATCGTGGTCGCATTGAACATTTATGCCACAGACTGCAAGGACAAGCTGCCACGCCTGGATCCCCCCGGCAACGCCGCCTGGCTTTGGGACATGCCCTGGAACGCAGGCGAAGCCATGCTCACCAGCATGGCCGGCCAAAAGCGGGCTTTCTATTGCCCCGGAACCACCCCGCGCTTCACCGACCTTGAGAACTATGCCGACGTATCCGCCGCACAACGGAATTACACTGAGGTGAACGGGGGCTTTTACAAACCGCACTTGAGCCCGCATTTAAAGCGACAATTCCCGGTGGGCGGCACTGTGGGCTTTAAAGACGGCCACGTCGCCTGGCGCCGGTTCGATGACATGAACCAGCGCGCCACCGGTGGCCAGAGCTTCTGGTGGTGAACGGAAGGGGAGCCTGATCGCCTACTGCCCAGGATTCCAGATGCGGAATTCGCCGCCACAATGCAAGAGCGCCATCAGGTAAAGCAAACCGTCATAATACCGCCCTAGCCCGTCGGGAATGGGGGTGTTCCAGAGAGCGACGACGAACTGCCGGGAGCGGGGATGCCTTGCAGCGAGGCTGGCGACAGCGTTGACGGCCAGCAGACCGTTGGAGTGGCCCGCGTCGAGTTGCTGGCCCTCGAGCGTGAATTGGCAGCCATAGTCCGCCATGCCTTTGGCTTCGAAGAAGGCCTGGAGCTTGTCGCTGAGTTCCCTTTCCCGAACATCCTTCGCCCACCAGGACCAGTCCACGGACCAGTTCCCCGCGGTGCGAAAGGCATCGAAACTGAAATGGGCTGCGCTCCGGCGCCAGGGGGAGGTTGCGGGGGCGCCATCAAACTGCGCGTAGTCCGGCGTCAGCGCCGTGACCGGATGGGCCGAGCGCTGGAAGAAATCGCGGCTGGCCGCCGCCGCTTGCACCCAAAACGGGCGGTCTTCCGGCGGACCCCAGCGCGCCCAGAGTTCATAAAACGCCGGCAGATGATAGGAGGGGTCGGTGAAGCGGGGGCGCTCGGAGCTTGGGGTGAACAGCACCATTTTGTACGGCTCATCAAAAAGCGGCCCGGCAGTGACGATGAAGTTGGTAGCCGAGTTTCCTCGCACCATGGAAATCTGGCCGGTGATTGGCCGGCGATGCCGCAGGTTCGTGAGCAGCCGGTTGGCTTCGGCGTGGTAGTCATAAATGCCTTTGCCGTTGCCCCAGCGATGGGCGGCAAAGTAAAGCGCCGTCGCGTAATATTCTTCGCCGTCCGGAGCAACGAATTCGCTCAGCACCGCGCCGTTGGTTCGCGCCTGCCACGAAAAGAAGCCGCAGGAGGGATGCGTGGCGGAATCGTGATACAGGTAGGTCTTCGACCAATTCCAAAGGGCGTCAAACTCGGCCTGTTTGTTTAACTGCACGGAGATCATCATGCCATAGGAGAGACCTTCGGTGCGCACGTCGTTGTGCTTGATGTCGGCGATGTAGGCGAGGGGACCGTTTGAATTTGCACCAGCGGAGTAATAGACCGCCTGGGTCTCGGGAGCGCCGTGAAAGAACTGTTGGAACGCCGCCTCTATCTTCCGCCGGATTTCCTGCCGCGAATGGCCATTTTCCGCAAAGAGGTTGCGGTAATGACCGGTGGCATAAGCACCGGAACCATCCGCCGGGTCCATCGAGGTGTTCGGAGTGCGGCAGCCAACCAGCAAGGCGAGCAGTCCCAGGCACGCCAACCGGCAAATTTCCGGGTACCGACGGGCGCAGCCTGGCACTCCGCCCGGCAAGCGCGCCCGCCCCGGAGTGCCCCCCAGGTTGCGGCTTGACATCCTGTGCGGTCGGGTATTGAGGCTCATCAGGGGCGGGACTTGAGCTTGAGCACCACGATGCTGTGCGGCGGCAGGGCGTAAGTAAAGATGGGTCGGACATGGCGGAGCTTGGTGGCAACCGGGACCACGTTCCGCGGATGGTCAATGGAGTTAGTATCCTCCGGATTTCCGGCCAGGGTGATCGCGCTGCCTTTGGACGCGACCGACGCAACGCCTATGAGCTCGATCCTCAGCGATTCCGCATTGGGCTGCGGGTTGACCAGTTTGACAACGATCTCGCCGGTCCTGCTGTTGCGAGTGGCAGTGCCCTGGACAGACGTTTCGAGCCACGCGACGGGCAGGATCTGGTCGCCGAGGTTCCGGCTGAACATTTGCAGAGCGTAGTAGCTGGGCGAACCGTAGGCCGAAATGGCATCGTAGCCGATCAGGTCGGGACGCCATTGGCGGGCACCGGGGTTCACGTTAACGAACAGCGGGGCGTAACACTGCATGAGGATGAGATCGGAGTTGCGCTCCATGGCGGCCATAAAGACAGCGTCGCCAAGGGCGGCTTTCATCGAGGGGGTGGGTGGTTGCTGTCTGGCAGCCGCATCCCAAGGCTTGATTCTCCGGTCTTCATGGGCGGCCCATTCGCCGACGAAAATCTCCGGACCGGTCCGGTCATATTTTCGGGCGTAGTCCAGCGACATCTGGAGAAACTCATCGGTCGAACGGTAGTAATGCTCGTCAATCATGTCGGGCTTGCGGCTATGGATCCGCAGGTTTTCGGGCTGGTCGTTGGCGATGCTGGAAATGGTTTTAAGCTTTGGATACCGCGCCTTGATGGCGTCGTGGAATTGCGCAAAGCGAGCGTCGTAGCTGTTGGACTTGTCGAACCAGTCTTCGTTGCCGATCTCGACGTAAGTGAGTTTGAACGGCGCCGGGTGGCCGTCCTGCGCGCGCCGGGCGCCCCACGTAGTGTTCACATCGCCGGTCACATATTCGATTTCCTCCAGCGCCTCCTGAACGAAAGGATCGAGGTCCGGGCCAGGGTTGACGTAAGCGCCTTTAAGGGAATAGCCGCCATAAACTGCCAGTACGGGCTCAGCTTTCATGTCTTCGCACCACTCCAGAAATTCCAGAAGCCCCATTCCGTCAGTCGAGCGATAGCCCCACGGGCAGGGGTGGCCGTGGCGTTGTTCAACCGGACCCAGCGTCTTTTTCCATTCGAATCGAGTCTCGACTGTATCGCCCTCCAGGTAATTGCCGCCGGGAAAACGCAGGAACTTCGGGTCCAAGTCCACCAACATTTGCATCAGATCCTTGCGCAGGCCGTTCGGGCGGTCGTTCCAAGTCGGCGGGAAAAGCGACACAAGGCCGAACCAGACCGTTCCCGGCCGGTCGAGTGTAATCACAAAACGGGCCCGTGCGGTCGGAGTGATTTTGCCGGTCTTGAGCGTCAGTTGGAATTTTTGCCATTCGGCCGTGAGCCCGGAGAACTTTTCCCTCGCGTAAACGCTGCGTCCGTCTTCGCTCAGAATGGAAAGCGTGATCGGGCCGGAAAAGCTGGAATCGGCCTTGGCCAGGAGTGAAGCGCGGTAACGGGTGTGGGCCTGCACGGGAATGCCCCAATAGCCGCTGTTGGTCACACCGGCCGGCTGCTCCTTTGTGGCTTTGGTCACCGTCAGCCGCAAGCTCGCCGTGAGCTTGTCGTTGCAGGGAATTGCGGAGTCGAGCGCGATAGTTGCGCGGGCGCCATTGTCGTTCACCACCGACCAATGGACCGGCGTCGTCGGGTCGTCCAAAAAGGCGCGATTACGGATCAACTCGGCGTAAAGGCCGCCGTCGTAAGAGTGATTGATCTCCTCGGTCATCAGCCCGTAGAGCTTGGGGCTGACTCTTCCGGCGGGATGGCTGACGTCAATGGTGAAGGTCGGATTGGCGGCGAGACAGGAGGCCACGGCGGCCGCGTAAGTCGCGAAAGCTGTCAGTTTTGTCATAGGGTGCTCTTTCACTTGGTAAATAAGGTCAGGTCAATCGAATCGGCCATCGCTTGGTAGCCGGCGGGGTTCAGATGCAGGCCGTCGCCGCTGTCATAAGCGGAGAGAAGGTTGGTGAGTGTGACCGGGTTGCGCACGACGGCGTCAAAATCAATCACCGCGTCCAACTTGCCGCTGGTCCGAATCCAGGTGTTGACGGACTGGCGTACGGCCTCATGGGCGGGGGTGTAATAGCCATTGCCGCCAAAGGGTGTGATCGTGGCTCCGTAGGCACGGAGTTTCCGTGTATGTGCCTTGTCCACGAACTGCGCATAGGCGTTGGTCAGGCTTTGCGCGCTGGTTCCTCCGCCAATGTCATTGACGCCCTCGAACACGATCAGCCACCGCACGCCGCTCTCGCTGAGCACGTCCCGATCAAACCGCGCCTGCGCCGAGGGCCCCAGGCCGCCGAACACCCCGTTACCGCCAATCCCCATGTTGATCACCGCCACGTTGGCCGTAGCCGCATTCGTGCTCAGACGCTGTGCCAGATTGTCCGGCCAGCGATTGTTCCCGTCCGTCGTTGAGCCTCGGCCATCGGTGATCGAATCACCCAGGGTGACGAGGGCCTTGCTGGAAGCGTCCGCGAGGACATCAATGCCGGTGATGATGTACCAATGCGCCGTTTTCGCGGCCGAAGGCAGGCTCGCGGCCGAGACGGCGTTGCCGGACTGGATTAAGGAGGTGGTGCGGGAACCGGGGTGTCCGTTGATAGTGGTCGCCGAGATATTTCCGAAATGAATGCTAACGGCGAGGTTGGTCAGCGGCGGCAAATCGTAGGCCAATGGGTCGGAGAGCACGACCTCGCCCGGCGGAATGGTCGCCGAGGGCGCGCCGCGAAAGGTCAGCGCCTTGTCGGTGGCGGTATTGATGTTGCCGCTGCCCGCGCTGCCGGTTCCGGCGGCCAGAGCCACGTGGACCGAATTCATGGTCACGGAGTTGGTGCCGTAGGCATTGGAGAACCGCGCGCGCAGTTGTTTTCCGCCAAGCGTCACATGCACAAACTGGCGGAGTGTGCTGTTGGCCAGCGGGGCGGGCGGGAGGTTTCCTGGTTCGGTCAACTGCGGGCCACAACCCCAAGAGCCCACCCAATGTTCACCCGCCGCCGCGGCCTCTTGTGGCACGCCGCAAAGGCTCAGGGCGATGGCCAAAGCGGTCCAACAGGTTCTTCGTGCGCGAAGCCCGGAGATCTCTTTCATAAAGTCATTCCAATTTGGTTTTGATGGAAGCGGTTCCAATCTTCAGACCGTCAGCGCTCGCAGTCACTTGGATTCTTCCTGGCTGTCCGGGCTTCCCACGAATGATCACCAGACAAAGACCGTTGAATGCTTTGCGATCGTGGGATTGGAGCAACTCGAAGCTCGTCGGATCACCGTTGTCCGTGGCCACGATGTCCCCAGGTCCTTGGACGTCAAAATGGATGCGGTCGCCGGCGCGCGGCACGGTCCACCCGCTTTTGTCAACCACGCAGGCTGTGACGAACGACAAGTCCACTCCGTTTGCCTGGATCTCGCCGCGGTCCGGCTCCAGCTTGAGTCGCGTGGGTTTCCCGGCCGTTTTCATCATAGCGGTCGCCCACTTTTTGCCATTCTTGTACGTGAGCACTTTGAGCGTGCCCGGTGTGTACACGACGTCGTCCCAGCGGAGCCGATATTCATAAGGCCCCTTCTGTTTGCGGCCCAGTGATTTGCCA
>Ga0182019_10001462_pt1 | contig 12066 bp, 6 predicted proteins | sample 812E2MmetaG_FD_120483 | JGI IMG/M metagenome (GOLD analysis project Ga0182019, IMG submission 120483) | Permafrost microbial communities from Stordalen Mire, Sweden - 812E2M metaG | ecosystem: Environmental > Terrestrial > Soil > Wetlands > Permafrost | place: Sweden: Stordalen | collected...
CAGTAATGAAAACCAAAAGAGAAATTGGAATAATACTGAGCAAAAAAATTGAATTTCAATAGAATATGGTTTAAAATAGGAACATTAACATCTACACTGAATAAAAACAAAAACCGACTAAGCATCATTCGGAGAGTTTAATTAATTGGCTTCGTAAGCATGGATAATTGGTTAGAGAAGTCGAAAAGATGAAAAATGTTTCAGTATAGTTTCAGTAACAACAAATTAAAAAGCCTTGATTCTATTGATTATCAAGGCCTTTTTTATATATTTTGGCTCCCCAGACTATTGAAAGTTGCAACTATTTGCAAGATCTTTTAATGTTAAAACAATTCAAAATGCAATATTTATCAATTTACAAATCAAGTACTTAATTACAATTGAAAGAGTCAACTGGAAAAGCTAGTAGTCTTGACCATTTTCAGCCGTAATAAATAGATCACCAAAAGACGAAATTAAATGCTTGTTAATTAGTTATGTAATTAAACTGCAATCAAATAGTGCAAATATGGTTTAGATGTTTGGCTTTTGAACTTCCTATTTAGAATTCTTCTACAATCAGAGATCTAATTCTACTTATCCCACCATACTCTTGAATCCATTTGATCCCCTCCTATCAATCTTGCAACAGCCTCAGTAACTCCAGTATTATTAAGAGCATAATCATCAGTTCCATACATATATCTGCGGGGTATTACTAAAGGAACGTCGATTCCATCAGGTGCTGGCGTAAGTGCTGGGTAGCTTGTTCGTCTCCAGTTGCTCCATCCCTGTGTTCCATCCGGATAATACGCAATGTACTCTTGCGTAGCAATTTGCTGGAGGTTGAGTCCTGACCCCGGAGCAAATGGAAGAACAACATTTGCACTTGATAGATATGCAGCATCGGGTTCTTGCAATCCCCATTGTAGGTAGGAATCAATGATGCCATTCTGATATAATGAATTGGTATTTGCAATTTCAGAAGTCCAGCCTTTGTCAGCAGCTTCAGCTCGTGCAAGAAGTACTTGTGAAGCTGTCATAATATAAACAGGACTTGTCTGTTGACGGTATAAAGGGTTAAATATATAACAGTAGTTTGGATTTGCTGCACACCATGGGTTAATATACACACTATTTCTACCATAAGGTACTCCTAACGTTGAAGTACCTCCTATTACAGCTGCCCCGAAAACGTTCTGACGGACATCATTATTCAAAGAATGCAATAGAGTTGTCAGAGTCGCACTCTCACCATAATCATGACGTCCATCATACATTTTATAATAGGGATTTCTAAAATTACCGCCAGGGTAGTTTAAAACGAAATTTTCCGCATTTGTCGAGATGGAACCGGCCGTATCAACAAGAGCTGTATTAAACTGAATTGCTGCATAGTCTGAAGCTCCTGGATATTGTTTTGATAACCTAAGTGACATTAACATCCTCATTGAATTTGCGAACTTCTTCCATTTAGAAACATCGCCGTTATAAACGATATCGCCAAGAATTGGAGTCCCTGTTGTAAACTCTGCAACAGCTTCACTCAATTCATTAATAAGATCTTTGTAGATTGTCTCCTGTGTATCATAAGTAACATTCGGGTCTCCTTTAAGTGCATCTGAGTAAGGAATATCACCCCAACGATCAGTAATAGTCCAATAGATATATGCTTTGAGAATACGTGAAATTGCTATTTGGTTAACATTGGTTCCGTTAAGAGCTGCCACTTCTTTTGTAGCATTATCTGTATTATTAATAATGATGTTCTGAAGGTCGTAGACGTCACCGGAATAATAACCCATAGGAGAATCCTTATTTGATGCATATATTGAGGAACTTGGATATTGTGTCTCAGAGAAATATTGACAATAAAAGGATCCATTAATAGTCGCGACCACATCCGTATACCCGTCAGATGTGGCATAGCTGCCAATATTTGATAGCACACGGGTCAACAGTTCTGAGGTTATTGGATTATTGGTTGCCTGCGTGTTAATATTGGTATTACCAAAATCTTCCAGCTTTTTACAACCATTTTCAAGAATCATCGTCAGCGATATAATTATTATTGAATAGAATAATTTTTTCATCTTATAAAATTTTAAAACTAATAAATATTGATCCTAAAAGTTGACTTTAATATTCATGCCCCAGGAACGGACTGAAGGAAACTGTCCCAGTTCACCAGATACGTCAGAGATCTCAGAGGGATCAAAGCCTTTAGCTCCTGAGTAGATCAGCCATAGGTTCTGAGCAACAAAAGAAACATTTATGCCCTGCACATATTTACTTATTTCACCAATTTTATTAATCGGGATATTATATCCGATGCTAAGTTCACGTAGTTTGATATATGACAAACTGTAAATAAACGGATCGTATATTTGAAGATTCACGAAGTTGTGGAAATATGTCTGAGCATCAACATAATAGTCAACCGGATCATGAGTAGTTGCATCATATCCTTTTACATGAACACCACCACCATCAGCACCATCGGTAACAGGGTCACGGATCGGGTTTCCCTTATCGTTAACGCCTGCAGTTTGAGCCGTAACACCTGAATAAGTGCCCCACATTTCTGAAATTGAGAAAAATTTGCCACCAAATTGATAGTCGAAATTGACATTAAGTGTAATGTTTTTCAGAATTTTAAATGAGTTCTGAACACCACCAGTATACTTTGGAAGCACGCTACCGAAGTATTTCTTCGGGTCAGAAACGTATGATCCATCAGGATTTAATAAAGGAAGTCCTTTATACATTTTCATACCGCTTCCAAAAAGCTCACCCCACGGTTTACCAACAGCATCGACCAAGAGGGGAGTTCCCCCCCAACCGTTAAAAAAAATTGATTGAGCAACGTATTGATCAACACCTGGAGCAATCTTATCGACCTGGTCTTTCAAGAGATAGGAGAATGTAGTATTCAGCTCCCATGACAGGTTCTCGGATGTAAAAAGTTTTAAATTAAGAGAAAGATCTAGCCCCTGTCTGGAAATTTGACCGATATTGAGATATTTTGAAGTAAAACCACTATAGCCTGAAATTGATATTGGATAAGGAATATTCTTTTCAGATCCATCCCAGTATGTAGCCGTAAAACCGATCTTGCTCTTGAAAAATCTCAATTCCAGGCCGACTTCTTTCTGTGTCTTGACTGCACCATGGATATTCTGGTCAACCAGCTGATCGGGAGTACTCATAAGGAGATTGCCATTCCACTGATACTGACCGATATTGTACTCGAACCCCGGATATGAATATATACCAATTGTAGTTGGAATTTCACCCCATGAGGCTCGAACTTTTCCAAAATCAAGGAATGGCAATTTAAGAAGATCACTGAATATAAATGAACCTCCGAATGATTTTGAAAGAACTGAGTTATTTGACGGAGGCAATTCCGAGAACCAGTCATTGCGAAGGGTAAACTCACCAAAGAGGAAATCTCTGAAACCAATATCACCACGGGCGAAGATAGCCCTATACTTATCCAAGGACTTTCCAACGACAATATTTGGCTGGTCATCGGAATTGGATATTGTGAACAGGTTTGGAACAATTAAACCATTAACTGTATTTTCAGAGTTCGACCTTGAAATAGTATTGAAAAAGTCAGAACCTACATTCGCATTGATTTTGAAATTGCTTATTTGTTTTGAGTAAGAAATAAGGCTTTCAAAGTTCTCCCGGTTTGAATAGCTTGTTGACGAAGAATAATACCCTCTTCTCCTTGGATCTATACCTAAAGCCTGTGTTTGGCTATAGAAAAGGTCTGAAGAGTACATTTCTTCACCCCATGTATTATTTTGCTGCCTGCGATACGTAACTTTTACAGAAAGCCCTTCCATTATCTTATAATTCAGAGAGATATCACCAAAAAGGCAGTCTGATCTTGAAGGTTGTCTAACAAGATCGAAATACGTATAAGAATTATAGTCGTAATTTGCTGCATAGAAAAGTTTTGGGTCAGCAGGATCCCATGATGCCGGGTCGTTGTGGTTCCAGCTTGCGTAGATACCATCAGGAGTCCTCAGGTTTTGAAGTTCCCGCAGAATATTCATGTCAAGATCTCTGTGAAAATAATAATTGAATAAACCTGTGGTCTGGTTATAATAAGCATCGTCAAATTGACCATTTGTCAATGTTGTAAAGAAGTTTATATTAGCGGCGAAGGTTAGTCTTTTAGTCAGATCATACGAAGCTTTAAGGGCCAAAGTTGTTTTATTCGAAGATGATTTCGGAATAAGACCTTTAACAGCTATATTACCTATAATAGCTCGAATATTATAACCGTCACCAACTTTAGAGAATGCTACATCGTTGTTATAGGTCCAGCCTCTGTTCCAGAAGTCTCTTACATTATTTGGCTGAGGAACTAATTTGGCTGTTGTTCCTGTATATTTAGTTCCAGGATACCATGAATACCATGGAATATACTCCTGCCCTTCCATCTTTGGACCCCAGCTGCTGTCATCTGAATAATCAGGATAGTATTTGCCATCAAGTGGTTTCCACTCGACAGGATCGCCTGGTTCCCATGTAAATTTATTCATAACAGATATATCACCACCGGCATATTCATTCTGATAGTTCGGTAGCACATATACTGATGATGTCAATACTCCTGAATTAACTTCAATTTCCATTTTCTTTTCACCACTCATTTTTGCATTCTTTGTTGTAATAATGATAGCACCGTTAGCACCCTGAGAACCAAGGATAGCGCTAGCACTCGGACCAGAAAGAACACTGATATCTTCAATATCGTCCAGATTGAGGTTACTAGGATCCGAAAGTACAGTTCCGTCAACAACATAAAGGATCTGTGAGCCAGTACTAAAACCTCCGTCACCGCGCAGCCTTACAGACCCTGTAAGATCAAGAGCGATGGATGACTGGCCACGGAATTGAATACCTGACACTTTACCGGCGAGTGCATTATTGATGTCTGTCTGACGAACCTCGTCCAGTTTATCTCCTGATACAAACTGGGTTAATGCTGAAGTACTTTTTGAAGCCCGTTTAATGCCATAACCAGTTGTAACGACAACTTCCTTCAAACTAAGAATGTCCGATTCCATTATGACATCTATTACAGATCGTCCTGAAATTTCTACTTCCTGCTTTTTCATCCCGACATAAGAGAAAATCAGGGTGGTAGCATCCTTCGGGGCACTAAGAGAATACTTTCCATTAGCATCTGTTACAGCACCAATGATGGTGCCTTTAACCTGAACTGTAACTCCAGGTATTAGACCCTCGCCCGAAACTACTGAGGTAACGGTACCTGTAATGACTATTGTTTGGGAAAATAGTGAGGATACACAAATCGCAAGCAAAAAGATCAACAGAGATAGCTTCTTCATAAGCTTTAAGATTTAAGATTGAGAGAAGATCATTAGAATTGAACTGATTGTATTTTGTTTAAATGAAATAAGTCCTTAAATCTGGATACTGAGAAACAGTTTATTAAGTTATTTTAAAGCATAATTAATACGGAGGAAGCACAAAGGATTGATAAATAAATTACCTTTCTTTGTTTTATTTCACACCAATAACGTAGGCGTTCATTGGATTTATAGCCCATTAAGCTTAGGTATATTAATTTGTAGTAAAATTAGACTATGTCAATACCAAAGTCAAGGGGCTTCTAGTCTTTTTAAATATGGTTTTCTAGGAAAAGAGTTGATTTTCAGATGCTGTGATAAGCAAATAAGACCCGATTGTGTTTAAACAGCAAGATTTTTAATATATTTAGTGGTTGATTAGTAGCCTATTGAAGAGTGTTGAATAGGATCAATTCTATTTAATGGGAAGGTTCATCTTCTTGCATAAAGCCTGATAACGCGGCTCATTTCGAAGACAGTCAAATAATGGCAGCGTCAAAGTAACCAAATTTTGGTCATGCACTTCATATGCGTGTTCCATATAGTCCAAAGTTCGCTCTTTATTACCAGAACAAATATAAAGCCAAGCAATATCCATTGGATTAATATATGAAGTTTTTGATTGCGCAGCAAGGGTATCTGCTTCAAGGCTTAATGCGCCTATATAACCAGCTTTAGCGTAACCCTGGTCAAACGTATGAGTAAAACCCGGATAGCTAATATTATTGCTTGTCTTCCAGGTTTCCAACGCTTCTTCATATCTTCCACTTAAATGAAGTGCAATTATTAAATTAGTTAATCCTGGATTACTTGTCGGTTCTAGGTTAAGTGCTTCATGGCAAGCAACGATAGCATCTGCATATCGGTGAAGATATAATAAATCTAAGCCATATAAACTTATAATAAATGGATCATACGGATCAATTTTTAGAGCCAACTGGATCTGTTTCATTGCTTCTTCATGACGTCCTATAACATTAAGGAGAGTAGCGTATTGAGTGTGTGCTTCTGCAAGATTGGATTTGATTCTTAATGTTTTTTGAAACTCAGATTCAGCACTTTTCCAATCCCATTCATTGTAGAACTTGTAATCTGCAAGTCCTAAATGGACCTCGGCAAGAGTACTATCGAGTTTTTGTGCAGTCATTAATGCAGCATACCCTTTAGGTAATCCCTCAGACGGATATAAATAACCTATGGCGGAAAATCCAAACCAGACGTTTGCAATTCCACTGTAAGCTAGAGCATATCCAGGATCATTCTCCAGAGCAATCTTGTAATATTTCATTGCAGTCTCCAAATCATTCTGAGTGTATTTTTTCCGATAGTATTCACCTTTAAGATAAGCATCGTAGGCTGCCAGATTTACTGTAGGTGTTTTCTGGATAAGCTGCTTTTCCTGAGGTGTTATTACAGCTTCTAATTGAGTGGCGATTGCCTGTGCGATCTGGCTTTGTATGCTGAAATAATCTTTAGCATCAGGGTTTTCCTGCTCATAAGACTTTGACCAGAGATGGCTTTCTTTTGATGCCCTGATTAATTGAACCCTAAGGCGGAATTTATTGCCAGATTTTTGTCCGCTACCTTCAACAATGTAATTGACTCCCAGCTTTTTTGCGATTTCAGGGATTGTAGGTTTATTTGGACCTTTGTACTGGTCGGTCGATGTGCGTGAAAGAACCCTTAGATCTTTAATTGATTGCAGATTACTTAATACCTCCTCCATTACTCCATCCATGAAGTAGGTAGTTGAATCATTAGGACTGTCGTTTATAAAAGGTAGTACCGCAATAGATTTTTCAAGTGGCTTGGAGAAATTAAATATTTTCGGGATAAGGAAATAGCCCAGCACAATTAATGCGAAGGTTAAAAAAATAATTAAAATAAGTTCTGGCTTAAGTTTTTTTGAATGTTCTAGTTTTTCTTTAATTTCCTGTTTTGGAGCTTCTCCATCATGTTGATTAAGCTTTTTTATCGCTGTTATAATCTCTTTAACGGCGTTTGCTACCTTATTAACCTGATTCCGATAAAATGTTTTATTGAGATTATTATCCGGATGATCTTCATTGACCATTAGAGGCCGATTCACTCCAGGTTCCTTATATATAAATTCTATTCCCCTTAAAAATCCTCCAAGTTCAATTTCAATTAGTTTTTTATCTTCAACATCAAGGTCGTGAATCTGAATAGGGAGTATCCTGCTAGCGACATTACCGTTAGGCAGTTTTACCTTTAATCCAAACTCATCTTGAGAAGCCTGTTCAATGAATGCTTTGAACTCATACTCCCATGCGAATGATTTAGGATCACAATAGGTGCGGGATATAATTGGAATAAATACCAAGCACTTCAGTTTATCTTTCAGTGAAGCATCTACATCATATGTCTCAAGTAGTCCATCATGAGGATTGATGTCAAAATAAACACTAATCTCCTCTTTGAATGTCGATTCCAGTTCAGTCTTCAGAGAATCAACAACTTCACTTACCCACTTGTCGCCTTTATTATCTTTCTGGCGGTAGCTAATGAAGATGTCATATTCATATCCTGGGATGAGGCTTGCCATAATACATATTCATTGTGTTAAAGTTATGAAAGACAATGATACAAGCCAAATAAAAATCCATCCACCCAAGATCAACTCAGATGAATACATATACGCACTTTTGAATTTAAGTGGTTTTTAAATTTTACAGATGAGGTGATAAGTCTACCATAATGTATCCTATTTCCAGACCAGGATCAATTCGAAATTTAATAAGTTTTGATGTTCTCATCTTAATAAACGAACCTTTATTTGTAGCTAAAATGGATGGGAGGATCTGATTTTTCTTTCAAAAAACAAACTGAATTATTTGAGGGGAGGATTTTATAACCTATTAATACTAACCATGGTTATTTGAACTTCCTTTAACTTGGGGAAAGTTGCTTCCACTGAAAAATAAGATGTCAAATAAAAAAATCCCAATGTGTGCCGTTCGGGACCCCGAACGGACAAAAGTTGCAACCAGTTTGAAGGTCTTTTGATCTCGAATGTCCTCTTTTAAATATCAAATTCTGGGGGACCTAATTTCATGGTAGCCTGCAATTGGACAATCTCCTCATCACCCCTACGCTGGCTATTATAGTTTCCCGAATAATGGATTACTATCGGCCAGGAAATTATATCATAAAATTTTCGTAAATTGAATTCTTTTCTTAGTGAGATCATTTTATTCATCGAATGAATCCAGAATTAGACTATAGATTTATCCTGAATAGTAATCCACATAATCTTAGGATTGAGAACCAAATTTAAAAGTAAAATATAAATATATGTTTAAAAGTAAATATAAGTCTGTCAGGTTCTTGGCCTCAGTATTTGGAATTTTGATACTATATTTTGTACTTGAAAAGTCACTTTTAATACTTTTCAAGGACTCGTGGTTTGAAATAATATTTAAGAACATTCAAAGTAACTTCAGGAATGATATATTAATTTCGATATTATTTATAGGTGTCAGCTATTATTATTTATCAAAAATCATAAAAGGATTTCGGTTCTCTCGATTTAGCTATTTAATTATTTGTTCTATTTCAATAATCTACATTACATATCGAATTCAGAAATCGGCTCCAATTACCTTTACAGAGTATTCAATTTATCCAGTTTTAAAATACTTAGACTGGTTGATATTAATTTTTGCATATAATCTCTTCTCATATATTAACCTATTAATAGCGATACCTAAAAAGATTACAAACAAATCCATTCTATATATTGATGAACCAATCAATGAATTAATTGAAGACGAATTACAAAGAAGAAGTCTAGCTCAAGGAATTATTAAACAGGTTACTGATCTTAACATATTAAAATCTTATGCAATAGGGATTACCGGTAAATGGGGAGATGGCAAAACAAGCCTATTGAATATGATTAGGTCGGAAATTACCAAGGTCCCTAATTGTCTAATTATTGAATTTAATCCCTGGTTAAGTAGTAACGTAAATAATATAATCGAAGACTATTTTTTACTCTTACAGAACGAGATTTCGAAATTTACCTCGGAATTAGGCTATACCATTGATGACTATGCATCAAAATTAAAGATTTCAGATTCTAAACAGATAATAGATTCAATCCGAGAAATAGCAAATAAAAAAAGTAGTTCTGATCAGAAATATAAAATAATTAGGGATGTACTAAAGTTGATCAATAAAAAAATATTTGTTTTAATTGATGACATTGATAGGTTAGAGAAAAAAGAAGTTGTGGAAGTAATAAAACTAATCAGAAACTCTGGAAGTTTCTACAACACAATTTTCATAGTAACGTACGATCGAGAATATATTAATAAAGCAATAAAAGACATCACAGAGCATAAAATTGAAGAATATCTTGATAAGATCTTCCAAATTGAGATTAATGTTCCGCCAATAAGAAATGAATTTATAAGTGAATATATTCGAAAGAAATTAGTAAGTCATTTCCCTAAACATGAAAATGAAGTAGATGAAGCTATTTCATTGCTGCAAAATATACAATCAAACAAATTACTCTCTTTTCTTATGATAGATAAGAAAATACCTTCGTATACAAATTATCTTGGTGTGTATATTCGCAATTATAGAGATGCTGTAAGATTAATAAACTCTATCAGTATTTTCTATAATAATATTCAAGGAGAAATTTCTTTATCAGAATTAATGATTCTGCACCTAATAAAGTTAAAATTTAGGGTAGTATATGAAAACCTATTAAATAAGTCAATAATATCTCATAAAAATGTAAATGGCAAAGATCTTTTAACGTTTGATAAAGCATTGTATGATGCTATACCTAATATCACAACTGACAAGGATAAACAAAATGTATCTGAATTACTTGATATGCTGTTTTCAGATTCAAAAACATTTCCAAGATCAATAATTTTTCCTAACAGTTTCGATCTATATTTTGATAACCAAATATATGGGACAATCTCTATCTTAGAACTAAATGAATTGATGAATGGCAATTTCGAAAAGTTTTCTAATAAGATTATAGAATGGATTAGTGAGGGTCATTCAAGTGAACTTGTCCGGTTTCTTCGCGGTATAAATACTTTCAATGAGGCGCATGATTTTGAAAACTATATAAAAATACTTTTCCAAATCATGAATACAGGTTCCGGAATAGTTTATGATCGACTCATTGAGATTTTAGAAAGAGACTACAATAAGAAAATTATTGATGCATTTTATGGCACACCAAATACAAAAGTTTTAAAAGAACTGGTAATTGGATTAATTATTAAGAGTGAGGATACAGGGAATGTAAATGAATTTCTTCATAAAGTTCATCAGAATTTCAACTATCGACAAGACTATCAGTTTATAATTTCGTACGATGAGTACAAATCAAGTTGTTTAATTAGACTTAACAATTATCTATTATCAATCCCTTTTATCCAAGAAGAAAGTTTTCAATATCTGTATAGGTGTATTGATTCCATTAACAAAGCTGATAGTAAAGTTACTTTAATGACCGAAGCCATTCAACAGTTTAAAGAGAAGGTAAATAATAATCCAAATGAATATCTAAGACATATAATTGGAGAATCTTTTACACCTCATGATGGTCATACATACTCTTTTGAAGGCTTCACTCAGCAAATTTTCGGGGATTATGATGCTTTTACAAAATTTCTGGATGAACCATCCATTAATCCTGAAATTGGGGGTGTTGTAAAACAGGCATTTGAGCTTTATAAAAAGAATAATTATCAAATGGTTTATATTAATGATGATGATTTAATAAGGAAAATAATTGAACTGAGAATTAAAGGATTGTCTGTACTAAATAAGACACAGTGATAGAATGGCAATAAAAGAAGACTGTAATTAAGACACTCTCTCAACTAATATCCGTCAATTAAATTCATATTCAGTTTAACCTCAAAATATACAGCTATGGCAGCACATGCCAGTTATACTTTGATAATTTATAATTTGGTGAGTCTGAAAAGTCAATTCCGTTTTATCACTGCTGAGAAATTTCAAGGAGTTATTAAGGAATTATCAAATTATGACATTCAATTCAATTCGGATAATGACCATCTTCCTGATCCTATCCAATTGGCTTCTAAATTGAAATGTGATCAGACTAAGTTGAAGAAAATTCTTAAAGATTTGCACAATAAAATTATTGAAGCTCTGAATGAACATCCATTAATAATAAAGGATGTAGTGCATATTTTACATGTATCACCCTTTATTGAACCAGAAGAGAAGAATAAGGATTGGGTTCAAAAGTAATGGGAGAGAGCGATATCAATTCCAGTGGTATTACCTGTAACCCCAATGATTGGCGATTCTATAGAAATACCGTTTGTTAAAACAAGTTATAGTTACAGCACTGATGATAAATATCAATATGGATTTGTTCACGAAATAATACATACCATAAGGGGGACAATGCAAGAGATTAATATTTATATCTACCTAAATAGAAACATTTATTATAAGTGGGAAGAAATGAAAAAAGAGTAAAAATTAGTAAGCAAACATTTTTAAATACTATAAGGTCCGGTCTACACAGGCAAGATATATGTTAAACCATGGAAGAATGAACCTTCTCAAATCGTAATGGGATTGCACCCACCATTGATAACAGAGGATATTTTTCATTTGGCGAACGATGTTTATGAAGGCAGGAAGAGAAATATGA